>Ga0326728_10020385_pt1 | contig 12653 bp, 13 predicted proteins | sample MB3enrmetagenome_FD_207602 | JGI IMG/M metagenome (GOLD analysis project Ga0326728, IMG submission 207602) | Lab enriched peat soil microbial communities from McLean, Ithaca, NY, United States - MB31MN | ecosystem: Environmental > Terrestrial > Soil > Wetlands > Peat | place: USA: New York...
ATCCAGGGCAGGTGGGCGAAGATCCTCTCCCTCGCGGCGTAAGGACTACTTCTCTTCGATTGTCAAAGAACGGAGAAACCTACTGCTTCCCTATCTCATTGCCGGCCCGGGACCGTCGAAGCATCCGGCTCGAGCCGCGTCCTCACCGGTTCAACCCTTATGTCCTGCTTCCCAACCACCTTCGCTATCCCTACTTTCATATTTCATTCACTGTCTTTCATGGAACTTTTGACAAAAGCTTTATTTCATCACGACGGCGCAGGAGAGGCAGAGCCGGTCGTGATCCCTGCCTCTCCCCCATCCGCACAGGCCCTCCTATATGATATTCATCACGGTGTCGTTGATGGTGCCCTCGACGAACAAACCCTCTGCTTTGACAATTAGCTGCCAGTATCCCTGGTCTACCATGATTCCTCCAAGCCTCTGTTCGAGGAAGGCGAGGCTCTCCACGTCTGCGAACCACCGTATCGTTGGATACTCTCCGAAGGCGTCCACGGATACGCGCAACTCGTCGCCCTGTTTTGTCTTCACATATTCCGCGACTTCCTTTGCCCACTGTATCGCCTGCGGTACTTTCGTCCCAACTGCACGTGCTGTTCTCATCCATCTCACCATGGTCCTGTCCTCCTTTTCTCATCGTGCGTCGACGGCCTCTCACCCGGAGGTCACGCGTGCGCTGAAGAACCCTCTCCCCTTGCTCGTTTCGTCCGGCGCCTTGCTTCCCGTTGCTGTCGCAGGCTGGGCCGCGGTGGCCACTCCCCACGCTTAGGTTCGCCGCTCTAAGAACTCTCCAACAAGCTTGGCGGTATCGCCGACGATGCGCGTACACTCGACGAACTTCTCCCCCTTGTAGAACGTCTGAACGTCTTCAGGCTTCGAAAAGTCGAGGCCGGTAATCTCCCGGCAGCGGATGCCGCTGTGGTTCTGCACGATCTCCGAGCGGAAGCGCTTGAAAAACTCAATGGCGTAACCGAACATTATCGGGTTCTCTTTCTCCTCCTCACTGGCGCGGCTGAACTTCAGACCCAGAGTAGCAAGGGCCCCGATCAACGCGCCGCAGAGCTCCCCGTTTCCGCCGAGGCCTCCGCCGAGCGCTCCCATCGCCTTGACCACTTCCCAGTCCCTTTTCCCTGCTTTCTCTTGCCCGGCCGCAAGAGTGGCCTGGCTTCACATGAAGAACGTCGGCGGCCCGAACACTTTCATCGCCTTCACCCGCATGTCCGTGGGTGTGAGGTCACCCTCAATGGCAAAACTCACCTTCTTTGATGGCCGCAAAAGGTCAACGGAGAGGAGGGTGCCGGCGAGGGCTGAAACCTGCAGGAACCTCCTTCGAGTTGCGTGCCACAGTTCACTGTCTTTGCCTTCGTCTGGTACCTGGGGACGCCTTTTCATGGTGTACCTCCTTCTACCGTCGTTTGTCGGTGCTTCAGGACGGACTTGGCCCTGTATTTCTCCTTCGCCACCTTCGTTCACTTCTGGTTCCCGAACCACTTCCACTGACCGTGTTCGTTAATGATCTGCTGGAACTCCATAGGTGTCTTCAGGGCGTTGGTGTCGCCTTTTGCCTTTTCTGAAATGAATCCGCCCCACGTAAGCCTTGTCGCCGTGAGGAGTTGCGCGTGCCGTCCGGCTTCATGAGCAAGAGCCGGGGGGTCCTTCGGCTCCCCCCGGCTTGGACTATACCTGGAGCGTTGGGTCAGGTGGTTGCACAGCGGCATAACACTCCGTACGAAGAAGGCTATGCGCTGCCGTGGGCCGCTATGCCAACGTGGTACTTCTATGACTGGGTGTGTCTTCCTCACCGCCCCTCGTTTGCCGCTTGGACCTTTCAGTGCTGCTTATAGAGGATGAAGCTGGCATGGCAGACCTGTCCTGCTTCAGGCTTGGGTTCCATGGGAACAGGGCAAAAATACATAGGTGGCACAAAGGTGTGAACCACGCCGGTGTCGAACAGGGTGATGACGTTTCCATCGGGCGAAACATGTCCTGTGTTGCTGAAATTTTTCATCACGAAGGTCATGCCTTTATTCACGCCAGAAACCGCCTCTCCCTTGAAAGTACCTGGGACATCTTGATAGGTAAGCGTACCGTCGGGAGCGACCGTGTAGGTGAATTTGTGCGTGGCTTTGTTTTCACCGGTGCTGGGCCAGGGGATCGTAGGACTCGTGCCGTTGAGTACGATCGCGCGTATATCCTCTGAAACCGTTCCCGTGCCGTCCGGCTCGAAGGTCATAACCTGGGAATGACTTTGGGTAGACAGCGACCATGCCCCTGTGCCCCATCCTCCGTTCGGCCCGGTAGGGACCCCGGGTACGTTGTTGTCGCCGAATCCGCACACAGCGAACAGGCAGGTGCTCGTGCCTGCACCAACATATTGACCCTGTAAGGCGCGGGGAGGCGAGGTGGTGGTTGCACAGGCAAGCAACAGAAGCGTTGCTACGACGGTGACCATAAGGAATACCAGCTTCCTAACATTTCCATTCATGATTGAACCTCCTTTTAGCTGCTTATTAAGGCCGCGAACGGTGTCTGTTGTTACGCTTACGTGATAAGAATATCTCGTTCTTTCCACTTCGACTGACCCATAGGACATCACCTCCTGTCTCGTTCTTGTCCTCTTTGTAAGGGATTCGGTGACGGTTCGATCTCCTCCACCGGTCCTCCGTCGTCTTGAAAGAACTCTTCTCCCCTATCTCGACCTCCCCGGCTTCCCCAAGAAGAAAGTCCGGTTGTCCGGCGAGGTATATCCACACAAAGAAACCACAAACCACGGCGCGTCCCGTTGATCTCCGTGTCATGGGACAATCGTAACGTGGAGCGTGTTACAAAACGGTCACATATGAAAAGAAACTTGTGGTCTGTCGAAATATGACCGGAGCGTGCTTCTTTGGGGGAAGGAGCGAGGGATACGTGAGCAGAGGCGCCGCACATCAAGGGCTCCTTTCCCGAACGAGAAGGACCCGTCATTGATGCCCGTGCTATTTTTGTGGAGGTCTACTACCATCGTATCAGCGATTATTGTACTTGTCAATGAACAAACACGGTCGTGAAAACAATCTTTTGTATGAGAGGCTGTCGGTACGCGATACGCGATTGCCGGAAGAAAGAGAGCGTGTTTGCCGTGTCGCGCATTTGCGCCATTTCAGGAAGGAGGAGGTAACGCAGGTGGAGAAAGTTCCGGCTCGTTTCTACACATACACGATGTCGAGGGAATCGTCCGTCACCCTCTCGAGACAATCCCGTCTCACGATGAAATCGACCTCGATGCCTACTGCCCCGTAGGGGGGCAGGACGAACTTCGGCTCGAAGGCGAATACCATGCCCTCTTTGAGGATGCGGGTATGACGGGCGGTAATGATGGGCAATTCATTGATCTCGAGACCTATGCCATGGCCGATGAATTGGACCTTGCCTTCGCCGTATCCCATGAAATAATCGAGAAGACCCGCCCTTTTCACGACTTCATACGCGCGGGAAAATATCTCGGTGCAGTCGACTCCCTCTTTTCCGAAATCTGCCGTCTCTTCTATGATCGTCCGGGCAGCATCGTAGGGCTTCTTGAAGCGCTCCTGGAGTTCGCCGACCACAAAGACCCTCGTCTCGTCAGTGGTGTAGCCGTTGTATCCTCCGCCGTAATCGACCGTTACCGGGATTCCCCTTTCGACCTTCTTGAATGAGGAACCGTTCGGCATGGCCGGCGTCACGCCTGCCCCGGTGATCGGTCCATCGAGGAATGTGGGGACCGTCCCCGTATACCCCGACTGAACCGTTATGGTCGTCATTTCCTGATTGAGTCCCCGCATGCGCAGGTATCCCTGGTGGCCGAACCTCCTGCCTTCGGCGACGAGGACCGCATCGATATCAATCTCGGTGACCCCTTCGTGGATCACCTCTTTCGCCTTTGCGAACACCCGGGATATCATGGCCCCCGACTTTCTGATCTGTTCGAGCTCGAACGGGCTTTTCACCGCTCTGAGCTCCTTGATTACCGGCGTTATGTCCATATGCCTGTTGAATTGGATAAGGCCCTTGAGTCTCTCGAACAAAGATACGGGGACGACGTCGAGCTCTAAGCCCGCGGTGCCCTTGGAGATGCCTGTGCGACCGAGTATCTCGCCGATCTCCGTATCGCTCTTCACCGGCGTAATGGCGAGCGTCGTTTCCGCCTGCGCCCGTTCACTGCCTTTTTTAATGAAGAGCATTGGGTTCCCCTCCGCCGGCATGACGAGCACGCCCGGCTGTACGGTCCCCGTGAAATAGAACTTGTCCACGTTCTCCACGATCACGGCAAAATCAATCCCGGCCTCGGCCATGAGGCGCTTAAGCCCTCCGATTCCCTTCTCCAGATCCTCTTCGGGAATTACGTCAAATGCTCCCACGCGTTTGATCATGTGTCACTTGGCCTCCGGCCCTCTATGTTATCAACGACCAAATCCAGGACGATTTGATTTCTTTTCGAAAAACCGCTGCCGTGCCAGGACTCCGCCGCCCAAGAGCATGAACCCTCGACACGGCCGGCAGGCTTGGTAGCTGGATCACCTATAAAGTTTACACAGAGGTATTAAGTCGGTCTTCGTTCACCATTACGAAATAAGACCGAGTAACTCACAGAGATCAACGCCGGCCGCAAGACGTCCGCCCCATTGTCGTGAGAAGGAGACCGCTCCTCGTCACTCTTCTCTCTATCCTTTACCCATGCTGGTAATGAGGGTGAGGATGACGGTGGTGGTGCCGATGGTGGTGTTTGGCTGAAGCCGGTGAGACTACTCCGACGATAAGAAAAAGAAGAGCAATAAGGGTGATGCTTACTTTCTTCACGTTACCTCCTAAAGATCAATTTTGTCTCCACTGCACGAAGCCCTAGCGGTATGTTATCATCGAATACCCTCTTCTTCAACTGGCATGTCGCGTTGCGGGTAACAAGGCGAATACGTTCTATGATGCGACAAAAGAGCGCCTCTCACACCTACAAGGTGAGCATCGGCTCTGAACCGGCAAAGTCAAGATTGCCAGGACAAATGGATATCAGGTCCCCGATAACTGTGGGACAACTCCAGTCGCGCTTTCACCAACCCCCCTCTCCTACGGGCGCAGGTGCAATGCGATGATCCCTGCGGTCAAGGTGAGTATCGTGAGGGGCACGCCCGCTTTCAGGTATTCGACGAAAGAAATCTTGACCGTTTTCCTGGCCCGCTCCACAACGATCAGATTGGCTATGGAGCCGAGAAGCGTCAGGTTCCCCGCCAGGGTTGAGGACATGGCGAGGGCGAGCCATCCCCGCTCCTGGTGGGGCAGGTGGGCGATGAACGGCTTCATGAGAAGCACCGCAGGGACGTTGCTCACCACGTTCGACAGGACCGCCGTCACGCCGCTCAGCACGCTCACGCGGGCGAGCTGAAGGTGGGCGGCAACCGCTGCAAGGTCGCCCGGCAGGACAGTCTTTCCGATGCCGGCTATCACGATAAGCAGCCCCATGAGCATCACGAGGAGGGACCAGTCTATCTCGCGGTAGACCTTCTCCGGCTCCACGGTCCTCGTGATGAGCAGAAGGGCACCCGTAACGATGGCGACCTTGGACGTAGACCACCCGGCAAAGAAGAGCACGAGCATGACGGCAGCTGCCACCACCGTCCGCCACATGAGGCCAGGGTTGGCCACCTTCTCCCGCTCGACCGTCTCCGCAGAAAACTTAGAGGCGAACTCCCTGTGGTAGACCAGATAGAGCAAGAGCACGGTGAAAACCAGTCCGAGAAAGGCTACCGGCGCGAGGGCCGCGGCAAACGTCCGGTAAGGTATGTGCGAGAATGTCCCTATAAGCATGTTCTGGGGGTTCCCCGTGATGGTCGCGGTGCTGCCTATGTTGGCCGCCATGGCGACGCCTAGAAGATAGGGGATCGGGTTGCGCCTGAGGTGTGTCACGATCTCTACGACCAACGGCGTGAGCACCACGCATATCGTGTCATTGACGAAGAAGGCGGAGAATACCCCTGAGACGAACACGACGGCGAAGAGCAGGGTGAGGGGGCGGTGCGTGAAGGAGATCACCCGGCGGCTCACCACGGCGAAGAAGCCGGACAGCCTCAGGTTCGCCACGACGAGCATCATGCCGAAGAGCAGGATGACCGTCTCGTAGTTGATGGACCGGAAGGCCTCGTCGATCGAGAGCGCGCCTGTCGCCACCATGAGGCTCGCGCCGATGATGGCGGCTCCCGTGCGGTCGATGCGAAGCCCCGGTACGCGTCCCACCGCAAGTACCAGGTAGGTCGCCGCAAAGATGAGGATCGGGAGAACCGACGTCAAGGCCGGGCCTCCGCAAGCTTCGTCTCCGGCATGAGGGTTGAGAAAACCACGAAGGCAATCGCGGCGACTGCCGCCAGGGCCAGGAAGGCACCGCTATACCCGGCTGATCGTGCGATCCACCCTGCCACTGCGGTGCTCAAGGATGCGCCTATCCCCTGCGCGGTCGCAATGGCCCCACGGGTAACGTTAAACCGACCCGTTCCTTTCGTAAGGTCGGCGACGATGAGGACGCTCACCACCCCGAATATGCCCGCCCCTATCCCATCGAGGAGCTGCACGGACATCAGATAGGAGGGATGGCCAGACAGCGTGTAGAGGAAACCGCGGATGGGCAATATCCCGAACCCGACAAGGAAGACCGCTTTCCGCCCCCACGTCCCGGCAAGACGGCCGGAGGCCGCAGCCACTGGGACCATGACCATCTGGGCGATGACAATACAGGCACCCATAAAAAGCGAGGAGGCGTGCGGCTTGCCCTCGGAGAGGCGCATCCCCACAAGGGGCAGCATGGCAGCGTTGGCGAAGTGGAAGAGCACGACCGAGAGGGCGAAGACCGCGAGTCTCCGGTCCTTCAGAAGCTCCCTGAAACCCGCGGGAGCCTCGCCGTCGTCAGCATCCCTCAGGCCGCCCCGGGCAAGCTCGTAATCGATCTCACCGCTTCTGATCACGAGGGCCGAGGCGATGCTCGCCATGGACATGGCGACCACGGAATAGAAGATCCAGGACTGGGATAGGTAGTAACCGGTAAGGCCGGCCAAAAGGGCCGCGGCGACGTTGCCCGCGTGGTTGAACGATTCGTTGCGGCCTATCCTCCTGTCCAGATACGTGTGCCCCACAAGCCCGAGACTTATTGCCGCTATAGTAGGCGGGAAAAAGGTCTCCGCCGCGCCGAGCAGCGCCTGCGTGGTCAGCACCCCTGAGAGCCTCTCGATCCTGAGAAGGACCAGGCACCCGAGAGCTATGAGGAAAGCGGCGATGACCACGAGCTCCCGCTTTCTGGCCATGCGGTCGACGAGACCGCCAACCGGTGTCTGTGCGCATAGCCCGCCGAGACCGGCCGCGGAGAGGGCAAGCCCGATGTTTGCCGGGTCCCAGTGGCAGGTTGCCTCCAGGTATATGGCGAGAAACGGGCCAACTCCGGCCTGGACGTCGGCGGAAAAGAAGGCCAGGAAATCGAGCCCCCGAAGACTTCTGCGGCTTGGTCCCATGGGTTCTTCTTTCATCGTCTTTCATCCTGCCGTGTTGATCTCATCGATGGCAACTAGTCTCGTGCTTTTCACGATAGGACCGAAGGTATGCGTGGAGGCGCGATGATTCAAGCACAGCTCTGAGCAGCAAATGCACCTCTACAACCAGAATCCGCATGATCCGAGATCCCCACCTCCAATACCAGGTGTTTGCGATGTTTCTATAGAGGTCGCAGCGAGAATCAGGGCTCCAGACCATGTCAGGGTCTTTCCTTAAGTCAGCGTCCGTACCTTGGCAAAATCGACGAGTCGTGGCGAATCCGTGCTCCATTACAAGCCGGTCCTCCTTTCTCGTCAAAAGATAACGCTGGACTGGGGCTCTTTCATTCTAGAAAAGTACAGAGGAACTACATAACAACTACAAGTAGTATATTAGGCAATCGAAAGGAGATATGTTCTCAGATTACTCTTTTTCCGGCCTAATCCGAGTTTTTTTCTGATATTGTAGCGATGAAATTCGACCACACGGGGAGACACGCCCAGCAATTCGGCAATCTGTTTCGTCGTCCTGCCGTCCTTCAGGTGAGAGACAACTTCGATCTCCTTCGGCGTGAGGTCGAGGATCTGCATTTTCCGCATAAGCGGCGATGTCACTTCGTTTAGGTTCGTCTCCAAAATCTTGAGGTTGCTCGCCTGTCCAGGGTCAAGCCGGCTCTTCTTCAAGTTTTCCACATAAGGAAGGATGAGATGCCTTATGTTTGACATGATGTTCGCTTCGAGCTCGGTTTTGTCCTCTTCTCTTTGCTTGAGGAGGACTTTCAGCGCGGTATTCACTTCTTCGAGGGTGCGGGATTTGAGGTTCAGGCTTTCCTCGGCCTCTTTGCGCTGGGTGATATCGAGGTTGATCTCCAGGATTGCCAAGGGATTTCCGGAGGCGTCCCTCTGGAGGGCCTGGCGGCTCAACACAACGATCTCGCGACCCTCCTTTGTGGTATGGATCAACTCACCCTCCCAGCGGCCTTCTTTCGTGAGTATTGCCATGTGCTCATCGAAGGGTACAGGAAACTTGGTCTTGAGAAGGGCGTGGGTGACTGCGCCCAAAGCCTCGGCCTTTGTCCAGCCGTACACCTCTTCTGCGCCGCGATTCCAGAACGTGATTCTGCTCTTCAGATCACGGACGATAATGGCGTTGTGGGCGAGTTCGAGCAACTCGGCCTGCCTCGCAAGAGCCTCCGTCCTCTCCCTGACCTTCTCCTCCAGGTCATCACGGGCATTCTTTAGTGCCCCTTCTGCCTGCTTGATCGGAGTTGTCTCGACGCCCATTAAGCCGATCCCTCGCCTCCCTTTGGGTAACGGGTTTTCCCTCGATGCAGGGTTCTCTGATGCTCCGCTCAAAGGCTTTTGGGCATGCTGCCGAAGACTCCGAACCCGTTTCGGACGAGATGGCATTTGATCTCATTCCCCCCTCAGCCATAGCAGCCGTTAGGGCAACTCGCGGCGTGCCTTTATTATACGTCGAGCTGATCGGACCGACAAGGCGGGTATGCGAAACGGTCCATTAGGGATTTGCCTGCGTTGCATGAATGCCGCTTCAATTCTTTACTAATTTTGGCGGCTCCCTGTTTGAAGAGTTCAGGAAGAAGCCCGCAGGCCCGAAAGGTTGATTGTGGGTGAAGATTCCGCTCTCCGCGAGTGCACGGGTTTATGTTCTGCCTCGCGGGGTGTGCCCATTCGTTATGTGTCGATTACCTTCAGGCCCAGGAATTTGACCATGGGGTCGAAGTCCCTGTCGTCGTGCAATAGGGGTAGATCGTAATGAATGCAGAAGGTCCCGATCATGACATCTATCGTCTTCCGGACGGTAACGCCCTTTTTCCTGAGAGTCCTGTAATTGAGGGCGCTCTCCAGGGCCAAGGCACGGCCGCCCATCGCCATGAAGGGCATCTTCAGAAGGAGGTCCCTCGCGATCCTGAAGTCTCTATCGCTCTGAAACCCCTGAAGCACTTCGGTCAGCACGAGGTCGCCCATGACAAGGGGGGCGTTTCCGAGCGACGCGTCGAGCCAGTCTGTCTTCGGCGTCTTCCTGCCGTTGAAGTAGTCGATCCAGACCGAGGAATCGACAAGGGTCATTTATCCGACCGCATCTCGTCAAGATTGCCGGTCCATGTGAGCTTTCCCCTGAAACCCCTTATTGCTTCCTGGTCCTTCATTCTCACCAGCAGTCTCAAGCCCTCTTCAATGGCCTCCTTCTTCGTCCTCTTTCCCGAAGCCTTGAGGGCCGATGTCATCAAGTCGTCGTCTATGACCACGTTCGTTCTCACCTGTTACCCCCTATGTGTATCAATACTCCTCATTATACACATTTGCACGACTGTTTGGAAGCTATCTGCAGCAGAACGAGGAGTCCGCGGTTTCAGGGACGGCTTGGAAGCGTTTTATGTCGCCGCGCTTCCGGTCAGTGAAAACCATCCGGCAATCCTGTTCAGTTATGGCCGCCGAAAACTGCCCTCACTGAAACGACGGTCTTGAGGTAATCCCTCTTCTGTTTCTCGATGGTAGAGGGTTTTGCCGGGAAGAACTCTATCTTCACCGGGATGGCGTAGAGTTCCGGCTGGCGCATGGCGGGAACGGTCGATTGGAAGAGGAATCTCAAGCCGAAGTAGTCCTTCTCGATCTTGTAGGCGAGATAGTCATGTTGCCTGAGTATACCGGAGAACTCGATGAGGACCGCCTTGTTGTCGGTCTCGAAGGATTGGCGGACGAGCCGATAGTCGAGGACCTTCTTCTCGAAGGCGAGGAGCTTGAGGACGTCGCGGACATAATTTGGGGTGCAGTAGACGATGCCCCCGAAGGACATCGCCTCCCAGACGGCCCGCCTGTTCTTGACGACGAGCTCGTTGATGTGCGGCAGGATGATCTCGGCAAGCCTCGGCAGGTCCAGCCACTCGGTCATGGGCTTTGTGGTGAAGGCGGGATCGGCAGATATGATCTCGTGCTCCCTCGCGCGCGTGTCGGCGTCCATGATGATCCTCCCAACCGTGTCCTTTTGGGGACCGGTGTGATGAAGATTCACGGCAGTAACGACAGTCTCCGTGAAGACTTCGTTTCCATGGGACGCGAGCATCTCTTTCAGCCTCGTCTCCGAAGCGGATTCGTGGGTGCGCTTCTTCCTGGGGGAAGACCGCCACACGGAAGCGACCTTCCCTATGTCGTGGCCGAGGGCGGCGGTGATGACGGCGGGGAGAAGAAAGTCGTGCCGCTGCCGCAACTCCTCCTGGGCAATATCGAGGGCGGCCTTCAGGACGTTGTACGTGTGGTCGTAAAGGGAGACTCCCTGAAGGATTTGGAGGAAATGCTTGTGCTCCTTCAGGTGCCCATACTCGCAATCGGACGTTTTTCCCGACCAGCCGGCCACCGAGGGAGCGTCGCCGCCTTCATAGAGTATCCGGAGGAGCTCATCGAGGGCCTCCATCGAGGCGACCTCAGCGAGGAGGGGCCGATAGGGAGCGACGAGGGCCTCGTAGTCTTCGATCCTCCGTTTTGAGTCCAGCGAGACGGACTCATCGAGGAGGCCTGGGAGGGTCTGCGGGGCATCAGGCCTGGCGGAACCTATCCTTGCCTCTTCAGCGAGGGGAATGTTCACCGAGTACGTGTCTTCAGCGAGGAGCTTCTTGAAGGCGGTCGATTCGCTTCGGCCGGCAGCCTTTTTGCCGGTCTTGCTCTGGTAGGCCTCTCTCACGCGCTTGTTCTGCATCTTGCGCACCGTCACCTTCCGTATCGCCGGGACCATCTTTTCCTTGAGATTGAAGTAGTTCTTGCATGAATGGGCTATCTGGTCGACCGTGCCCCTCTTGCTTTCGACGGCCCTGTCGATCCAATGCTCTATTTCTGAAAAGTCCCTTTTTGCGAATCCTTTGGTCACGAAGACGGCTGCGGCTTTGTCCGCGATGTCCTGGAGAAACTTCTTGTCCTTCCCCTCCGCCTTCATCCACTGTACGAAGAACGTCTTCTTCAGTCTTCTATCGGCCTCCGCCATCATCCACTCCACAAAGAACCGGACTCTCTCCTCTATCGACAACTCCAGGACCCCATCGAGCAACGACCTTTTCGTTTTGCCCATCGTTTCCTCCTCGTTCGCTGGCCGGATATAAATAAAGATTTATTTATAAGACCCGGATAAGAATTTGCTAAAAAAGAATTCCAAGCACAAGAAGACCGTCGCGTACGACGGTTGGTTTTTTCCCGGTTCGGCACACCGCCTAATGAAGATATTCCGGACGCGCCCGTGACGTCCCCTGAGCTTGTCCCACTCTTATATTACTTTTTGGCGAAAGCGGAGAGGCGGGAGTTGATGACGTCGATCTGCGCTGCGGAAAGGATCGTTCTTCCGGAAAGGATCTGGTTCAGGTCCCTCACGGCTATGGCCTTGACCCACCGGAGTCCCTCGACATCGAGGACGGCCCGCGGGTTCGTGAAGACGACGGCGCCATGAAGCCAGAGGCGCTCCGTGCGCCCGAGCATTCCCTTGAGCTTTCTGATGTTTCGGTATAGCTGACCGGAAGGATCTCCGAACTGACCCTGGTAAAGAGTGCCCCTTCGGCCCACTTTGATCCGTGACCAAATTCCGTTCCGGTAGAGAATGAGGCCGTGGTGATGCTTTACTTCGAAGACGAAGAGCCCTGAGGGACCGACGAGGACGCAGTCGATGTCGGAGACCTTCCCGTTGCCGTTCAGGGGGAGGTTATAATAGGCGGTGTAATCGTCGCCCAGTCCTGACCTGAGAAGATGGGCTCTGAGCGCCTGCTCGCCCCCGATCCCGCACCGGTAGGTCGCATAGGCGGGACCGCGCGTGGCCGCGACGAAAAGGGCCACCATGACCGAGACCAGGCCTGATACGAGGACGATCACGACGCCTGTGGAAATTCCCACGAGTAGAAGGGTCACGGCGGCCGCGGCCCAGGCAAGGCAGGCCACAAGACTCTTTTTCGCCTGTTTCTGAAGATAATCAGAAGAGAACAGCTCTTTCACCGGTTTCTCCTGGGCCATACGTTACGTGCGCCTGTCACTAACCCATATTTCGCACCCTTTTATAGCCCATAATTAACATTTTCTTTTTCCCCCGATAGCTGTCCCACGAGAGGAGCTCCGTGACTACCATTCTATCAG
>Ga0326728_10020386_pt1 | contig 12653 bp, 10 predicted proteins | sample MB3enrmetagenome_FD_207602 | JGI IMG/M metagenome (GOLD analysis project Ga0326728, IMG submission 207602) | Lab enriched peat soil microbial communities from McLean, Ithaca, NY, United States - MB31MN | ecosystem: Environmental > Terrestrial > Soil > Wetlands > Peat | place: USA: New York...
TGGATCGCGTCGCGCTGGGGCCAGGCGGAGAACGGGCGCAAGCGCAAATACTATTCGCTCAAGAAAGACGGCAAAAAGGTCTTGAATGAGCAGCGCGAGCAATGGCTTGCCGTCTCAGGAGTGTTCAGGCAATTGTGGAAGGAACAATATGTTTAACCTCGAATTATAAATAAAAACACCATGAAAAAGTTTATTCACGCTCTCATTCTGGCGGTCTTTGGTTTTGGCTGCTGGTTCGTCTCGGGCATACTCAGGATGGCTCCGGTTCCGCTGATCCGACGGGCCGATCTGCCGTTGCCGGCCTTTACGACATTGTGCATCAGCCTTCGGCCGGTGGTGGTCGTGTTGCCGATTCTGGCCGCGGTGTATTGCCTGTGGGTCGGCTTTCGCAAGGCGGATCGAGTTCCGGCATGGACAGGTTTTTTTGCCGCCGCCACCGGAGCTTTGGTCTTGGTGACGCTTCCGGCGCTGGTGGCGGCGTATTTGCCGCTGCTTGAGGCGCTGAATAATCCGGCGGGGAAGTGACCATGAGGCGGTAGGGGAAAAATGCGGCGGTCATAGACCGCCGCTACAGGAGGTTGTTGGTTCTCCGGGGTGGATGGGGCGGGGGGGCGGAGGGTTGTGTCAAGAATCGCATCCAGTGTTCCGCGTCTTTGGGGCTGGGGTCGAAGGGGTTGAGCAGGTGCAGGGCGTCGCCGCCTTCGACGCCGATGATTTCCCAATCAATGTAGTAGGAGCACGGTTCGTTCTGGAGCAGGCGCATGACGCGCGAGCGGGCGCAGGCGCGGGTGTTGGCCGGGGCCTGCAAGGCGGCGCGCGCGGCGTCCTGCGGCGGAATTTCCCACGGCGGCGGGGTCCGGGCGAGGGCCAGCCCCAGGCTGCGCGCCGGATCAATGTGGTGATATTCCAGGTCCTGAGACTTGAGCCAGGGATGGCTCCAGGGGATTTTTTCGCGGTCACAAAACTGTTGCAGCAACCAGCGCTTGGTGAGCCAATCCACCCGGCCTACCAGCGACTCCGGCCCGGCGGCCAGGGCGTCCAGCGTTTCCTCCCAGAAGGAGAGGAGCGCGTCGGTTTCGGGATCGCGCCCGCCCAGTTCCTGGCGCGCCGCGCGGTGGAACTGCTGGAGCAGGAGGACGGCCTCCACGCGGCGGCCATCGGCCAGCCGGGCCAGCCAGGGGCCGCCGGGCTGGCGGGAGAGCTGGCGGAAGGCGGCCACGGCATCGTCGAGAATAATTTTCGGGAGGCAATTCATCTCGAGCAAATCCAGGGCCAGGGCAGTGGTCCCGATTTTGAGCAGCAGGCTGGCGGGCAGGACATTGGTGTCGCCGTGGAGGAGGTGGAGGCGGCGGTATTTGCGGGCGTCGGCCAGGGGTTCATCGCGGGTGTTGATGATGGCGCGGTTGAATTGCACCCATTCGAACAGGTCGTTCTTGATGTAATCGGCGCGCTGGCTGATCTGGAACAAGGCGCCGGGGCCGGGCCGGGGCCATTCGCCGCGGGCTTCCGCCGGCACGGTCGCGCCCACGCGCCCGGCGCCGGTGTAGAGGAGGCGCAAGGTCAAAAAGGCGAGGAGGGAGCGGAGGTTGGTCTCGGTCAGCGGCGCGGCGCGGCGGACGAGGTAATTTTCATGGCAGCCGAAGGTGTTGCCGTAGTTGTCCACGTTGTTGCGGAAGAAATTGACCTTCTCCTCCACCCCCAATGCCCGGACGGCCTGGAGCAGAATGGCGTCGCCCGCCTGGTCGTGGCGCAAGACATCCAAGAGGTGCAAGCACTCGGGCGTGCAATACTCCAGGTGGGACATGTCTATGTAGCAGCGTCCGCCGTTAAAGAGAAAACCGCCGTTGCCGGCCGGTTCGTCCCAATCGCGCTGATGGACGTCAATCAATCCAAATCGTTGCTCGTGGAAAATCCAGTCGCGCACGCGGGCGATGGCGGCGGGGAGTCCCGGCTCGTCCGCCGCGAGGCAGCCGTACTCCGTTTCCAAGCCAACGATGCGGTTCATCTGACTTCACTATTCTGACAAGCCCAGATCGGACAGGGTGAGCGGCAGGTAGCGGGCGGGACGCAGGCCGTGGCGCGCCAGCCAGCCGATCTCGACGGTCTTGCCCTGGACCAACTCGCGCCAGCCGGCCTGGCGCTGGGCCGCGTCGGGGACCGATTCGGCCAGCCATTTGTTTTGCACCTGGCACCACCAGGCCTGCAAAAGCAGGTCCACCACTTCCGGCCGGCTGGTCTTGTCCCGCAGCGTTTCATTCAACCAGCTTTGTCCGGCGGACTCGGCTTCCGGCTGGCTGGCGGCCAGGATGGCGCCGCCGGACTGGACTTGAAAAGCGCCGTCGAAGTGCAAGCGAAAGAGCAAATCCTGGCCCGGCTCGGCGCCCAACTCGGCGAGGAGCAATTCGACCAAAAAGGGCGCGTTGAAGATTTGGTCAAACTGGGTCTTCAATTGCGGGCTAAGCCCGAAACCGATCAGCCGCCGCAAGCTGACGTCTTCCGCCGCGCGGGTAAAGGCCTCCAGATGGGCGGCGTCAATCGCCGCCTGCCGCACTTTTTCAATGTCCGCCGGATGCCCCAGCCCGGCCAGAGCGTGACGGTCGAACAATTCAAACACCTTGGACTGGCCGCCGCCCACACCGAGCAGAAGAATGCCGTCGGGCAAACTGGCGGCAAAGACGGGCGAACCGCCCTTGAGCTGGTCGCGCACGTATTCGCGGCGGTTGGCCATCGCCTCCAACCAGCGGTAAGGCTCTTCAGTCATGCAAAAACTCCTTCTGTTGCTGGTCGGTGACGATTTCCACGCCGGAGGGCTTGAGCAGTTTGATGGTGGCGTAGGTTTCGGTGGCCGGGTTGACCCCGCCGGTGGCGGCGTCGAATTCCGAGGCGGTGATGAGCAGGGCCTGCGCAAACCGCACCGCTTCCCGCAAATTCATTTGGGACGGCTTGACGGCGCCGTGCCGTTCCTCAAAGCTCAAGATGCTGCGGATCGTGCCGGAGCCGGAGCCGGAAGCGGCATAGCCGACGGCCTGGAATTGCGCCCCGAGCGGATCGTAAAAATAAATGCGCGCCTGGGGCGGCGAAGCGCCGTGATCCACGCCGGCAAAAAGGGGCACGACCACGCCGACGCCTTGCAAGGTCATGGGCAGATTGTCCCGCAGCAAGCGGGCGAGCGCCCGCACGCGCGCCGGCAAACTCAGCGGCTGCAACTGGCTGCGGCGGTAATACTCGAAGGAGGTTTGCAGCACGCGCGCCATTTCGAAGGCCGTCGCGGGCACACCGGCCACCGCCAGGAGGGAAGTCGAGTCCACTTCGAGGATTTTTTCCACCCGGTCAGTGACGATGACGTTGCCGGCGGTGGCGCGGCGGTCGCCGGCCATGAGCACGCCCTCGGCGTAATGGAAGGCGAAAACGGTGGTGGCCTGGGTTTGCTCCGGCGCGCCGCGGGCCGGGGCCGCGTCGCCCGGCAAGAGCTTCCGCTCCGCCAGGAGAGAAAGGAAGTCGCCGGCGATTTTGGAGTCGCTCATTGCCCGGTGCGTTGGCGGTAACGTTTGGCCTGGTCGGGGTCCACCTTGCGCATGCGTTTGAGCAATTCCTCGGTGTTGGGCTTCTCGACTTTTGGCGCGCTGGGTCCTTCGCCGCCGCCCCCGCTGCCCGGAGCGACCGGCCGGTTCTTCTGAGCTTGGTCAGGCATGGATGCAATATAGCGCGAAAATAAATTTTCGCAAAAATCCGATATGAGTTTTCTTTCTTAATCCTAGCCAAAGACATTTGAAGTTTTCGGTAGGGCGGCGCTGCCGCGCCGCCCAAAACCTGAGAGACATTTTTACGAGATTTTCAAAGTCAGAATCTAATCTTAATCTTAATCTTCGCTCCCAATCCGTGCATAGGAGGGAGATGAGATTAAGATTAAGAGCAAGAGTAAGAGGGAAAAAGGCCTTGAAGCGGGCCGGCCTCGGGTGAAACATGGGTTTCCAATCGAACTGAAAAAGGAAATCCAGATGAAGCGAAATCCCTCCCGGCTTTTTGTCCTCGCCGCCCTCGCGGTTCTGGCGCGGGGCGTGGCGCCGCTCTGTCCGGCGCAGACCGCGCCAACTGCAAAGACGTATAACGTCCGCGATTTTGGCGCCACCGGCGATGGAACGAACAAGGACACCGCCGCCTTTCAAAAGGCGCTCGATGCTTGCGCGGTGTCCGGCGGCGGGGACGTTATCGTGCCGGCCGGCAGCTATCTCATCGGCAGCGTGCAGATGGGCAACCGCACCATTCTCCGCCTGCAACCGGACAGCGTCATCACGGGCAGCCCGGACCTGGCGGATTATCCGATGCTGGACGTTCGCTGGGAAGGGCGCTGGCAGCCGGGGAGGCGCGCCCTCATTTACTCGGCCAACGTGGACCACACCGGCATCGTCGGCCCCGGCCGGATCGAGGGAAACCCCGGCGTGGCCGCGCCGCAAAACCCGCGCGGCTCGGTGGTGCTGGAGCCGATCTCGTGCAACGATGTGCGCTGGGAAGGATTCAGCGTCACCCAGGGGGGCAACTGGGCCACGCATCCGACCTATTGCAACGGCGTCGAAATCACCAACGTCAACATCCGGGGAGGCCGGGACGGGATAGACATTGATTCGTGCAAAAACGTCCGCGTCGAAGGTTGCGCCCTGGATACGGGCGATGATGCCATCAGCCTCAAGTCCGGCCGCGGCCTGGACGGCGCGCGGTTGGGAAAACCGACTGAGGACGTCTTGATCTCCCGTTGCAGGCTGAATTGCCGCGCCTTCGCTTGCGTCGGGATCGGGAGCGAAACCTCGGGAGGCGTCCGCAACGTGCGCATCGAACATTGCCAACTCAGCGCCCTCCGCTCCTTCGCGATTTACATCAAAACCCGCCTCGGCCGCGCCGGCGTCAACGAGAACATTGCGGGCGAAGATCTGGAAGTGCTGGCCGGCGGTTTTCTGCGGGTCAATTTGATCAGCGCCGGCAACAGCAACACGGCGGATGATCCGGTGGCAGGTGCGCCCGGCATTCCCGAGGGGCGGAATTTCCAATTCTCCAACATCCGCGTGGCGGGCGGGACGCTGGCCGATGTCACGCAGATTTCCGCCGAGAAACCGCTGCAGGGCCTGGTGCTGGAAAACATCAGCGGCGCCTGCGCCGCGGGCATTTCCTTGCAGCATGTCCGCAACGCCGTCGTGGGCGGCATCCATGTGACCGGCTTCAGCGGTCCGCTGCTGGCGACCAACGACGTCACCGGCGCCGGACTCGAATCCGCCGAAAAATACACGCCTCCGCCCGCGCGCGGCGCGCGGAACCCGGCCCCGGCACCCGGGCGATAAAAGGCCGCCGGAATTCGGAAAATGTTCGTGTCACTCCCGCCTTGCTTCCCAGATGTGGGGCGTTAAGTTTTGGAATGTCGATATGGCGATAGGCGTGCGCCAGATGAGTATGATTGCCACTCCATTCTTAGGTGCTTTTGGAGGAGGTGGTGCTGTCAATTCTCGAACCGACCTGGGGTTCGCTTCTGGCGTTGTTGTGGGGTTTTCCATCGGCATCGGTTTAATTGCTTTGGAACGATTTTTATTATTCCGAATTCTGCCACGTATCGAGAAATCTAAAAATGCGGCCCGTTATCAGACCACAGTGATGGTAACGGTTATGCTTGTGCTCCCGATGGTGTTGCTGTTCTTGGCGTTTTGGCTGTCTCACGTAGTTGTTTCGGCAGGATTGCATTTATGATTGGGAAGGTGCCGGACCAAATCCAAATTGATACACTACCAAAGATAAACCATAGATTTGGCCGGCAAAGGAGGCGGCGCTAGGTTTGCAGGCGGGCAGAGGCATCTAAATTCTCGAGGGTTGGGGTTCGGGACGCGCAAGGCTGGGCCGGTACGGTCCGCCTCGCTGGCAATCCCGACGGGATTGCAATCATCCAGCCCAAGGTTGCGAGGCACGAGCTACCTTGGGTCAATGCCCAACGAAATTCCGCAACCCTGACAGGGTTGTATCAATCCCAAACATATCGCTCGTCGAACGTAATTTCGTAGCGTTTGAGGAATTCACGCAATTCATCCTGAAACGAAACTTTGCGATGATGCTCCTCCTGTCCGGCGATGTAATTCCGCAACGCCTCCACCTGGGAAAATCCGATGGAGAAAATGCCATACCCATTTTGCCATGCAAAATCATGCAGCGCCGGGCTTTTTGTTTTTAACCAGAGCGACGAGCCGCGTTTGACCTCCTTGATCATGTTCGCCGCCTCGCAAGTGCGCGAGAGCGTCGAGAGTATATGAACATGGTCTTCAACGCCACCGACAACAATGGGTTGGCAATCGTGATTGGTCAGGATGCCGCCCATGTAGCGGTGCAATTCTTCGCGCAGAGGGTTGTCGCGGAGAAATGGACGGCGGTCTTTCGTCGAGAAGACGGTATGCACCAGAATTTTTGCGAGTGATTGCGGCATGGCGTCATAATGCTCAATTCCGGGGATTGATTCAACCCTTTCAGGGTTGATGATTTGCCTGTTCCTTGCCCCCAGGGTAGCTCGTTCCTCGCAACCCTGGGCTAAATGATTTTATCCCTTTGGGATAATAAACTGTCTTGACACGAGCAGACCAGGTTCCGGTCGCCATAGACATTGTCCACCCGGGCCGCGGCGGGCCAGAATTTGTGCCGGCGGGTCCAGGGGGCGGGGAAGGCGGCCTGCTCGCGGGAATAGAGGTGGTCCCATGGGCCGCAGATGACGGCTTCGGCGGTGTGGGGGGCGTTTTTGAGGAGGTTGTTTTGCGGGTCGGCCTGGCCGGATTCGATGGCCTGAATTTCGCCGTGGATGGCGATGAGGGCGTCGCAAAAACGGTCCAGTTCCTCCATGGATTCGCTCTCGGTCGGCTCGATCATCATGGTTCCCGGCACGGGGAAGGAAATGGTGGGGGCGTGGAAGCCGTAGTCCATCAGGCGCTTGGCCGCGTCCTCCACCGTCACGCTCTTGAAGCGGCGGAAGTCCACGATGCATTCGTGGGCGACGAAACCGTTTTTGCCTTTGTAGAGGACCGGGAAATAGGGATGCAGGCGGCGGGCGATGTGGTTGGCGTTGAGGATGGCGAACTGGGTCGCCCTGGCCAGGCCCGCTCCGCCCATGAGGGCGATGTAAACCCACGGGATCATCAGCACGCCGGCGCTGCCCCAGGGCGCGGCGGAAACGGCGCCGATGGGATCTTCGCCGCCCAGATTGACCAATGGATGGCCGGGCAGGAATTCCACCAGGTGTTGGGCGACGCAAATCGGCCCCATGCCTGGTCCGCCGCCGCCGTGCGGGATGCAGAAGGTCTTGTGCAGGTTGAGATGACACACGTCGGCGCCCATGTCCGCCGGCCGGCAGAGGCCGACTTGCGCGTTCATGTTCGCGCCGTCCATATAGACCTGCCCGCCGCAGTCGTGGATGATTTTGCACACCTCGACAATGCCCTCCTCGAAGACGCCGTGGGTGGAAGGATAAGTGACCATGAGGGCGGCGAGATCGCCGGCGCGGGCCTGGGCCTTGGCGCGCAAATCCGCGAGGTCAATGTTGCCCTGCGCGTCGCAAGCGACGGAGACGATTTTCAAACCGGCCATGGCCGCGCTGGCCGGGTTGGTGCCGTGGGCGGAGGCGGGAATAAGGCAGACGTTGCGGCCGGCCTGGCCGCGCGTTTCGTGGTGTTTGCGGATGACGAGCAGGCCGGCGTATTCGCCCTGCGCGCCGGAATTGGGCTGAAGCGACACGCCCGCAAAACCGGTGATCTCGGCCAGCCACTCCTCCAGTTGCCGGAAAAGGGCCTGCCAGCCGCGGGTCTGGCGCACGGGGGCGCCGGGATGAAGGCGGGCCAGTTCCGGCCAGGAAACGGGCAGCATTTCCGCCGTGCCGTTGAGCTTCATGGTGCAGGAGCCGAGCGGGATCATGGACGTTGTCAACGATAAATCCCGCGCTTCCAGGCGGCGCATGTAGCGCAGCATTTCCGTTTCCGAATGATGCCGGTTGAAAACCGCCTGCCGCAAAAACGGGGTGGCGCGCCTCAAGGGAGCGGGGTAACCGGGGCAAACAACCCCGACGGCCAGGTCCGCCGGCGAAAACGGGGGCGGTTTGCCGCCGTTGCAGACGGCGAGGATTTCGGCGACATCCTTTTGCGTTGTCGTCTCATCGAGGGAGATGCCGATGGTGTGGGCGCCGAAGACCCGGAAATTCATGCGGCGGGCCTCCGCTATTTTTATGAGATCGGCGCTGTTCCCCCCGCCCAGGCCGATTTTGAGCGTGTCGAAAAACAGCCCGCTGCCGGAACGGCCGATTTCCAGGCCGAGTTGCGCCAGGCCTTTGGCCAGGATCATTGTCAAGAAATGGATGCGGACCGCAATCCCAGCCAGTCCCTCCCGCCCGTGATAAACCGCGTACATGGAAGCCAGGCAGGCCGGCAAGGCCTGGGCGGTGCAGACGTTGCTGGTGGCCTTTTCCCGGCGGATGTGTTGCTCGCGCGTTTGCAGGGCCAGGCGCAGGGCGGGGCGGCCTTGGGCGTCTTTGGATTGCCCCACCAGGCGGCCGGGGATCAACCGCTTGCAGGCTTCGGTCGTGGCAAAATAGCCGGCATGAGGGCCGCCATAGCCGAGCGGCACGCCGAAACGCTGCGCGCTGCCCACCGCGACGTCCGCGCCAAATTCCCCCGGCGGGCGCAGCAGCGTCAGCGCCAGCAAATCGGCCGCCACCGCCAGCAACGCCCCGGCGGCGTGCGCCTGGCGGGCAAAGTTTTCGTAATCGAAAATCGTCCCGTCCGTGGCCGGGTATTGGACCAATGCGCCAAAAACTTGGTCGCTGAAAGAAAAGGTTTCGTGATCGCCCACGATGATCTCAATTCCCAGCGGACGGGCCCGGGTCCGCACCACTTCAATGGTTTGCGGATGGCACAACTGCGAGACAAAAAAGGCGGGGCGCTCCGGTTTGACGGAATGGCACAAGTGCAACGCTTCGGCGGCGGCGGTGGCTTCATCCAGCAGCGAGGCATTGGCGATGGGCAGGCGGGTCAAATCGCTGACGAGCGTCTGGAAGTTGAAGAGCGCCTCGAGCCGGCCCTGGGAAATCTCGGCCTGATACGGCGTGTAGGCGGTGTACCAGCCGGGGTTCTCCAAAATGTTGCGCTGGATGACCGGCGGCGTAAAGCAATCCGAATAACCCATTCCGATGAACGAACGGAAGACCTGGTTCTGGCCGGCGATGCCGCGCAATTCGGCAAGGACCGCCGATTCGCTCCGGCCCTCCGGCAGGCGCAGCGGGCGGGCGAGGCGGATTTGCGGCGGCACGACTTGGGCGATAAAAGAATCCAGGCTGGCAAAACCAAGCCCGGCGAGCATTTTCGCCGTTTCCTCCGCGCCGGGGCCGACATGGCGATCCACAAATGAGTCGGCGGGACCGGGGGAAAAGGAGGCGCTGCCCGTGGTGGCGGCGGGCGCGGCGGGCGGGAGAGCAACACTCAACGATTCTGACATCCTGCGAAATTAGAATGCGCGGGCCGCAAAGCAAGCGAGTTTTCAGAGAAATTGCGATGCCTCAATCTTCGGTGGCAGGGTGGGACACCGTGCGCGCCGCGGCGGGCAGGGGACTGCCCGCCCTACCATCCCGAGCACTCAAAACTGGCCGGTGAAAAGGGTGTATCCGCCATCCGGCAGGCCCCGCGCGAACAGGCCATCCCGCTCAACGCCGCTCGGCTCTTTTCATCACGATTTGATTGTCAGTCATGCCGGCGAGCTCGTAGCCCTCCCTGCCCAGCAGATTCATGACCAGAGCCATGAAATAGGGGCCTTCCGCGCAGCCCTCCGGCGCTTTTTCCCGGGCCAGGCGCTCCCGGTAAAACTCCACTTTGCCGTCCGGCCGGACCACATACACGTCCGAGGGGCCGCTCCTGCCCCATTCGATGGCGGCGTATTGGAAGGAGGCGGGAACGGGTTCCACGGCGGCGCGGGAGGCGGTGAGCGCGGCCAGGCCCAGAACACAGAGAATGGCGAGCGAAAGAATGGCGGGATGTTTTTTCATATTGATCGAGCTTCCAGATGGGACGGGTTCGTTAATCTTGACACGCCTGGATTGAACAGGTGTCAAATGGGCAGACGCGGCCAAAGAGCGGCTGGTTACAGCGGATGGAGGCCGCGGAATTTGTCTTGCGGGCCGGGGCGGCTTTTGGTTACGTTTTTCCATCAAGTGAACTCCACCCCGTTAAATCGGCCCGCCTCCAGCAATTATCGCTGGGTGATCTGCGGACTGCTGTTTTTCGCCACGACCTTCAATTACCTGGACCGGCAGGTCATCAGCTACCTGAAGGACCCGATCTTCTGCGCGCCGGAGGCCCAGGGCGGCTTCGGCTGGTCCAACACGGACTTTGCGAATTTGACCTCCTTTTTCACCGCGTTTTACGCCGGCATGACCATCCTCGCCGGCTGGGCCATTGACAAGATCGGCACAAAAATCGGCCTGGCGCTCTCGCTCATCGGCTGGTCGGTGTTCGGCATCGCCAATGCGTTCGTGGGACGGCTGGTGACGATGCACATTCTGATCCGCAGCGCCTTTGCCGTCGGCGAAGGCGGGAATTTCCCCGCTTCCATCAAAACCGTCGCGGAATGGTTTCCCAAACGCGAACGCGCCCTGGCCACGGGCATTTTCAACAGCGGTTCCAATTTTGGCGCGATGGTGGCCGCCCTTTTCGTGCCGTGGTGCCTGGTTTATTTCGGCGATGAACACGGATGGAAAATGGCCTTCATCCTCACCGGCGCGGCGGGATTCCTCTGGCTGATTTTTTGGTTCTGGCTTTATGAAACTCCCGCCCGGCAAAAGCGGCTTTCCCAGGCTGAATTTGATCATATCCACAGCGACAAGGAGGATTCCACAGCCGGGGAAAAGCCGGTCACGGGCGTCTTTGGAAAGCTATTTTCCGTCCGCGGCCGGATTCCGCGCGGGACTTTTTGGGGAACGATGATTCTTCTGGGCATTTTGACTCTGTTTGTCTATTTGATGACGAGCCTGATTGTGGCCCACGGCGCGCATATTTATGTTCCCGGAGGAGGAGTAAAGCACCTCACCGAGAGCCTGTTTGCCGTTCCCGACGCCAATGTTTATGTCCTGACATTCCGCCTGGCCTGGCTGTTGGCTGTGTCCTGGATCGCTCTCGCTCTGCAACTAAAACGATGGCATGACCTGGGAAAAACCGGCTGGCTGGTGCTGATCAATCTCGTGCCGGTGGTTGGAAGCGTGATCTCGCTCGTGGTCTTGGGATTCTTTAAGGGCAGCGCCGGCGCGAATGAATTCGGCAACGAAGGCAGCCCGGGATTGCTTGGCTACCGGCAGACCTGGTCGTTTTTCTGGGGAAAATTCCTCACCGACGGCGTCTGGTGGTTTTATCTTTTCTGGCTGCCGGATTATTTGAACAAGCAATTTGGCATGACCAAGGAGCAGGTCATGATGCCGACGTTCATCGTTTACGGAGTCGCCATCATCGGCAGCGTTTATGGCGGCAGCATTCCCATGACGCTCATTAAAAAGGGCATGGCGGTTTACAAGGCGCGCATGCTGGCGATGTTCCTCATCGCCCTGGCGCCGCTGACGGTTCTGGCGACGCAGTATTTTGGCAACAAAAGCCAGTTTGGGGACTGGGCCGCCACGCTGGCTGTGGCGACGATTTGCATCGGCGCCGCCGCGCATCAGGCCTGGTCCGCGAACCTTTTCACCACCGTTTCCGACATGTTCCCGAAGAAGACGGTCGGCTCGGTCACGGGCATTGGCGCCATGGCCGGCGGCCTGGGCGGGGTGGTGGTCCAGCAACTGGCCGGCGGCCTGACCGATGCCTACAAGGACAATCCGCAGACGGCCTACCTCGTCATGTTCATTGTTTGCGCCTTGAGTTACCTCCTCGCCTGGGGAATTATGAAAGCGCTCGTGCCGCGCCACCAGCCCATTACGGATTTGTAGAAACTTCCGGCTGTAAATCAAAAGCTCGTTGCCGCAAGGGGTGCGATTAGCAGTGTCGGTCAGTTTCCGGTAGGGCGGAGCTGCCGCTCCGCCCAAATATACCTTTCCCCCGTCAATGAATCTCATCCGGCTTGCTAAATGCGCGAAGGCCAAGGTGACCTGGCCGCCGTCCTGTCCACCGTAGGCCGGGCGAAGTGGAAGGCTTTGCGAAGGTGGAATGCCAACACGCGAACGCTCCGCCTGTCGTCAAGGCAACGGTGGGACAGTCCGCCCCGACAAGTGCCTGGTCGTGTCGTCATTGTCCACAGGATTGCGCCCCGGCTGCCCTCGCAACACTGTGGATAATGCCGCCACCACCAGGGCATCGCTTCGCCAGTACGTCATCACTTTCGCCAGATTCCGCCTACTGGGGCCTTGAACAAAGAAAAAAACCGAATATCACCCCGAAAACCTCTGGGATTTAACGAGCGCTCTGCACAAAACCGGCGCAATTCACCAGGCGGCCCCACGTCCATGAATTAGTACACCACTACAGCACCCCTGGGCAACCCGTCCAGAAGGCGAGAGTTCCTTTGGCGAACATGGTGAACATGGTCAAGCCGAGGCCACCGGACTCACAGCGTGCAAATCGAAAGACACGCGATACTCCATCACTTTCACATGCGGGAGTTCGCTGACGGCGTAC
>Ga0326728_10020387_pt1 | contig 12652 bp, 10 predicted proteins | sample MB3enrmetagenome_FD_207602 | JGI IMG/M metagenome (GOLD analysis project Ga0326728, IMG submission 207602) | Lab enriched peat soil microbial communities from McLean, Ithaca, NY, United States - MB31MN | ecosystem: Environmental > Terrestrial > Soil > Wetlands > Peat | place: USA: New York...
CCACGTTAGGCTGGCCAAGCTCCCAGCCTTCCCCGGGAACGCAGATGAACACCGGATCCCAGTAGAGATCACTGATACAAGGGCCATAACCTGCGAGTTTAAGGGCGTTGAAGCAGTTTAAGAGGAAGTCCTTCTGTCCTTCCTGCGTGCTCGGGAACGGCTCCGGCCCATTGTTCGCCAACTGGCCAGGATAACCGTTGCACAAGTTCGTGCTCCAGTTGTAGCCGGTTTCCATGATCATCACGGGCTTGTGAAACACAGGCTGGAAAGTGTTGATGTTGGCTTCCGCCTGTTCGGCCGTCAGGCCGGTCCAGTAGGGATAATACGAGCACCCGATAATGTCCCAGTTGACGCCATAGGCCACGCATTGGTTAAAAAACCATTCCACGCTGCCGGAATCGACAGGGCCGATATGCAAGATGACCCGGCTCGAAGGGGACACCAACTTGACTGCCGCATATCCGGCATTGAGGAGCTGGGCCAGATTGGCAAAGTTTGTGTAAGAGCCGTTGACGGGAGAGTTGTTGGTTTGTATCGGTTGGCCCGTCGGGGTGCTGTCTTGCAGCAAGATGCCTCCCTCTATTTCGTCGCCCAGGCTGACATATTCGGGCGTCGTGCCTTGACGCGCCATTTCTGTCATGAAGTTGGTCGTGAAACTGTAAAGCGCATTGCTCAACTGTGGAAGCGAATAACCCACCCAGGAGTGCGGTTTGTAAAAGGATGCGCCGCCTTCCCAATAATCGCTGTAGTAGAAGGTCAATGCGATTTGCAATCCCAGCGCCTTGGCCCGGGCCGCGAGATCCAGAACGTTGGTCTGGTTCTGGATGCCGGGCGGCAGCAAGGAAGAGGGATAATAATTCGAATTGCCGGGATCGTTATAGAGGCGAATCCGAACAATGTTACACCCATGGTTCGTCATGATTTGCAGGCAATCCATCGCTCTGCCGTTGGTCTCGTAAAACACGCCGCCGCCTTGCTCCACATAGGTCAGTTCGGAAATGTCTCCTCCTTTCAAAAAGGCGTACGGCAGATCGTCCTTGATCAACTGGAGAAAGTCCAGCCGGCACCAATTTGTGCCTGCAGGACGGCTGGAGACAAGACTGACCAGGCATTGTCCATTGGTCACGCTGATGCCCCTGAGAACGATGTTGCTCCATTGTTGGTAGATTGGCAGAGCGGTCCTCCTGTTGTTCGCGCTCAGGTAGCAGGCCCCTTCACCGCCGCTGTTCTGGACCATCCCGGTCAGTTTGTAATAGCCATTGAGCAGGTTGGTCGCCAATTGATAAGTCTGGGTCTGATACGCAACGGTATTACTGTGCTGCAAACAGAATGAGCCGGCGTAGGCGCCATTGGACGGAAAAGAGGCTGAGGCTGTGTCTCCCGATGTCTGCCAATAAGCGCTGTTCGATTCAAAGCCGCCATCCTGCAACCCGCCGGGCGAAAACGCCGCCAATCGAAAGTATGCCACCGAGGTGGGGGGAGAGACGGTCGCGACGCTCTGCCCTGCGGTCTGGAGCAGATCGGTCCATGCGCCCCCGGTCAGATTCGTCGAGCTTTGGAGACGAACATTGGCCGCGCCCAACCAGGAAAGGTTAATCACCCCGTTCGAGATTGAACTGGCCGTCAGGTTGCCGATATTCGTGGCCGTGATCAGGAAATTGTCGAAGTTGAACGTCCCGCCGCTCCCTGTGTGGACAAAGACCAGGCCGGCGCCCGTAATCGTGCCAGCAAGGTTGCCTGAAGCGGCCGCGCCGATCGTCGCGCCGGTCCCGCTGCCATTCCCGCTGACTGACAAGGCTCTCCAATTCGCAGCGCTTGGATTGAACATCATTGAGTAGGTGGCAAACGGACCCACAGTCCCCGGCACCGGCAGAAGACTCGCTGCCGCGAACCATTGGCTCCCGTTCATCTGGACTGCGAACCTCGCTGTCACGTTGGCAGGAGTGTAGTACGGACAAATATCAACCGAAAAACTTAAGCCGGGGTAAAGCGCCGGATTCACGCTCTGAAATGTCATGCCCGCTGCTCCCGGGTTGGTGGCGATGGCCGTCGAAGTGTAAAATGCCGTAGTCGCTGAGCTGCCCTCGTATGCGTAAACCGCTCCGTCGCCTCCCGAATTCTGGTAAAGCCGATCAGGCCCGTCTGGAATATCGTTCGCCCAACCCACAGAACTGACCGGATAATTCCCGGAGGAGCCGTACGGGAAGGTTGCCTGGTAGAGAATGACATTCTGGGACAAGACAGGCCAGGAGTTGGTCAAAATCAGCCCGTTTATTGCCATTGCCAGAAGCCGTTTCAAAAACATTCGAGCTTCAATCTGGTGAACCACGACTATTAAACTACCCGGTTTGTAAGATGGTTTCCAGCCTCACAAACGTATGGCAAGCTCGCACCGCCTTCATTTTCCGGCGTCCTACCAATCCTTGATCTTTCCGGTCTGGGTTTTGACCGGCTGGTTTTCGGGGGCAAAGATCAGGGTTTTCTCATCGTCCTTTTGCTCGGCGAGAAGCTCGCGCGCTTCCTCGGGCGTCATCTGGCCGGCGGCCACTTGCTGGCCTTCCTGCGGCTGCGGCTCCTTTTGTTCGCCCTGGGCGGCCTGGGCTTGCTGCTGCTGTTTCTCCTGGTCCTTTTTGGCTTGTTCCTGCTGCCGCTTCTTCTCCTCCTGTTTTTTGTCCGGGCCGTTCTGCTGGTTTTGTTGGGCGGATTGCTGCTGCTGGTTTTGTTGCTGCTGATTTTGCTGGTCTTGCTGCTTCTGCTGGTCCTGGTTGTTCTTTTGGTTCTGTTGCTGTTTGTTCTGCTGCTGTTGCTGTTGTTCCTGCCGCTTGAGTTCCTCGAGCTTCTGTTTGACGTAGGCCAGGTTGTTTTTGGCGTCGGCGTCGTTCGTGTTCAGGCGCAGGGCCTGGGTGTAGCTGTCGATGGCCTGGTTCCAACGCTCCTCTTTTTTGTCCGGCTCCGGCAAGGGCTCGCCGAGGCGGTAAAGAGTGTTGCCCAAATTATAGTAGGTGTGCTCTTGGGTCAGGAGGTCGGGGACGACGCCGGGGGAGGCGAGGGTGGCGTTGAACTGCTTCTCGGCCTTGTCAAGCTGTTTGGCGCCGTAAGCGGCTGCGCCGGCGTCGTAATGAAGGCGGTAATCATTGGTGTTCTGTTGCGACAGGCGGTTGTATTCGTCGAAGGCGCCTTTGTAATCGCCGGATTGGTAATCACGAAAAGCGCTGGAGGGCGAAGCGCGCGCGGTCCAGGCGGCGAGCAGGAAACACAGCGCGGCGGCGGTCTTTTGCAAGGCGGCCCTGGCCGGGGAGGCGGTCCCGTTGGCGCGGCGCGAGCGGGAGCTTTCCGGCAGGAGGAATTCCAGGAGCAGACACGCCACGGCAAAGGCCAGGAACCAATGATACCGCTCCTGGTAAACCCGGGTCAGGCGCGTCGTGGCGTCGGTCTTGGGCAGGGGCGCCAGGCCGCGCGCGTAGAGCGTGGCCATGGGATCGGCCCCCTGCAAGGGAAGATAAAAACCGTTGGCTTCAGTGGCGATCTGCCGCAGCAGCTTTTCGTTGAGATGCGATTTGACGACGTTGCCGTCTTCATCCTTGACGAAGGAGTAATTGCCCTGATCGTCCCTGACGCGGAGCAGTTCGCCCGCCGCCGTGCCGACGCCGACGGTGAAAATGCGCATGCCCGCCTGGGCGGCTTCCTTGGCGGCAGCCAGGGTGTCGCCTTCGGCGTCGTGGTCTTCGCCGTCGGTGAAGAGGACCAGCACTTTATGATTGTCCTCGCCCTTTTCGAAGGCCGTCAGGGCGGCGCGAATGGCGGCGGAAAGGGCCGTGCCGCCTTGAGCGATGATGCCGGCGTTGAGGGCCTCCACGCCCTGGCGAAAAGCCTGGTCGTCGAGGGTGAGGGGCGTTTGCAGGAAGGCGGTGCCGGCGAAAGCCACCAGGCCGAGACGATCGCTCCTGGCCTGCCGCACCAGGTCGAGCACGGCCAGTTTCGCCTTTTCCAGGCGGTTGGGCGCGGCGTCCTGGGCCAACATGCTGCGCGAAGTGTCCATGGCCACGATGATGTCCAGCCCCTTTTGTTTGGCCTGCTCCCAGGCGAATCCCCACTGGGGCCGGGCCAGGGCCAGCAGGACGCCGGTTAGGGCGGCGGCCAGGAGGGCGAGGCGAAAGAGCTGGCGTCGGGGCGACACGCCCACCAGCAAATCGGGCAGGAGGCGCGAGGAGATGAAGAGCCGGATCAATGTTTGCTTGACTCTCCAGGACCAGTAGAAAAGCCCGGCCAACGCCGGCAGAGCGATGAGCAGGAGCCAGAGGAAGCGGGGATCGGCGAAGCGCACAGCGATTTGTCCGGCGGCGTTCATGGCAATTTCCTCCAGACGGTTTGGTTGAGGATCAATTCCAACAGGAAACACGCCAGCCCGGTCAGGGTCACAGGCGCGAATAATTCGTCGTAATGCTGGAATTTCTTGACTTCGGCCTCGGACTTTTCCATGCGGTCAATTTCGGCGTAAATGCGGCGAAAAATTTCGGCGCTGTCGGCGCGGTAGTATTTGCCGCCGGTCTTCTCGGCGATCTTGGTCAGCGTGTCCTCGTCCACATCGACGTCCATCCATTGATAGCGTTTTTGGCCAAACTGATCGATGTAGGGGTAGGGCGCCTTGCCGCGGATGCCGATGCCGATGGTATAGACCTTGACCCCGAGGGACTTGGCCACTTCGGCGGCGGTGAGGGGGGAGATTTTGCCGGAATTGTTTTCGCCGTCGGTCATGAGAATGGCGATTTTGCTTTTGTCCTTGAGGCCTTCCAAGCGGTTCAGGGCGGTCATCAAGGCGGAGCCGATGGCCGTGCGGCTCTCGTCGATCAGCCCGATGCGCAGGCGGTCGAGGTTGTGCTGGAGAAAGTCGTGGTCCAGGGTGAGCGGCGAGGCGACGTAAGCGTCCTTGGCAAAAGCGACCAGGCCGATGCGGTCGTTGGGGCGGTTGTCGATGAATTTGGCGAGGACTTCCTTGGCCAGGCGGATGCGGCTTTGTCCCTCGCCAAAGTCCTCCGACCTCATGCTGCCGGACATGTCGATGGCCACGACAATATCGATGCCGCTGGCCTTGACCTGCGACTCGCCCTTGACCAGGCGGGGTTGGGCCAGGGCGATAATGAACAGCGCCAGGGCCAGCCAGCGCAAGCCCGCCAGAAAACCGCCGGCCTGGGCGCGGTTCAGCCCCGATATGGGCCGGACCAAATCAACGGACGAATAGAGAAAAGCCGGGCTTTGCCCAAGCCGGCCTTTCAGCCAGGCCAGCGCGGGCAGCAGCAACAACAGCAACAGAACGTAGGGATGGGCAAAAATCATCTTGTCACGGCCATGGGCGGCGGCGCGGCCGCGGAGGACTGGATGTCGGCGGGCAGCTCGCGGGGCTCGGTTTCATTGACCAGGCGCAGGGCGGACGCGTGCAAGGCCCGCAGTTCCGTCTCCGTCGGCTCATATTTGGCGAATTTGATCAGATCGCACGCGGCCAGGAATTCGGCCAGGCTTTGCTTTTGTTCGGGCGTCAGCCAGCGGCTGTCCTGCAATTCGTGGAGGAATTCCTCCGTCGTGCGGTCCGGGGCGTGAAATTGAAAGCGCTCCTCCAGGTACACGCGAACGGCCCCCGAAACGGCGAAGGAAAAGGGCTTGGGCTGGCTGAGGAGCGACAAGGCGCGGTCCAACATGCGGCGCGCGCGCACGTGGGGGGGCAGGGGAGGCGGCATACGGAGGGTGGCGGCTCTTTTGCGCCAGTGACGCCACAGCAGCCAGCCGGCCGTCGCCAGCGCCAGAAGCCCGACGATGCAGATGAACCAGAGCCAATGGTTGGGTATGGCGATCAGCGGCTTGAGCGCGTCCCGAAAAGATGGCGGGAGCGCGTTGGTGGTGGGGGGCGCCTGGGCCGGAACGATGAGCGCGGAGTTGGTGTTCATACTCATCCATGACGCCGGCGTTTCTCGCGCGTCTCAAAAAACTGGCCGAGGGCCGCGGCATAGGGCTGGTCGGTCCGCACCTCGATGGCGTCGATCTTGGCCGAGCGAAGCTGCCGCAGCAGTTCCGTTTGATGCCCGGCCCGGCGGTCGGCGAAGTCCTTGCGTTTGCGCAGGTCGTGCGTGTTGACTTCGATGACCTCGCCGGTCTCGGCGTCGGTCAGCACCAGCCGTCCCAAGGAGGGCAGCTCCAGTTCGTAACGATCGACAATCTGGATGGCGATGACATCGTGCCGCCGGTTGGCCTGGCGCAGGGCGGGCATGGTGTGCGGGCCGAGCGTGGGGGAGAGCAAATAATTGAAGCGCCGGGCCGGGTCGCTCTCCTCCGCCGAACGGTGCTCGAACAGGAAGTCGGAGAGGATGACGACAATGGCGTGGCGGCGCGTCATGCGGTTGAGGATGTCCAGGGCTTCGTGGAAATTGGTCCCGCGCCGCGCTGGCTCGAAACACAGGATTTCGCGGATGACGCGCAGGACGTGGCGGCGCCCCTTCTTTGGCGGAATGTATTTTTCCACCTCCTCGGTGAAGAGGATCAGGCCCACCTTGTCGTTGTTGCGAATGGCGGAGAAGGCGAGGACGGAGGCGATTTCGGCGGCGAGTTCGCGCTTGGATTGCCCGCCCGAACCGAACAGGCCCGACCCGCTGAGATCGACCACCAGCATCAGCGTCAACTCGCGTTCCTCCACGAATTTTTTGATGAACGGATGGTTCATGCGCGCCGTCACGTTCCAGTCAATGGCGCGGACTTCATCGCCCGGCTGGTATTCCCGGACCTCCTCGAAATTCATGCCCTGGCCTTTGAAAACGCTGTGGTATTGGCCGCCCAGGGTTTCGGATACCAGCCGCGTGGTGCGCAGCTCGATCTGCCGGATTTTCTTGAGGATTTCGCGCGGGATCATACCGGATGAAACCTCACGGCACCGGCAATTCGTTGAAAATCTTGGTGACGATGGTCTCGCTGCTCTTTTCCTCGGCCTCCGCTTCATACGTCACCGTGACCCGATGGCGCAAAACGTCCATGCCGATGCTCTTGACATCCTGCGGCGTCACGTAACCGCGCCCGCGCAGGAAGGCGTAGGCCTTGGCCGCCAGCGTCAGGTAAATGGTGGCGCGGGGCGATGCGCCCAGTTGGATGAGGCCCTGCAATCCGTCCATTTTGTAGGCGGCCGGATCGCGCGTGCAGCAGACGATATCCACGATGTAGTCCTTCACTTTGTCGTCGATGTAAATGTCGTTCAGCACCTGGCGCGCCTCCATCACCTGCTGGGCCGTGACGACCGGGCTGGCCGGGGCAATGGCGTTGGTGCGGGCCATCAAATCCAGAATCTGCCGCTCCTCCTGGCGCGACGGATAGACGATCTTGAGTTTCAACATGAACCGGTCCACCTGCGCTTCGGGCAGCGGATAGGTCCCCTCCTGTTCGATGGGGTTCTGCGTGGCCAGAACCAGGAAAGGCTCGTCGAGCTTGAAGGATTGGTCGCCGATGGTCACTTGTTTTTCCTGCATGGCCTCCAGCAGGGCGCTTTGCACCTTGGCCGGGGCGCGGTTGATTTCATCCGCCAGCACCAGGTTGGCAAATATCGGGCCGCGCCGGGTGGTGAAGGCGCCGGTCTGCGGATTGTAGATTTGGGTCCCGATCAGGTCGGCCGGGAGCAGATCGGGGGTGAACTGGATGCGCGAGAATTTAACGTTGAGGCAGGCGGCCAGCGTCTTGACGGAAAGGGTCTTGGCCAGTCCGGGCACGCCTTCGAGCAAGACATGTCCATTGGCCAGCAGCCCAATGGCCAGGCGCTCGACCAGATAATTCTGCCCGACGACCACTTTCCCGATCTCGCTGAAAAGGGGGCGGATGAAGGCGCTGGCCTTCTGCACCGCCTCGTTTATGGCACTGATTCCTGTATTCATATTCGCCTAGAGTACGTATGCCCCAAAAGACAGTCCAACGCGAAAATTCGTTCAGAAAAATCCGAAGTCCATAATAATTTCATCTTTCACTAAGTGAAACCGGGCGGGGTTTGAAGCGAGCGGAGCAGCAAATGGTCTTGCCTTTGGCCTCGCCGCGTGCGAATAAACAGGGGCTGCGCCTCAGGCGCATCTGCCTCGGTAGCTCAGTTGGTAGAGCAGCAGACTCTTAATCTGTTTGTCCCAGGTTCGATCCCTGGCCGGGGCACCACTTTCTCCCGGCGTTGCCGACGGGGCACCGAGGAACCCAATGCCGGATCCTGGCGGCGGCAACTTTGTCGCATCAGTTTGCTGTTCATAGCGGCTAATTTTGTTCGAGGCCGGCCACAAGGTCTTGGAGTTCCTGGCGGCGGGGCTCGAGAGTTTTGCGGACGGCGTACTGGTTGAGCTGATAAATACCCCAATAAATCACGGCCAGAACCAATAAATAAACCGCCAGGCTCGTCACGGCCAGGCCCGCGTGCCGCGCGCGCCACATGGCAATGGCGCCCGAAATCCCGAGGCCGGCCGCAAAGGGCGAAAGATACCACCAAAGCACATTCCTGAGCAGCCAAATCTGATGGTTGACCTGGCGCAATGAGCTTTCGATGCAGTCTTTGAGAGCCTCATTCAAGACCGGCTGTTTGCGGCGTTCCAGCACGCGATCGACGATCATGAAACCGCCGACGGCGCAACAGGCCAATACAATCAAGTACGGGGTCCAATCGTGGGTGCGCGCGGCGCAGTAAACGAAGAACAAAGCCATCAGAAAGCACACGCCGACTTCGCGCGCGTCGCGCCAGAAAATCATGGACCAAAAATGGTGTTGATTGCGGCGGACTTCCTTGAGCAGCAAGTCCGCGTCGAGGGTCACGGTTGCGCCGGGGTTGTGTGATTGCCACGTTTTCTGCAAATCTTCAAAGCTCATGGATAACTCCTTTCAGTTGCTCCGCCAGTCGTTTGCGGATGCGGTTCAGTTTCACGCCGATGTAATTCTCCGAGATGCCGAGCACTTCGGCCATCTCCTGGTAACTCACGCCGTCCAGATGCATCAGGGCCAGCGATGCGTCCGGCTTGGGCAGTTGGCGGATGGCGGCGTAGAGCCGTTCCACCAGGTCCCGTTCCGCCAGCGACTCGACATGGCTCGGCTCCACCCGGGGCGACACCTCAAATTGCAATAACCTCTCCTGCCCTTCCCGCCGCCGCCGCTCCACCCGCCGCCAGGCCAGCGCCGTGTTGAACGCCACCCGGTAAATCCACGTCGTCTCCTTCGCCTCGCCCCGGAACGCCGGAATGGATGACCAAAGCTGCAACAGGACGTCCTGAAACAGATCGTCCTGGTCCTGCGGCGAGGCGGCGCAGCCGCGGACCACTTTCAAAAGAAGCCCCAAGTGCCCGGCCAGCCATCGCCGGAAGATGGCCTCCTGCTCCTGAGCGGTCATCGCAGGTGTCTGCATTCAGTTAAATAGTGACCGCGGCCCCCCTTTCCTTACAAAGAAAATGCAAGGTGGGGACATTGCCCCTTGAAGACCCGTGAATCCGCATCTTAATCGCGGAGGAGAGAGGGCCGGGGACAGGGGGCTGTGGCGCCCCCCCTGCGCTTGCGAGGCTGTTTTTGGCTGTTGACACCGCCTGCGGGGGACTGCATCGTAGCAGCCTCTTTGCAGACGGCGTGTCACAAGGACCCGCCGCGAAATCTGGAAAGGAAGTGAGAATATTTGACAGAGATTAGACTGAAGAAAGGCGAGCCGGTTGACAAGGCCCTGCGCCGATTGAAGAAAAAGATCGATCGGGAGGGGACGTTGAAGGAAGTCCGCAACCACCGGCATTTTGAGAAACCCAGCGAGCGGAGGCGCCGCAAAATGAAAGCGGCCCGCTTTTCCGCCATGTTAAGCGCCCGTTACGCCGATTTGTAATGAGATTCTTGTAAATTCTCACCGCCGAGTGTGGTCCAAGACTGCGCCCGGCACTTTTTTTAGCGCCGTGTATTCGTTCTCCACATGCTGGAATTCCCCCCGCCACACCGACGGCCGGGCCATGCTGCGCGAAATCCGCTCCCTCGGCTTCGAGTGGGCCGAGTTGAGCCATGGCATTCGCATCAGCCTCCTGCCCGGCATCCTCGAAGCGGTGGACGGCGGAGAGATTAAAATCTCCTCCTTGCACAATTTCTGCCCACTGCCCATTGGGGTGAACCATGCCGCGCCCAATCTCTACCTTTTTTCCTCGCCGGACTCGCGGGAGCGCGAGGCGGCTTACAAACATTCCGCCAGGACCATCGAGACCGCCGCCCGCCTCAAGGCCGCCGCCGTCGTCCTGCACTTGGGCTGCATCGAAATGAAGGATTACACCGCCAAACTCCTGGACTGGGTGGCGCGCGGCCAGAAGGAGACCCCGAAATACGCCGCCCTTTGCGAAAAGGTCGTGGCATCGTGGGAGGAGAAGAAGGACCGCTACGCCCAGTTCGCCAACGAAATGCTGGAGCGCCTGGCCCGGCTGGCCGAGGATCGCGGCGTCCAGTTGGGCATCGAAAACCGCCAGGCCCTGGAGGAACTGCCGCTGGATTCGGACATCGACGTGCTGCTGCGGGAGTTCAACCGGCCCGGCATTGGCTATTGGCATGATTGCGGCCATGCGCAGATCAAGGACAACCTCGGCTTCATCAACCATCGCGCCCATCTTGAAGCCCTCTCGCCCCGCTTGCTCGGTTTGCACGTGCATGACGTGGCCTTCCCGGGACGCGATCATTGCGCCCCGGGCCAGGGAACCATTGATTTTGCCGCGCTCAAGCCGCTGCTCAAGCCCGGTCACATCAAGGTGTTTGAGCTAAGCCCTAACCTGTCCGTGGAAGAAGTGGTCAAGGGTGTGGCTCATATTCACCAGCTTTGGGGGGCGGCATGAAGCGTTTCAAGGCATGGTGCGGCGCCGGGTGGCGGGTGGCAGTCTGCCTGCTGCTGCTGCTCTGGATCTTTCATTCCATCTTCATGAATCAAGGCCGGGTTTGGGCCCAGCGGGAAGGGCTGCGATGGGAGCAAATGTCCCGCAGCCAGCAATGGCATCTGGCCTGGAACAAAGGGCCGCAGGATTTGTGGCACACCTTGTCCCTGGTCCACCCCGGCGCCTTGGTGATTTCCGTGCTCTTGGTGGGCCTGACGGTATGGCTGGGCGTGGTGCGCTGGCGCATCGTGTTGCAGGCCCAAGGGCTTCACCTCTCCATGTCCTGTGCCACGCGCATCTCCCTGGTCGCCCAATTCTTCAACTCCTTCCTTCTCGGCTCAACCGGCGGGGATTTGATCAAAGCCTACTACGCCGCACGCGAGACGCATCACCTGAAAACCGAGGCCGTGACAACCGTGTTCGTGGACCGCCTGATTGGCTTGTGGGTCATGCTCTTCTTCGCGGGCGTGATGATGCTGCCCAATCTGCAGTTGGTCAGGCGCCATAGCCAATTCGCCGTGCCGGCCCTGTTCATCCTGGCCATGCTCGCCGCCGTCAGCGTCGTCCTGTTCCTGGCCTTTTGGGGGGGTCTTTCCAAAAGGTTCCCCCGCGCCCGCCATTACTTGCGCCGGCTGCCCAAGGGCGTCTTGCTGGAGCGGTCCGTGGATTCCTGCCGGCAATATGGAAGGGAAAACGCCCTTTTAATCAAGACAGTCGTCCTCTCGCTGGCAGTGAACATGACGTGGGTGCTGCAAACCGCCGTCTTGGGCTGGGGACTGGACCTGGCCATTCCTTTCGTCGCGCTCCTCGTCATTGTGCCGACCATCCTGTGCATTTCCGCCCTGCCCATCACCCCCAATGGCCTCGGAGTGCGCGAGAACCTCTTTGTCATCCTGCTGGCGGTCATTGCCGTTCCCGGCGACGCCGCCCTCTCCCTTTCCCTCCTTTCCTCGGCCCAGGGCATTCTTTGGAGCCTCATCGGCGGCGTCGTTTACATGGGGGTGCGCCAAAAAGAGAACCTGGCCGATGTCACCAACCCGGAGGTCGCCGCCAACAATTAGTTCCGGCGCAAGTCGGATGAGGCGCGGAAAAGACTCGACACCTTCCGCCGCGCGGTCTTTAATCGGCCCCACGGCACCCGTAACTGACTGACGTTCAATACAATGAAAAAGTTATTCGCAGTGGCCCTGCTCGGCATGGTTTCTTGGGCCTTGATCGGCGCTCCTCTCCAGGCGGCACAAGTCTCCAAACCCGGCGCCACCCTGGCCAAACACCACAAAGCCCACAAAAAGCATAAAAAGCATAAGACGGCGTAGCCCCCGCCGGTCCGGCGCCTGCCCGTTCGCGCCACCGCGAACTCCGCGGCGCCTTCCACCTTTTTCTTTTCTTTCTCCCGCGCCCCCTTAACTTTCCTCCATGAAACGCAGGTTCGACTCGATTGAGTCGGTCGTGGCCGATCTTCGCAAGGGCAGGATGGTCATCGTGGTGGACGATGCCGACCGTGAAAATGAGGGGGATCTGGTCATGGCGGCCGAGTGCGTGACTCCAGCCGCCATCAATTTCATGGCCAAGCATGGCCGTGGCTTGATTTGCGTTCCCACCACCTTCGAGCGCCTCAAACAACTGGGCATCGAACAAATGGTCGTGCAGAACGCGGAGACCTTCCGCACCGATTTCCAGGTGAGCGTCGATGCCGCCCGCGGCATCACCACCGGCATCAGCGCGGCCGACCGCGCCCGCACCATCAAAATCATGGCCGGCCCGACCACCGTCCCGGAGGA
>Ga0326728_10020388_pt1 | contig 12652 bp, 10 predicted proteins | sample MB3enrmetagenome_FD_207602 | JGI IMG/M metagenome (GOLD analysis project Ga0326728, IMG submission 207602) | Lab enriched peat soil microbial communities from McLean, Ithaca, NY, United States - MB31MN | ecosystem: Environmental > Terrestrial > Soil > Wetlands > Peat | place: USA: New York...
TGAGACAGCTGGGGAAGGAGAAACGATGAAGAGAGTCATGTCAAAACTCTACGATTCATCGCCTCGAGAGCTGGTCCAATACGCCGCTCATATGGCAACAAATCTTTTTAAGAGGTCGACCAAACCGCACGATGAAATAACTGGTCTATTGCAACGCAAATTTGGGGTCTACACGACTTCTAATCTCAAGGGAGTGACTGCGGAGGAATTCAAGAGGTCAATTCAATCAAGAATTGGGACCGTCGATGCTGAAATCGAAGGCTATCGAGAAGGTGAAATTGAACAGCAACGGGATCTGTCTATCAAGTTTCATTGGGGGCACAATCACGATTTTGGTGATTTTAGACTGGAAGGACGAATGGGGAATAGGCATATTAATCTCTTGGCTGATTTCCTTAGTCTTTTTCCGCTTTCCCTTGATGACATCCAGGGTAAACATGTCCTTGATGTCGGGTGCTGGACTGGCGGGACTACCTTGCTCTTAGCTACGATCGCAAAAAGCGTGCTTGCTATAGAAGAAGCCAAGAAATATGCGGAGACAGTGTCGTTCTTGTCAAGAAGCTTTGGTGTTGATGATCGCGTATCAGTAAAGCCTCTGTCTATATATGAATGCAATGCGCCCGAGTTTTTTGATCAATTTGATGTAGTCTATTTTCCGGGCGTTATTTACCACCTCTCCGATCCTCTTTTGGCTCTGAGGATTCTCTTCAACTCCTTAAAAGAAGGAGGGTTCATTCTCGTCGAGTCCGCGGGTATAAACAGTCAGAAGCCGATTTGTCAATTTGACGGAAGCCTGGTTTGGCATTCAGGAGAGCGAGAGAGAATGAACCGTGGAGGTTGGAACTGGTTTAGCCCATCGCCGTCAGCCCTCTTTCGCATGATGAGGGAAGCAGGTTTTGATGAAGTCCAAACTCGGTGGCACTATGGGACCAAAAGAGTTTATGGTTTGGGTCGGAAAGTATCACAAATCGGTATTTGCAAAGCTGGCTTGTCAGTTCCAAGCATAAGGTGACTCTTATTCGATCTAGGATCGTAAGCAGCTCTGTTCACGACACCAGCGAAGGCGCTTACCTGAGCCGGGCGTAGAATCGGTTGACGCAATGGCAATCAAGAGCGTCTACGCGACTAGAAGAGGAGCTTTCATGAACTCCTTCCCGTGCGCTCTTGTTGCGATCTTCGGCTGCTGTGGAATACTCGTCGCGCAGCAACCGGCAGGGCCCAGCACCGCTCCGCCAGCCGACCTGTCAGAGACTGTCTCCGGCTCGAACGCTTTCGCCGTCGATCTCTACGTTCAGCTTCGCTCGCAGCCCGGCAATCTCTTCTTTTCTCCTGAAAGCATCTCCACGGCTTTCGCCATGGCCTATGCCGGGGCGCGCGGCCAAACCGCCACAGAGGTGGCGCACGTTTTCCATTACTCGCTGCCGCCCGGCAAGCTCCATCCGGCTATGGGCGCGCTGCTCGCCGCCATGAACGCGCAGCACACAGGTTACGAGTTGCACGTGGCGGACGCACTCTGGGCGCAGCAGGACGAGAATTTCCTGGCGAGCTACCTCAGCCTGGTTCAATCCAGCTACGGCGCCGGACTACACAAGGTCAACTTCAAATCCTCGCCTGAGACCGTGCGCGCCACCATCAACAAATGGACCGAGCAGCAAACGAATGACAGGATTCAAAATCTGCTGGCGCCCGGCACGTTAACGCCGGCCACGCGGCTGGTGCTCACCAACGCCGTCTATTTCAAAGGCGACTGGCTCGACCAGTTCGACAAGAAGGCGACGGAAACCGGCGACTTCCACATCTCCTCGACTCAAGCTGTCCAAACGCCTCTCATGCACCACACCGGCAGCGGTTATCGCTATTCCAACGGCGGCGCCTTCCAGGTCCTCGAAATGCCTTACAAAGGCAACGATCTCTCCATGGTCGTGCTGTTGCCGAACGAGACCGGCGGCCTGGCAGCGCTCGAGCATTCCTTCAGCTCCGCGGCCTTGAGCGGCTGGCTTGGGAAGTTGCAGCCGGCAGACAAAGTGATTCTAACCCTGCCGCGCTTCAAGATGACCCAGCAGTTCGAACTCAGCAGGACTTTGGCCGCCATGGGCATGCCGCTGGCCTTCAGCAGCTCCGCCGATTTCTCCGCAATGACGGGAAGACCTGAGTTCACCATTTCGGCGGCTATCCACAAAGCCTTCGTTGACGTGAATGAAACAGGCACCGAGGCCGCGGCCGCCACTGCCACCGTAATGCTGGAAATGGCCAGACAAGCAGAGCCTCCGCCCATCGTCTTCCGCGCTGACCACCCATTCCTCTTCCTGATCCGCGACACGAAATCGGGCAGCATTCTCTTTCTCGGCCGTGTCACCGATCCGACAAGATAATGCAGGAACAGAGTTGGTGTATCTTGAAGCCACGGAGGTAAACCATGCCGGTTCCCGCGGTCATCGCCAGCGCCGCTGAAAACTATCGCTTCAACTCCGATTCCCTGCCCAAAATGCTCGATGATCTTACACCGGAGGAGTGGCTCCGCCGCCCAGGCGACGCTGCAAATCACGCTGCCTGGATTGTGGGTCACATGATCTGGACGCGCGCTATGATCCTCCGCAGCCTGGGCGCGGATTGGCACCAGCCTTGGCTGAACGGCTTCGCGCGCGGCTCCACGGTTCAGGATCCGTCCGCGTACCCGTCGAAAGAGACTCTGCTCGCTTCCTGGCGCGAGGTCTCCGGCATCCTGGCCGGCGCGCTAGAAAACGCCCGCGAGGAGGCATTGGCGCAGCCCGCCGCGCAGGGGCCCCCGAGCGCTGACGGCAAGGTAAGCGGGGTGGTCAACTTCCTGGCGATTCACGAAACCTATCACCTCGGCCAGGTCTCTTACCTGCGCGCATGGATGGGACACAAAGGATTGATGGGGTAACTGACCGGAACGCAGCGGAAAAACGAGAAGCCGCGGTCTCGCCTCGCCGCGGCTTCGCTTTTTCGCGCTCCTGCCTTCGCGCTACTTCCCGTTCGGCAGGCTCACCGGCCGCACCTCCAGCAGCGCTTCGATGTTCTTCTTGAGCGCGTCCAGAACCTCGGCGGCCACCGGCGCGTCCACCTGCACCACGGCCAGCGCCTTCACGGGCTTCGTCCCCGTGCGCTCGCGGCCCAGCGCAAAGTTGGCGATGTTCACGCCGTGATAGCCCAGAATCGTGCCGATCTTGCCAATCACGCCCGGCACGTCAAAATTGCGGCAGACCAGCAGGTTGCCTTCAAGCGGCGTTTCGATGTCGATCGCATCGAAGGCCAGCAGGCGCGGCTGCTCGCCGTGAATCACGGTCGCGCTGGCCCTGCTTTCGCCCGCTGCCGTGTGTAGCACAACCGTCAGTACGCTCGCCGCCCCGCCCCGATGGCTCTCTTCCTTCTCCTCGTGAATGCGGATGCCGCGCTCCTGGGCCACTGCCGCGGCGTTGATGCGGTTCACGTTCTCCGCGCCCTCCTGACTTTCCAGCAATCCGGCAATCGCGGCATTGCGCACCAGCTCGGTCTTGGCATCCGCCAGCTCGCCCGCATACACCAGGTTGATCGCCTCGATCCCGCTCTTTCCCGCCTGCGCCAGAAAAGATCCCAGCCGCCCGGCCAGGTCGATATATGGCGCCAGCTGCTTGTACTCCTCGTGGCTCAGCGACGGCAGGTTCACCGCATTCTGCACCACGCCCAGCTTCAGGTACGCGCGCACCTGTTCGGCAATCTGTATGCCCACGGCCTCCTGCGCCTCGCCGGTCGAGCCGGCGATGTGCGGCGTCAGAATCACATTGTCCAGTCCGAAGTAGGGCGACTCTTTGGGCGGCTCGACCGTAAAGACGTCCAGCGCCGCGCCCGCCACCTGTCCGCTCTTCAGCGCGGCCACCAGCGAGGCTTCGTCCACCAGCTCGCCCCGCGCGCAGTTGATGATGCGCACGCCCTTCTTCATCGCGGCCAGGTTTTTCGCGTTGATGATCCCGGCGGTCTGCGGCGTCAGGCCCACGTGCAGCGTCAGGTAGTCCGCTTTGGCAAACAACTCCTCTATCGGTACGAGCGCGATCCCGTTCTCGCGGGCCACCGCAGCCGAAACAAACGGATCGGCCCCGAGTATCTCCACCCCAAAGACCCGCGCCCTCTTCGCTACTTCCAGCCCGATGCGGCCCAGCCCCAGAATGCCCAGCGTCTTGCCGCGCAACTCCGAGCCCTGCAGATTCTTCTTCTCCCACTTGCCGGCGTGCATCGTTGAGTTGGCTGCGGGCAGCTTGCGCGCCAGCGCCAGCATCAATCCGACCGTCAGCTCGGCAACGGCCACGGCGTTGGCTCCGGGCGTATTCATCACCACAATGCCGCGCCGCGTGGCGGCCTCGGCATCGATGTTGTCCACGCCCACTCCCGCCCTGCCGATGACCCGCAGCTTCGGCGCGTGTTCCATCAGCGCATCGTCCACCTGCACGGCGCTGCGCACCACCAGCGCGTCGGCGTCGGCCAGCGCGGCCGGCAATCCTTCCGGCAGTTGGTCGTGCGTCTTTACTTCCCATCCCGGCTCGGCTGCCAAAACCGCCAGCGTCGCCGGCGACACCTTCTCCGCCAATACGATCTTCATCTTTTCTTCCTTCTTCCCCGCCCCGGCGGGAACGCTCTCGTATTCGTCAAAGCGAATGCTGTGCTTGTCGCATAGCAGGTCGAACATCCGCACCACCGCGGCATGAGGCTTGCCTTCGCCGCGCTCGTACTTGGCCACCGAGTTGGGATGCACACCCAACTGCTCGGCCATTTCGTACTGAAAGAGATCGAGCTGCTTGCGCGCAATCAGCAGCTTCTCTCCAAAGGTCAGTTCCGTCATCGTAATGTGTTTCCTCGCCTTTGTTTCCGGCTCTAATGTGGCAATCCCAGATTGATCTGCTTGCCATCGAGTCCGGTGCGAATAAAGCTCAGGTAGGAGACCTTGATATCCGTGAATTTTCCGTTCTCCACCTTGTACAGAATCACGCCGCGGTAATCGAAGGTCTCGCCCTTCTTCACCGGACCGAAGAGCGACTGCGGATCGTCCCGCTCCGCGGTGAAATGCGCCCACATCTCGATCGCGACATTCTCCTCGTCGCTGAAAAAGCGCTCTACGTGCAGTTCTTCCCTGAATGTGGGCCAGATCTTGTTCTTGTAATGATCCTTCATTCCTTCGGCGCCGTAAAAAACCAGGCCTCCGTTTTGCATCTTCATGTTGGGCGAAATGTATTGGTCGAAGCCTGTCGCATCACGGCGGTTGAATCGGGCAATGTAGTCGTCGAAAATTTCTTTCTTCATAACCGTGCTTTCTCCTGTGCCTCTCAGCCCGCTAGCAGCTAGTAGCTAGAAGCTGCTTTTGCCGGGTGCCGGGCGCCCCAGGTCTCGACTTTGAGACCTGGAAAAGCACAAAACTCAACAGCCCGCGCACCGACTGACAACTGATCACTGACCACTGACAGCTGCTTTCGCGTACACCTTCTGCGCCGCCGCCACTCCCTGGCCGAACTCCACCTTCAGGCCCATGGTGTCGCGCGCGATGTGCTCCATCGCCGCCACAAAGGCGATCGTGTCCATGTAGTCGAAGAAGCCCAGGTGCGCGATGCGGACCATTTTGCCCTTCATCTCGCCCTGCCCGTCGGTCGGCGCCGCGGCAAAGCGCGCCTTGATGGCCTTGATCACATCGCCGGAGTTCACGCCTTCCGGCACCGCCATCGCCGTGCAGGCCGCGGCGGGCGCCGTCGGCGCAAACAGAGTAAAGCCCAGCGTCTGCAATCCGGCGCGCGTAGCCGCCGCATTCGTTTCGGCGTTGTCGATCAGCGCGTCGCGGCCCTTTTCCAGGTCGCCGCCAGCCTGCCCTGCAATGTAGTCCAGCGCCGCACCCAGAGCTGCCACCAGCGCCACCGCCGGCGTGTACGCGCTCTCGCCCGCCTTGGCATTCTTGCGTTCCTTGCGCAGGTCGAAGTAGTAGCGCGGATTCTTCGAGGCCTCCATCGCCGCCCACGCCTTCTCGCTCACGCTCATGTACGAGAGCCCCGGCGGAATCATCACCGCCTTCTGCGAGCCGCCGACCAGCACGTCGATGCCCCAGCCATCCACGTCAAACTTCGTCGTGCCCAGGCCCGTGATGCCGTCGACCACCAGCAGCGCCTCCGGAGCGGCTTCACTCCGCAGCTTCGCAATCGCCTCAATGTCGTGCCGCACGCCCGTCGAGGTTTCAGTGGCCTGCACAAAAATTGCCTTGTGCTCAGACCTCAGAGCGGCTTTCACCGCGGCCGGGTCGAAGGTCTGCCCATAGGGAGCCGAAACCACGTCCGCCTGGCAGTTGAACGCCTTGACCAACCCCGTCCAGCGCTCGCCGAACTTACCGGCCGTCAGCACCAGCACTTTGTCACCCGGCGAAGTTAGATTGCTCACCGCGGCTTCCATGGCGCCCGTGCCCGTGCTGGCCAGCACGATCACGTCGTTCTTGGTGCCAATAAAGACCTTCAGTTGCCCCAGCACCTTGGTAAACAGCGCGCGGAACTCTGCCGTGCGGTGGTGCATGTCGGCCGCGGCCATGGCAAACTGGGCCGCCGGCAGCAGCGGCGTCGGGCCGGGAGTGTAAAGGCGGACCTTGCGGATCATGGTTTCCCTCTTTTGAGCTTGAATTTGATTCAGGAGTTTCCCAGTTAGCCACATAATACACAGTTTTGTGTGTTTTGTTAATTATTTTCTGGCTCAAGTGTGGATAAATTTCTCTGCTACTCAAATGTGAATTGCGGTAGAATCAGTCAGCGCATCGCGCGATAACTGATTCTCAGCAAAAGATTTGCACCTATCGGCTCCCGTTTCTCATCGCAAGGAGAACATTATGAATCGCCGCCATCTGTTCGCCGTGTCTATTGCATTCGTCGCCGCAGGGACTCTCGGGATCACGGCGCACGCACAAAACTTCATGACCCGTCACATCCCCGAAGCCGTGACAAACCGAACTGTCGCGCCGTTGGGCCGGCTCGACTCAAAAACCGTGCTGCAGCTCGATGTCGTGTTGCCGGTCCGCAATCGCGCCGAGCTCGACGCCTTTGTAGAGGAACTCTATACTCCTGCCAGCCCGTCTTATCGAAAGTTCGTCACCCCGTCTGAGTTCACCGAGCGTTTCGGACCTTCCCAGGACGACTACGACGCCGTCGTCAATTATCTGACCAGCCGTGGTCTCACCGTAGTTGGCGGTACGCGCGACGGCATGGATATTCAGGTAAAGGGAATCGTAGCGGCCATCGAGGACGCTTTTCACGTCCAGGTGAACACCTACCGGCACCCAACTGAGGACCGCGTCTTCTATGCTCCCGATCGCGAACCCGAAATCGGTTTGGCGATTCCGCTTTGGCACGTTTCCGGCCTAGACAACTATTCCGTGCCCAAGCCCCTTTTCGTGAAGCGCAGCGATGAGGCCCAGGCGTTGGGCGTAGATGCGAAATCGCTGGTCTCGCACGCTACCACCGGCAGCGGTCCCTCGGCTTCGTTCCTGGGCAGCGATATGCGCGCCGCCTATTACGGCGGAACGGCCCTGACAGGTTCGGGCCAGAACCTGGGCCTGCTGGAGTATTACGGCACCGATCTGGCTGATCTAACTACCTACTACAAAAATGTGGGCCAGACTCTCAGCATAACGCCCACGCTGCTGTCGGTCGATGGCACCAGTACATCCTGCCTGGACACAAAAGCCGGCGGCGATTGTGACGATACCGAGCAGACGCTGGATATGACGCAAGCCCTGGGCATGGCCCCCAATCTCAACAGCCTGGTCATGTATATCGGCTCGACCGATACCGCGCTGCTCAGCGCCATGACGACGCACAGCCCGCTGCCTGCGACCATCGGCTGCTCCTGGGGCTGGACGCCCGTCGATGAATCCACACTGGATCCCTACTTCGAGAAGATGGCTGTGCAGGGACAGACCTTCTTCGCTGCCTCGGGTGACAGCGCCACATGGTCGACGCGCAACTCCGCATGGCCGGCCGACGATCCCTTCGTTGTCTCGGTCGGCGGCACTGATCTGATCACCGTGAGTGCTGGCGGCGCATGGAAGTCCGAGACAGCCTGGGTCGACAGCGGCGGCGGAATCTCGCCCGCCAAGATCGGCATCCCCTCATGGCAGGCTCTTTCCGGCGTGATCAATTCGTCCAACAAGGGCTCTTCCATCTATCGCAACGGACCCGACGTTTCGGCCAACGCCAACTTCACTTTCTACGTCTGCGCCGATCAGACCACCTGTACCGCCAACGAATACGGCGGCACCAGTTTTGCAGCTCCCATGTGGGCTGCCTACGTCGCGCTGGTCAATCAGTCGCTCGCAGCCGGCAGCCAGGCGCCGGTCGGCTTCATTGATTCGCTGATCTACCCTGAAAACCTGACATCGAGCACCTACGCCACAGACTTCCACGACATTACCAGCGGCAGCGCCGGCAGCTACTCGGCGGTCACTGGCTACGATCTGGTTACCGGCTGGGGCAGCCCCAACGGCATCGGCCTGCTCAACACTTTGGTCTCGGCCGCCTCCACATCCACATTCACACTGACAGCTGCTCCCGCGTATTTGACCATCGCCAAAGGCGGTTCGGCCAGCACCGCGTTGACGACCCAGGTCTATGGAGGCTTCAACTACTCTGTGGCGCTTACCACCGCCAGCTCCAGCAGCTACGTCACAGCAACTCTCGGCTCGTCGAGCATCTCAGCGCCAGGGTCGGGAACCGCAAACTTGAAAATCGCCGTTTCCTCGTCGGCCCCGGCCGGAACTTACACGGTTACCGTCACCGCAAAGGCCAATGGCATTTCCAAATCCACAACGATCGCGGTTGTCGTCTCCTCGTCTGGCGGCAAACATTGAAAAAATCATCGCGAAAAGACCGGAGAGGTTGCCGCAAGCCTCAATCAAACACAAGGCCCGGAGGTCGACTCCGGGCCTTCTTATTCCCAATTTTGCTGATGCCCTGGCTTTACCTGACCAGTTCTAACCCTCCTGCCGCACTCATGCGGCTGCGGTTCCCCTCCAGGAACGGCACTGGGGCACTGGGGTATTCGGTTCCCATCGCCCTTTCCGCCAGCCGGGCAACGAGGTGAATTCTCCGAGATTTTGCCTGACCGATGCTGGCCGCCTCGTATTCCGGTGTCTTCGGCGACCTCTCGCCGAGCCAGGAGTGAAGCGAACCGGCCGCCTCCACGCTGATGCTGCGGAAAGAGGACTCCGAGCAGAAATCTGACTGGGGTCGGCTGCTAAGTATATCTATCCAGATCGCTCCGGCTTTTTCGACGCTTTCGGATCCCTGAGTTTCCTCCACGGCACGAAGAAAAGCTGCTAGTTCCCGGCCTGCCTCATTTTCCAGGATGTCGTCGCTGCGGGGAGAGAGTGGTGTTCTTGCCATTTCGTTCACCTTTCAAACCTTCCAAAGCTGTTTATCCGTCGCGGCGCCTCTGATTCTCGCCTTCGGCTCCTTCCCGGCAATCCGACGCCGTCGGTCAGCCGCCTTTCTTCAGCGTAAGAGCATCTTCGATTACCTGGAGCAACAGTTCGGGAGCGTTCTGCAGGCTGACGTAACCGGCAGCGCCCGCTCTCACGCAGTGATGCTCGTACTGCTCTTCGGGCTGCATCCCGAAAAGAATCACCGGCAAGTTCGGATGAAGTTCCTTGATCTCGCACAGTAGATCGAGCCCATTGGATCCGGGAGTGTTGATGTCGAGCAGCGCAATTGAGAAACTCCGGCTCTTCACCATCGATAGGGTCTGCTTCCTGTCACTTGCCTCCAGGAAAACCGTTCCCGGCATCGAGTCGCTCAGGATGTCACGGATTCCGTTTCGAACTTCTGCCGAGCCATTTGCTATCAAAATCTGCATCACTGAGCCTATCCTCGCAGTCCTTGAGCAGCGGCCCGGAACCAGGGAGGGAAGCTGGTTTCGGGCCGATAAGGGGAAAGCCGCTACGGGAACTACTGGAGCCAGTGTCGATCGGCTCGCATTCTCCGAAAACCGGATAAGCCTGAGATTTCTGTAAGGAAAGCCCTACATAGACAAGCAGGGCATAGAAAACACGTAGGGCCACTATATCTATCAGATTGCGAAGAATTTTGGAGGCGCCGCGCCGTTCCTTCCGGCAGGGCAACCGCCCGGGACAGTGTTCACTGGATCGCTTCGCCCGCCTCAATGAGCCCCTGACTCAAGGCGTACCGGATCAGCTCGGCGTTGTTCTTCATCCGCATCTTCTCAAGAATTCGCGCCCTGTAGCTGCTCACGGTCTTCACGCTGATGTGAAGGCGCTCAGCAATCTCCTTCAGCGCGATGCCGGAAGCGATCATCCTCAGCACTTCATGTTCGCGGTCGGAGAGCGACTCGTGCAATGGCTTGCCGCCGGTTTCGTCGAGCGCCGCGAATAGCGTTTCCGCCTGGTGAGTGGTGATGTACCTGCTTCCTGTTAGGACTCTTCTGGCCGCAATCGCCAGTTCTTCGGGGGCGCTGTCCTTGTTGAGATATGCTGACGCGCCTGCTCTCAGGCAGCGCAGCGCGTACTGATCCTCCGCCTGGACACTCATCACGATCACGGGAAGACGGGGATAGTCCTTCTTCAGATCGCGCAGCACATCCAGCCCCGTCCGCCCCGGCATATTCACGTCCAGCACCACCAGCCCGACTTGTGAACTCCTGGCCAGCAGCCTCAGTAGTTCATCGCCGTCGCCGGCCTCTGAAAAACTCGCTGTGGGTAGCGCGTCGGCCAGGATATCGCGCAGGCCGCGGCGAACTACCGCATGATCATCCGCGATTAGAATCTGCATCTTTTCCCTCTGCGCTGCGGCTGCGGCGCCTTGGAATCCGCAGCGTCACCGCCGTTCCAGTTCCGGGAGAACTGTCGATGGTCAGCTCGCCGCCGCAAACCTCCGCCCTCTCCCTCATGCCCAGAATGCCAAGCGAGCCCGTTCGCGCGGTCTCCTGGAATCCCATTCCATCATCCCGCACAACCAGCACCAGGTCTCCTCCATCCGGACTCAAAGAGACATCCACGGTTCGCGCATGGGCGTGCCGGCTGATGTTTGTCAGGCATTCCTGAAAAATCCGGAAGCATGCTGTCCGCTGATCGCTGTCAAGGTCCAGTGTATCCGATGGCAGTTGGAGCCGGCAGTCGACTCCGGTTCGTTTTGTAAAATCAGCGGCCTGCCACTCGATTGCTGCCCCAAGCCCAAGGTCGTCCAGCACCGGTGGCCGCAGTCCGGTGCAAATCCTGCGGACCGAATGGACTCCCTCGTTGACCAACTTGACCGTGCTCGTCAGGCGGGTGGACGCCTCGTTATTCTTGTTCGCGATGTGCTTGCCGATCCACGCCAGTTCCATCTTGATCGCCGTGAGGATCTGGCCGATATCGTCGTGCAGATCTCTGGCCACGCGCGTGCGTTCCTCCTCGCGCGCCTTCTCCATGCGTTCCGTCAGGGCTCTCAACTGCTGGCGCTGGAAGACCAGCCGCTCGCTCTCCAGCAGCGCCGCCTCTGCTTTCTTGCGCTTGGTAATGTCCTCGGTAAGAATCAAAATACCCCCCACCGAGCCCCCTGCCTCATACCACGGTTGAACCTCCCATCGGATCCATTGCTGCGAGCCATCCGCCCGGGTGTATAAATCTTCATCGACGCGCGACGGCTCTCCAGCCAGACCCCGCCGATGCGCCTTCTTCCATGCCGCAGGCATGTCGGGAAAGACCTCGTAATGCGACTGGCCTGTCAAATTGCGGTCCCCCAGCCTGTATTCGACCTTCCACCGCTGGCTTGTGCGCAGATAGCGCATGTGGTTGTCGAACATCGCCATGGCCACAGGCGCATTCTCGATAAACAGTCCCAGCATCTCTCTGCTGCGGACGAGTTCTTCCCGGGCGAGATCGTTCTCGGCACGGAGGCGAAGCAACTGAACGCCGTATTCCACGTCGCCGGCCAGTTCGGTCAGCAAGTCAACTTCGGCCTTTGAAAATGCGTCGCTTTGTTGGGAATAGATGGTAATCGCTCCCCACTTCCGATTCCCCGTCTGGAACGGAATACAGACGGAGGATGCGTAGCCGCGCTTGATTGCCTCCCCTCGCCAGGGTACGAATACGGGGTCGTTGAGCAGATCGTGGCAGATCGCCGGCCGGCCGCTGCGCAGGGCCTTCCCGGTGGGGCCGCCTCCCCGTTCGTCTTCGCCCCAGGTGACGCGCAGTTTCTCCAGGTATCCTGCCTCGTAGCCGGCATGGGCGACGACGCGGACCGACTTCTTCTCGTCATGCTCGGCGAAGCCGATCCAGACCATCCTGTGGCCGTAGTCCTCGATGATGATCTTGCAGACCTCGCTGAGGAATTTCCCTTCATCGGTTGCGCGCAATATCGCCTGGTTGCTTCTGCTCAGCGCCTTCAGAACGCGGTTGACCTTCTTCAGCTCCGCCTCCGCCCGCTTGCGCTCGGTAATGTCGCGGTTGATCTCCAGCACGCGCTCAATGCCGCTGGCGTCCCGGAAGATCTGCTGTCTCGAGGAGACGATGATCTCGCGGCCCTCGCGTGTTCGGTGATGGAGTTCGCCTTCCCAGAAACCCTCCCTTATCTGAGCTCTGATCTCGGGCCAGGGGACGGGGTGGACAGTTCCCAGCAATTCATGCGTTACACGTCCCACGGCCTCG
>Ga0326728_10020390_pt1 | contig 12650 bp, 13 predicted proteins | sample MB3enrmetagenome_FD_207602 | JGI IMG/M metagenome (GOLD analysis project Ga0326728, IMG submission 207602) | Lab enriched peat soil microbial communities from McLean, Ithaca, NY, United States - MB31MN | ecosystem: Environmental > Terrestrial > Soil > Wetlands > Peat | place: USA: New York...
TTCTGGTCGGAAGAAGCTGTAATCGAGTAGCGGATTACATGCCCTTCGCTGTCGAAGTAAATGGCTTTGGGCGGCGCGCCATCGGATTCTCTATATATCACCATCAGATCGTCGTGCCTGAAACCAGGACGGTCTTTCGTGGGCGGATAAGTGGCATAATTCTTTCGTACCAAGACGTGATTCTGAAGATCAGGGTGAAATGAGAATTCGCCTGATCCTTGGCCCGGTTGCCCTCCGCCTTCGCCAACCCAGTCGCCTAAGAGGTACCCGAAGGGGGCCCAGCCGCTCACCGTTTCTTGAGCGATCGTAGCGATGCTCAAAGGCAATAAACAGGCTACGGTAACAAGAAGTAAAACGTGCAAGGTTCGATTCATTGTTGCGCCTCCAGAAATCGAGAGCCTATCATAAACCATGAATAAGAATGTCTGGGTAGGAATAGATGTAGGTGGAACTAAGACGGCCATCGTCTTATCTGCGAACCCGCCGAGCGTTCTGGGCCGGATGGCATTCGCCACGCTTCCGGCGAAAGGTGCGGATCGAGCTCTTAGGCGGGTTAAGAAAGGGATTCGTGCCCTGCTGGCTCAGCAAGGACTCGAGATATCCGCCATCAAGCGGATTGGCGTGAGTTGTGGCGGCCCCCTTGATCGAATTCAGGGTATCATCCAGTCTCCCCCCAATCTTCCCACCTGGGACAACGTTCCAATCAAAGGAATTATGGAGGAAGAATTTGGGGTGGAGTGCCAAGTGGAGAATGACGCCAACGCAGGAGCTGTGGCGGAACACCGCTTTGGCGCCGGCCAGGGGACGCAAAATATGGTTTTCCTAACCATGGGAACGGGTCTCGGCGCGGGCATCATCACGGATGGCCACCTATATCACGGCGCAAACGACTTGGCAGGGGAAGTCGGCCACATTCGGTTGACGCGGACTGGCCCGGTGGGGCATAACAAGGCGGGTTCTGCCGAAGGATGGGCTAGCGGTGGAGGCATGGCCCAGTTAGCGACCCAGGCGGTGGCGAGGGCCGCTAAAAAGAAGCAAAAGACCGCACTCACCAAACTTCTTCAGTCTGGTAAGGCGCTTACCGCGAAGGACGTGGGCTTGGCGGCACAGAAAGGCGACCGCGTTGCACTAGCGGTTCTCCAGTCGACAGGCCGGCGGCTGGGTGCAGTCCTTGCCAATCTCGTTGACTTGTTAAACCCTGAACGAATTGTGATTGGGGGACTGGCTATGCGGCTGGGCGACTTGCTGCTCGATCCGGCTCGTTCCGTAATGCGGCGAGAAGCGCTAGCCCCTGCGCTGGCAAACTGCGAAGTCGTCACGGCAGCCCTCGACGAGCGCATTGGCGACGTGGCAGCCCTTTGCGTCGCCATGGGCTTCTAGCAGGTGTCAGGGTCCAGGGGCGAAGTGTCAGGGAAGTGAAGTCGCGCATGCCGCCCGCGGAACCCGGAAACCATGAAACAGACTTGTCATTCCGAGCCGAGAGAGGAATCTCGCTCAGGTTCGGGGCACATCGAAGGCGGCAAGCAGAGCAAGATTGCTCGCTTCGCTTGGAATCACGGGGCGTTTTCTGAGCGGGCTCGGACAAATGGGCGTTTCTCGAGACGTCCAGACGCCTGGGGCGATGCCCGAAATTGACCAGTCCTTGGCCGAGAATGGCCACAAAGCGTCACCATCCGTTGCGCGGCAGCGCTAATCCACACAAATGATGGGCGGTAGATTTCTGAGCTAGGGTGGCACTTGGCAATTTAGTTGCTCATCGTACAACCGTTACTCGAGGTGTACCTACCATGGAGCGACGGTACTTGTTGGTTTACACTCGACTTGGCTATTCCAACGTTCTTGTGGTTGGGTTTCTTGGGGTTGTGAATCTCGCCTGCCTGCTTGGGGACCAGGCCCAAAATGTCCCTCAACAGAACGTTGCCAACCCTCAGCAGAGTGAACCCTCGGCAACGCCAAACAGTCCGAAGAAAAAGCCTACTAAATCGGGTGTGAAGCGTCACTCTAATTTGAGGGATAACGCCTCGGAAGGTGCCCAAAGTCCATTGGGCATCTGGCATCCTTTGGACCCGAACCCCGACACGGCGAAGGTTAGCCCGGATGCAAGGATCCCCCAGCAGAGCTTTGATGCGAACCGCATGGCCGATTTGGAAAAGCAGATGTGGCTGCTCGTCAACCAGGACCGATCGAACCCAGAGACCTTCGCCCAGACAGGTGGACGAGCGCAGCCTCTGAAGTGGAACGAGAGCCTGGCTGCGGTGGCGCGAGCGCATTCTCGCAACATGGTCGAGCAACGATTCTTCTCCCACGTGGGCTCGGACGGTAGGACCTACCAGATGCGCATTGACGAGGCCGGAATTCCCTGGTTGGCAGCGGGCGAGAATATCGCCAAGTGGGATACGGTTCGCGGTGCCGAAGCCACATTCATGGATAACCTCAATCATCGCTACAACATCTTGAACGCGCTTTATACTGATGTGGGAATCGGCATAGTGCAAGGGCCGGATGGCAACCTTTATATCACACAAGATTTCGTGGCAACCCCGCTTGGATGCAGCACGGTCAAGAGGGGTCCATGAGCCGCTTACGAATCACGAGTTGAGAATTGCTCGTTGTCTTACTGTTTGCTGCTAACCATTTCCCCACTTCCTGGGCGCTGTCTATTTCCTCCTTTTCCTGGCGAGATTCCAAATGGAGCGAACTGTCCCAGGGAGGGCCCTCCGAAATTGTGCCTGAAATCAGCCAATGGCTGGCTGAGTTCGGCCACAGTTGGTTTACGCGTTCCTGCCGACAGCGCGGACCAACGCTAACCCAAACAAAAAACGTGCAATAGAGTCCTAGCTCAGCGCCCGGATTGGCAACGGACTTGCCCCACCGATCGTCGGGCTTGTGCCATGAAGAGACAATGCCATTTGAAAGCCACTCCTCGCCGCGAATTGGTGGTTTTCCTGGGCGGGCTCTTGGGGGCAGCAACTTTTGCCTGCGCGATTCCCGACCAGACGCAAACGGCTCCTGAGCCGAACGCTCTCAGGCCCCCGAAGAATGAAGCCCAGGCAGCGGCAGGCGCGGCAAAGAGGAAGTTCCCCACCTCGGGCGTGTGGCATCACTTCAGCGCGAAGGATAGCGCCTCCGTGGCGAGCCAAACTCCACCGGCTGTTTGGCATTCCTTCGGGCTGAGCCATGGCACGTCAAACGTCGGTCCCGAGGCACCTGTTCCCCAACGGAGCGTCGGCGCGAACCGCATGGCGGATTTGGAAAGGCAAATGTTGGTGCTCATTAACCAGGACCGTTTGAGGCCCGAGACCTTCGCTGAAACGGGTGGGCGAGCGCAGCCCCTCAAATGGAATGACAGCCTGGCTGCGGTGGCGCGAGCGCATTCCATGGACATGCTCGAGCAGCGGTTCTTCTCCCACGTCGATCCGGATGGCACGACTTTTTCGCTGCGAATAAACGAGGCCGGAATCCCCTGGCAGGAGGCGGGAGAGAACATTGCCATTTACGAGACGACTTCAGGTGCGGAAGCCGCATTTATGAACGAGCCTCGTTTCCAACACAATCACCGGGCTAATATCTTGAACCCGAGTTACACTGACGTGGGAATTGGGATCGTGAAGGGGCGTGATGGTGGCCTTTACATCACGCAGGATTTTGTGGCAGCGCCACCGACAAGGAGCGCTCGATGATGGGCGCGGTGGTGTCGGCGGCTCGCTCGAGGAGTAGGGCGGCGCTTGTGGCCGCTCCGAGGGGAAGCATCCGGCGTTTGAGTGACACTACCACACAAGGCCTGGAAAGAACCAGAAGTAACGCAAAGCCGTTTCATGCTGGTACAATACTCTGGGGCCCTCGGAGCTATTCTTTTTCGTACTTACGTAGGGAATTAATCCTGTTATATCCGACGAGGAGGAATTGAACAATGCTGATTGGAAGCACAGGAAAAACAAAAAAGAGGATTCGATTGATTGCCGCCTCTTTGGCTTTCTTTTTTGCGGCGCAGGTGTTCACTGCCGTGTCATTTGCACAAGCGCCGCTGCCGCAACCGCCACCAGAGCAAGCGCCGCCGGAGCAAGCACCGCCTCACTATCCGCCTCAGGAACTACAGAGGTTGGTGTCCCCCATTGCTCTGTATCCCGACCCATTGCTGGCGCAGATTCTCACGGCGTCGACCTATTCTAACGACATTCCTGCCGCGGCGCAGTGGGCGGACGAGCACCATTACCTGACGGGCGACGAATTGGCGCAAGCCATCACGGACGACCAACTGCCGTGGGATCCGAGCGTACAGGCGCTCCTACCCTTTCCTTCAGTCCTTGATATGATGGCTTCCGACATGCCGTGGACGCAGGAGTTGGGTGATGCCGTCCTGGCGCAACGCCCTGACGTGATGGACGCAGTACAGGTGATGCGCAGGAGAGCCTATGACTATGGGTATCTGAGAACGAATCCATCGATTGTGGTGACGCCGGGGCCGTACATTACCATTATGCCGGCGAACCCCGCTTTCATCGTGGTGCCGGCCTATAGTCCCGCCATAGTTTTTGCCGCGCCACGAATCGGCTTTGCTGTGGGTGCCGCCATCCGTTTCGGTTTTGGCGTTGGCATTGGTCTTGCCTTTCGTCCTTGGGGATGGGGCTTCGGCTGGACTCACTTCGACTGGGGCCATCACGTCGTCATAGTTAACAACCATCCGTGGGGCAGGACTTGGGTAAACCGCGCTACCTACGTGCATCCGTACGCGGTCCGGCGCTACGAGGCATCGGCGGCGCGCCCGCCAGAACGGCATGAACTGGAAAGACGGACGCCGCAGGAACGTGCCGACGCCCGGGCAGGGCGGCCGGTCAAGGAAGAGCACTACAAGGCGCCCAAGGGGGAGAAGCACGAGAACAAGCACGAGGAGCGCCACTGAGGGCAAGTCGCAGAGTCTCGCTCAGAGCGGCTCTGCTGCCTGATATGCGGATGGACACCGCACTGCCGGCCCTGATGAGATACCGCCGATCGACTATTCGCGCGACTGCACCCCGTTGTGCCCTACTTCTTTGGCGCGGAAGAGGGCATTATCAGAGGCGCGCAGCAGGTCTTTGAGAGTTCTGCCATTTTCGGGGTAGGTGGCAATACCAAACGATAGCGTCATTGGCTCCAGCAGCCGGCCCTGGTATTGCACGTCCATATGTGCGACAGCGTTGCGCAATTCCTCCACTCGCTGCGCCGCGAGTTGCGCGGAAGTGTCGGGAAGGACGAGCACAAACTCATCACCTCCCAAACGGCAGGCCACGTCTTCATTGCGAACATGGCTTTTCAGCCTGTCGCAAAGATTCTGCAAGGCCAGATCACCCGCTTCATGTCCGAAAGAGTCATTGAACTGCTTGAAGTTGTCCACGTCGAGCATGATGACAGCCAGGGGCCGCCTGTTTCGGGCTGCCCGGGAAATCTCACGCTCCAGCGTTTCTTCCATGTAGCGACGGTTGAACCAGCCGGTGAGCGGGTCGCGGATCGACTGCGAGCGCAGAGCCTCCCGCAAATTCATATTAGCCACGGCTAACGCCAAGTGCTCTGCGATGGAGGTGGCTAGCCAAGGGAACTCCACTGGGTCTGAGGACGTTGCTCCGGATAAGGTTTGTTGCGGGCGGCTTAAACGCAAATGGAGCAGGCCAAAAGTCTCACCGTGGGCAATCATGGGAGCACAGAGGTAGCAGGCCGGGGGAGGATCCGCCAGATGGCGGCAGAGCAAGTTGGTGTGAGTGTCTTCGACGAAATGCGCGCGCCCCGTGCGAAGTCCCCAGCAGTCGTCAGGGACCAGGAACTCCTTCTCGGCCGGTTGCTGCTCTCCCCACCCGCTGACCAGTTCCAAGTCCTTTGTGGCCGCGGAGTACACATACAGCGCGCCCGAGGTCGCCGCAATGAGTGTTTGGGCGAAGCGGGCGGCAACCGCGTAGGCATCCGCGGGGGTAGAACTTGCTTGGAGCAGGTGTCCCATTTCTGTCAGAACCCTCAGTTGATGCGTTCGCCGCTCCAGTTTCTCGATGGATTCGCGTAAGGCCTCCTCCGCCTGTTTGCGCTGCGTGATGTCCCGGGCGATAGTGGACATGGCAACGATTCTTCCATCCCGGTCCCGAACGGGGGATAACGTCAATGCAACGTTGAGGTGCGCGCCGTCCTTCCTGACGCACACGGTTTCGTGGCTCTGGACCGAGGCGCCGCGGTGTACGCGTTCCGTCAGGCGGCGGAGTTCCTCGGCGCAGTCGGGCGGAGCAATCAGCGAGACAGGCCGGCCGATCGCCTCATCGGCCGTGTAGCCGTAGGTGCGCTCGGCAGCTTTGTTCCAGCTCAGGATCGTGTCATCCAAACCTGCCCGGATTATACTGTCGGCTGAGGATTCTATCACCGCTGCTTCTGCGCGAGCCTCCTCCTCCGAACGGTGTAAGCGGTGGGTAATCCACGTGATCACAAACCCCACACCGCAAAAAACAAACAACGGGATCAGGACTGCGGGACTGGAAATCTCGGAAAGTCGTGTGGACTCGAATACGAAGAAGACACCCATCACCACACTGAGCAGCGTGGCGAAGATGCCCGGCCAGAATCCCCCCGTCGCGCTGACAAACACGGCTAGGATGAACAGGAGAAACCTGAACTGCTGCCGTATCGGAGTAATGACCAGCGTTAGCAGTAGAGCTATGGTAACGCTTAGGAGAGCGAGTCCGTAGGCTCTGAGGATCCTCATCGCGCTACCGCCGCCCTGTTCTGCCCGTGATTTAATGCCATTTGACCCTATCTAAACTTACCCCAAAACGGAAAACAGAATCAACATTTATGCCGGGGGAACTGTTCGAAAACTGCTCCACAGTGCGGAGCGGAGAACTGATCGCGGTCACGGGCGAGACGTGTCAGCTAATGCTCGACTAGGCGAGAGAGGGAAAACGCCGCGCACCCGAACGAGTCGGGGTGTTGCATGAGCGGGCATCGGTTTGTACAATGAAATGGGTAGGCTGGGGCCGCATCCCTGGCGGCGCTGTCGGTCAGACGATAGGTCTCCTCCGTGCCGTCTTCGCTCCGGACAGCCAGAGTCTTGGCCTGAGAAGACTCCGGCCCATCGCCGCCAGCACGAGCCCTCCGCGAGCTGACCACGGGGAGCGAGATGCCGAACAGCTTGAGAACTGCCGCGCTAGACAAATCCATTGCCAAAAGAAATAGATCTGTCGGTCACAAGGAGCTCAGTTGATCAAGTAAAGAGGGCTATCGGATGCAACTACAAGAAGAACGCCGTAGCTTGTTTGGCTCGGGGACGCTCATAGTTTTGATTTTAGGGTTGGTCGGAGGTGTGGCGTTGGACCGCTGGTTTCTTGGGCCGAACGCACCGTCCAGTCTTAGGTTGATATCCGAGGCATGGGGACTTATCCAGCGGTTCTATGTGGATCGCCCCGCAGTTCAACCCCGCACGATGACGTACGGGGCGATCAGTGGAATGGTGGATGCGCTCGGCGATACGGGCCACAGCCGCTTCCTCAGCCCCACGAATGTAAAAGAACTGGCCAGCATGGAGCGGAACAAATTTCAAGGCATCGGCGCCGAAATCCAGTCGAAGGCTGGTCATGTCGTGATCGCCGTGCCGTTGGACGGGTCGCCTGCACAACGAGCGGGGTTAAAACCCGGCGACATCATTTTGCAGGTCAACGGCCACGATATTACCGGTTTGCCGCTTGACCAAGTGATCGGAGAGATTTCCGGGCCGGCCGGCACCTCAGTCACACTGACCGTCCTTGCCGCCGCTTCAGGGCGCACGAGCCAAGTCACCCTGACACGGGCCACGATCAAATTGCACAACGTCACTTGGCAAATGCTGCCCGGCTCGAGAGACGCCCACCTGCGCATCTCAGGCTTCGACCAAGGTGCCAGCGGAGACCTGCGTAAGGCGCTGATCGACATTAAGAAAGGAAGCGCCTCCGGCCTCATCTTGGATTTACGTAACAATCCTGGGGGTTTGCTGCAGGAGGCGGTCGACTCCGCCAGTCAGTTTCTCGCGAGCGGCAACGTACTTCTAGTGAAAAACGAGCGCGGCCAGGAAAGTTCTGTTCCAGTAAAGTCCGGGGGCGAAGCTACGGACATCCCCATGGTGGTTTTAGTGAACGGCGGCGCAGCTAGTGGCGCCGAGATCGTGGCGGGCGCGTTGCAAGATGGGCACCGAGCGCCGCTGGTTGGTGAGCCCACGTTTGGCACCGGCACCGTACTCAGCGAGTTCAAGCTCGCGGATGGCTCGGCGCTGCTGCTGGCCATTGAAGAATGGCTCACCCCCGCAGGGCACGTCATCTGGCACAAAGACATATCACCGGACGTTGTCGCAGCGCTGCCAGAAGGTGTGGAGCCCCTGTTCCCGGAGTTCGAGCGCGCCATGAATACCGAGCAGCTTCTCCGAAGCGGTGACGAACAACTTCTTCGGGCGCTGGACTTGCTGCGGCGCCACTTGGCAGGGCAAGCCCTTTAGTTCCCTTCGCCCAGTTCCTGCAAGACCTTCGGGTTTGGCTCATCCATGGCCAACAAGCTGTGACAAGTGGTTGAGATGACCACCACGCCGATGCGGCTGATCCAATTTTGGCTAAAGTAGGCTAAGGGCCGAATCACCCCTCTCAGGTCATTCCCCAAGTTTGGCGCGCGACCGCCGGTACTCACTCGGCTCTCTCCTCATCACCTTCCCACGCCATAAAATCCGTCTCCTCGTGATTACGATGCCTCTTGGGTTAGTTAGTAGTGGCGTCGATCTTGCGTGGCTCATCCCTGCTCAGCGGGGTCCCTTTGATCGTCGAATGAGCGGTTCCGTAAGCGCTGAGAGTCTCCTCCCCGTGAGCTGTCAACGTTTGCATATTTGAAGGTCTCAGCAGTGTGCTCCCAGGTTTTTCACGACAGCGTTAGTGCCTTTTTTGCGGCGTGATATTCACGGCGAATGCGTTCAATATCAACCGTGGGTCTGGGGTAAGTCATCTTCAGCTCTTCCAGATGTTCGACAACAATGCGAGCCACGGCGAGATTGCGAAACCACTTGTGGTTCGCAGGGATGACGAACCAGGGAGCATATTTGGTGCTGCACCGCGACAAGGCATCTTCGTATGCGGCCATGTAATCGTCCCAGAACTTTCGCTCCGTGTAATCGGCCTCGCTGACCTTCCATTGCTTAGTGGGATCATCCAGCCGGTCCTTGAAGCGGGACAGTTGCTCCTCTTTGGAGATATGCAAGTAGAATTTGAGTATGTGCGTGCCTTGTTCGGTGAGAACCTGCTCAAAATCATTGATCTCGTCGTAACGACGTGACCAAACATGCTTCGGAACCAGATTATGGACTCGCACAACTAGCACGCCCTCGTAATGAGAGCGGTTGAAGAGCACCACCTCACCGTTGGCGGGTACTGCCCGGTGAACTCGCCACAGAAAGTCATGCGCTGCCTCCTCGACGGAAGGCTGACGAAAGGCGGCCACCCGACACCCCTGGGGATTCATGGCGCCCAGGACGTGATTGATCGTCCCGTCCTTACCTCCTGTGTCCATCGCTTGCAGACAGATCAGCACGGAGCGCTGTCGTTCCGCACTGAGCAGTTCTTGGAGTTCGCGCAGCTTCTTCTGGTAATGCTCGATCTCCTCCGCTGCCGTCTTGTGGTTGTCGTAATGGTCCTTGAACGCTGGGTCGATATCCTTGAGCTTGACGCGCGTGCCGGGAACTACTCGAAACCTCTCCAGATAACTCACCTTGTCCCTCCTTTCTGAGCGCACTTCACTTCGTCTTTGCAACTCTTAATTATACGATGGTCTGAACGAGAAAAAAGGTGAAACGCGGCGCGCACAACCCATGGCAGTTCCCCATGCTGTTGGCGGTCAGATGATGCCGCTGGTCAGGCCGGAGATATAATCGAGGCTGAGGTTCAATCAGGATGAGGTGACAAGGAATGGACCGGATTACACGCAGAGGGTTTCTTCAGGCGAGCACGCGCGCTGCCGCGGCGCTCGCAGGCAGTGGGCTTTGGGGCGGCCTGGGGTGGGGCGCGGAGAGTTCCGGGGCGGCCCCGCTGGCGGAGTTTGACTACGGCGATGTCTTACTGACCAGCGACCCGCACGAGTCGCAATTGATGACCACCCACGCGGTGCTGATGGCGCTGAGCGAAGACAGCCTGCTGAAGCCATTCCGCCAGATGTCGGGGATGGCGGCGCCGGGCGAGGATCTCGGCGGGTGGTATCACTACGATCCCGATTACAACTATCGTAAGAACTTTGACTACGGGTTCGCTCCCGGTTGCCCTTTCGGGCAATGGGTGTCAGCGCTAGCACGAGCCTACGCGATCACGGGAGACGAAGCGGCTCGCCAAAAGGTGTTACGGCTGAACCGGCAGTATGCGCAGACCATCACGGCGGACTTATACATCAAAAACCGGTTTCCGGCCTACACCTTCGACAAACTGCTGCTGGGACTGCTGGATTCGCACACCTACGTTAAAGACCCGCAGGCGCTGGCAATTCTGGAGCGGACCACGAACACAGCGCTGCCGCACCTGCCGCCACATGCGGTGGAGCATGGTGCGGCATGGCGGACGGAAAAAGACAAGCAGGACCCTTCATGGACGTGGGACGAGTCCTACACCCTGCCGGAGAACTTGTTTTTGGCTTACCTGCGTGGCGCAGGCCGAGGCTATTACAACCTGGGATTGCAGTACCTCGATGATTCGACTTGGTTCGATCCGCTGTCGCGAAACGAGAACGTCCTCGCGGGCCGCCATGCCTACAGCTATGTGAACTCGCTGAACTCGGCCATGATGGCCTACATGGTGGCGGGCAGCGAGAAGCATCTGCGAGCCGCCCGCAATGCTTTTGCGATGCTGGAAGAGCAGAGCTTTGCGACGGGCGGGTGGGGTCCGGACGAGGAGCTGCGCCCGCCGGACTCGAACGATCTGTACGCCAGCCTGACCAACACCCACCACAGCTTTGAGACTCCCTGCGGTTCTTACGCCCACTTCAAGCTGACGCGGTACCTGCTGCGCGTGACCCGCGATGCCCACTACGGCGACAGCATGGAACGCATAATGTACAACACGGTGTTGGGGGCCAAACCGCTGCAGGATAATGGCGAGGCTTTCTATTACTCTGACTACAACTTCGATGGGAAGCGAGTGTACAAGGAGGCTCACTGGCCATGCTGCTCGGGCACGTTGCCGCAGGTGGCGACCGATTACAGGATTAACACGTATTTTCGGGGACCGCAGCAAGTCTACGTGAATCTTTACGTGCCCTCAACGCTGCGCTGGACCGAGAATGGGGCAGCTCTCGCGCTCATGCAGGAGGGGGAGTATCCTTACGAAGATCATGTCACTTTCACTCTGACGGCTTCCACGCCCACCGAGCTTGCTCTTCACTTTCGTATTCCAGCCTGGGCGGAGGGCGCCGCGGTCTTTGTGAACGGCGCACGGCAAAAGGGCTTGACGCTCCCGGGGCAATTTGCAGAAATACGACGCGAGTGGAAGACCGGAGACCAGGTAGAACTGGAGCTTCCGCTGATGGTAAGACTGGAGGCCATTGATGCGCGGCACCCCGACGCGGTAGCGCTGCTGCGCGGACCTTTGGTTTTGATGGCCGTGAAACAGGAGCAGAACGATCCGGTACCGAGGGTGACGCGGGAAAGACTGCTGGCCGCGCAGCGTCTAAGCGAACGGGAGTGGCAGGTGACCGCACCGAATGGGCCGGTGAAGCTGCTGCCCTTTACCTCTTTGGGAGACCTGCCTTACACCACATACGTGAGACTGGGCTGAAGCAATGGTCCCTCAAGGGGAACCTCTGCGTCTTCCACATGGTATTCATCCATGATGACTAGCAGATCCGCCGTTAGGGCTCCGCCGACCTTGATGAACTCCCGACGATCGTGGCCTTCACCACTGGATTCCTTATTTCTCACCCGCGCCTCTCGGAGTGGCAGGTTTCCGCTCCTTGAAATCAAGATAGGCAAGATTCATGTTGCCGTTGGTGAGAATGTGGACGGTGAGAACATGCTTTCCCTTCGGCAATGATCCCACAACCATGTCCTTCATGACATTCCAATGATGCCACTGGCGCCAAGCCTCCGGATCGGCGTCGTTTTTCGTGGACACGATCTCCAGGGGACCCGTCAGGTTCTCCCCGTCGAGGTCCAGCGAAATCGTGCCGCCGCGGTTCGATGTGTACAATATATCCATTGTATAGGTTCCACCGCGGACCACCTCAACGGTAATCTTGAACCATTCGCCCGGCTCGGTCCAGCCGACATAAAGCTGATTTTCCGGGGGCACGACCAAATTAAACGGGTTGTCGTCGATTGGCACGTCACGATGAAACTTGGTATAGGAGATGTCCACCCCTTCATTCATGCGAAACTGATTCAGGTAGGTTCCGTCCGCCGGGTTTAGTCCGCCGCTTCCCCTGTTCTCCGCATCCATGTCGTGATAAGCCACGCCCTCCCCGCCCAGATCGTAATATGCGCATTGCACCCGCCCGGGAATCTTTTGTGCTCCGCCGTGGTACATGCTGTCGTGGAAGGGCTTTCCGCGATAGTGCTGCTCCTGGCCCGCTGCGGCCAAGAAGTAACACAACACAACCAGCGATGTGGATGTAAACTTGACGAGATTCATGTCCTCACCTCCGGCACGATTCAG
>Ga0326728_10020391_pt1 | contig 12650 bp, 6 predicted proteins | sample MB3enrmetagenome_FD_207602 | JGI IMG/M metagenome (GOLD analysis project Ga0326728, IMG submission 207602) | Lab enriched peat soil microbial communities from McLean, Ithaca, NY, United States - MB31MN | ecosystem: Environmental > Terrestrial > Soil > Wetlands > Peat | place: USA: New York...
AATCCTTTTCCCGGCAACGGGAGTGCGGGTTCGATTCCCGCCCCGGGCACCAGGCAGTTTACTAGACCACCTCCATCCAGTTAGAATGTAGGTAGCAGCCGCCGGAAGGCCAAGTGGTACCGGCGGATGCTTGCTGTCGGGGGGTCCCGCAGGGCAGAATTCTCGACAAGAAATCCGGGAGGTGTTGTTTATGGATCGAAGATGTTTCCTGAGGTCCCTGGCCGTGGCTCCGGCTGCCGGCCTGGTGAATGTTCCTCTCTTACTGACGCGGGGGGCCTTCGCTCAGCAGCGGGGCGGCGGCATGGGTATGCCCCCGGCCGAACCCTTCAAGCCCACGGATGCGCCCAATAGCCCCATGGGTGTCGCGAAGGGAATCCATCCGGGCAGGGTGGTGTGGGTCCAGGACGCGAAGGCGACCAGTTGGGATGGCACGACCGGGCACTGGTGGGACGATGCCAACACCAACGAAAAAGTGGTACAAGGCATGACTTCCCGGATGGTCCAGGACCTGACGGGTCGTAAAAACGATAAACAGGCCTGGGACGCGCTGTTCCGAAGCTTCAATGAGACGCGCAAGCTGGGGAACTCCGGATACCGTCCCGGCGAGGTGATCGCCATCAAGATCAACTGCAACCAGGACCGGGCCCCCGAGTGGGGAACGCCGCAGGTCATGCCGGCGGGCGGGCCGCGGGGCGGCGGGCCTCCGAACGCGGCGCGGGGCGGGGGTGACCGGGGTGGCGAGCGTCCCGCGGGCGCTCGGGGCGGCGGCATGCCCAGGGGACCGCTGAACGGGTTGCCGAGCCCGCAAGCCATCGAGGCCCTGGTGACCCAACTGATCGAAGCGGGCGGGGTGCGCGGCGAAGATATCATGATCTACGATGCCACCGGCGGGCGCAATGTCGGCCAGCCCATTTTCACCAGGATCAGGGCGAATTCCAATCCTCAGTTCCAGGCCGTGAAGTTCCTGGTGGGCACCGACTTTGACGAGGGTGGGCGGATCTCCGCCACGCCCGACATGGCGAACCCGATTCAATTCGCCAAGGCGGATTTGCCGCCGGCCTATCTGTCGCAGCAGGTGAACGCAGCCAAGTACATGATCAACATGGCGCTGCTGCGGCCGCACGGAATGGCCGGCGTGACGCTGATCGGCAAGAACCACTTCGGCTCCGTCTATTTCCCCGACGCGGGCGGCGGCTGGTCCCCCAGGACGCTGCACAATAGCATCATGCGCACGCAGCCCATGGGCTCCTACAACCCCCTGGTGGAGCTGATGGGGCACCGGCAACTGGGCGGCAAGACCATGCTCTACATGCTGGACGGCTTGTACACCGCCGAGCAGAATGAAGGCAACGTCTTCAAGTGGGCCTCCTTCGGCGACCACTGGGCTTCCAGCCTGATGGCGTCCCAGGACCCCGTGGCTATCGACTCCGTGGGGATCGACGCCCTGACGGGCGAGCCGCGGGCGACCCAGCTTCGGGGCAACGCGGACAATTACCTGCACGAGGCCGCGCAGGCCGCGAAGCCCCCGTCCGGGACGGTGTACAATCCCGACAAGACCGGCGTGCTGGCCAGCCTCGGCGTACACGAGCACTGGAACAACTCGACCGACAAGAAATACTCGCGCAACCTCGGCCGGAAGGAAGGCATCGAGCTGATCGTCGCGGGGTAGGACATGGGCCGGGCATGCCCGGCCCCTACTTATCCAGCACCTCGCGCACTTTTTGCGCCAGTTCGACGGGCGAAAAAGGCTTTCTGAGGAACGCGGTCCCCTTCTTGACGCCCTCCTTCAAGACGACGTCCTGCGTGTGACCGGACAGGAAAATGACCTTGATGCCAGGCCGCAGCTTGAGGGCGCCTTGGGCCAGTTCGCGTCCGCCCAGTTCCGGCATCACCACATCGGTCACCAGCAGATCGATGGGGCCGGGGTGGATTTCGCACAACGCCAGACCTTCGCGTCCGTTGCAGGCGTCGAGAACCTCGTAGCCACTGGCCTCCAGGATCATTCGGCCAAGCTTGCGGACCGAGTCCTCATCCTCCACCATGAGAATGACTTCGGAGCCCTTCGGCGCTTTCGCGAGGCCGCCGGCCGGCCCCGCTCCCTTCTCCAGCGCCTCGGCCACCGCCGGCAGGAAGATCTGGAAGGTGGTCCCATGGCCCAGTTCGGACCGGCAACGAATCGCGCCTCCGCATTGCTCGACGATCCCCAGAACGGTGGCCAGCCCCAGGCCCGTTCCTTTGCCGGTCTCTTTGGTGGTGAAGAACAACTCGAAGATGTGGGCCTGCATTTCCGCGTCCATGCCGACCCCGGTGTCGCGCACGGCCATCGTCACGTAGCGCCCCGGCGCCAGGTCCTGCCCGGGGGTATCGGCATCCGTCAGCGTCGCGTTGGCCGTCTCAATGGCCAGCGTGCCACCCTCCGGCATGGCATCTCTGGCGTTCAAAGCAAGGTTCATGACGGCGCGGCCGATTTCGCCGGGGTCGGCCCTCACTTGCCAGAGGCCGGACGCGCAATTGACAACCACGTTGATCCGCTCACCGACCAGACGGCGCAGCATTCTCTCGAAGTCCCCGACGATGACATTCAGGTCCAGTACCTTGGGTTGCAGCACCTGCCGCCGGCTGAACGACAGCAACTGTTGCGTGAGTGCGGCCGCCTTCTCGCCGGCGGTCTTGATTTCCAGCACCTGCTGGATGGCGGGCTGGTTGCCGGCCAGCGTATCCTGAAGCAGGTCGCTGTAGCCGATGACGGCCGTGAGCAGGTTATTGAAGTCGTGCGCGATGCCGCCGGCCAGCCTGCCGACGGCCTCCATCTTCTGGGACTGGCGAACATGCTCCTCGCTTCTGTGGAGGGCATCCTGGGCCAGCCGGCGCTCGGTAATGTCGTCCACCGCCAGCAGGATCATGCCGAGATGATGGATGCGGCAGCCCCCCAACACGAGGGTCCTGTGCCCGACAGTTGGAAGATCCCGCTCGACTTCCAAGTCCGGGAACGAGGTGCCGCCCTGTAGCAGGCTGTCGAGCGAATCCCGCAGGCCGGGTAAGTCCCAACTGCCGCCCGATAGCGCATAGACCACTTGGCCCTCGGCTTCCGGCGCCGGCACCTGAAACGCCCGGCAGAAAGCCTGGTTGGCCATCCTGATCCGTAACTGGGTATCCAGCACCAGCAAGGGCTGCCGGACGGTTTCGACGATGGACATGGCGAAATCGCGCGCCTGCGTGAGCGCCGCGTTCTTGGCCTCCAGCTCGTCGTTGACCGAGATCAGTTCCTGGTTGGTGGATTGCAACTCTTCCTTGGTGGTCTCCAGTTCCTCGTTGAGGCTTTGCAGCTCCTCGTTGGCCGAAAGCGCCTCCTCGGTGGTGTTCTGGCTTTCTTCCCGGGATGTCCGCTGCTCTTCGATCACCGAGAGCAACCGCTGCTTGGCGTCGGCCAGTTGATGTTTCAGCCTCCAAATCTGGCGGTCCCGGAGAGTGCCTTTCGGAAGTGCATCCGGCGGTTCGGCCTGGCGTCCGGCGGCGCCCGGCACGGGTTCGAAAAGGACCAGCGTCGACCGCCTTCGGCCGGCGCGCAACGGCACCACCTCCACGTTCCACTCGCCGGCGATGCCCTCGTGTTCGCAGGGCACGCGCTCCCGCCGTGCCGGCTCGCCGCTCCGCCGCGCCTGCCGGATCAGCTTTTCAACTTCCAGAGACATTCCCGGATCCGGGATCAGCTTCATCAGATTGAAGCTCACCTTTCCAATCGGCAGCTTGAGGCAGGGGGTGGCCTTGCCTCGAATCTCGATCACCTCCAGGTCCTGGCCCACCACCACTCCGGCCGGGCTGTACCTCGACAGGAGTATGCGATCGACCTCTTTTGGCACGTCCCAGCCGTCCCACAATCCCGTGGCCGCGGGGGTGCCGCCGTCCGCCGCCGTCTCCCGGCGCGGCCCGCGGCCGGCCGCGTGAAACACGCGCGGCTTCCTCGCCGTTTCCCGCCTGGCATAGATCCGGTGCTCGCGGTCCACCAACGAAAACAGGTCGCCGGACCCCGCCCTTTCCGATGGGCCCAACATGAGAAACCCGGTTGGCTTGAGCGCGTAATGGAACAGCGGGATAATGCTCTTCTGCACGCTTCCCAGGTAGATCAGCAGGTTGCGGCAACTGATCAAATCCAACTTGGAAAACGGCGGATCGTCGATCAGGTTATGCCGGGTGAAGACGCACATCTCACGCAGGTTCTTGCCGACCTGGTAGCCGCCGCCTTCGATCTTCGTGAAACAGCGGTTCAGGCGTTCCGGGGTGAGGTCCGCCGCAATGTTCTCCAGGTACCTGCCGCCGCGGGCCTTTTCGATGGCCGCCAGGCTCACATCGGAGGCGAAGATCTGCACCGGAAAGGCGGCGCCCGTTTCCTTCAGGTATTCCTGCAACGATATGGCGATCGATACAGCCTCTTCTCCCGTGGCGCAACCCGGCACCCAGACGCGGATCGGCGCGTTCGCGGGCCGGCCCCGGAGGATGCGCGGAAAGACGACTCTCTTCAAGCTCTCGAACGATCCCGGATGGCGGAAGAAGCTGGTCACGGCAATCAGCAAATCCCGCTGCAGAGCCGCCGGCTCATCGGGATCGTTCTCCAACCACTTGTAGTACTCCGCCAGGCTGCCGATATTGTGCAAGGCGAGGCGCCGCAGAATGCGGCGCTTGACCATCGTCTCCCGGTACAGCGAAAAGTCGATGCCGGTGGCCCCGTGCAGAATGGCCAGGATGGCGCTGAACCGCTCTTCGTCGCCGGCCGGCATTCGCCCCTCTGCCGCGGATGCGGCATCCGCGATATAAGGGTGCCGGCCAATTCTCTGGAGCTCCGCGGCAATGCGTTCGGGCGGCAGCACGAAATCCACGCAGCCGGTGGCCGCGGCCGCCCGCGGCATGGTGGCGAACTCCGCGGTGGCCGGGTCCTGCGCGAATGTCACGCCGCCCGCGGCTTTGACGGCTTCGATTCCCGCCGAGCCGTCCGAACCCGTACCGGAAAGGATTGCGCCGATGGCCCCGCTTCCACACTCCTCGGCCAGCGACCGCAGGAACCGGTCGATGGGCATGTGGAGTCCCGGCGTTGGCGTGCGGGGAGCCAGCCGCAAAGCCCCTCGTGCGATAGTCAGATCGGCGTTGGCCGGCACGACGTATACATGGTTGGCCTCCACCGGCATGCCGTCGGCCGCCTCGCTGACCGGCATGGCGGTGGCTCGCGCCAGGATCTCGGCCAACATGCTGTAGTGCTGTGGGTCGAGATGCTGAACGAACACGATGGCCAGGCCGGTGTCGGCGGGCAAATCGGCGAGCAGAAGCTGGAAGACTTCCAAGCCGCCCGCGGAGGCCCCAATCCCGGCCACCGGAATAACCGCCCGGGGCGGTGCGTCCCGTTGTTGGGTCGCCTCGCCGGTGAGGTGCTGGCCCTCTTGCATAACGCCCTTCCTTCAAACCGCAGCGCAGTTACAAGTGCCAGTATACGCTTTCTAATGTTCTAATTCATACATTCAATTGAATTCGGAAAAAGAAAAGGAGGCGGCAGTTGCGACTGCCACCCCCCCGTTCCGATCGCCGGATGGACCGGTGATTCTCCCGCTGGCCCTTACCAGCGTCTGTTTTGCCGCTGGCCGCCGCCGTTGCCGCGGTACCCACCGCCGCCGCCGCGATCTTCTTTTGGCCGGGCTTCGTTGATATTCAGGGCTCTGCCGTCGAGTTCCCTGCCATTCAGAGCGGCAATCGCACGCTCCGCTTCGTCATCCGCACTCATTTCCACGAACCCAAACCCTCTGGCCCGTCCGGTCTCCCGGTCTGTCACGACGCTCACACGATCAACCGTGCCGTACGCCTCGAACATGGATCGAACCGCATCTTCGGTAGCCCCGAAGCTGAGATTTCCTACGAAAATATTCTTCACTTAAGTCTTCTTTCTGAAATTTGCAGAGCAGCGAATCGCGGGCAGGATAGAACGGTTGTGCCGGGCTAAGAGATGCTCGAATTAGCGGAACTGCCAAACTACAACCATATGATCGCACAAGAGGGGTCGAGGTTTCAACGATCCGAGGGAGCCGGTTGCTTTTTAGCCTGCCTGGGCGACTTCCATCATGAGGAAGAACGCCTGGCCTTCCGCCGCGACCCCCGCATGGTCGAAAGTGGGTGCGCCGCAGACTCCCTGCACAAAGCCGAATTGGTCCACCTTAACGCGGGCGGCGGCGCGCATCCGGTCCGCGGCCGGGCGGTAGCTGGCCGGCAACCAGCCCCCCGGCACGCCGGTGTAGATGCTGAAAGCCAGCATCTGCGCCAGATTGGTTTCGACAAAGGTGTCGGGCTGGTCCAGCACATCGTGGAACAGGCCGTCGGGGCGCTGCTGAGCGAGGCATCCATCCAGCAGTTCTCTTAGAAACGCGGAGAGCCGCTCCCGGTCCGCCTGGCGGGTCGCGGGCAGAGCCGCAATCACCCGCGTGATGCCCGCCGCCGCCCAACCGTTCCCGACTCCCCAGAATGCCTTGTGCTTGAACTGCTGGCGGCCATCGTCCCAAATGTGCGACAGCAGCTTTTTCTCCGGACTCCAGAGCCGCTTCCGGAGACCGTCGATTTGCAGGATGGCTTCGTCATCGTGGCCCGTGGCGGCGAGAAATGGAGGGGTGGTGTAGAAACTGTCGGACCACATCTCGGGAGCGTTGAAGACGTGGTAGCAGGTTCCATCGGCGGCGCGCGGCGCTTTCTTGAGGACGAACTCCAGCAGCCCGCGCGCGGCCTGCTGCATCTGCGGATCGCCCGTCCACTCCGCGGCGCGCCAATAAGCCGTGCCGCCCATGGCGGGGTCGGTGGCGCCACCGCCGATGGCCGCCAGGCGCCCGTCCGCGGCTTTCTCGACCATCGCGCTCTTGGCCATCAGGATGACCCGCTCGCGGTCTCCCATATCCAGAAATGCCTGGGCCAGAATTCCCTGCTCCCAGGAATGACGCTGCATGGAGAGCGCGGCTTCGGCCACTTTCTCCAGGAGACTGTCTTTGGCCGGGGCGGCCGGGCTGGGCCGGACTGCTCCCAGCACGGCGCTGCCATACAGAAAACTCCGCCGGTTCATGGTGCTGGTTCCTCCCTCAATGCAAAACCGTGCCGGCGATGGGTTTGCCGGCCGCGTCCAGGATCTCGACACTCGAAATGGTCTTCATGGTCTCGTGATCGGCAAAGGTCCAGACCACGCGCTTCGCCCGCGTCACCTCTATGATGTGCGGGGCCTTGCCGAACTGGCCGTGTCCCAGCCAGTTGCTCATCACCGTGTTGCCGTTGGGCAGCCGTTGCAGGCCGGCCATGAACTTCAGGCTGATGCCGGGCAACTCCTCGCCGCGGACTTCCCAGACGGTGCGCCCATCCGGAGCGACTTCGAACACGCGCGCGGGGGCGCCGTCGCGGTCGGCGCTGGCGATGAGAGTGTTGCCGTCGGGCAGGCGCACGGCGCTGTGCGGCCCGCCGGGCGCCGCCACCTGCCACACTACTTTGCCGTGGGCGTCGTACTCGCGCACCACCTGGAGCCCGTAATGCGCCACCAGGTAGTTGCCATTGGCCAGCTTGCGCGCATTGCGCATATAGGCCGAGCCGCCGTCCTGGCCCTCCGGCAGCAGCCGGATCTGATGGACGATGTGCCCGGCGGGGTCGACCTCCAGAAGCCGGCCGGCATTGCACTCGCCGATGAATGTGTTGCCATTGGGGAGCCGCTGGCAGGCATAGACCTCGCTGGTGGATTCATAAGAGAAGACCACCTTCTTGTCGCGCGTCACTTCCTCGGCGCCGTGTCCCGTGTTGAACAGCAGGTTGCCATTGGGAAGCACCCAGATGTCGTTGGCGTTGGCGGCATCGTAGCTCCACTCGACTTTTCCCCGATCATCCACCAGGAAGACCTTGCCCTGGGTGTAGTCGGTACAGGCGAATCGAGGGCCCGGCGCGGCCGCGGACCCCTGGGGAACATCGTAAACGTACAAGGAGTGGCCCACGATGGCCGTCGGCGGGGTGCGCCGGAGCCACTGGCCGGCATCACTCCCGAGCCTTTCGGCCAGTGCGGGAACGCGCGCCACCAGATGGGCGCTGAATACGTACAGGCCGGGCGCCCGATCCGCCGCCAGATCCGGCATCCCGATCTTCTGTTCGGACACGCCGTAGCCTTCGGGCGGAAAGGACCCGTGGTAGCCCAGATGGATGGTTCTTCCTCCGCCATGCTGGTCCATCCACGCTTTCAGTTGTTTCAGCCCCTGGCCCCAATCGACATTGCTCTCATCCAGCCACAAAGGCCCGCAGCGGCTGCCTCCGTCGAGTCCGATTTTGTGAGGGTCTTCGAGCAGACAAGCCGTCTCATTGAAGTAGGACAGATGGTCGGGATAGATTCCGGCTGCCGCTACGACGATCCATGCGCAGAGAATCGCAGCCACCCAGCGTCCGCCCAGGGACCGGTTCCGGACGAGCGCCTCCAGCCCCACTCCGCCGGCCAGAAAAGCAAAGGGCAGGCACGGGACAATGTACCGGATTCCGGCGTCGTCGGCCGCCAGGGTGTATCCGGCAAACAAGGCGGCCGGCGGAAGCAAAAGGAAAAGTTTCTTCAGAACCGTGATGGTCTTGCTCCGCAGCAGCACCACCAGCCCCAGAGCGGCCAGCAGAATACCCGCCACCGGCTCCTTCAAGAGGTAAGCGACGGCAAAGTAGCTGAGGTACCGGTGCTGCAATTGACCAGCCATGAACGCCAGGTAGTTCGGATTGTGATCGGCGTTGACCCGCCGCAAGCCGGCCACATACAGAAACGGGTCGCTCGAGAAGAAGTAAAGAGCTTGAAGGACCACCGCCGCCACCAGGCACATCGCCAGGAACGCGCCGGCGGCTACCGCGAATTTCCAGAGCTGCCACGGGCGCCGCGGAGCGGGCTCCGGCGAGCGCTCCGCCCTTTTTGCGCGGCCTTTCTTTCCCTTCTTGCCGCCGCCGGGCACAGGAATGTCGGGGCCGATCGCCGGTTCGGGAAGCCAGCGGACAGCAGCCAGCAGCAGCACCGCGCCGACCGGCAACAGGATGATCGCCGAAAACTTCGTTCCCAGCACCGCGCCCAGCGCCAGACCGCACAGCACGAGGCGCTTCCAACCCGGTTGCCGCACATAGCTCCACAGCGCCCACAAGAACAGCACCGTGAACGCCGCTAAGCCGGCATCCGTGGTGACCAGGTATGAGTGCGCCAGCAGGGTGGGGTCCAGCGCATACAGAAACAGTGCGCCCAGCGCCGCCGTCGGGCCCACCATTTCCCGCCCCCAGGCGTAGAGCAGAATCCCCAGCAGAGCCGCGAGCAGTATAAAAGGAAGCCTCGCCCAGAACATCACCTTGTCCGGCCCGTTGGCGGCGATGATGGCATTCCCTACGGGCCATTCCAGCCCGGGCTGGCTGCCCTGGATCAACTGCCGCGCGTCGGCGCTCGCCGGCCAGCGGACGCCCACCAGCAGCAGCGAGAGCCCGCTCATCTCTTTGAGCAGAGGCGGATGCTGCGGGTTGGCGGTAAACTCGCCGGTTTCGATGTAGGAAAGCCCGGCGGCGATGTGCGCCGGCTCATCGTACACGGGACTTTTGATCCGGCTGGCAAAGAAACTCTGCAGCAGAAATGCGGCGATCAGCACGCCGGCCAATAGCCAATGGCTCCACGGCGCGCGATTGGCTGGAAACATCAAGCCAAATCGTAGCACGCCCACGCGCCTTGCTATCCTGGTCCGTGAATGAAGGAGAATCGCAAGCCGCGGCGGGTGCGCCGGGCATCTGAGCCGGCCGCGCATCCCGCATGGCGCCGCCACGCATGGCGGCTGCTGGCACTCTGGGCACTGGTCCTGGCGGCGTATTCCAATTCCTTCCAGGCGGGCCTGGTGTTCGACAGTGCCATGGCGATTACGCGGGATGCCCGCATCCAGGCGGTGACGCCGCACAACCTTCGGCTCATTCTCACCGAAGAGTATTGGCACGGCAGCACCACCTCCGGTTTGTATCGCCCGCTCACTACCTTTTCTTACCTGGTGAATTACGCCGTCTTCGGCAATGGGAAGCGTCCGGCCGGCTATCATTGGGTGAATCTTGCCCTGCACGCGGTGAATGTCTCGCTCGTGTACCTGCTGGGCCTATTGGTGTTTGAGGCCGCGCCGGTGCCGGCCTTGGCCCTGGCCGCGCTCTGGGGAGTGCATCCGCTGCTTACCGAATCCGTCACCAACGTGGTGGGCCGCGCCGACCTGCTGGCCGCCTTCGGCGTGCTGGCAGGCTTGCTGTGTTACGTGAAAAGCGCCACCGCCCCCGGGCGGCGCAAGCTGTTCTGGATAGCGGCCATGGTGGCCGCCCAAACGGTGGGGATCTTTTCCAAGGAGAATGCCGTCGTCCTGCCCGGCATCATGCTGCTATACGACCTGACGTGGCGAAAGCGCACGGCGTGGCGCGGGCGCGCGCTGGCCTACGCCGCCCTGGTGCCGCCGTTGGCCGCGTTTTTCTGTTTGCGCGTCGCATTCCCGATGCATATTCTGGCGCGCTTCGGCGACAATCCCCTGATGGGCGCCGGTTTCTGGACGGCGCGGCTCACGGCTATCAAGGTAATCGGCAAGTATCTGTGGCTGTTCGTCTGGCCGGCCCGACTATCGGCGGATTACTCCTATAACGCAGTGCCGCTCGTTGGCTGGCAACCCGCGGATTGGGAGGACGCGAAGGCGCTGATGGCGCTGGCAGTCTGCCTGGGCGCCGTCCTGCTGGCCGTCCGCTGGTACCGCACGCGCAAGCCGCTGTTCTTCTTCCTGGCTTTCTTTTTCGCGGCTCTCGCCCCGACATCCAATCTGGTGGTTCTCATCGGCAGCATCATGGCCGAGCGGTTCGTCTATCTGCCTTCCATCGGCCTGGCCGGGTGCGTGGTTGCGGCCATCTGCGCGCTCGGCCCGCTAGTCTCGCGCCAGCGGCTGCGAACCGCATGGATTGCGCTCGGTTTCCTGTGCCTGGCGTGCGCCGTGCGAACCTACGCCCGGAACTTCGACTGGCTCGATGACCTCAGCCTTTGGACTAGCGGCGTGGACGTTTGTCCGGACAGCGCCAAGACGCACAACAACCTGGGGGGCGCCCTGGCAAAACTGCCCGGCCGGCTGCCGGACGCCATTGTCGAGTACCAAGTATCGTTGCGGATTGAATCCGATTACTCCGAGGCGCACTTCAACCTGGCAAACGCGCTTTCCGGAGTGCCCGGCCGGCTGCCGGAGGCGATTGCCGAGTATCAAGCGGCGTTGCGGATCGACCCCGAGTACGCCGCGGCGCACAACAACCTGGGACTCGCGCTGGCGAATTCCGGCGGGCGTTGGCAGGAGGCCATTGCCGAGTATCAAGCCGCGCTGCGGCTCGATCCCGATCTGGCCGCGGCGCACGACAACCTGGGACTCGCGCTGGCGAATTCCGGCGGGCATTGGCAGGAGGCCATTGCCCAGTATCAAGCCGCGCTGCGGATTGACCCCGAGTACGCCGAGGCCCACAGCAATCTGGGACTCGCGCTGGCGAATTCCGGCGGGCGTTGGCAGGAGGCCATTGCCGAGTATCAAGCCGCGCTGCGGATCAATCCCGATCTGGCCCAGGTGCACTTCAACCTCGGAAACGCCCTGTCCCAACTGCCCGGCAGGCTGCCGGACGCGATTGCCGAGTATCAAGCGGCATTGCGGATCAATCCCGATTACGCCAAGGCGCACAGCAATCTGGGACTCGCGCTGGCGAATTCCGGCGGGCGTTGGCAGGAGGCCATTGCCGAGTATGAAGCCGCGCTGCGCATCAATCCCGGTCTGGCCGAGGCGCACTTCAACCTGGGAAACGCCCTGTCCCACCTGCCCGGCCGGATGCCGGAGGCGATTACCGAGTATGAAGCAGCGCTGCGGATCACGCCCGATCCGCGGCTACGCCAAATGGTGAACCGATTGCGGGCAGGCGGAAAGTAAGCGCTACCTGTCCTCAGAACCACCCGTAGGGTGTGGTGTGCCCGCCCGAGCCCCATCGAGAGCGCATGGCTCGCCCGCATTCACGTCGGAATGAAGATTTAGGACATTTGGGGCTTTACATCCTTTGCGCATTATCCTATACTCCATAATGCATAGTTCGTGAAGTGTGTTCCATAGAAGAGGTGAACGTCTCCATGTCTTTCGAAAAGGTCTATGCAGTCCTCAGAAGCTGCGTGGCAATCTCTGTGCTTGCTCTCGCAGTGATCGGCTTTCTGGCGGTGTCGACCGCCAGAGCACAACAGGTGGCCGTCGCGGAAATCGACGGATACGTCACTGACCCGAGCGGCCAAGCGATCGTCGGCGCCCAGGTTAAAGTCACCGATTTGGATAGGGGCCAGGTGCGCACAAACGCCACGGACGCCACGGGCCGTTATTCGTTTCCCAACCTGTCCATCGGCAACTATCAGCTTGAAGTTTCCTCACCGGGCTTCAAGGGTTACGTGCAAAAGGGAATTCAGCTCGAGGTCGCGAGCAACCCTCAAATCAACGTCCGGATGGAAATCGGCGCCGTGACCGAGAGCGTTCAGGTGAACGCCAACGCCGCGCAGGTGGAAACCAAGGAAAACTCCATCGCGCAGGTGGTGGACGAGCAAAGACTGATCGACCTGCCGCTCAACGGGCGCAATC
>Ga0326728_10020392_pt1 | contig 12650 bp, 11 predicted proteins | sample MB3enrmetagenome_FD_207602 | JGI IMG/M metagenome (GOLD analysis project Ga0326728, IMG submission 207602) | Lab enriched peat soil microbial communities from McLean, Ithaca, NY, United States - MB31MN | ecosystem: Environmental > Terrestrial > Soil > Wetlands > Peat | place: USA: New York...
CCGGATGCGGCGGAGCGGGTTGAGGGACTTAAGAAACAAATCATACTTTAAACGAAGCGCGGACTTTTGTCCAGCGCCATGTTGGAAGTCCTAATTTTATTGGGGTTCAGCGCGGTAAACAAATACATTTCAAGGAGCAGAGTTACGACCAGATTCCCTACACGGGACTCTCGGCCGACTACGTCTACCGCGAGACCAAACGCGCGCTCGATGGCGTCGCGGGAACGCATACGCAGATCTGGCCAGGCATCGATATCGACATCCCCACGGAAGCTAACCACAGTAAGAGAACGCCCCAAGCAGTCAAAGAGACAGTGTTAGCCGCATTTCATGCCGGGGCACCCGGCGTGCTGCTCTCCCGCAAGTATTCCGAAATGAAGCTTGCCGATCTCAGCGGTGCCGGGGAGGCCATACGAGAACTTAAGTCGGCTGGTTGGTAAACGGCGGAACCAGCACTTCGTCTGCTGTCATCCGTCCACCCTTTCCAGGAGCGGAACAGGCTCGAGCGAGCCCCGATTCTCCGCCAGCCATTGCCGCCAGGCGTGTGGGGACGTGCCAATGCCGCGTCCCGTCAGTTGCTCCAGCGACATATGGGCGAATTCAGCCAGGTTCGCGCGGTTGTCGTCCAAGTAGTCGATCAGAATTTCGTAACCCACGGGCTCGCCCAGACTGCCCAGCGCCCGGCCGATGGTTACCTCTGTGAGCGCCCGCTTCTCGAGGTCGAAGTCAATAACAAATCCCTTTTTGGCCGCCTGGTTATGCAGCGCCGGACGGCTGTGAAGCTTTTTCAAGATGGGAACCGCCGCCGGGTCGCCGAGCAACTCCGCCCCATAACAAATAGAGTCCACGTAATGAAACGGCCAAGGCAGCTCATCAGCAAAATCCTCCGGTTTGGCTTTGACCACATCCGCCACCTTGTCCCAAACGGAAAGCGCACGCGGGTCGCGAGTCATCCCCAGAGAGTAAATCAGCTCGGCCGGGGGAAAAGGTATTCCCCATCCTTGTCCCTCCAGGCTACCCTCGTCGGGCGAACTACTCATCACAACCTTTAGGGTCTCATTGGCGATGGCTTGCTCAATGGCTGCAATCAGCACTGGTACTCCGGCCTTCGAGCCGAACATTGCCAGAGCCTGAGCCAGTCTCAACTGGCGATCGCCCCGCGCCCCGGCCAGTTCCTTCTCGAGAGAGCTTAAAGGCGTCCATCCCCAGCGGAAGCTCGCCCGCGTCCGCATTGGCGTCCATCTTCTTCAGGCAGGCTGCGATCGGCTCCGGAACCGGCCCGCGGGCGACGAGCCTGCCCAAGTCCACCCAGGGCTTAAGCGTGGCCGAGACTTCCCGTCCCAGGTAGTTTCGGTGTTCAGCTACAACTACCTTGCGGCCGGCCTGGGCGAATTGCAGAGCGGCGGCGACCCCTGCCACCGATCCTCCGATGATGACCACGTCCCCTTTGCGCAGAACCGGCAGCCGCGACCGATGGAGCCAAACGCTCGAACGCTTCTTTCCGGCTTTGGCAGGTGCCTCGCTTGTAGCGGCCGGCGCAGCCAAAACACCGGGACGACCGGCTCTGACAATGGTGGCCACCGTTCCACTGCTCATGCCCAGCAGAAAACGACGCCGCGCTACTCCAGCACCGTGATTTTTTCCGTCTCGCATGATATTTGGATCCTTGGATCAGGAAAGTAATCCAGGCCGCCACTTCAATCAAAGAGACTGATCTGGCGCTTGCCTAAATGCACGAATGGGTAAAATCGCAGACGTCACGGCGGTAATTGGAGGAGCCGGCGAAAGCTCCCCTGGCCGTTGGTAGCTCGATGGTCAAACCAAACCGAAACACATTTGGATTTCGTGATGGCCCGGTGAGCCGCTGTCGATTTAAACCGGCGCCTGGCCCTTCCAGTGTGCTTCGTAGTCGTAGACGGCATCTTTGATGGGCACGCCGCGAACGTCGATCTTGCTCAGATCCGTTGTGCCAAGCCCCGCACCTTCGCCCATCAATGCAGTATTGTCGGCATACTGATGTGTTTCTCCGGGCGGGATCAGTTGGTCCTTAGGATGATCTTTCGGGTTCTTGTAGAGACGGAAGGGCGCTTCGTGACGCCCCGCGCGTGGGTTGTAGCCCATGACGGCCATCGCAACCGCGTCAGTGCACACGCAGTTCCGGCCCACAACCAATAGCCCGGGTTTTCCCGGCTTGGTGCCCAGCATCCCCGTACCCTCGCCGCCGATGATGGCTTCGATCCCATCGATAATCGCGAGATCAATGGGGCGTGCTCCACAAAGGTCCGTCAGAAGCCGCGGCATCCGCCAGCCCTCGTAGCGGCTCGATGTCGGGTCGATCTCCTGCGCCACGCCGCTGGGCGGCTGCACCTGGCCGTAGTGGAACACTCGCTCCCTCACCCACGGCGAGAAGTTCCCAATCGTTGAAACCACAGCTCCGGCTGGCTTGGGTGCGAGTCCGTACAACAGTTCGGGAGTGATACCGAACAGATTCTTCATGGAGAGCGTGACGCCCAACTCCTCGTGATTCTTCATCTTGGCCACGCTTACGAAGAAATCGCAGTCTTCGTAAGAATGGTTCAGGCTGAAGGCTGGGAAGATGTAGGGGTGCGACTTCACTTTGAGCACCGGATATTGTTTTCCCGTGCCGAGCCCATTGGTATCCTCGAACTCTACCATGGGCGCAGCGTTCTTAATGCCGCTGACGTCCCATCCGTCATTCAATAATGTATCTTCGAGTGGCGCACCATACTTCTTCCGGGAAGTGCTTTCCAGCAGCCGAATACGTTTGGCACCCTGCTTGGCGAAAACGGCGGTGAGAGCACCGACGACGTTCGGATGCACCCAATGGGTTTGCCCCGCGCTAAGGCCGACTTGGCGGCCCGTGCCGGACGCTCCGGACAGATTCAACTTCATGGCAACGGTCTTCCCGCGTACCAGGTGTCCGATGCCGCCAATCTCATCAAACATCTGTTCGAACTGAGCGACGAGGTCCAGGTTGTAGCTCGCGACTTTCGCAACCGACACCGGGGCTGTAGGCACAGAGACAAGTGGAGTGTCTGCCTCGGCACGTCTTGCGGTTAATGCACCTGTGGCCAGCCCGGTAATAGCAAGCCAATCACGTCGTGAAAAATTACACCGGCCGTCTTCCATATGAAACCTCCTCTGGCGGTTACCAGGATTCGCCGCGCACAACTCCACCGAAGCCGGTCCCAGACAAAAGAGCGGACCTGGTAACAGACCCCGGCGTGCTATTCACTCAGTACGCGTGCTATCGTCGTTATGCAAGTTGAACACCATAGACTAAGCACTGTAGATGCTATTACTTGGTGGCGCACCAAGGGGCGATAGCCTTGGGCACGTGGCCGGTGGCTGCGTGAAATGACGCTCTTGTACGGCACTGTTTGGCTTAGGACCGCTTAAGTCCGATATAATCTGCTTCGGTTTTCGCTCATTGCTGTTAAGTGAACCGTCAACTGTAATCAGCACATAAATAAGGAGAGGATCGAATGAAAGGAAACGCCATGCTGACGAATCGTCGTGCCTTCATGAAGTGGGCGGCTGCGCTCCCAACGTTAGGGGCTTTTGCCGCCGAAGATATGTTCGCAAAGCTCCGGAAATCAACCGGATACAGCGCAAAAGAGAATATCTATACACGTATCGGCGTGACGCCCATCATCAATGCCCGCGGCACGTGGACCTATATCAGCGGCTCGCTGGAGCTGCCGGAAGTGCGCGAAGCCAAACAGGAGGCGGCAATGCACTTTGTCGACATGTGGGAGTTACAGCGTGGTGTCGGCAAGCGGCTCGCCGAGCTTTCCGGGGCCGAAGGGGGAATGGTAACGGCGGGTGCCGCCGCCGCAATGGCAACCGCCACGGCAGCCTGCATGGCCGGCACGGACCCAGCCAAAATTTGGCAGCTACCCGACACCACCAGCATGAAGAACGAAGTGATCATGTTCGGCGGACGCATCTCGTTCGATAGTGGCATTCGCGCCGCCGGCGGGAAGCTCGTTGTGGTCCAGTCTCATGATGAGCTCAAGGCGGCCTTCAACGACAAAACAGCCATGGTCTACACTACCGCCCGGGGTGAGAGGCTGGAGAAGGCCATCCCCCTGACGAAGGAAGCGCATGTGCCGATCCTGGTGGACTGGGCGGCGGGAATTCCGCCGATCGAAAACCTCTCACTGCCCTGGAAGATGGGTGCAGACCTGTACACCTTCAGCGGTGGCAAGGGTTTGTGCGGGCCCCAATGCTCCGGTTTGCTGCTGGGCCGCAAGGATCTTATCGAGGCGGCTCTGGCCCAGAGTTGCCCATGGGAAGGCGCGGTTTGCCGTCCGATGAAGGTGGGCAAGGAAGAGATTATGGGCGTGTTGGCGGCCCTCGAGGCTTGGAAGAAACGCGACCTGTCCGAACTGGACAAAGAATGGAACAAACACGTGAAAAAGATTGCCCAACTGGTGGAAACAGTGCCGGGAGTCACCACGGAGATTCAAACCCCCCAAGGAGGGAACCGCTATCCGACGCTCACCGTGAACTGGGACGAAGCCGCATTTAAAATGAACGTGCAGGAGTGCGCACAGAAGCTGCGGGACGGATCTCCGCGGATCGAAGTGCTGACGGGGAACAACCCCAGTACGGTGCCCGGGGTTCACGAGGGCGATCCGAAAAACCCCCGGCCGCCTCGCCCAGACGCCCTGCGCATCATCTCGATGACGCTGCAGCCCGGCGAAGATGTACTTGTCGGCCGGCGCTTGCGAGAGGTTCTGAACGCGGCGCGCAAGAGCGCGGCCTGACCAACGCTGCTAAAATCGATCGCGCGATATCTGGCTGCCAAAATACGAACGTTACCAAACGTGTTTCGCCGGCGGGTTGCGATCACCGGCGAATTTCCGCTGATGCCAGTAGGGGTAAGGCAGCGGGAGGGCGCTGACTTCGTCGAGACGTTCCACCTCGGCTTCCGTGAGGTTCCAGTTCGCGGTGGCGAGATTGTCGCGGAGTTGCTGTTCGTTGCGGGCGCCGATGATGACGGTATCCACGCCAGGCTTGCGCACGACCCAGTTCAGCGCGACCTGGGAGATGGAAACCCCGCGTTGAGCGGCGATTTCGGCAAGGGTGTCGACAATTCTGTAGAGCCGCTCCTCATCAACGGTGCCGGGCGCATCGAGAGTGTTCAGCCGCGACTCTGAAGGCTTCGCCTGGCCACGGCGGAATTTGCCGGACAAAAGACCGGCTTGCAGGGGGCTCCAGGCCATAATGCCCGCTCGTTGATCAAGGCCAGCGGGTACGAGTTCGTGTTCGGCGTCGCGAGCGACGAGCGAATAGTTGATCTGCTGCGAGATGTAGCGCGGAATCCCGAGGCGGTCTGAGATGGACAAGGCTTTCATGAGTTGCCAGCCCGAGTAATTGGAGCAGCCGGCATAGCGGATCTTACCAGCGCGGATCAGATCCTCGAAGGCCCGCAGGGTCTCATCGAGGGGCGTAAGGGAGTCGAAGTTGTGGGCCTGGTAGAGATCGATGTAATCGGTTCCCAGACGGCTGAGACTCGCCTCGCAGGCCTCCAAGATGTGGCGGCGCGAGAGGCCGGCCTTGTTAGTGCCCGGTTCGAGTCCCACGAAGACTTTCGTCGCCAGGACGATGTCTTTACGGCGCGCGCCCAGTGCCTGGCCGAGCACTTCCTCCGACTTACCAAGCGAGTAGATGTCGGCCGTGTCGAACAGGTTTATGCCCGCGTTGATACAGATTTCGACCAGCCGCCGCGCCTCCTCCACTTGCACATTGCCCATTGCAGCGAACCGTCCTTCACCGCCTAACGTCATAGTGCCGAAACTCAGCACCGAAACTTCCAGACCGCTCGCACCTAACAATCTGTATTCCATGTTTTCTCCTCAGACCAGCATACCCAGTGACGAGCAGTTCATAAAATCCGCTTGGGAGAAACTCGGTGTGGCCTCCAATGCTCGGTGACCCTTACGGGTTTACCGATCGACTCCCGTTGTCCATTGTTGCAAGATCATGACAAACAGCATATCCGTGGGGATTTGTACACTTCCCCAAAAATAGTGGCAGCCTTAAACTGATTTGGCGTTATACTGCGTAAATCGAGAAACAGAATGCGCTCTCTGATCAAGCATAACCGGCGAAATTTCGGGGGACTACTCGCAGTTTTGTTTCTGCTTGTGCCCGCTGCCAAATCATCACGGTTGGAGCTCACCTTCACGTCCGGTGCCAACGTGGGAGACGGGGGCACGATTACCACGGACGGATGCTCGATATGCGGCGACGGCGACTTTACCGGCTTTGATTTCAAACTCCTCGGCTTCGAATTCACGCCTTTGTCGTCATTCGTAAGGGTATCCGGCACCGGTTCCCTGCTGGGCAACGATGTCGTCAGCTTTCTCGCGAGTGCTAGTGCCTTCCCGGACCTTTCACTTTCCCAAACGGGAACCTTCAGCTACGTGGCGGACTCAGCTCACGTTGAAACGCCCGCGCAAGGCGATTTCCTGTTAGCTCCCGCAACCATACCGGAGCCTTCCTCGCTGGCGTTACTCCTGGCGGCGTTGCTACCTCTCGCATTTGCTGCTCGATTCCGTAACAACCCGACATGGGTCCGGAAAAGGTCTTGTAGTTCTCGTTTCTGAGCCGAAGTGTGCTCAACTTGAGCGAACCCTATTCGAGCCGCACGCGGTGCGTGCCGGTAGCCGATTCAATCACGATTCCAGCCGCATCCGGCCGCACGGAGCGAATGGCGCCGGTGGCATTCACCGGCTCGATCACGGTCACGAACTTCGTCGCGGGCGCTTTGCGGCGCAGCACTAGCGTAGCCATTTTCCGGTTCGGGGAATTGGTCAGGCCGTCACCTAGGATGACCTCGGTGGTGCCTTCGCCGGCCAGCCACACGCGAAGCTGCTTTCCCTCATGCGCGAAGGTCAGATGGAAGGAGCCCACGGCCGTGCCACGCTGTTTCTGCTCCACCAACTGGTAGCCGCAGACCTCTCCCAGTTTTCCCGAAGCCGCCTCCAGAGCGGTGGAGCTCGCGGCGAGTTGTCCGTCGACGTGCAATACGTAATCGTACTGGTGCGTGGCGCCTTGATCGTCCGCCGCCGAGAAGGTATCCACTACGCGGCTTCCGTCGAGCCGCACGGCACGGCGCAACCGGATGCCGGCGTATGCGCGGTCATTGGTGGCACTGGCCGATTTCGCGGCTGAATCGAAGCGCTCAAGCACTCCAAATACGCGATCCGCGGTGTTGTCAGTGGGCCACATGACGTTGCGCCTCCCCGTCGGCTTCTGGGAGATCCCGTCCACCACGATGGTATTGTGGCTGACGCTCTGCGCTGTCCATTCCTCCTTCCAGTGGCTTTCGTACGGCATGCTGCCGAAGTCCGGGGCCCACTGCCGCCCTTGTGCGTAGACGACCAGGTTCAGGGCGTCGGAATGCCCGTGCCCGCCGCCATGCGGACCGTAGCTGAGGGAGACCGCGGTGCTGTCTGGCTGCCGCGTGTAGTCGCCGGCGGCCTGGCGCAGCACGGCCAGACCAATGGACGGAAACAGCGAGCACCCGTTGCGGTATTCGCCGGTATTGGCGAAGCGGCCCTCCTCAATGGGAAAGCTGGCCGGGGCTTCCGCCGGCATATCGTACAGCAGCCAGCGCCAATCGCGTGGCTCATTGCCGCCGCGTGCCAGCAGCCACGCCAGTTTGGCGTCATGGTACCGTTCATAGCCCGTCAAGTAAGTGATACCGGCGCGCAACGGGCCGGCATCACTATCGCCCAAGGCGGGGTAGCTCAAGTCGGGAAATGTGAGATAGAAAAGGGACTCAAACATCATCCGTATCGATTTCGGCTGGTCGCTCGTATCGGTCATGTAATGCGCGTCTTCGTCTTTGGAGCGGTCGGCCGGCACGCTCAGGTGGTAGAGATCGACGCCGCAGTGGAACATGGCTTCGGCCAAGGGTACGAGTGCTTCCAGCACGTATTCGTGGTAGCCCTCGGAGCGCTCCCAAAACATGCCGTCGTCGTCGATGTCGTGCGCCACCAGGTGCCGGAAACCGTACGGGCTGTTGATAGCCCAGTCCACCAGCTCCCGGTCTTGGACCGCGAGGCCCACCAGCGCGACGGCGGCAACGTGCCACGCCTGAAAGTTATAGCACCGGAAGTGGAGATTCTGAATGCGCGGATCGTTCTGGAAATCTTCGATCTTGAAACAGGTGACGGCCTTCCGCAGCAGGTCGTCTTCCACGCGCTGGGCCTGCGCGGCGGTGAACACGCCACTGGCCGCGACCAGGTCGTAAGCTTGCGCCACTTCCACCAGCCACGACGCTTCGTACAGCGACTCGGTGAACAGCCGGGTGGAGGCGCTCGTGAGCGCTATACCGGGGTACACGGCAGCATAGGCGAGGAGGCCGTCGCGTGTCCACTCTGCGTAGCGCCGGTCGCCTGTAAATGCGTAGGCCAGCGCGGCCGTTAAGAGATGGTTGCCGTTATTGCGGTGCTGAGAATCGTCCCCTGGCCTCAATGTGCCCAAGGGGTTCGCGATGAAGCCGGCAGCCCGCGCGACTACGCGGCCTACCTGCTCTTTGGCTACGGCCGACTTGGCCGCCTGTTGTTTCACGCGCTCGATTTGGGCAACAGTGAGCGCGACGTAGGGCCGGGAGGATGGAAAATGAAGTTCCAGCGTCATTGAACTCTGGTAGCGCGGCCACGCCCGACTGCTCCCGCAGGCGAGGGCGACCAACGCCAGCACCCGCGATACTCGGAAAAGCATGAATCCTCCCACCACGGGAATGAACTACGCGGCCAGTATACTGCCGTTGATGCTCCCTAACGGGCGCCACAATCAGCGAGAGTGCTCGTGTATTTCAACGAGCAGGCGCGTCGACGCGTCCACCAGCATTTCACCGGACCCCGCGGCGCACCGCGCGCTGACGGGCTCGTACGCGCCTTGCGGATAGGCCTTTCGGTCAGGCACGTATCCAATCGAGCCGTTCGCCAGCGAAACCACCATCGTGTATTGAAACGGGGACGCCAACTTGATCATCATTCCGAGCTCGGTGAAGATCTCACCCGGCAACCCGACCCAGACCAGCCTGTCGCCCAGTGTGATTACCTGCACCTCAGCTTCGATCGGCCGGCCGGCGCGCTCCGCTACATCCACTATCTGGAACGCGCGGACCAGGTCCATGAAGGGTGCGGCATTCTCTTTGCCAAACGTGGGCGTAATCTTGCGCGCCCACTCCAGTTCGCCCGGCCGGATCTCCGGCAATGGCAGCCGCACAATCTCGCTGCGCACGCGCGGCGCACCCAGTTCGAGCCGCTCCATGTTCTTGAGGGTCCGCAGTACCTCGGCGGCGAGCACCGTGCCGATCCGCGCTGCTTCCGTATGTCCGCTCTGCTTCACTGCGGTGTTCACATCGATATGATTGAGATTGCCGGCGCAGCCGATCGTGAATAAAGTCAACATATCGGGCGATTTCGCTGCCGCTAGCAGTTTGGAAAGCGTGTACGCATAGTCCGCCGAGTATTCGAAACCACCGACAGTGTCCAGGTGCATGGCGTAGTTCACGTACGTGGCCAGCGGGTGGCCGTCCAGCGCCTCGAAGTAGGCCACCGGTACGGCCGGATCGGTCGGTCCGGCGGGGCGCACGACCTCGGGGTTGAGCTTCCCGGGGTTCCATCCCACGCTGCCATCTTTCATATAAAACCGGCGATTAAACGTGAGCGATGGCTCCCGCCCAATACCCGCCAAGACGCGGACGGGCTTCAGCGCCGAGGCGGCCAGTTTCACACTTTCCGCGATCTTGTTTGGAAGATCTTCCGTATACTTCCTGGCGATGTTGAGCATTTCGCCTTCCAGCTTGTCTGGCGAGCGTTCCTCCAGGATCACGGGCCCGGTGTGCGTGTGGGTGGCGCTAATCATGACCGCAGCACCGCCTATACCGGTGTCAGCTTCGATCTTCTTGCGAGCTTGCTCGACGACGGCGCGCGGTAAGCTCTCGACATCGCAAGCCACCATAGCGGCCTGAACGCCCTCGCTCTCCAGGACTATGGCTTTCGCGAACAGGTCGTCGTGCACTCCTTCGGCTGCACGATTGTAGTAGTACCCGGCCATGGGAGCGCCTTTCGGTGGCGTGATGTTGACCGCGGCTGCGCCCGCGCGCACGTCGGCCGCGATCGCAGCCATCGCCGAGATCATCAACACGAGAAGGACACGCATCGTTATTTCTCCTATTGCCGCTCCATTCAACCGCTCAAGGGCTCTCGCCAACGCGAAAGTTGGCGCGGGCCCAGGTCAGAGATTCGTGTCCTCGATCCTCTGGATCCACGAGCGAGCCCATTCGACGGCTTCCCAGCCAAGGTCAAAGAAGTTTCCGTAGATGATGATCCCTTCGATTCGGCCTTCGCGAAGCCACTCTAAACCCACCTCACACTGATGTTGCATGGCCGGAACGGGCAGGGGCAGCCACATCGGAGTTCGGTGTTTGTCATACTCGGCCGTATAGCAGCCCAATAGTTTCCGGGATTTCGGAGCCAGTTTTTCCAGCCGGGTCAGATTCTGGTCCAGATTTGCCAGTTCGGCGGTCTCCCCAGTCCAAAACGTAATCACATCAATCAGCTTGAGGTATTCACCGATTGGGCGGTTCAACATCTGGGTATAGAGCGTGACATAAAGGTCCAGCTTCTTGCCGGACCCCTTGAGTTCCCGCTGCACAGCTCGCAGTTCGTCCAGCGTCAAGCTCGCCAGCTTGGGATCCGGTTCCTCGTGGAAGAAGTCATCCATGAAGACGCCGACAAAGTTGGGAGTGCGGCGGGCCATGGCCAGCACCTGTTCTCTCTCCCAGTCCTTGGTCACTCCGCCCGCGTCCACAATGGACCACACCACGCGCTTCTCCAATTCCAGAGGATAGGCATACTGTTCGAACGGCGGCTCCCATGGCTTGTACCATCCCTGCTGACCGGCTTCGGGATATTGATTGACCATGATCATGTTCGGCACACCGAGGTAGATGGCACTCTCGAGCGGCGACATCACGGAGCGCTTGCGGACGTACTCATAGTCGGCGTTCACGGGGTTACAAAAAACCCACAACCGGTCGCGCACCGTCCCCTCCTTCACTGGACAGACTTGGCTGAAGGCTGAGGACGCAAGCCCGTGGGCGGCTGTCAGTCCTGCTGCGGTTTGAAGAAACTGTCGTCGTTGCATCATGCAAAGCGGAACCTTCCTTGAGTCCCTACTTATTATCAAACTCAATGGAGAGATAGGCGTGATGAGAAGAGGTACTGAATTGTCAAGTTTTGATTTGAGGATGGCTCAGTATATTTTCTAGCCCACCTTCTCGTTGAAACTTCCACGTGTGATCTCCCAACCGGAAGCGATGTAGCGCTCCAGCTTGGCGTGCAGGTCCTTGACCACGGACGGATGTTTGTCGGCGACGCTGTTCAGTTCTTGCGGGTCATTTTTGCGATCGTAGAGCTGTGGCTTGTACTGGCCGGTGTATTTTTCCTTGTTCCAGACGGCCGAGTAATTCCACTCCGGCGTTCGTACCGATGCGATGTAGCCGTAGGCGGACACGATGTGGTCGCGCCGGTTGGTTCGCTCACCGGTCACGTATGGCCAGACATCTTCGCCCGTAACCCGCGAAGGCGGTTTCAAGTTGAGACGTCCCACGAGAGTGGGGAAGACATCCGGAATCTGCACGAACCCTGGAACGCGCTTGCCGGCATATTGACTTCCCGGCATGCGCACCAGCAGCGGAATGTGCGTGACCTGCGTTCGCAGGCGCTCGGGGCCCTTTACCCACTGGCCCTGCTCGTTGAGCAGAGCACCGTGGTCGGACATAAAGACCACAACGGAATTCTCCAACAGCCCCAATTCGCCAATTGTGTCAAGGATCTTTCCGTACCAGCAGTCGACGCTCGAAGCCTCACCAGCATAGTTCGCGCGCAGGCGCTGGACGCCTTCTTCGGGGACTTTGACGTCGGCGTAAGGCGGCTCGGGCCAACTATGTGCAGTTGGTTCCTTTAGATACTTTTCAAGGAACTCCTGCGGCGGATCCCATGGCTCGTGTGGATCGAACGCTTCCACGTGCAAGAAAAACGGGCTTTGCTGGTGGTTCTCCTTCAGCCAGTCGATGGCATTCTTGGAAGTCTGCTCGACGATCGATTGGCCGTGCTTCAACCAGCGCTTGCGGTTAGCCGTGTATTGGTTGAGGAAGTCGCCAAAGCCCTCCTTCGGCTCGCGCCCGAACTGCCGCTTCGGCTCCATCAGCTTCAGGTAATCGGCGGGGTAGAGATCGAGAAAGTCCGGCCGCTGGCGTGGAGCCTGCGCGTAATAGTCGACCTCCTGGCCGCGGACCCACTCGTAGTAATAATACCCACGGTGAAAATTGCGGCCTGGGCGTTGCAGGTGCGGCACATCCGCCACCAACGCAGTCAGGTAACCGGCTTCGTGCAGGGTCTCGGCGAGCGTGACGTCCTCGTTGTAGAGGTGATGCCAGCCGGGAATCTGCACGGGTTCGTGCTGATAGTAAACACGGCGACTTAAGTAATTGCGCATAATCTCCGTAAGGTTTCGTTCCGGACGGTCCAGGGGTGGAACTCCGCTTCCACAGCGGCAATCACGGTGTCGAGGTCTGGAAAATATCGATTGTGCAA
>Ga0326728_10020394_pt1 | contig 12649 bp, 7 predicted proteins | sample MB3enrmetagenome_FD_207602 | JGI IMG/M metagenome (GOLD analysis project Ga0326728, IMG submission 207602) | Lab enriched peat soil microbial communities from McLean, Ithaca, NY, United States - MB31MN | ecosystem: Environmental > Terrestrial > Soil > Wetlands > Peat | place: USA: New York...
TTGATGTCTCCCTCTTCGAATTCGGCGAAGCGCAGCAATTGCAGGGTCTCGCCCAAAGGAAAAAGATCGTCGACTTCCATTTTCAGCGACTCGGCCAGGTGCGGCAGGTCGGCGCGCCCGTTATAGGGCGGCGCGGCCAGCTCCTCGAGCATGCCGGCGATCGAGTTGGTCGAGACGCTGGGCAGCGCCATGCTGAGACCCATGCCGGGCACGGCGCCTTCGCGCGCCGCCGGCTTGGGTTCGGGACGCTGGGTCATCAGCGCGTAGATCTTGTCGACGAGCTCGCGGAATTCGGGGTCGAGGCGATCGCGCGGTTGAATGAGCGAGACCTTTATTTCCGCGGCGATGCGGCCGGGATCCGACGAAAGGACCAGGATGCGGTCGGCCATCCGCACCGCCTCCTCGATATTATGGGTGACCATCAGGATCGATTTGGTCGGCATTTTGCCTTCCGACCAAAGATCGAGAAGGTCGGTGCGCAAGGTTTCCGCCGTCAGAACGTCAAGCGCCGAGAAGGGTTCGTCCATCAGCAGGATCTTGGGCTGCACGACAAGCGCCCGCGCGAAGCCGACGCGCTGGCGCATGCCGCCTGAAAGCTCCTTCGGATAGGCCGATTCGAAGCCGTCCAGCCCGATGGTGTCGATGGAGGCGATGGCCTGCTTGCGCGCCTCTTCAGGCGGCGTGCCCCGGGCGCGAAGGCCGATCTCCACATTGTCGAGCACGTCCAGCCACGGGAACAGGGCAAAGCTTTGAAACACCATCGCGGTGCCCTCGTATGGGCCGGTGACGGGTTGGCCGCAAAACGTCACCTCGCCGGCGGTCTGGCGCAGGAGGCCCGATATGATGCGCAACAAAGTCGATTTGCCGCAGCCCGAGCGCCCGATGAGGCAGACGATCTCGCCCTCCCTGAGGGTCAGCGAAACATCTTGCAGGACCAGCGCGCCCATCTGGCCTGAGCCGGTGACGAAGCTCTGGTTGACATGGCTCACATCGAGCAGAACTGAAGAAGCGACGTCGAGCATGGGTCTCTCCGTTATCGAACTTGACCGCTTCCGCCGGAAGCAATCACGCCTTCTATCCACCTATCCTCGCGCATGATCTTGCCTGGGAAGTCCCGAGTCTCTCAGGGGAGCCTGCGCCCGGCGGTCGCTACAGCCGCAGGCGGCGTGCGGCGTGGGCGTAGAGCTGGCGCCAGAACAGCCGATTGAAAAAGGCGACGAAGATCGACATCATCGCGACGCCGAGAACGATTTTGGGGAAATCGCCCTTTTCCGTCGCTTGCGAAATATAGGCGCCGATGCCATGCGCGACGACGGACTGGTCCTTCCATTTGACATATTCCGCGACGATGGAGGCGTTCCATGAGCCGCCTGAAGCCGTGATCGCGCCGGTGATATAATACGGCAGGACGCCAGGCAGCATGACCCGCGTCCACCAGTCCCAGCCGTGGACGCGAAAATTCGCGGCGGCCTCGCGCAAGTCATTGGGGTAGGCGGAAGCGCCCGCGATCACGTTGAACACGATATACCACTGTGTGCCGGTTATGATGAGCACGGTGGACCAGATGTCGACGTTGAGATTGAAGGCGAGCACGAGGCTGACCGCCGCCCCGAACAGCAGATTGACCGGGAAGGCGGCGAGAAACTGCGCTATCGGCTGAACGAGTTCGGCGATGCGCGGGCGCAAGCCGATCCAGATGCTGATCGGAACCCAAATGATTGTCGCCGCCAGCATGCCCGCGAGAACGCGCAGCAACGTGTAGACGGTCACAAGGAAAACCTTCCAAACGTCGTCCCAGTTCAACTCTGTGGCGACAAAAGCGGCGACGCTCCACAAGGCCCAGGCCGCGCCGGCCAGGATCAGGAGGATCCAAATGACGTCGATAAGCCGCGACGTGGCCGCCGACGGCGGCTTGCGGTTCTTCCAGGAAGCGGGAAAGCGTATCCGCCACAGGCTAATCGAGCGAAGCCCATTGAAAATGGGCTGAAATATCATGCGAAGCCAATTCGTGCGCCGCAGGACGCTGAGCACCCAGGATCGTTCCTGCGTCTGCGACTCGGAAGTTTCGACGCGGAATTTCGCCGCCCAGGCGACGATCGGCCGGAAAAACAATTGATCGTAAGCCAGGATGACGACCGCCATCGTCACGACGGAGGCGAATATTGCATCCCACCGGCCCTGCTCGTTGGCTTTGGCGATATAGGAGCCGATGCCCGGCAAAGTGACCGTCGTGTCGCCGACGGTGATCGCTTCCGAGAACACCAGCATGAACCAGCCGCCCGACATCGACACCATCATGTTCCAGATGAGACCCGGCATGGAGAATGGTACTTCAAGCTGCCAGAACTTCTGCCACCCCGTGAGGCGAATCCCCCGCGCCACTTCGTCGAGATCCTCCGGCACGGTGAGCAACGATTGATAGAACGAAAAGGCCATATTCCAGGCCTGGCTGGTGAAGATCACGAACACCGCCGCGCATTCCGCGCCAAGCACGCTGCCCGGGAAAAGCCCGAGGAAGAACGTCACCGTAAAGGATAGAAATCCCAGAATCGGCACCGACTGGAGGACGTCGAGCACCGGGATCAACACCATTTCGAGTCGCCGGCTTTTCGCCGCGAGCGTCGCGTAGGTGAAGGTGAACACGAGCGAGGCCCCCAGCGCCATGAACATGCGCATCGTTGTGCGCAACGCGTAATAGGGCAGGTTTGAATAATCGAGGTCGATCACGGGCTCGTTGGGCGCCGGCAGGGGCACCGCCATGCCGTGATAGCCCTTGGCTATGGCGACAAGCCCGGCCATAACGGCCGCGAACGCCATCAGATCCCAAATGTTCGGCCATACCCTGTGCCTCATCGAGGCGACGTCGGTCATTCTCGGCATCAGATCGATCCGGCTGGAGCGTGGGACGGGGCCTTATCGGGGTCGGGCGACCAGACAGGCGTGTGCATGGGAAACCACATCCACGAGCGTGTTGGCAAACGAAAAACGCCGCGGCGCGGCATTTTCTAATCGTCGGCGCGGGGCGCGCCTCGGTCGCTGCAATGGCGGGCGGATGTGACGGGAAGACGACAGCGCGGCACGCCTCTACGGCGCCTTCGCCTGATCCTGCAACCGCCCGAGGCTCTCCTCGCGCCCGAGCGTCGCCAGCACGTCGAAAATGCCGGGCGAGGTCGCGCGGCCGGTGACGGCGGCGCGCAGGGGCTGGGCGACGGCGCCGAGCTTGGCGCCTTGCTCGCCGGCGTAGTCGCGAACCGCCGCCTCGATCGCCGCCGCGGTCCAATTCTCGATTCTCTCGAGGCGCGGCAGCAGCGCCTCGATGTGCAGACGCCCGCCGCGCGCGAGGATTTCCTCGGCCTTTTCGTCCATGGCGAGCGGCCGTTCGGCGAACAGGAAGCCGGCGCCGTCGAGAAGCTCGACCAGCGTCTTGGCGCGCTCTTTGAGGCCGGGCAGCGCGCTGGCGAGCTGGGCGCGCTTGGAAGCGTCGAGCTTGGCGGCGATTTTCGGGCCGCCGGGCAGATAGGGCAGGGCGGCGATCAGCGCTTCGAGCAATTCGCCGTCCGGCGTCGCGCGCATGAAATGGCCGTTCATGTTCTCCAGCTTGACGAAATCGAAGCGCGACGGCGAGCGGCCGATCGCGGAGAGATCGAACGCCGCGATCATCTCTTCGGTGGAGAAGAACTCGCGGTCGCCCTGGCTCCAACCGAGCCGCACGAGATAATTGCGCAGCGCGGCGGGCAGGTAGCCGAGCGCGCGATAGGCGTCGACGCCGAGCGCGCCGTGGCGCTTGGAGAGCTTGGCGCCGTCCGGCCCGTGGATCAGCGGGATGTGCGCCATGACGGGCGCGTCCCAGCCGAGCGCGGCGTAGATCTGCATCTGCCGCGCGGCGTTGGTCAGATGATCGTCGCCGCGGATGATGTGGGTGACGCCCATGTCGTGGTCGTCGACGACGACGGCGAGCATGTAGGTCGGATCGCCGTCGGAGCGCAGCAACACGAGATCGTCGAGGTCCTTGTTGGCGAAGACGACCTTGCCCTGCACCTTGTCGTCGACGATCGTCTCGCCGTCCTGGCGCGCGCGCAGGCGCACCACCGGCTTGACGCCGGGCGGGGCCTCCTTGGGATCGCGGTCGCGCCAGCGCCCGTCGTAGCGCATCGGCTTGCCTTCGGCGCGCGCCGTGGCGCGCATTTCTTCGAGCTCCTCCGGACTGGCGTAGCAGCGATAGGCGCCGCCCGAGGCGAGCAAGCGCTCGGCGACCGCGCGGTGGCGGTCCGCCCGCGCGTACTGGCTGATCGCCTCGCCGTCCCAATTCAACCCGAGCCAATCGAGACCGTCGATGATCGCCGCGACGGCGGCCTCGGTCGAGCGCTCGCGGTCGGTGTCCTCGATGCGCAGCAGGAACCGCCCGCCGAAACGCCTGGCGTAGAGCCAGTTGAACAGCGCGGTGCGCGCGCCGCCGATGTGCAGGAAGCCGGTCGGAGAGGGCGCGAAACGCGTCACGACTTGGGTCATAGCGAAGCGGCGGGTTTCTTTTTGGGGTAGGGCGGCCCACGCTGGTCGGCCCGGCGCGCCGCTGTAGCAGAAACGCGGCGCGAGGACAAAGGCGGGCGGGGATTCGCTCGTCTTGCAATGGCCGGCGGCCACATCGGTTCGTCGCCGTCAAGCCGCTGCGCGGCTGCTGAGCCGCGCGGAGGGGTCGATGTTTGCGAGCGAAGCGAGCAACCCGCGGCGCTGCAAGTCTTGTGACGAGGGAGCAGTTCCCCCTTGCAACCGGAGCGAACCGAGCGCCATTTAGAGAGTATGAGCGCTTTACCAAATTGGCCCCGCAACCGGCTTTTGCTCGCCCTGCCATCCTCCAATCTCAAGCAGCTTATGCCGGAGCTTGAACACATTCGCTGCCAACGCGAGCAGGTCCTGATGGACGCTGATAGTTCGCTCGACCATGTATTCTTCCCCGACATCGGCGTCGTCTCGGTGGTGGCGGTTTATGCGGACGGCAGTGTCATTGAGATGGCGACGATCGGTAGGGAGGGTTGCACGGCTGTGCAAGCCGTCTTCGGCGCCAAGCGTTCCTCCGTCCGGCTTCTCGTCCAGATTCCGGGGAGCGCAGCAAAGATGTCGCGCGCGGCGTTCACACGGGCCATGGGGTCGATGCCGTCATTCCAAAGTCTCATGTACGCTTACGTCCAAGCCTTTCTCGAGCAGGTCCTTGTGTCAGTGGCGTGCAACGGTGCGCACAGCCTCAAGGAGCGGCTAGCGCGTTGGCTGCTCATGATGCGCGACCGCGGTGACGATGACGCACTGCAGATCACTCAGAACCTGCTCGCCGAAATGCTGGGGGTCCAGAGGCCAACCATCACGAATGCTGCCCACGAGTTGGAACGCGCCGGTTTGATTGCGCGCGGCCGACGGCAAATCACGATACTTGATCGGCAGGGTCTCGTGGCGGCGTCTTGTGAATGTTATCAGTTGGTCCGGGCGCGCGTCACTTTTCACCTTCCCAAAACATACACGTAAAAGCGACCCCCCGGACTCGGTAATATACATTACCGACAACACCCCCCTCTATGAGCTAACAATCAAGACCGGTGGGAGGGCGACGTAAGCTCTCTCGCCGGATCGCATTCTTGCTGTCGAGGATGAGCCCCGTCAGCAGAAGGTGTGCAGGGGCCGCTGCCATGCGCGACGTCAACCCACTGGATCTCGTGGAGACGATCCGCGAAGGCATCCTCGTGCTTGAGCCCGATCTGACCATCCGCTTTGCGAACCGCTCCTTCTACGACACATTCGCAGACGCGCCAAAGCATACAGTCGGGCGGAAGCTCTATGAGATCGGCGACGGACAGTGGGACATTCCCAAACTCCGCACCTCGCTCGAGACCGTCATTTCTGGCCGAAAAACCATCGAGGCCTTTGAAGTCGAGCATTTCTTCCCGTCAATCGGCCGGCGCACAATGGTGCTCAACGCGCGCAAGGTTTACCGGCGTGGCAACAAGATACAACAGATCCTCCTGGCGATCGAAGACATCACCGAGCGCGCAAGGCTTGAGCGTGAGCACGCGGCCGCGCACGAGCGTATCGGCATGCTGCTGCAAGAACTGACGCACCGGGTCAAGAACAGCTTACAGTTTATCGCTGCAATGGTCATGATTGAAGCGCGGAGCCACAAGAGCGGCGAGGGCAAAGCGGCGCTTGAGAGGGTGTCGCATCGCATCACGGCCCTCGGGCAACTCTATTCAAGACTGAGCAAAGCCGACACCGTTGAGGCTGTCGATGCGGCAACCTATCTGGATGAGTTATGCCGCGACCTGATCGCATCGGTACATAAGGAAGGCGACACGCCCATCGTGCTCAAGACCGAAATCGAGAGCGAGCTCCTGCCGACCGATCGGGCAATTCCGATCGGGCTCATCGTGAACGAGCTCGTCACGAATGCCATCAAGTATGCTTTTCCGGGCGAGGCAAAGGGCACGGTCATGGTGACGCTAAAGCGAACGCGCGGGGAGCTTCGCCTGACAGTCGCCGACGACGGCCAAGGGCTCCTTCCTCGACGGGCCGATTCCGGGCTCGGCGGCCGGCTGGTCGACGGCTTCGCCCAACAGCTCGGCGGCCAGGTCGAGCGGAAGAGCGACAGCCAGGGCACTACCGTGCACCTAATCTTGCCGTTGCGTGAAGGCTCGTAGGGATATGAGCGCGCGAGGGGTATGAGCCCGATGCGGTCTCTGCGCCACCATCTGCTTATGGCGCACGTTCGTCATTCAAGCAGCGTAAGCACATGACCGCGGGTGGGGGTAGACACTCACTGAAGCTGCCTGAATGACACGGTTGCGTGCGCCACAAGCAGAGGCAGGTCGCCGGACCGGCGCGGCGACGGCAGGCGTTCCCGTGCGCGCGGCGAGGTATGAGGCGACATCCTCAGGGCCGGTGGGACGCTTCCGCCCCAAGACCATCGCCTTCGCTGGGTTATGGGAACGCCGGCGCGAGTCTGGCGCGGGCGAAGGCATGGATCTGCGTAGTTTCCGAATCTATGGCTCGCGCTGTCAATGCCTATGGTTTGGAAGACCAAGTCTCGGCGCTCGCGCCCGGGCGCTGTCGGCAGTCGGAAGCCGCACCCCGCGGCCGTGGCCGCCACGGCGGGAAGAGTTATGATGGCTGTGATCCTGATCGTCGAAGATGATTTTTTTATCCGCGAATTAGCCGAGATGACTATTCAAGAGTTCGGGCACCAAACATTTTCGGTCGGCGACGTAGACGACGCGCTTTTACTCTTACGTTCTCCTCAACACCTCGACGTGCTCATCGCCGATATCCGTCTCAGAACAGCGGCCCATGGCGGGTTTGAACTTGCACGCCAGGCCATCAAGCTGCGGCCGAATTTGCGTGTGCTCTACACGACAGGCAATTCCATTGCCGACAAAAGGACAGCTTTGTTCGTTGAAGGTGCACACTTCCTTCAAAAGCCATATACGCAATCTCAACTCCAACACTCCATTGAAAAGCTGCTCGCAACCTAATTCTGAAGTCGCGTAAATTATCTGCAAAATTGGACGAGTACAAGATAATGGAGGCAACACCATTCCTATTGGGTTACGGGTTGGGTTACGGAGACGCGATACGCAATTCCCCATCTCATCCACCCACCGCCTTGGGCTTGGGTCCGGGCTTTGCCGATCTTCAACGCAAGGAATTGACAACCTATTGATTGCAAGCGCAAATCGGCGTTGGCAAAGCGCCTTAGCACTACATTTTGGTTGATCGACGGATTAGGATCATGCGTCGGCGAGCTGCCGCGCCGTCGGCGGGGTTTGCGGCGACAGGCCCGTATGTGTTCAAACGCCTTGCCTTCGTCGGCGCCAAGCTGGCGGCGCGGCGCGATTGCCAAGCGCTGCGCCCCCCGATCGCGTATCCCACGCGAAGAGATCGAAGCTGTCGAACGCGAGTCCATTCGGGCTCCCTGGCGGCGCGCCCAAGCGGCGGAAAATGGCAATTATGCAGTTGACTTAGCCAAAAAAGTATGGGACAATGCGGTCATTGGAGAACGCAAATGACCGACCTTACCGCCCCCCGCTTTCACGACGAAGACGCCGCTGTCGCTTGGATCGAAGCTTCGCGTTGGCCGAATGGCGTCAACTGCCCGCATTGTGGTTCTTTCTCGATTCACCGCATGGCCGGCAAGACGCAAGCCGGAATGTTTCTCTGCAACGATTGCCGAGAAAAGTTCACTTGCCGCACCGGGACTCTTATGGAGCGCTCACATATCCCGCTTCACAAGTGGCTGCTCGCGATCCATCTCATCGCGTCGTCCAAGAAAGGCATGAGCGCCCATCAACTCATGCGCAATCTCGGCATCGGCTCTTACCGAACAGCGTGGTTTCTTTGCCATCGCATCCGCGAAGCCATGGGCGACGACGCCCCGGTGTCTAAGGGCGGTCTCGGCGGCGCTGGCAAAATCGTCGAGGTCGACGAAGCCTACGTCGGCGGGAAAGACAGCAATAGGGCTCATGGCAAAGCGGCGCCGAAGAAAGCCGTCGTTAGCCTCATCGAACGGGAAGGCCGCGTCGCTTCATTCCATGTTCCCAACGTCACCGCGAAAACCATTCGCCCAATCATCATGACGCATGTCAGCCGCGCCAGCGCGCTCATGACCGATGAGTCGAACCTCTACACGAAGCTCGGGCATGAATTCTCCTCGCATCAATCAGTTGACCATTCGCGCGACGAATATGCCTATTACGACAAGATGACCGGTCGCGTCGTGTCCATCAACGTTTCCGAGAATTACTACAGCATCCTGAAACGCGGCATCATGGGCGTTTATCATTCCGTAAGCGAGGCGCATTTGCATCGCTATCTCAAAGAGTTCGATTTTCGTTACAACAACCGCTGTCGCCTTGGCGTCGAGGATGACGAACGCGCCGCCAAAGCGCTTAAGGGCGTCGAAGGCAAACGATTGACCTATGACCAGCCTCGTCAATCCGCCGCCTAGTGAACCGACCTGGGAACCGCCTCGAAAGCCCGGCCGTCCGCCCGACACGCGCCGACGCCGACGCTTCGCGAAGGATTGAATTTAGCCCTTCGTTTTCAAACGACGAACGGTCTTCGCTCGACATAAAAAAAGTCGCAATATCAACCCCACGTTGACATCCTTAGTGGTTATGTGATGTGCTTACCGTGTCTGCCACGGCCTGTCACGGCCTGCCATGCATGAATGGAGGCAGCAATGGCCACGATGAGATTGACGTTTTGGAGGATGTGATAGTGGCCCAGCTAAGCGAAAAGACACTAAGCGCCAAAGCATTAGGTGCTACACCTAAGCAGATAGGCCACGAACTTCGCATGTTTTCACGTGCCGCGCGTGTACTATCGTCAGATCACCCTCGTCTAATCGATAAGCATCCGAAGGAATGGGTGGGGGTTTACAACGGAAAAGTATGTGCTGTGGATAAGACGTTTAATGGCTTACTGCGCCAGCTTAAGCGCGGAGGCCTCTCCCCAAGCGATGTAATTATCCGATATATTGACGCAAGCGGGCGTAAATTGATTCTCTGATTGATCACATGTTGCAGGGCCGATTCGGGAACACAAGCGGTGCCCCTTATCTTGAGGCGCACATTGTGTTTCCACGCCTTCGCCTGAGGGGTTCAGTTTCGTTTCTGGTGGATACGGGCGCTGACGGGACCGTGCTTATGCCAGCAGACAGCAGAAAGTTAGGCGTGAGAACCAAATCCCTTAGAAATCCTACTGTTAGTGAAGGGATCGGTGGAGCGGCAAAAGGATTCAATGAACAGATAATTTTGACATTTTCAGACAACAGATATATATATTCATATTTATTTGATGCTGAAATCTCCGCTCCTACACGGCATAATTACCGTTTTCCTTCGTTACTCGGTAGGGATATTCTTAATCGATGGCGATTCGTTTTAGAGCCAACTCGCAATCTCATCACCTTTAATCCTCGCACATGGGATTTGCGCCAAAGAATTTAATGGCAGCTATACGCCGTTTATGTGTCTCTGCCAATATCCACAGAAATCCGGGCTCGCCTTGCGCTTCACGGCGACGATGGAGGCGTCCCTTTCGCCCGCCGCCCATGTTTTTTCGGACTCGCGCCGGTTTTCGCTTTTGGCTTATGATCGGGCGGCGTGGCGAGAAGGCGCTTTAGTGCGGCGTCCTCTCGGCGCGCTGTTTCCTTTTCGTCGTATTGGTCGCTTTCCTTGTCGCTCATTATCGAAGGATAGCATGAAAAACGCCAGCAAGATAATACAACTCCCGCTTGATAAATTGTTCCCCGTCTTGAGTTGGCAAAACGAGTATTGGCAAACTTTGGGCAAATTTATCGAAATGATTTCTTTAGTAGAATTTGCCTTGAATTTCGTTGTCGTCAAGTATGCCAATGTGCGGTTCGATACCGCTAAAGCGCTTCTTTTGCCGCTTCGCATTGATGGAGCGTCTCAGGCGCTAAGCCGAATTATTGAAACCAAACATCTGAAAGGGAAAAATATCGACGAACTTCAAGAAATATTAATTCAGATCGGCCATATTGTTCGCGTTAGAAATGATATTGTTCATTTTGGTGTCTCACGTAAAGCAACACATTACGCAGTCTCAAATATCATTTTTGCTAGATCAAGACAAAAAATACGAACAACAAGGATATCGCGGAAGGTGTTTCATGATATGATTTATGATCTGCATGATATCTTATTTCGACTGTCTCGACACGCGGGATTCCTTTCAAAAAAAGAAAAGATTACTACCGATAATGAGGCCACCGTTAGAGCTAGTCGGATACTTCGCGGTACTTATCGCGGTCCAATTCGAATTTCATGGCTTTATAAACCTCGACAACCATCTGCTCGTCGGCGTAAGCGCCGCGAGACGATTCCAAAACAGAAACGCCCGCCCTCACCATCGGCCGAGTGATTTCAATTTCGTCAGTTGGTTTCGTCGCCGGCCTGTCGGTCGACTCAATAACATGGGCCATTAGGGTCACTCAAGTGCATAGTTGCCGGAAAATGGCGCCCGCTCCATCCCCCTCATTGGCGCCCGCCCCCCACCGTCCCCTTAACTCGAAGGGCGCCCCAGGCGGAGCTGACGCCAATGGCCGAATTAACCGCCGTCATGGCCGGGCTTGTCCCGGCCATCCACGCGGCGAAGCGCCGCGCTGGCTCCCGGAAGTAGCTGGAAACGCTCGGTGCCTTCTTCGACCGAGCGGCAGCTCGACGGCGTGCATGGCCGGGGCAAGCCCGGCCATGACGAGTCATTGGTTTCGGCCGCTGGTATGACACGGCCGCCGCGCCGGAGCCTTAAGACCTGGTCCGGTCATGCCGGCGAAGGCACGAGGCTCGCGATGCTTATCGCCACGCCCCGCGCTCGCCCCTGATTCTCCCGCTTTCGCTCACCCCCTGACTTCGTCTAGACTTCGCCTCCATGACGACCCCAGCGCGTTCCGGCGTTGTCGCCGTCGCCGGCCGCGCGCGTGCGGCGGCGTTGGCGCCGGATTGGCGTGCGCTCATCGCCGGGGCGCTGGCGAAGGAAGTCGACGAGCGGCGGTTCTTCCTGTGGATTCCGGTCGCCGCGATGGGCGGCGTGGCGCTGAACATGGCGGCGGACCGCGAGCCGGTATTGTGGCTGCCGGCGCTGCTGACCGCGCTGTTCGCCGCGCTCGCCTTCCTCTCTCGCGCGCGGCCCGTCGCGCTCGGCCTGTGGATCGGCCTCGCGGCGCTCTCCGTCGGCTTTCTCTCGATGGGCCTGCGCACCGCGCGGGTCGAGACGCCGGTGCTCGACCATGTCCGCATCGTCAAGTTGCAGGGGTTCGTCGAGGAAGTCGACATCCATCCGGTCGGCGCGCGGCTGGTCCTCGGCGTCGTCGACGCCGGCGACATGCCCAAGACTCTCGCGCCGCGCCGGGTGCGGGTGACGACGCGCAAGGCGCCGGGCGTGATCGCCGGCGACTATGTCGCGCTGCAGGCGCGGCTGCTGCCGCCTTCGCGCGCGGTGCTGCCGGGCGGCTACGATTTCGCCCGCGACGCCTATTTCTCGGGCGTCGGCGCGGTCGGCTCGACGCTCGGCGCGATCAATATTCTGCCGCCGCCGCGCGAGGCCTCGTGGCGCCAGCGGTTCTTCGCCTCGATCGATCACGCGCGCAACCGCCTCGCCTTGCGCGTCAATGCGATCATCGGCGGCGACGAGGGCGCTGTCGCCGCGGCGATGGTCACGGGCAAGCGCGATTTCCTGTCGAATGACGCCAAGGACCTCATCCGCGAGGCCGGCATCTTCCATATCATCACCATTTCCGGCCTGCAGATGACGCTGGTCGCGGGCATCTTCTTCCTCGTCGCGCGCCGCCTCCTGGCGCTGTCGCCGACGCTGGCGTTACGCTACCCAATCAAGAAATGGGCGGCCGGCGTCGCCATGATCGGCTCGGCTCTCTACGACGTCGCCACCGGCTCGCGCGTCGGCACCGAGCGCGCGCTGATCATGACGATGATCGTGCTCGGCGCCGTCATCCTGGACCGGCGAGCGCTGACGATGCGCAATCTCGCGCTCGCCGTGCTGGCGATCGTCGCGCTGGAGCCGGAGGCCATCTTAGGCGTCAGTTTCCAGCTCTCGTTCGCCGCGGTCGGCGCGCTGGTCGCGGTGATGGAGG
>Ga0326728_10020395_pt1 | contig 12648 bp, 13 predicted proteins | sample MB3enrmetagenome_FD_207602 | JGI IMG/M metagenome (GOLD analysis project Ga0326728, IMG submission 207602) | Lab enriched peat soil microbial communities from McLean, Ithaca, NY, United States - MB31MN | ecosystem: Environmental > Terrestrial > Soil > Wetlands > Peat | place: USA: New York...
GATCGTCGTCCAACGTGACAACCTTGTCGAATCGTGCGGCGCGAATCGCACAGAGCAACGCATTATGCTGGCCATAATTCCGCATAAGGTCAATGCCCCGAACCCAATCGTGGGATCGAGAAAGCCGACCAATTACATCCCAGCTACCGTCCCGGCTGCCGTCGTTCACGAGCACGGCTTCGAACTTCTCCCCGGTCCGGCACAGGACGGGGTGAAGCCGAGCTACCAAGTCTGCGAGGCTCAGTTCACTGTTAAAGACGGGAACCAGAACCGAAACTCCTGCCGGGATCGTGCGGATATCCTCCACCATGTGAGTTCCCATATCCTGAAGCTCAGAACAGAAGGCGCGTAGCGCGGACCTGTTGTTCAGGTCCGGGGCTTTCATCCCCGGCGGGTGAGCCTGCCAGAGGACCGCGACGTTGAATTTGTCGCTTGTGCATTTTACCTTTCAGTCGTACACGGGTCAATTAACCTGGTTGTTGAGCCTGTGGGGATGAGGGCAACGCACTCATCAATAGTCAATCCACTTTATAGAATGCAGGTATTCATGGATCCAGGGCCGTGACCAGGGATTACGCACGCAGTAGAAGACCGACGTTGCGGATATGAGCAAAAAGGCCAGGGCCATGCCGCGAAACCAGCGGTGAGTAGTCTTGCCCCGCAACCCCTCCGGAAGCATCAGCAGCCATAAAGGGATCAAGCAGAAAAGATAGCGCAGGCCGCAACACATCCCGCCGTAGACCCGGTTAGGGAAGAAGAATGTATAGAAGACGATCAACACCAAGGTGACGAAGGCAGTAAGCGCCGCGAAAGCGCGCAGCGGGCTTCCTCGGGACCGGAGTGAACTCCAGACCCCGATCAGGGTGAAGATGAAGATCGGGGACAGTGAGAGAATCCCATGGTGTCCGGCGACCATGTTGAACAGGTACACGGGCCAGGGCTCATACAGGTTGTCAATTCCCAGGCTGCCCATCAAGCGGCCTGATATGGGAGCAATCTGCCAATAGGAGCCGGGAAATACATAGGCGTCCAAGTGCGTGGCAGCGGGTAGAAGGTCTCCGGTAACCAGGTAGCTGGTCCAGATATGGCCTGCAATAGGGAGCAACGCAAAGGGAAGAAACCAGATTAAAGTCTGCCGCCGCGCCTTCCAGACCAGCCCGGCGCCCAGCGCCACCAGGAAGGCGCCGGTCGGGTATTCGTTCACCGCTGCAAATCCTGCAAAGAATCCTGCCACGGCAAACAGCCACCCCGCGCGCTGCCCCTCGCACCAGATCAGGAAGGCTGGGTAGAGCGCGAAGAAGATGCTGAAGGCCGCAATGGTGTGGTTGTTCAAGGTGATGCTGAATCCCGTCAAGAAGGTTCCCAGCCCTGCGGCCACCATGGTGTAAGCCCGGATCCAGGGGTCAGGGGCAAGCCGGTCGAGGAGGCGCGAGAAGAGACCCAGAAAGATGACCAGCGGCACGAGGTTGACGGAGGCCAGGATAATGCGGACGACGCTTTCCGGACTATTGCGAAAGCTCAGCCGGCCGAAGCTCAGTTTCTTCAGGAGCAGGCACTCACCGGCGAGCAAAGTCGGCAACAGGGGAGGCTTATCGGAATAGAAGTGGCCATTGATCTGGACCCGGTCGATCGAAGCAGGAAAGGGTGTTTCATCAATGTTGTAGGTGCCGCGTTCCGCGAGGCTGTAGACCGTCGACCATCGCGACACGTCGTTCGAGCTGTAAAAGGGCGGAGCCAAAAGAATCAAGCCGAGTACAAGCCCTGCGCTCACGGCAATCAGTATGAAGTCCAGGCGCTTTCTTTCGGCAAGATTGTCTTCTCGCGTAACGGGTTGTGCCGGAACGTTCGATCGCCTGCTTCTTTCCTTATTTTGCCCTCTTTGTCTGTAGTCTTGAGCATTGAGCTGTGTCGAATTGTTCAATTCGCCTTCTCCTGAGGGGAGGGAGTTTCGAGTAAGCTCTGCAATCCTGCGCCTGTTTTCTTTCCGGATGTTCTTAACAGTGATCTGTTCACTGAGAATTCCATGGTGTATTGGAACTAATTCTCCTCCCTTAACTCGAGAGACAAGATGCCCATGCCAAGGCGTCGGGTATCGTCTGACAAACCTAACGCTGCCGGCGATATTGGGTTTCTATTATTGAATTTGATCGCTAGCTGCCCATTTTTCTCCAAGGCCAGACCCTTGGGTATCTTGACCACTCGCACTCCGCTATTGGATCGCAGGTCGTACCTCAAAGTGCCGACATAGTATCCGTTAACGAGGACATCGACGATTTGAAAGGGATGCTTATCCGCTAAGAAAGCACCACTATCAATCAATAATTCAAGATCCTTTTGGGGCGTGCTGGAAAGCTCTAGAAGCACTAAAGCCGAACCACCATCGGACCACGCTCCCCATTTTTCGGCCCCTGACCAGCCCTGCCAACGCGGAGGATTTTGCTCATTAAACTTGACCGCCCTACCCAGAACAATAGGCATTGGCGTTCCAACGAAGGGATGAGCCCAAACCGAAATAGTAGCGCATTCAATAATTCCGGATGCGAGCAAAAAGGCCAGGGCCATGCCGCGGAACCAGCGGTGAGTGGTCTTCCCGCGCAACCCCTCCGGAAGCATCAGCAGCCATAAAGGGATCAGGCAGAAAAGATAGCGCAGGCCGCCAGAAATCCCGCCGTGGACCTGGTTAGGGAAGAAGAATGTATAGAAGACGACCAACACCAAGGTGAGGAAGGCAGCAAGCGCCGCGAAAGCGCGCAGCGGGCTTCCTCGGCACCGGAGTGAACTCCACACCCCCATCAGGGTGAAGATGAAGATCGGGGATAGTGAGGGAATTCCATCGCGTCCGATGAGCATGTGGAACAGGTACACAGGCCAGGGCTCATAGATATTGTCAATTCCCTGCCTGCCCACCAAGTGACCTGATATGGCGTCTATGTGGGTGTAAGCAGGTAGAAGGTTTCCGGTAACCAGGTAGCTCGTCCAGAAATGGCCTGCGATAGGGAGCAACGCAAAGGGAAGAAACCAGATTAAAGTCTGCCGCCGCGCCTTCCAGGCCAGCCCGGCGCCCAGCGCCACCAGGAAGGCAGCGGTCGGGTATTCGTTCACCGCCGCAAATCCTGCAAAGAACCCTGCCACGGCAAACAGCCACCCCGCGCGCTGCCCCTCGCACCAGATCAGGAAAGCTGGATAGAGCGCGAAGAACAAGCTGAAGGCCGCAATGGTGTGGTTGTTCAAGCTGATGCTGAATCCCGTCAAGAAGGTTCCCAGCCCTGCGGCCACCATGGTGTAAGCCCGGATCCAGGGGTCAGGGGCAAGCCGGTCGAGGAGGCGCGAGAAGAGACCCAGAAAGATGACCAGCGGCACGAGGTTGATGGAGGCCAGGATAGTGCGGACGACGCTTTCCGGACTATTGCGAAAGCTCAGCCAGCCGAAGCTCAGTTTCTTCAGGAGCAGGCACTCACCGGCGAGCAAAGTCGGCAACAGAGGAGGCTTATCGGAATAAAAGTGGCCGTTGATCTGGACCCGGTCGACCGTAGCGGGCCAGGGTGTCTTATCAATGTTGTAGGTGCCTCGTTCCGCGAGGCTGTAGACCGTCGACCATTGCGACAGGTCGCTCGAGCCGATAAAGGTCGGGGCCAAAAGAATCAAACCGAGTACGGCCCCTGCGCTCACGGCAATCAAGATGAAGTCCAGGCGCTTCCGATCGGCAAGATTGTCGTCTCGCGTAACGGGTCCCTTCGGAACGTTGGATTTCTTCCTTCCTTCCTTCTTTCGCCCTCCTTGTTTGTAGCCTCGCACATTGAGTTGGGTCGAATTGTTCATCTCACATTCTCCTGAGCGTGGATAGTAAGATCGGCGTTCCGTGATCTAAGGCCGTCCCCGTGAGAACGGCGCGATCGACCGGATGAATGCAAGGGACTTACGCGTCGACGTCCTAGTGAGAGTGGGTTGAGTAAGTTCTGCTCTGAACAGTGACCCGTTCACTGAGAATTCCAATGACGAGTATCTGAGACCCAATGCTGCGGCAGGCAGAAGCGCAGGTCAGCAGACGCCGGCTGCCATTGGGGCCAAAACATTAACTCCAAAGCCTTCCGGCAGCAAGCATACCACAAGTGGCGAGAGGCCGTTCGCCCCGAGCGAGAAAGCGGGGACCAAGAACATTCCCCACATGGGACCGCTGACCTCGGCCAGCGTCCAGGGAGCACTGAAGGGAATCTCGCTTGCCGGGACTTCCGCCCTGTCGGCGGCGCCGTCCGGACTGCAGTCGTCCACCGCAATTAAATCGTGGCCCTCCCCGGCCTTCCGTAAGGCTTCGGAGGCCCGGCGGGGCAGGGCCTCCTGAATGCCCCAGCGTTCATTGTAAGTGGGAAGCACAACAGAGATCAAGGTTCGGTTCCACAGTGCTATAATCCGCGTTGTCGGATTACCCTGCTCAAGGAGTCCCGGTATGTCAGCCCACGTCCCACGTGGATTCCTGTTTTGCAGTTTGATCCTCCTTACAAGCCCGTTCACGAATGCGCAAGTTCATCCCTGGGTGGCACGAATGAAGCCCGAGGCGGCCAAGCCTGCGCAACTCGTTATCCAGACATCTCCCAGCGCCGAGGTCTACCTGGACGACATCTTTAGAGGCAAGGCGAGCGCAGAAGGGCGTCTGGTGATCGACAATCCCCAACCTCGCGAGCATGCGCTGAGAATTTCTCTGGCAGGAAAGAAAGATTCGCGGCAAAACGGCACGATTGTGGCGGGGCAGGAAGCCAGAATCGAAGTCCTGCTGGAGAGCAATGCGCCCCCGGCTTTCCGGCTTGCAGGCGCGGAGAGGGCCACCATGGGGGAAAAAGGTGTCAGGTGCCTTTTGTTCCCGAAGGAATGGGTATGAAGTGCGGTAGCGCAATTCGGATTGGAAAACCGCCTGCGGAGCCGAGGACGACCCGGAAAAGGCGGAAAAGGTACCTGGAACATGTGAAAAAATTGAATTTGGACCCCTTATCAACCGTGTAACTTATTGAAAATGCGTAGTGCTGAAATCGGTAAAACCAATTTTTTCACATGTTCCTGACGCCTTTTCCCCCCTTGTGACCTCAAGTCGGGGAGCAGTTCGAGGTTTATTCCCACTTCCCTCGGGTGTAGACTTGTGCCGTGAGACACGAGAAACATCTTTGGTTTGCTCTTCCGGCAAGCGAGCGCTCGAGTCTCGGCCGGCAGCCGCTGGAGAGGAAACCGGCTCTTCAGCGGGGAACGAGACCGGACGGCCAGCAAGCCCGTGAAGGGCACGAAGATGATTGTCCCGCATCGCTAGCGACGTAGACGGTCATGCCCGGGCGGATTGCGGGCATTCGGGCGCGGCCGGCATTTTCAGCGTGCGCGATGCCAAAGGCGGAAGATCGTTGGCAAGGAGGCAGTCCGTGAGGCGAAGAGAGATTTTGAAGCTGGCGGCGGGCCTTTCCTTTCTCTCCTGGCGAAGGGTGGCTGGCGCAGTCTCGAAAGGCAAGGTGCTTTACTTCACGCGCAGCGCGCCTGGCGAACACGCCGTGGTGAAGCATCGCGGCGCTGAGCCCAGCATTTCCGGGAAGAGCATGATCGAGATGGGCCGGCTCCGCGGGTTCGACGTCGAGTGTACGAACGACGGGCGAGTTTTCGAAGGCGGCCTCAGCGGTTATGACGCCATCGCTTTCTATACTTCGGGTGATTTGACGCGCCCCGCGCCTGACGGTTCGCCGCCCATGTCCCCGGCGGGCAAGCAGCGATTGCTCGAGGCGATCGCGCAGGGCAAGGGCTTTATGGGATTTCACTCCGCCGCTGACACGTTCCATTCGCCGGGCCGGCGCTACCAAAACCAGACGGATGTAGATCCCTACATCGCCATGCTGGGCGGCGAGTGCCTGGCGCACGGCGCGGAGCAGGAGGCCTCCTTGCTCGCCGGGTCGCCCTTCCTCGGAAAAAGCATTGGCGTGCCCGGCCAGGGGCTGTCGTTTACGGACGAGTGGTGCACGTTCAAGAACTTCGCCCATGATCTGCACGTGGTGCTGGTGCAGGAGACCCGCTACCTGAAGGGCCGTGCCTACCGGCGTCCGGACTATCCCTGCACTTGGGCGCGCAAACATGGCCAGGGCCGCGTGTTCTACACTTCCATGGGGCACCGCGCGGACATGTGGACCAACCCGTTTTTTCAGGCCATCGCCCAGGCCGGACTCGAGTGGGTGCTGGGGCGATTCGATGCCGACGTTGCAGCCAACATCCACGAGGTGACGCCACAGGCGAACCAGTTAAGAAGCTAGTGTCCCTGGAAGCCGGCAACCTGCACAGGACAGCAAATTTGCGCAAGGAGAAATCATGACAAACCACCGGCCTGTTTCACGGCGCGACTTCATCCAGACCGGCGCGCTGATGTTGGCGGGCGTGGCGCTGGGGGCGAAAACGCATGTCCCGGCGGCGCCCGACCCTCGCAAGACGCGCAGTTACAATGAAAACATGGATTATCGCCGCCTGGGCCGCACTGGCCTCATGATCTCCGTGGTCAGCATCGGCGGACACTGGAAGCGCATTCCGTTCAAGCCCGGCGGCGAGGATTTCAAGAAGAACCGGCGGGACGTCATCAATGCCTGCCTCGACTGCGGCATCAACTACATCGATGCCTGCTGCGAGCCGGAGGTGGCGGTGTATGCCGAAGCCGTGAAGGGGCGGCGCGAGGAAGTTTACATGGGTTTCGATTGGACGCTGGCGCGCGGTCCATCCGTCGCCGGTTCGCTCGACAAGCTCAAGCAAGGCATGGACGACGGCCTGAAGCAATCCGGACTGGAGTACGTCGACTTGTGGCGGCTCACCATGATGGAGCAAACCACGAAGAACTCCGAGCGGGAAATCGAAAACGTGATGGCGGCGCTCGAATGGGGGAAGAAGACGGGCAAAGCGCGATTCACCGGCATCTCGACACACCATCGCCCCTGGATCGCCCAGGCTGTGGCCAGGTATCCGCAAATCGAAGTGGTCGTGACGCCCTACAGCGCGGGCAGCAAGGAGAAACCCGTGGGTAGTATGTTCCAGGCCCTGCGCAAGCACGATGTGGGCATGATCGGGATCAAACCGTTCGCCAGCGGCAACCTGTTTGCTTCGCGTGGCGCGCCGGATTCCGGCAGCAAGGCCGAGGACGACCAGCGCGCCCGTATGGCCCTTCGCTACGTGCTCTGCTGTGACGTCCTGAGCGCCGCCATCCCCGGTCTCATCACCGTTGACCAGGTGAAGAACGCCGCGGCCGCCGTGAAAGAGCGCCGGGAATTTGAAACCGCCGAAGCCGCGCACTACCAGGATCTGACCGCGCAAATGTGGAACAACCTGCCCGCCCATTACCAGTGGTTGCACGATTGGAGATGGGTGTGAGAGACGCTGGTTAGGCTCACCTTGATGGTTTGACGGCTTTTGGCGCAGAGGTCGTGAAGGAGTGCAACCGATTGGGGATCGTGGTGGACCTCGCTCACGCCAGTCACGAGACGGTGCTGGGCGCGTTGAAGGTGGCCACGCAGCCGCTAATTGTGTCCCACACGAGCCTCGACAGCCGAACCGGCGGGAACCCCAGGATGGCGGAACTGATGAAGCCACGGCTGATCAGCAAAGAACACGCGAAGGTCGTGGCCGACGTCGGCGGCGTGATCGGCGTGTGGACTCACCTGGCCGACTCGCTGAAAGATTTCGTGGAAAGCATCAAGGCGATGCTGGACGCGGTGGGCATCGACCACGTCGGTATCGGCAGCGACGCAGACCTGCTCTCCTCGCGTGTTGGCCAAGGCACCAACAAGGCTTGGCCCGGCCTGACTGGAGGATTCTTCCACGCGGTTGTCGGCGAAATGCTGCTCCGGGGTTCACGCCTGACGATATTGGCGGAGTCGGCGGCGGAAACTTCTGCCGCGTCTTTGGCAAGGTTACGGCAGGCCACGCCTAAGCAGCACAAAGGTAAGCTCGCCGGATGAGGCTGGTTAGCAACTCGCGGCCAAGACCGTGCGCGTGTTCATGGGCTCGAACGAGAATGGTGTTGTCGAGAACGATTTTCACTGATGCAGACGGTAGCCGGGGCGGCTGCTGCGGATGGCCTCCGTCAGGATGTCCTCGGCCTCCTTGGCGGAGCCGGGATGACGGTGGGCATCTACTTCTGCGAAGTATTTCCGGAGCTGCTGCGCCAGTTCATGCTTCTGCTGATCGGAGAGGGCAGGAGGTTTGACGGCGCGCACGCTGATCGCCTCATCGTCCAGCACGTGGCGTCCCAGGAGGCTTTCGATGACCAATTTCTGTTCGGTGGATAGATCCTTGGCTTTGTGTACCATAGATTAGCCTTTTGTATACGATCACCCCTAAGCTTACGATTTTAGCGTGGAATTGTCCCGCGCTATCCCTGCAAAAGACATCCAGGGTGGTCGTATCTCTCCGGCTTTCACGGCAGGCTCCTTTACATCTGGGCCGTCCTCGCATTAGCCGGACTGGTTACTCTTCCGGGATGGCCGGGGTTGTTTAAGGTACAGTTGGCTTATGCATATGCGGCGCGGATTCCCGTGGTGCTGGTCATGTTCGCGGCGTTCCAGCAGGGCTGGGTCACCCATCACAGCGCCGCGCCGTCGGACGCGCCGCCTGGAATGGCCCTGTTTCCGAAATTTCTCTGGCTCGGGCTCTTCCCGCAATTGATCCTCTGGGTCGGCTTTACGTTGGTCTCGGGGATGTTGATGGGCGGCATTGTCGCACTTCTGGCGAGCTTCTTCCAACCTGCGGCGCGCTCAGCGGCGTAAACGGACCAAACCTTCTCCGTACTTCTGCGTCTAATTGAGGAACAACTAAATCTGTGGGGGGGTGCTGCTTATGGGCGCTTTGGTTGGAGACATCCGCTATGCTGCGCGCGTGCTGGTGAAGAATCCGGTGTTCACCGTGGTCTCGGTGCTAACCCTGGCGCTCGGCATCGGAGCCAATACCGCCATATTCACACTGCTCGATCAAGTTCTGCTGCGCCTGCTCCCCGTGAAGGATCCGCAACAGTTGGTGCTGCTCACCATGCGCGGCCAGCATTACGGAAGCAATTGGGGAGGCAACGCCATCTCCTACCCGATGTACCGGGACTTCCAATCTCATAACGAGGTCTTTTCGGGCATGTTCTGCCGCTTCCCGACCTCGGTCAGCCTGACTGCGGGGGAGCGAGCGGAGCGCGCGGACGCGGAACTGGTCTCAGGAACTTACTTCAGCGTGCTCGGCGTGCGTATGGCCCTGGGCCGCCCCTTCACGCCGGAAGAAGATCGCACTCCCGACGGCGCTCCACTGGTGATTCTGAACTACAGCTACTGGAAGCAGCGGTTCGGCGGCGATCCCGGGATCCTGGGGAAAAAACTCACGGTGAACAAGCACGACATGACCGTCATCGGCGTGGCCCAAGCCGGCTTTGACGGCGTGGAACTCGGATACTCGCCCAAGCTCTTCATCCCGGTGATGATGCAGCACGAAATGGTGATTGTCCCCAACGACTTTCTCACCGATCGCCGCCAGCGCTGGGTGAATGCCTTCGGGCGCCTGAAGCCGGGTGTGACGCGCGCGCAGGCGAAGGCCTCGCTGGCTCCCTTCATGCATTCGATGCTGGAAAATGAGGTCCGCGAGGCCGCGTTCAACCACGCGTCCGCCTACGATCGCGAGCAGTTCCTCAAATGCTACATCGACCTGTTGCCAGGCTCACAAGGCCGAGCATCGTTCCGGCGCGAACTCTCCACCCCTTTGTGGGTGTTGATGGCGATTACTGGCGTGGTCCTGCTGATCACTTGCGCCAATCTCGCCAACCTGCTGCTGGCGCGTGCCAGCGGCCGGCAAAGAGAAATCGCGGTCAGGCTGGCGATCGGCGCCGGCCGGAGTCGCATCGTCAGACAGCTCTTGGCGGAAACGATTTGTCTCTCCTTGCTGGGCGCCGTTGCCGGGCTGGCGCTGGCTTTTGCAGCGGACAGAGCGCTGATGGCCCTCTATCTGCCGACAGATTCAACTGGCTTGAGTATTTCTGCTGCGCCCGACCTTCGCATTCTCGTCTTCACGCTGGCGGTCACGCTTCTTACGGGACTTTTGTTTGGCCTGGCGCCGGCGCTCAGGACCACACGCCCCGATGTTTCACGGACGCTGAAGGACGAAGGCGGGGCGGTGGTAGGCGGCGGACACGGCAAACTGCGCAATGCGCTGGTGGTGGCGCAAGTGTCCCTCTCCTTGTTGCTGCTGATCGGCGCCGGACTTTTCCTGCGGACGTTGAATAATCTCAGCAACCTCGGTCCAGGCTTCCCGGCGGAACACCGAATGCAGCGGCATTTTGAAGTCAGTCCCCCGTCTGTCCATCGCATGGTAATCAACCTGGAAAAAAAGGGGCTCATTGAGCGGACTCCGGGCATGGCCCGGTCCATCCGCGTGTTGGTCCCCGCCCGGGACCTACCGCAACAAAACTGGAGAAACTGGGACCAACTGAGGACATGAGGCACGGCTGAACACTGTTGCCCGCGCCGACAGCTTCCCGTTGCGGGGGCCAGAGATGCGCCTCGCTTACCGGATACGTTCAAGAACCTACATTCCCCCCCTGACACCTTTTCCCCCAACCTTTTCCCCCGAGAGGCTCAGGCGACGCAAAATCAGCCTGTTCAGTGGCCCCGTTAAGCTCCGAACCGACCGTCGGTTGCATTCGGGATGGTCATGTGGTACGTTCTAAGTGAACAGGGAATCCACCAGGAAAATTCCGGCTAAGGAGGCCAGCGATGAGCTTCACAAGGGAGGAGCTTGGGAAACATCTGTACCTATACCGCCAGCCGATCCCGACGACCAGCGTGGTGGTTGCCTCACACGGAGGGTACCGGCCCAGCACGCGCACGTTCGACCTTCGTGCGGTAGTTGCAGACGAGATTGACAGGAGCGCAGCGCAGGGCGACTTGCAAAACATCACGGTGTACTTCTTCAAGAGACATGGCTTTGCCAATTCCAAGACGCTCCTGCAGGGGTTGGGTGCAACGGAGTACGCCTCCTTCGAGAAATATGTCATCACGAATGCTCCTGGCGAAAAGGGGAAGTCGATCATCGTCAATTACGAACTTTCGAAATTTCACGAGGATGATAGCGCCAAAATCATCGCGGTGATGAAGCAGATCAACGCGGACAAGACACCCGGCGTGCCCATTCGCGATGTCATCACGATCCGCAATCGGAAAGGTCCCTACAAGAAAGTGATCACGCTGGAGAAGGTGATCCGCAAGGCAGTGCCCCTCGGCTATCGGCGCTTCTACTGTCTGTTCTGCCGGAGCCAGATGGAGGATAGCGCTGTCAAGTTCCAGGCAATGAAAGAAGAGCCTTTTGGCGTGGAAGAGGTAAAAATGATACCGGACGGTGACTACAAGCAGTGGGAGCGAACACGCAAATTAGAAGATCACGGCTGGAAATGAGCTGCGGTCTGAGTCTGGTCCTCATGGCCGCCATACCAGTCGAGTGGGCGGAAAAAGGTGTCAGGGACCTTTTGTTCGCGAAGGAATAGGTATGGAGTGCGGCAGCGCAATTCGGATCGGACAACAGCCTGCGGAGCCGAGGACGACCAGGAAAAGGCGGAAAAGGTACCTGGAACATGTGAAAAAATTGGTTTTACCGATTTCAGCACTACGCATTTTCAATAAGTTACACGGTTGATAAGGGGTCCAAATTCAATTTTTTCACATGTTCCTGACACCTTTTCTCCGCCATTGTGATCGCATCACTTCGTGCGATTTACAACACGCCAGCGAAAACGAAGACGAGGGTCTGGAGTAAGCTAGCCCCTCGGAGAGGTTCGTGATGAAGTCCCGTTGGATACTCGACGGCGCGATCAATCCGTTCGACTGCTATGTCACCGCAAACTTCCGCCTGCGGGACTTCAGAAGGGCCAGGGATTGCAATTCTACGAGTAGGCCGGTATATGCCAAGTGAGTGGCGCTCATTAGACGGGAAGGCGATTTTTCATTCCGAATCCCAAAAAGCGCCGGAACTATCTGCGCAGCCGCAACTTGCAGTGAGATGGGCGAACAGATTCTTCAGCGACCATTTTAGAGTAATTTCCGGCGACGACACACCAGTTGAGCGACTTCCTACTACTTCGCGGCGTTGGTGGTAACCAATCCCAGTCAATGCCATGCCGCAAACTTCCCCGAAGCGGGGGCGTTTGATAGTGGGAAGAGGATTTCTCGTCAGGGTTCGCGGCAGTGCGATCGGTAAACACGCCGTCACAGGGGATCTATTCTGCTTAGAAGGTGACACGGCCGCAAGTTGTACAGCGCCTGGGACCGAACATTGCTGGCCCAATGCCCGGCCTTCGCGCATTAACGCGCCCGGCGCGATGCCGTGGCACTCGAAGACTGCGGAGCCGGTCGATGAGGCCTATAGGTGCCGGCGTATCTGTCACACAAAACCAATCCAGAATTTACGGTAAGGCCGCGCGCGGCATCAAAAAGTTTGCGAGCAGGAGAGGTGCCGCGACGTCCTCTTCCTCTTCAAGGAACGACTCGAACATCCGCGTCAAGGGGGTCGTCCAATGGGCCAACTTCCTGCGCCTCTTGGCGAGCGCGGCGAAGCGGAAGGGCGAGTGAGATTCCAGGTGCGCGAGATACTCGCCGGTAAAGTGCCTGGCGGAATCACCCGCGGACC
>Ga0326728_10020396_pt1 | contig 12646 bp, 9 predicted proteins | sample MB3enrmetagenome_FD_207602 | JGI IMG/M metagenome (GOLD analysis project Ga0326728, IMG submission 207602) | Lab enriched peat soil microbial communities from McLean, Ithaca, NY, United States - MB31MN | ecosystem: Environmental > Terrestrial > Soil > Wetlands > Peat | place: USA: New York...
CTTCTCCTTGCGGTAAGTTTTCAGTCTTCGCAAACCGAAATCCTACCACCGGAGTCCCGGAGCACCCACTTGCCTTCACTGCTGCAATTCGGTGCTAACTGTCCGCTGATCTCCAACTAAGCTCATCATACCCTTTAACGCGAGATGAGGTCGGTCCCTGTTGTACTCTTTCTCCCAGCGTTTGAGTTTGCGAACTCATTGCTAGCGATTTCTGAACTCCTTCTCTCAATAGAACTCCTCGGCGGGATGTGGCAATGAGAGGAAGAGTACCTGAACTGTCCGGCATCTCTATTAACACCCGCATCGCTATGCGGCGCAGTGCGGTGTATATGTCAGACTTTCCCACGGTCAATATTGGTGACTGTCGGCGCCGCCGAGGTATCTTCAATCTTCTCGATTGCTTTCTCGCTTCTTTGGAGAAACCATAAACACGGCAGAAGCATCAGTAGTCCCAGAAGGAAAAATAATACACCGCCATCATGGTGCAGCCTGCCATGGAGGAAACTCGGATCCACGTAAGAGGCAAGTAGAGTGAGCGTGACGATTCGGATCCCATTTTTCACGATCATCACGCAAATACCGGCAACCACAAGAACGGTTTGCCGCCAGAAAGAATGCAGAGCAAAATGTGCCACGAGCAAAGCTAAAATGAGCAGCGCCATGCTCGATCGAATACCGCTGCATTGGGGAGCCACCTCAATGTTGACCTTTGCAAGATGAAATGTGAGCCCGTCACGAAGATACGGGACGCCGGTCAAATCAAAGATCACCGCGGAGATCTCTGCGGACCCTTTCTCTAATAGGTGGATGAGGTGATTCGACAAAAAGCCGGGCAAAGGGATAGTAAGGAACAGAAATAGCATTGCAAAACGACTCAAGCGGAACGCGCGCCTTCCGAACAGCAATGCAAATCCAGCAGTCCAGTATAGTATCAGTGCGCAAATATACCCAGCAAGTCTATCTGTTTGCGACCAGTTTTTCCCGAGAAGCATCACAGGACAAAGAGTCAAGAGGGCCGAGACGAGAAAGAGAGCGGCAAGTGGAACGTCGAAAAACGTTCGCTGGAAGATCGTTTTTCGTTCCATATAGACAATGGTTGCCGCCAGCAAGGGAATGATCAAGATGTAGGAGTATTCATCTTTGCGCAAAATATCCGGGACTACATGTGCCATGGCTGGCCCGAGAATAGCGATCGACGCTGCGACCCAAAGGGCGTACAGGGGTAGTCGCAGGAAATAGATTTGTGGTCTCGGGCTCAACTCATCCTTCTTCCGCTGATTGAATCCCCCTGCCATAGTAGCGCAACTTGAACGAACCGCAGAGACAGGGTCCCAGAATGTTTCGCAAATGCAAGGGTAGTGTTAAGACGACAACCTGGAAGATGTAACTCGAATCAATAGGGAAGCGCTGGCGAAGATGGGGGCCATGGCCCCACCCCAGTGGGTAGTGCTAGATTCAGACAACACGGTAACCCTACGGAGAACTAGAGTCGGTTGCTGCTGTTCGACCGGGCAGGGCCCTGTCTGAGGGCGAAGTTGCGGAGGCGGCGAGGACTGCGACGAAGTGTTTCGGTCCGAGGTTAAACGCCAGCAAGAACTTTGGAAGCCGACGATGCTCTTCGTACCAAAAACTAGCACAATTCCACTTTTGTATGATTGAATTGGAGACGGATCACCTTATTTCAAGATATGTGTCTTTTTTTGTGTTAGATACAGGCGCGGAAAAACTTTGGAACTATAGGACAGAGATGTTCATCTATCCATGGTCGATAAGTACTCACAATTCACAAGAATCTCAGGACAATATATGTAAGCAGCTTATTTACAGTAAGTTGGTAGAAGTCGAATGCGATTGGGTCCTGGCATATGTCTTGCATCTATTAGAGCTATATTGACTGATGCGATTGTGGCTCTAGTGGCGGTAGCTTACCCTGAGGAGAAGCACTGTGAATTCGGGTTCCCAAAGTGATCCCCCTATCGTTGCTCACAGCTACCCTTGGTTTGCATTGCACGTGCGCACCCGCCATGAAGGAAGTGTTGCGGCCTTCCTTCAGGGAATGGGCTACGAGGAGTTTCTTCCTTTATGCCAATGTCGAAGGCGTTGGTCTGACCGAACTATACAAATAGAAGTTCCTCTTTTCCCCGGGTATCTCTTTTGTCGTTTCGAGCCCCAGAATCGACTGCCAATCCTCAAGATTCCTGGTGTCATTCAGGTCGTTGGCATTGATCGTCAGCCAATCCCCGTCGATGAGACAGAGATTAAGGCAATACGAACTCTGGTAGCGTCCGGGATCCCCAATCAGCCTTGGCCCTTTTTGGAGGTCGGGAAGAAGGTTCGCATAGAATTTGGTCCCTTGAGTGGGCTCGAAGGGATCCTCCTGGAGATTAAGGGCAGCCGAAGACTGATCGTCTCTATCACCTTGCTGCAACGTTCGGTGGCAGTGGAATTGGATTCATCGCTCGTGCGACCACAAGCTACAAACACTAGGCTTAGCTTGGAGAGGACGCCCCACTTGAATGCAAGTCCCTGGACTGCCCCCTGTGGTCAGTGAACTTTTCGATGATTCCGCAGATATCTGGAATGAGTTTTCTTCATTAGCGCACTTGTTTTCACAATACAAGCATTCCCCATGGCTCGTTAAGTGGCCCCGCTACCTACGTACAGAGCTAAATTCGGTTAACTACTTAGGGTTCTGATAGTTACAGGAAGAATTAAAGTGCAAAGGAGTGCGATACTGGCGCCTTTCCTGGTCCGCCAATTGCACTGCCAAGAGGACTAGGTGTCTCTGCCGGGGTTGTTTTGGAAGACTCTAATTGGGAAGTGCGGGATCTGAGAACGGAACGCCTTCCTCTTCGGAAACCGAATTGAGTCGGGCAAAGCGGCAACCGACGAGCGAGAATATGATGCCAAATACAAGAATGGCGAGCACTGACCAGGGGCGGCCTCCGCGACACCGAAGGAGTCCCCAGCATGTTATTCCAAGGCCGAATCTGAACCCTATGGATCTGATACAACGGATTCTGCCTGAGGACCTCTTCCTTGGGCTGCTCTGCCTGGAGAGAAAACGGGCAGAGCGGTCAGGTAAGAAATTCCTTCTTCTTCTCCTTGACATACGAGCTGCGAGGGGAACTGACCGACAAACCAGGGTTTTGGAAGGAGTGATCAAGGCTGCTGATGTGGCGCGGAGAGAGACGGATCCCGCGGGCTGGTACAAGAATGAGGCTGTACTTGGGATTTTGTTCACTGAACTCGGGGCCGTTTGTGACGCAGCCATAATCGACACGATTCTGGAGAAAGTGCAAAGAGAGCTGTTCACGGTGTTGAGTTCCGACGAACTCCGGTTAGTACATGTCACGGCTCATGTTTTTGCGGATGATTCGAAGGACGACGATTGGGACATACCGGAGAACTCAGCATTTTACCCGGACCTGTTCCACCATAGTGATGCAAGAAAGATGCCGCTCCTGTTGAAACGGATGATGGATATCGTCGGGAGCGCTTTCGCGCTCCTCTTGCTCTCCCCTTTGTTTGCGCTAGTGGCGGTGATGGTCAGACTGACTTCTAAGGGACCAGTCCTTTTTAGGCAGGAGCGAGTGGGTCAGTTTGGCGTCCCATTTCAATTCTTAAAATTCCGTTCGATGCAGGTGTCCTCTGACGCTGCTATCCACGAAGAGTACGTTAAGAAATTTATCTCCGGCAAGGCAGACTTGAATTCTTCAAGTGGAAATAATAAGAAGGATGTCGTTTACAAAATTACGAACGACCCGCGCGTCACCTGGATAGGAAGAATCTTGCGGCGAACGAGCCTGGATGAACTGCCTCAATTCTGGAACGTGTTGAGGGGCCAGATGTCGCTTGTGGGCCCAAGGCCACCGGTCCCATATGAATTCGAGGCTTATGACCTCTGGCATCGGCGGCGCTTGCTGGAAGTCAAGCCAGGCATCACTGGGCTCTGGCAGGTTAAAGGACGCAGCAAAACGACGTTCGACGAAATGGTCCGCCTGGATTTGCGTTATTCAAGAACGTGGACGCCACTCCTGGATGTCAAGATCCTGTTACAAACCCCTCGAGCTGTATTTTCAGGTGACGGAGCGTATTGATTCTGCGAAGTTGCTTTTCCGTGCGCACGTCGCGATGCTGCGGACTGACTCTTTGAATTCTAGTTTTTTCTGGGTTTTTGGCGGAGTTAACCTGGCCGATTTGCTGCAGTCCTGAGACAACCAAGCGACAGACAAGGTGGAAGACATGACGACCGACCTTGGCATCATTTCCGGCTCAAAGATACCGATGCAAGACAAATTGAATGATGGCACGCTTAGGGTCGGCGTGATCGGGTACGGCTATTGGGGCCCGAACATCGTGCGAAACTTCCACGCCCAAGAGAACTCCCGTGTCGTGGCAGTATGCGACAAATCCCCCAACTCTCTGCGCCGAGCGCACCAGTCGTATCCCGGTTTATATTTGACGGAAGATTGCCGGGAGTTGTTGACCGCCACGAACGTGGATCTCATTGCGGTGGTCACGCCAGTGTGGACGCATTACGAACTCGCCAAAGCTGCGCTTGAGAACGGCAAGCATATATTCGTCGAGAAACCGTTCACTTCCACTGCCCAAGAGGCAGAAGAGCTGATCGAGTTGGCCGAACGTAAGAGCCTGCAAATCATGGTCGATCACACATTCTTATACACTGGTGCCGTCATGCGCATTCGAGATTTGATTGAAGATGGCACGCTGGGGGATCTTTATTACTACGATTCAACTAGGGTGAACCTGGGTCTTTTCCAACACGATGTAAGTGTGATGTGGGATTTGGCGCCCCATGATCTTTCAATCATGGATTACCTGATCAAAGAGAGGCCCGAGGCCGTGGTCGCAACGGGAGAAAACCATCTGAACGGTGTAGCGGACGTGGCATTTCTCACCATTTATTATCCGAACAAGCTCATCGGCCACATCAACGTGAATTGGCTCTCTCCGGTGAAAGTTCGTACAACTCTGATCGGGGGCGAAAAGAAAATGCTGGTGTGGAATGACCTTGAGGCCGACGAAAAGATCAGGGTTTATGACAAGGGAGTAAAGATGGCCAGTGGTGAAGAGGTCTACCAGACGCTCATCAGTTATCGAACAGGGGACATGTGGGCACCAAGAGTCGAACAAGTGGAGGCCCTAAAAGTTGAGGCCGCACATTTTGTCAATTGCATCTCCGGCAACAAGAAACCATTCAACGACGGAGCCGCGGGATTGCGGGTGGTAAAGATGCTCCAAGCAGCTGAGCAATCTCTGCAGCAGAGAGGAAAGATCGTTCGCATATGAATGAGTTTCTTTGCATCGCCCCTGACGTGAAGCTTGGCAGGAATGTGAAATTGTCGAAGTTCATCAACCTGTACGGTTGTGAGATTGGAGAAAACACGAAGATTGGAGCTTTTGTCGAAATCCAGAAAAATGCCAGCGTAGGCAGGAATTGCAAGATATCAAGCCATACCTTTGTCTGTGAAGGGGTGACTATCGAAGACGACGTTTTTATCGGTCACGGCGTAACGTTTATTAACGACTCCTATCCCCGCGCGACAGTTCCAGAGGGAACCCTTCAAACGGAGCAGGATTGGAAGGTCGAGAAAACGGTCGTGAAGCGGGGCGCATCGATCGGGTCCGGTGCGACGATCCTTGCGAATGTGATCATTGGAGAGAAGGTGATGGTCGGTGCTGGCAGTGTGGTCACGCGGGACGTCCCGGCCAACATGATCGTCGCCGGCAATCCGGCCAGGATTCTCCGACCCTTAGCGGCGGAAGTAGGGACAACTGAATGAGACAAGATCGAAAAATTCCATTTGTAGATCTCGTTGCACAGCACAAGGAACTTGAGAGCGAATTGTTGGACGTTATCAAGGGCACCTTGCACACTGCTGCTTTCATTGGTGGCCCTGCGGTGGAGGGATTTGAGCGAGACTTCGCAAAGTTCTGCAACACTAAGGTTTGCGCGGGAGTCAGCAGCGGAACTGATGCCTTGCGATTCGCTCTTATTGCTGCGGGGATCAGGCCCGGCGATATCGTGCTGACTGTGCCTCTTACCTTTATTGCCACCACGGAGGCAATCACACAGGTGGGTGCGTGCGCCGATTTCGTGGATATCGATGCTGTGACGTATACGATGGACGTCGAACGTTTGCGTCATTATCTGGCACACCAATGCAAGCTCGACCTGGAAACGGGGAAACTGATTCATAAGAAGAACGGCAGACCCGTTACCGCTATCGTCCCGGTTCATCTGTATGGTCAGCCGGCGGACATGGATCCAATTCTGGAAATCGCCTCTCGGTACAAGCTGATCGTCATTGAAGACGCATGTCAGGCGCACGGAGCCGAGTACTTTTCGAGCAATGAAAAGAACTGGCGTAAGGCAGGCTCGATGGGACAAGCGGCAGCATTTAGTTTTTATCCCGGCAAGAACCTTGGTGCCTGCGGCGAAGGCGGGGCGGTCACAACGAACGATGAAAATCTGGCGCGCAAGGTGCGCATGTTGCGGGACCATGGCCAAGCCAAGAAGTACTACCATGAACTCGAAGGTTATAACGGTCGTCTCGATGCCCTCCAAGCGGGCATTCTCCGTGCCAAACTGAGCCGCCTCGCCGGTTGGAACCAAATGAGACGGGAAGCTGCTGGGCACTACACGGAATTACTCGCTCCGATGGCGGATCTACTTGGGATTCCTCGAGAGCCTAGCTGGGCCAGGTCAAACTATCACTTGTATGTGATTCGCAGCGCGGAACGCGACCGACTATTGGACCACCTTACGGGAGAGGGAGTGGGGGTGGGAATCCATTATCCGGTCCCCGTGCATCTACAAAGACCCTATCGCGAACGCGGCTTCCAACAAGGAGACTTCCCTGAGTCCGAAAAAGCTGCACAGGAAATTTTATCGCTTCCCATGTACCCACAACTCAAGATAGAGGATCAGGTCCGAGTCGTGGAGGCTATTCGAGAATTCTATCTCGCGAAACCAACCAAGGGATCGAATTCTAGGAACCAGCAATTTGCATCGGTGAGGAACTCAAGTACAGAATAGCGGCCGTTCGTGGGGGATTTTAGGGAAGCACTTCATATTATGGCGAGGTCATTTAAGCGGATAAAGGGAATTGCGGGGATGACGGCGCTTTCGTGCCCAAAGACAAGATCGACCGGAAGACTATGAATGCTAATTTGAGTTCGGCACCATACGGGGATAAAAGAAAGGCCAGCCTTCGGGGCTGTGGGGGGGGATGACAATCATGCGAAAGTTGTTACTGGCCGTTTGCTTACTGCTACCAGTTGCTCTGACTGCGCAAACTCAGAATCCTGTCGTAGCGATCCACGTTTCAGAATTAACGGAAGCCTTGGAGAGCACGCCGGCTGCCTCGAGCACTCCAACAGGGAGTGGAACCACGGGTTATGAGTGGTGGACTCCGTGGTGGCACTACTACAACATGTCAGATTTCCTTAAGGAATCTCTCCGTTCTGATGGAACACCCTTTGTGATCGTCACTGACGCAGACATAACTGCCGGGAACTTACTTAATGCCAATGGAACTCCCGCATACCCAATTGTCATCAGCCTTGCTTCGGAGGCCATCGGAAACAATGAGATTACACCACTTCTTAATTATGTGGCGGCGGGCGGGTTCCTGTTCGTTGGCTCCGCGTCCTTTACAAGAAACCCAGACGGTACAACCCGCGGCGATTTTGCATTAGCGAGTGCTATGGGCTTGGATTCAGCGAGCACGAGCCTTAACAATTGGCAGCAAGATACTCATCTCACGGTGCAGGTTGTTCATCCCCTGGTAGCGTCACTTCCTGCACCCGGGCCTGGGATATTTCTGGATTGGTGGATGCCTTTGACAAACGATGATATTTCCTGGGGTGATTCACTGGTTGGTGAAGTATCGCACACTTCGACCGGAAATGGGCCGGCAGTTCAATCTCACTACATTTGGCAGACGGTTGCCAATGGCGCCACAGTGATCGCAGTCGGAGACAACAACATTCCATATTTGGCGACGACAAATTACGGCAACGGGACCATTATTTATGATGCGGCCATGCAGCCGGTGGAGGGAAACGGTGGGTGGGCACCAGGCATGTACGCTTATAGTATTTTCCGTAACGCCATCCAGTGGGCGTTCCAAACGGCCAACCTTCCGATCATTAAGGTGAGTCCTTGGCCATATCCTTACAATGCGGCGTACGAAGTTCGGCATGACTTTGAAGATTATCAGGCCGATATCGCTGCCATTGCGTCCTCCGCTCAGGCCGAGAGTCTCGTAGGCGCCAAGGGAGACTACTATTTCTGCACTGGCACGCTCCGCGTGGAGATGGCGAACTCACCGAGCGTGATAGCCGGCTTGCAACAGGCTGTCACGTCGTACGGCGCCACGATTGGCTCGCACAACGGTGGGCTGCAGAACCCGAACAACCCTGGGCTGGTTTTGAGTGACTACGATTACTGGCATTGGGGGCCGGACGAAGCCTTAGACGATCAGCCAACAGGATACGCTAGTGGGAGCGCATATGCTTCAGCCTCGATCTCTCAATCCTTTGCTGACGTCGATAGTTGGCTAACGGGATACGAAACGAATCGGCGCAATTGGGTGGCGCCATACTTCAATGGCACACGAGAAGGATCGTTCCAAGTCCTGCAGCAACTCGGAGCCGTGACGGCGGGTGAGCAGAAGGTGGGTCCGTTTCCTCATTGGACGGTCTCAAATCAGACTGAAGGCATGCTCTACAGTTTTGTCACTCTGCCAGTGAGCGATTGGTTTATAGACGGGAACATAGCTCAGAGCCAGGAGACAGACATCCCCCCCCCTTGGACCACTGCCACCATCGAAGCGGCTGTGGACTACTACTATAATTTTGGCGCGCTGGTCAATTTCTATAGTCATGAACCCTCGACCAATTCGAATATTGCCGAGTACGTTCACTACGCCGCGAGCAAACCCTCGATTTGGCCTGTCAATGCGACGACAGTCTATCACTGGTGGACGAACCGGACGCCGGTCCAAGTGACCCCAGGCTACACCATCGCGGGCAACCGGCTTATCGCCACAGCGGCGATCTCGGGCGCCACTGACCCTAACACCGCCATCGAACTGATCATTCCCAATTGGTCTCTCGCATCTACCGGCATCCAGGTCCTGTTGGATGGAGCATTCGCCCCTCCGAGCAGCTACCGGATTTACAACCAGGGAATCAAAGTGCTGGTGGGAACGTCGGTCTCCAGTGTCCAAGTGTCGTACCCGTTGACGAGCGGGCCGATTGCCAACAATGACACATACAGCATAGTCACCGGCAACACGCTCAACGTTTCTGCTCCGGGGGTGCTTGGCAACGACAGCAATTCTGGGAGTGGCAGCTTGACGGCGATACTGGCAACCCAACCGTCTCAAGGGGCTCTGACTTTCAACGCGAATGGGTCCTTTACTTATACCCCTGTGAGTGGGTTCGTTGGGACTGATAGTTTCACTTATGTGGCCACAAATGGCGTGGAAGAAAGCGGTGTCGCAACGGTCTTCATTAATGTGAACTCGGCCGGAAATCCGGAGGTGTTCGAAGATAATTTTTCGGGGCAGCCCGGGTCGGACCCGCTGTGGACCACGGTGTCGGGAACCTGGAGCGTGGCAAACGGCATGATGAGTGGATCGAGTCCCGAGGGGAATTACGGTTTTGCACACGAAAATCAAAGCTGGACGAACTACTCCGTACAGGGGCAGATACAGTTTTCCTCAGGAGCTTATGGCGGCGGTATCGGTGGGCGTGTGAATACATCGACGGGGGCTCACTATGGCGTCTGGGTCTATCCAGAGGGTACGTTGGGCACATCCGCAGTTCTTCAAGTAATCAAGTTCGAAAGTTGGGGCACCTGGAATGGGACGACGCCGATGGCTCGGGCCACTTTGCCCGGCGTGGGGACAGCATGGCACACGCTTCTAGCGACTTTCAACGGCAGCAACATTCAAGTCTCATTCGATGGAGTTCAGTACATCAATGTGACAGACAATGGATTCGACGCGCAACCGGTTTACACGAGTGGGAATGTAAGCCTGGATATGTGGACAAATTCGGCACCGGGGTCCAGCTACTTAATGAGTGTCGAGAAGATTTCGATGCAAGCATTGTCGTCGGCACCAGAGGCGCAAAACGACTCCTACAACATGTCCCAAGGCGGTACGCTGAGTATTGCTTCCCCAGGTGTGCTGGGCAACGACACGAACCTTCTTAGTAGTTCTATGACGGCTATACTCATGAGCCCACCGGCAAACGGCACGCTCAATCTGCAATCGAACGGTTCATTCACCTATGCCCCTCTCGCCAGCTTCACGGGCGTCGATACTTTTACATATCAGGCGAGTGCTGGGGGCCTGCTGTCGAACGTCGCGACGGTGACGATCACCGTGATCCCTACAGGAACCCAGGTGTTGTTTGGCGACAGTTTCTCGGGGGAGTCCGGTGCGGACCCGCTCTGGACCACGGTAGAGGGAACATGGTACGTGGCAAACGGCACGATGAATGGATTGAGTCCGGCGGGGACCTACGGCGAGGCCTACGCCAATGGGAACTGGGCGGACTATTCCGTGCAGGCGCAGATACAGTTTACCGGAGGGTCTTGGGGTGGAGGCATCGGTGGGCTCGTGAATGCATCGACGGGGGCTCACTATGGCGTGTGGGTCTATCCGGAGGGCTCGTTGGGCGCATCCGCAGTTCTGAGAGTAATCAAGTTCGAGGGTTGGGGCACCTGGAATGGGACGACTCCGATGGCTCAGGCCACGTTGCCCAGCGTGGGTACAGCATGGCACACACTTCTGGCGACCTTCCAGGGCGGCAGCATTCAAGTCTCATTCGATGGAGTTCAGTACATCAGTGTGACGGACAATGGATTCGATTCGCAACCGATTTACACGAGTGGGGGTATAAGCCTGGATCTATGGACAAATACATCCATCGTAATGAGTGTCGAGAACATTTTAGTGTTTTCGGCAGCGCCAGTGGCGCAGAACCAGGCCTATACTGTGTCCCAAGGCGGTACGTTGAGTATTGCTGCTCCTGGTGTGCTGACCAATGACACGGGGAATACCGGCTTAACAGCCACACTGGTGAGCTCGCCGGCGAACGGGACGCTCAGCCTGCAATCGAATGGTTCATTCAGCTATACCCCTAATGCGAGCTTCAGTGGTGTCGACAGTTTCACCTACCAAGCGAGCGCTGGGAGCCTGCTGTCCAACACTGCGACCGTGATGATCACGGTGATCCCGACAGGAAGTCAGGTGCTATTCAGCGATAATTTCTCGGGGCAGCCCGGCGCGGACCCGCTATGGACGACCGTGACGGGAACGTGGAGTGTGGCAAACGGCACGATGATTGGATCGAGTCCGTTGCAGAATTACGGTTTTGCATACGCTAACGGAAGCTGGACGGACTACTCCGTGCAAGGGCAGATAAAGTTTCCTGCGGGAGCTTATGGCGGAGGCATCGGTGGGCTGGTGAATGCATCAACGGGGGCTCACTATGGCGTGTGGGTCTATCCGGAGGTCTCGGCCGGGGGATCCGCAACTTTGAAAATAATCAAGTTCGAGGGTTGGGGCACATGGAATGGGACGACTCCGATGGCCCAGGCCACGTTGCCCAGCATGGGTACAGCATGGCACACGCTTCTGGCGACCTTCCAGGGCAGCAGCATTCAAGTCTCATTGGATGGGGTTCAATACATCAATGTGACCGACAATGGATTCGACTCGACAGCGGCTTTCACGAGTGGAAGCATAAGCCTGGATATGTATACATATACCACAACCTACCCGTTGGATGTCGCTAACATCCTGGTGTGGGGCTCGTCGTCCTCGGCGCCCACGGTCACGCTGTCCTCGGTGTCGTTGAGCCCGGCGTCGGTGACCGGCGGGACGTCTTCCACGGGCACGGTGACTTTGAGCAGCACGGCCCCGACGGGTGGAACCACGGTGACGCTGACGAGCAGCAATACGGCGGCGGGGACCGTACCAGCGAGCGTGACCGTAGCGGCAGGTGCAACCACGGCGACGTTCACGGCAAGCACGAGTGCGGTGGCGACGAACACGGCAGTGACCATTACCGCTACGCTCAACGGCACGAACACGACCGCGAGCTTGACGGTCAATGCGCCGGCAATCTCTTCGGTCGCACTCAGCCCAACGAGCTTAACCGGGGGGACCTCTTCCACGGGCACGGTGACATTGAGCAGCGCGGCCGCGACGGGTGGAACCACGGCGACGCTGACGAGCAGCAATACGGCGGCGGCGACCGTACCAGCGAGCGTGACCGTAGCAGCAGGTGCAACCACGGCGACGTTCACGGCAAGCACGAGTGCGGTGGCGACGAACACGGCAGTGACCATTACCGCTACGCTCAACGGCACGACCAAGACCGCGAGCTTGACGGTCAATGCGCCGGCAATCTCTTCGGTCAAGCTCAGTCCAACGAGCGTAGCCGGAGGGACCTCTTCCGCAGGTACAGTGACTTTAACTGGCGCAGCCCCGACAAGTGGGACCACGGTGACGCTGACGAGCAACAGTGCGGCAGCGACCGTACCAGCGAGCGTGACCGTAGCGGCGGGTGCAACCACGGCGACGTTCACGGCAAGCAC
>Ga0326728_10020397_pt1 | contig 12645 bp, 14 predicted proteins | sample MB3enrmetagenome_FD_207602 | JGI IMG/M metagenome (GOLD analysis project Ga0326728, IMG submission 207602) | Lab enriched peat soil microbial communities from McLean, Ithaca, NY, United States - MB31MN | ecosystem: Environmental > Terrestrial > Soil > Wetlands > Peat | place: USA: New York...
GCGCTCAAGGGAAGCCGCGCCGCTTCCTTTCTCTCGCGGGCCGAAAGCTTCGCCACCCCGTCATAAAATCCGGGAATGTTGACCCGGCCCTGCTTGTCGCGCAACTGCGCCAGGATTTGGCACAGCGCCAGGGCCGGATTATCCACCGTGCCTCCATAAATGCCTGAATGCAAATCGCGCGACGGTCCATGCACCGTCACTTCAAAGGCGACGACGCCGCGCAAGGCATAGGTCAGCGCCGGGAGTTTCAGGCTGGGCATCCCGGTGTCGGAAATGACCACTGCCTTGCAGGCCAATTCCCTGCGGTTCGTCTTCAGAAAAGCCTCCAAATTCGTGCTGCCCACCTCCTCTTCGCCTTCGATGACGAAAGTCAAATCGCAAGGCAGTTCCGTCTTTGTTTTCAGGTAAGCTTCGACGGCGTTCAGGTGCGCCAGATTCTGGCCTTTGTTATCGCTGGCCCCGCGGGCGAAGAGCGAGCGCCCTTCGATCCGCGGTTTGAATGGATCACTCTTCCAAAGTGTGAACGGCTCGGCTGGCTGAACATCGTAATGTCCGTAAATGAGATACGGCGGCTTTTTTGAGCCGTGCGCGCGCGGAGTCTTCGCGACGACGATGGGATGTCCTTCCGTTGGGCACAAGCGCGCCTCCAAGCCGCTTTGGCGGCAACGCGCCACGAGCCAATTCGCGCACGCGGTCATATCGGCGCGATGGCTGGCCTGCGCGGAAACACTGGGATGCCGCACGTACTGGCACAGATCGTCAATAAATCGGGCCTTGTTTTGCTCCAGATAATCCAAAACAGCCTGCACGGTATCAGGGTTGTTTGTATTCACTTGTCTGCCGATAGTACATGACGTTTAAGGAAAGGAAATCAATCATTGAAAGTTTCCGGTTCCTAATCCTAATCTTAATCGTAATCTTAATCCGAATTGCACGAAGATTAGGATTAGGATTAAAATTACGAGCGGCACACAAAAAAGAGAAATGCACCTTTGCATGAACGCCATCCGTCTGTTATTTCGCGGCCCCCTGGCGTGCCTGGGGGCGGCGGCTTTTCTTTTTGCGGGATGTGTGAGTGAGCCGGCGACGCCCCGCGTTGTTTTCACGAAGCTGGCGATCAACGGGCAGCCGGTTCAAATGATGTTGGACACAGGCGCGGCTTCAACCGTGCTTTACAGCGCGGCGGCGAACCGGGTGGGTTTGAAGTTTGTGCCGCCCCGGCACGATGTCGTCGCGGGCGCGTTTGAGATCGTCGCGGGAATGTCCGGGCCGGCGCGAGTGACGGCGGGTGCGCAGACGTTCACGGCGCGGCTTCCCGTATTCACACCACCGCCGTCTTCCCGCCTGCCTTTCTCCGCTTTAGGAGAAGATGGCGTCATCGGCTGGCCCGAAGTTCGGGACAACATCCTGGTTTTTGACGCCGCCCATCGCACGGTCCGCAGCGTAGCGCAACTTCCGGAAGAAACGTCCGGATGGTTGAAACTGAAGGTGCGGCCGCACAGCACATTGTTGCTGGAAACACCGTTGTCAGACGGCAAAACGGGGGCCATTCTGGTGGATACAGGAGCGCCACAGGGGGTCCAATTAACGCCAGCGCAGTGGCAGGAAGTCAGGGCCGCCCATCCGGAAGCGCCTTCGACTACTGTCAATCATTCCACCTGGTCCGTCGGCTCCTTCGCCGCACAGACAATGTGGGCGGATGAACTCAAACTGGGCGCGCTTATCCTCACCGATGTGCCGGTGGAGAACATGCCGGCCGTCGAAGCGGCCTGGCTCAATAAGGCGGCCTCTGGCGCCGAAGTGGCCGGGGTCATCGGCCTGCGCGCTCTGACCCGCATGGATTTGGTCGTGGATGGGAAAAATGGCTTTGCCTACGTGCGGCCCAGACCACCGGCGAGGACCGGGAATTGGAGGGTCGCGGAAAACGTGCGCCTGAATTGCGACAATCTCTTTGTCCGATCCGGCATTGCCAATTGCAGCAGCAGGAATTTCGACGCTGCCATCGCCGATTACACCCAGGCCCTCGAAATCAATCCGAAGAATGCCGCCGCCTACGCCAATCGCGCCCTGGCCAGGCTGGAGAAAGGAGACACCGCTGGCGCCCTGGCCGATGACACGCGCGCCCTGGAACTTGACCCCAAAAGCCCCGACATCCATGCCGACCGTGCTCTGGCCAGGCAAATTCATGGCGATTTTTCCGGCGCGCTGGCCGACTATGACAAAGTCATCGAACTGAACCCTGACGATTCGGCCAGCGCGCGCCTCCATCGCCAGACTTTGCTGCGCCGACTCGGCCGCCCGCCGGAAGATTTTTCAACAACTGTGGCTGGATGGAAGGACGGTTGGATCAAAACCATCGGCCTGTTTGTGGCGGACCGGCTGGACGAAAAGGCGTTGCTTGCGGCGGCGGAGAAAAAAGATGCCGTCCCGGCGCTCAGCCAGCAATGCGAAGCGTTTTACTACATCGGCATGAAGCGTCTCTTCAATGGCGACAAGGCGGGCGCGCGGGATTTTTTCCAGAAATCCGTGGCCACCGGCGTGCGGGAATATACCGAGTATCAGTTCGCCGCCGCGGAGTTGGCCCGCCTCGATGCCGCCGCGCCGCAGTGACAGCTATTCGTTGATTCCCCAATGCAAAGGCCGGTCTTCATCGGCCAGAAGCTCGTTGGCGTCGTGCTGGAGCAGCGGGAGTCCCGCAACTGTGCCTGCCACGCCAGCCGCCGGCCCCGGAGAGCTGAGGCGCAAATAATCCAAACGCGCCCGCTTGGCCGTCAGGCGCAGATAAGCAGGAAGTGATTGCGAGGCTCCTTTCGGCGAAGGCTGCACCAGCACCAGCGCTCCATCGCCAGCTTCCCGCTTTGGCAGCCACCCTTCGAACCATTTTTGCACCTCAACCGGCAGCTCGGGCGATTGCGCGGCAAGAAGAATCAAATCAGCCCGGGCCGCGCTCTGCGCCGCTTCCATTGCAATTTCGGGGTCCGCCAGGTATTTGAAGCGCCACCAATCAAACTGAAATTCCAAATCATTCTTGAACTTCCGGGTCAGGGAACCGCAGAGCTGTAGAAGCAAGTCCCGACCGCCAAGGTCTTCATAAATCGAGACTACACCACACCGCTTGGTTGCCTCCCCGCCCTTGTCCCCAAACACATCAACATCAAGTCCCGCGCTCATCCATGATGTCCAGACAGGTAATGCCCTGGCACGCGTGGCTCGCCTGTTAGTACATGATAACCAACCACGAAATGGCTCAAAGGTCAAAGGAAAACTTGTTCACAGGTTATTCACACATAACCCTGGCTAAAAGAAGGTCGGTTGCGCAAAAAGCAACAGCCCGTCTTGCGCAGGGCGGGAACGTTCGAAACAAATCTCCTCGAAAAGCATCAGAACCCGCCCTGTCTGGCGAAAGATTCCAGAAATGGCATCACTGCTGCTCAGGAAGAATCGAGTGAAGAAAATCGACGCGATTATCAAACCTTACAAGCTGGACGAAGTCAAAGACGCCTTGGCGGAGGTCGGCATCGAAAGCATGACGGTCAGCGACGTCAAGGGCTTTGGCCGCCAAAAAGGTCAGACCGAGCTTTACCGGGGGGGTGAATACAAGGTGGATTTTCTGCCAAAGGTCCGGGTTGAAATCGTCCTGCCGGACAACCGCGTCAAGGGCGCCATTCATGCCATCATGATTTCGGCCAGGACGGGCAAAATCGGGGACGGAAAGGTCTTTGTCTCCAATGTGGAGAAAGCCGTTCGCATCCGTACGGATGAGAAAGGAGAACTGGCGGTGTAAATTTTCCGTGAACTTCGCGCGCCGTTGCCCTATAACCAGCACGTGTCCGATGGAGCCAATGATTCAATTAATGCCGACACGCGCTTTTGCGGCGTGTTCGGGCATCCCATCCGGCATTCAGCATCGCCGGCGATGCAGAACGCCGGGATTGCCGCCCTCCAGTTAAACTGGCGCTATTTGGCGTTCGAGGTCCACCCGGACAATCTGCGCGCGGCCATCGAAGGCGCGAAAGCCATGCGCTTCATCGGCCTCAATCTCACCGTGCCCCACAAGCTTCCGGCGCTGGAGATGGTGGACGCGGCCGATGCGCGGGCCAGATTGTGGGGAGCGGTCAATACGATTGTTTTTGAAACCCGGGACTCCGCGGGCGCGTGGGTTCCTTTGGCCCGGGCCGGGGAGGACGCCATCCAGGAAGTCCGCAGCCACGGTTTCAACACGGATGGCGACGCCATTGTCCAATCGCTCAAGGAAGATTTCGAATGGCCGGATTTGCGCGGGGCCGCCGTGCTGATCCTGGGCGCGGGCGGGGCGGCGCGCTCCGCCGCTCTGCGATTGGCGCAGGAGGAGATTGGACGAATCTTCCTGGTCAACCGAACCGCGGAACGCGCGCGGCAATTGGCGGCCAATATAACCGAACACTATCCGCGCCTGAGCGTCATTCATGGTTATCCGCACGATCCAGTTGATCTGGTCATTAACGCGACCTCTTTGGGTCTGAAGCCCGGCGATGCCCTGCCCCTCGAGCTGCCGTGGCTGCAATCGCGCCGGCCCGCCCGCGTCTATGACATGATTTATCGCCCGATGGAAACGGCCTTGTTGCGGGCGGCCAAGGCGGCAGGTTGCAGAACGGCCAACGGCCTCGGCATGTTGCTTTACCAGGGCGCGGAGGCGCTGAAACTCTGGTCTGGCGCTCCGCCCCCGCTTCAGATCATGCGCGCCGCCCTGGAGAAAAACATCCATGACTGAAACCACCGCCCATCGTTATGTTTGACCCAAAAATCCGGGCGCTGGTCCCGTTTCACTTTTGGACGCTGTGCTTCTTTGTCTTCGGCTGCGTGGCCGGCAGTTTCCTCAACGTCTGCATCCATCGGATGCCGCGTGAAGAGAGCATTGTCCGGCCGCCGTCGCATTGTCCCCATTGCGGCTATTCGATCCCCTGGTGCCTGAACATTCCGCTGCTGAGCTGGCTCTGGCTGCGCGGCCAATGCGCCAATTGCCACGCGCCGATTTCCGCGCGCTATTTTCTGGTCGAACTGCTGACCGGCTCGGTCTTTGCCGTCTGCTGGGTTCACTTCGGGCATCTCTATCCCCTGCTCGCCCCGGTTTATTGTGTCATGATCGGCGGCTTGATCGCCGCCACCTTCATTGACTGCGAGCATTTCATCATCCCGGATGAAATCACGTTTGGAGGAATGGCCGCCGGCTTTTGCGCCGCGTTCCTTGTTCCCGCCTCGCATTTGAACTTTCCGTATTTCAACCATTTGCGCGCCTCCGGACCCGCGATGGTTGACAGCTTGATTGGCATGGCCGTGGGCGGCGCTGTCGTCTATGGGATCCTCCGCCTTGGCAAATTGCTCTTTGGCCGTTACCGGGTCCTTCTGCCACCGGCCACAAGAATTTTCTTTACCGAAACGGCGGTCCACTTGCCCGGGCAGGAGATCGCCTACGAAGAATTGTTCTACCGCTCCGGTGACGCCATCCGGCTGCAAGCCCGCAGCGTGGAATTGATCGACCGCTGCTACGTCAACGTCGCCGTCCGCCTGCAACCCGAACGTCTGCAAATCGGCGGGGACACTTTCGATCCGGAAAAGGTCCCCCACATGGAAGCGGTCACGGACCAGGTCGTGCTGCCGCGCGAAGCGATGGGTTTGGGCGACGTGAAATTCATGGCGGCCATCGGCGCGTTCCTGGGATGGCCGGGGGTTCTGTTTTCGCTGGCTCTCAGCGCGGTCGTCGGCTCGCTCGTCGGCATCGCGTTGGTTGTTGCCAACAAACGAAGCTGGTCCAGCCGCATGCCCTATGGACCCTACATTGCGGCCGCCGCTGTCATCTGGATTTTTGGCGGATACAAGTGGATGCGCCACTTATTTTTTTGACGGCGCGCCCCAGCCGCACTGGGCCTGTTGGCGCAGGGCGTGATCGGCCAGCACCAGCGCGGCCATGGCCTCCACCATCGGCACGGCGCGCGGCAGGACGCACGGATCATGCCGGCCCCGCGCTTTGAGCGTCGTGTTCCTCAAGTTCACGTCCACCGTTTGCTGTTCGCGCATCACCGTGGCCACCGGCTTGAAAGCCACCCGGAAGTAAATCATCTCGCCGTTGGAAATGCCCCCTTGAATGCCCCCCGAACGGTTGGTCAGCGTCCGCACTTTTCCGCCCTTGCTCCGAAACGCGTCGTTGTGCTGCAATCCTGTCAACAATGTTCCTGCAAAACCCGAGCCGATTTCAAAACCCTTCGAGGCCGGCAAACTCAGCATGCCCTTCCCCAAATCCGCCTCCAGTCTGTCAAACACAGGTTCGCCCCACCCCGCCCGTAAGCCCCGCCCCACGCACTCGATCACCCCGCCCACGCTGTCCCCCGCCCGGCGCATTTTCCCGATCAGCCGGATCATCCGGCGCGCCGCTTCCCCGTCGGGACACCGCACCGGGTTGGCCTCGACATATTTTTGCTTGACAGTTTCCATGTCCACCCGCGCCTCAATCCCCTGCACCCGTTGGACGTAGGCGACGATTTCAACCCCGAACCGTTCGCGCAAAAGTTTTTTGGCGACGGCGCCGGCGGCGACGCGTCCGATCGTTTCCCGGGCGCTGGTGCGGCCGCCGCCCTGCCAGTTGCGAATGCCGAACTTGGCTTGGTAGGTATAATCCGCGTGGGAAGGCCGGAATTTCGTGGCCATCTCGCTGTAGGCCCCGGGCCGGGCGTCTTCATTTCTGACCCACATGGAAATGGGCGTGCCGAGCGTCCTGCCCTCGAACGTGCCGGAAAGAATTTCCACCCGGTCCGCCTCTTGGCGCGGTGAAACGATGGCCGATTGTCCGGGCCGGCGACGGTCCAGATCGGGCTGGATATCCGCTTCCACCAGGCCGAGGCGGGGCGGACAACCATCAATGACGACGCCGACACCGCCCCCGTGGGATTCCCCCCAGGTGGTGATGCGAAACAACTGTCCGAACGAATTTCCCATTGGGCGATTTTAAAGTTCAAGCCGCAAAGTTCAAAGTCCAAAGTTTCAAACAATGCGCGGCGGGACGGGGTTTTTGGGGTGCGCGGACAGGATTTGCAGGCTCGTTATCGCCGCCCACAGCAAGGCAGTCGCGAAAATGCCCAGGCCCGCCAACGGCCACCGGATTTCACGCCAGAGGGTTGTCAGGGTTTCAAAAGGATCGCCGGTGGATTGGTTCACACTCGCCCAGTTTCCCATCATCCATTCCAGCATGTGAATGCCCGCAGCCACGCTGAGGATGAATCCGACCACCGCCAGGGCCAATTGATAATAGCCAATGGGTTTTCCCGCCGCCAGCGAACCTGATCCGGGCAAGGCAAGATTGGCGGTCAAACACGCCCAGGCTTCCGTGCGGTTGGTGGGGCCTTTGGCGCGGCTGGCAAGCACGAGTTTCACAGTAGGTTGGGGAATTTACCAGTGGCGCCAGTGATGATGAAACACCCACCACGCACCGGGTGGAAAGCCAATGAACAACGGCAGGAGACAATGCCAGGTCAAACCCACCACCGAGAGAATCAAGCCCGCGAGGGCCATGCCTTTGCCGCCTTGCTGCGGATGGGCCTCGCACTGGTTTAACGCGATGACCGAAAAGATTATTCCAAAAACCGCGCAAACAACACCGACACAGCAGCAGACATTGGCCAGCACGCCGCAGATCAGGCCCGCCAGCGCCAGGTCGTTGCCTCGTTGGGCCGCCGCCGGGGGAGGCATCGTGACCACGGGCGGGACGCCGAATTCGGGCGTTGACGACAAGGCTCTCCACTCATTGCTCCCTTCCGCCTGAAGCAGCGTTGCGCTGTTGACCCGTCCTTCAGCCTGCCATTGCCGAATTTGCGCGGCGGACACAGGGCCATAAATTTTTTGGTCGCTGCCAATGATTTTGTACATGAATGCCTCCAGATTAATGAGATGTCACCATCAGCCGTGCAATCGGCACATTCCGCAAAATCCCAAAAATCACCAAGCCCGCCACCAATGTCCATCCGAAGATGGGGCGCGTCACAATGCCGGGCAGCCTCTTGCCGGTCGCCAGCCAGATCAATTCCCGTGTCGCCAGCCAAAACCCGACGGGCAAAAGGGCCACGACAAAGGCATTCAACCGCCAAGCCGCCGCAAAGTTGCCGTGGGTCAATTGATGCAGCGCCCGCAACGTTCCGCATCCGGGGCACAACAGCCCCGTCGTCTGGTGCAGCAGGCAGATGGGATAAAAGCCGTGGGAGGCGGGGTCAAAAAGGAACAAAGTGACCAGCACCCCCGCCGCCATCGCCAAACCCGCGATGGCCGTGAAAAAGCACCAGGGCGATGCTGCCAACGGTTCTTTCATAATCTACTGGGGAAACGCGTTCTGAAAGTTCGTCAAATATTGGGGAAAGGCTACAAGAATCGCAATGCCAACGACCGCAATGATCAGGGAAAGAACTCCCAGCACAATGCCGGTGATGGCGAATCCCGATCCTGTCTGTTGCGGATTCTTTTTGATTTGCGAGAGCGCAACAATGCCGAGCACAATGCTGACCGGACCTAAAATTTGACAACAGAGGAGCGAGATAATTCCGATAATCATGGCCCAGAGGGCCATCTGGTTGGGCTTCGCCGCGGCAGGGGCCATGGCGATCTGGCTGGGAGTCCCGGGAGCCGGGGGCACGCTGGCGGGCAACGCCGCCGCGAATTCGGGCAATTCTGAAATACATTTCCAAACCCCGGCGCCTTCCGTCTGGACCTTGGTGCTGGCATTGATGCGTCCCTCGGAAATCCACTGGCGAAGCTGGTCGGCGGTGATGGGACCGTACTCTTTCTGATCGGCTCCAATAATCTTATACATGGCGTGAAGATGCCCGCAACCGCTTCGCCTCGTCAAGCCCGCTGATGGCCAGAGCATGGCATGAGGCGCATTTCACTTTTTTTGGCGCTTCTCTGCCTTGCGAAAGGTTCCAGCAATTGACACGATTGAGAATTAGTCATTGAAAATCTGTCATTTGCCATGTAAGGAGCATCGGTATGACCAATAGCAGATTTTCAATGGCCAATTCTCAATCGAAAAGTTCAAAATCTTAAAGTGTTACTTCGCCGGCAGAACTTACCCAAAACAGTGAAATGCACCCCATGGCATGAATGGGACCAATGAGACCAATGGGACGGATGGGGCAACATTCGTCATTTGGGACTTCGTCATTCCTTGGACATTCGTGCATGGGCATTGGGCATTTTTTGGCCTGTCTAAGCCGCCGCGATCAACTCTTTCAATTTAATCATGGTTTTCCCTGAATCGATCAGTTCCGCCGCCATATCCCATCCATCGGCAAATGAACGGCATTTTTCCGCGACGATCATGGCTGCGGCGCTGTTTAAGAGGATCGCATCCCGCTTGGGCCCGCGTTCTTCACCGTGCAACAGGCGGCGCACAATTTCGGCGTTGGCCTGACGATCTCCCCCCGCCAAATCGGCCAGCGTCGCGGGTTGAAAGGGAATACCACGGGACGAGATGGATTTCATATCCTGCGGAAAATCCACAACGTAATTATTTCCAAGAGTCGAGAATTCATCCAAATATCGCTTTTTGCCCCCGTCAACAACGGACCCGCAAACCACCATCCCGCGCCGCACTCCGAGGCTTTGCAACACGGCCGCAATGGGCGCACACAGTTCCCGCCGCGGCACGCCGACAAGTTGGGCGGCGGGCCGTGCCGGATTCAGCAATGGCCCCAGAAAATTGAAAATCGTCCTTCGCCCCCGCTCGCCGCACAAACGCCGCGCGTGGGCGATTTGTTTGAAGGCGGGATGATAATTCGGCGCGAAAAAGAAGGCAAAATGATGGTCGCGCAACGAGGCCGCGGCCCGCTCTGGCGTCAAATCTATTTTTATTCCGAGCGCCTCCAGCACGTCCGCGCTGCCCGCCTGCGATGTCACGGCGCGGTTGCCGTGCTTGGCCACGCTCACCCCGGCCGAAGCCATGACCAGCGCCACGGTGGTCGAGATGTTGAACGTATTCAAGCGGTCGCCGCCCGTGCCGCAAACATCAATGATTTGCCGCGAACGCGTCTCCGCGTCCAGCGGCGGCGCGATGGCCCTGGCTTGCAGGGCGCGCGCGAAGGCGGCTATCTCCTCCGTCGTCTCGCCTTTGCGGGCCAGCGCGGCGAGGAAATCGGCTTTGACTTCCGCCGACTCCTTTTCGCCGGTCAATTCCCCCACCGCGCCGGAGACTTGCTCGTCCGTCAGAGCCTTGCCCCCGGCCAGTTGTTTGGTCAACGCGATTAACACGATGGAAAGTGTAGAAAGACGGGGCCGTGTTTGCCAGCGGCTTTTGGGGTGGCGGTTTCTGGTTCCTAATCTTAATCTTAATCGTAATCTTAATCCGAATTGCAGGAGGATTAGGATTAAGATTAGGATTAGGAACGGCTGGCCAATGGATACCGAAGTCATCACGACAAATGACGCGTCGCTGCTTGAAACGGCGGTGGCGCGCGCGGCTGAATTGCTCCGGGCCGGCCAGTTGGTTGCCTTGCCGACCGAGACGGTTTATGGCCTGGCTGCCAATGCCTGGAATGCCGAGGCCGTCCGGCGCATTTTCGAAGTCAAGGGGCGTCCGCCGCAAAATCCAATCATCGTCCATGTCGCCAGCTTGGAACTGGCGCGCCGGTGCGTCTCCGATTGGCCGCCGCTGGCCGCCAGGCTGGCCGGGGCGTTTTGGCCGGGGCCGCTGACTCTGGTCCTGCCGCGCTCGCCGGAGATTCCCGATGTTGTCACAGCAGGCGGCGGCACAGTCGGGGTGCGATGGCCGGGCCACCCTTTCATTCAGGCGGTGATTCGCGCTTGCGGCTTTCCTTTGGCCGCCCCGAGCGCCAATCGGTCCAATCAAATTTCCCCCACCAACGCCGAACACGTCCGCAAGGATTTGAGCGGCCGCATTCCGCTCATCGTCGATGGCGGGCAGTCGCAAGTGGGCATTGAATCAACCGTGCTCGACCTGGCGTGCTCGCCGCCGCGTCTGTTGCGGCCCGGGATGATCCACATCGAATCTTTGCTCGCCCTCATGGGCGGGAGCGCTTTGCAAACATCCGCCCCCGATTGGTCCGACGGCGCCGGGGCATTTTTGCGCAGTCCGGGTCTGCTGCCAAAACATTATTCACCCAAAGCCACATTGGTCCTTTTGCAATGGCGCGATGAAAACGATTTAGCCGCGCAGATTTCAAAATACCCAATCCAGCGCGACAGAATCCATGTGATCGCGCACCACGCGATTCCCCTGCGGCGGAATTTCGGGCGGGTGGCCGTCATTCCCCGCGATGCCGAAGCTTTCGCCCGCGCCATTTACGCTGAGTTGCACCGATGCGACGAAGCCGGCGCGGAGTTAATCGTCGTCGAAGCCCCGCCCGTCGGCGAAGAATGGCGCGGCATCGCCGACCGCCTGACCCGGGCAGCGGGCGGCGCATCCCGGCCTTTGGGTGACCGTTCCTAATCTTAATCATAATCCTAATCCTCCTCATTTCTGAGGATTAGAAACAGGAGCCAGATTCAGGCCGCCTTTGGCAATGGGTGAATGGTCTTTTCGATTTCCCTGGCAGAGGACAACCGGGCTTGATCCAGTTCGTAATGGGATTGCAGATTAAGCCAAAACTGGGGCGTGGTGTTGAAAAAACGTCCCAGGCGCAGAGCGGTGTCGGCGGAAACGCCGCGCCGGCGCAGAGCAATTTCATTGACCCGGCGCGAAGGCACATGGATTTCCCTGGCCAGACGATATTGCGAAATGCGCAGAGGCTTCAAAAAATCCTCCAACAGGATTTCTCCCGGATGCACCGGATTTAAGGCCGGGTCTTTCATAACGTTTCTTCTGTTCAATGATAATCAACAATTTCAACATCCCACGCGCCATTCCCGGCCCACACACAACAAATCCGCCATTGGTCGTTGATGCGGATGCTGTATTGTCCTGCCCGACCGCCGCGCAACTTTTCCAGCCGATTCGACGGCGGACTGCGCAAGTCCAGCAGGTTTGTTGCGGCGTCCAAAGCGTAAAGACGGCGCAAAGCGGCCTTGCGGACCGGCTCGCTCCAACGCAGGGTTTGTTCGTAATTAAACACCATCCCGGTGTCCCGGCATTTGAAGCTCCGAATCACCCTTACATGATAACCAAAACCGTTACTATGTCAACCCCGCCAGCCCGGCGAATTGCATGGCCAAAATGAACGAATACGAATTTCCGAGGAACGAGCCTTTCCCGATGCCGCAGCTTTTGCCCGCGCCATTTATGCTGAACTGCACCAATGCGACGAAGCTGGCGCGGAGTTAATCGTCGTTGAAGCCCCGCCCCCCGGCGAAGAATGGCGCGGCATCGCCGACCGCCTGGCCCGGGCAGCCGGGTAGAGTGACAGGCCAGTCGTATATAAATACTTGCCACTCATTGGCACTCATTGGAAGTCAAGGAGAATATGGCCGGTGTTCAGTCTGGGGCGATGGAAAGCGTTCGATTGTTTTTGATTATTTTCCCTTGACATAAGCTGATGAAATATGCAGTTTCTAAATTGGCACTACCCGCATTGTGGCTGTATCTGTTTAGCGTGCGGTATATTTGACTGTAGTCGGGTCGTCAGGGCATGAGACCACCCCCAAAAAAGTTTGGTACTAGGCAAAATTTTCCTT
>Ga0326728_10020398_pt1 | contig 12645 bp, 10 predicted proteins | sample MB3enrmetagenome_FD_207602 | JGI IMG/M metagenome (GOLD analysis project Ga0326728, IMG submission 207602) | Lab enriched peat soil microbial communities from McLean, Ithaca, NY, United States - MB31MN | ecosystem: Environmental > Terrestrial > Soil > Wetlands > Peat | place: USA: New York...
TCGCCATCCTCCTTTTGTTCAGTGTCCTTTTGTGCCTTTTTGCGGCTTTACCAATCCATTTTTTCAAAGGGTCCTTGAATTTTGGTGTTCAACCATATTTTAATGCGCAGACTCCCACGTTCCCCAGGCCAGGTTCATCGCTGCGCGCTCTCCGGTTGCGCGGTCCGCGGCCTGCGTGGTCTAATGGGTGCCTCCGTCCAGCAGCGCGCTCACCCAAGGAGCCACACGGTGGCCTGCTCCCTCAGCCGCCGTGACTGGACGTCCAGGCACCAAATCGGCCGCGTTTCGTGGTTCCGCGACAGCCAATGGCCAAAAGCCGCGCCCAACATCAGCATTCCGGCCCAAGCCGTTCACCATGTCAAACCCATATTTACCAATTTCCCAGGACCCTTTCATGGGTAGTGCTCAGCCCCCGAGGAGAGGGGGACGTTGTTTCCGCGTCGTTCGATCTGGCAGCGGCCGTTACCCGCGCTCGCCTCCGCGCCCGTTCCCGGCCGCTGAGGCGCGATTCCAGACCAGCCGTCACCCGGCACCAACGATCCATAACGAAAGGCCACCCTGCCACGCGCCGCGAAAACAAATCAAGAGAACGGGCGCACGCGGTTTCTAAAACACCTTCAACGCCCAACCTTCAATTCCGAACGGGGCTTCTGCCAGTTCGGTATAGGGCGTTGAATGTCGGGCATTACCTCCGCTTGAAAATCGCATTTTTTCCCGGGCCCGGTTGTGCCAACATCTGCCCGATGGCACGCGAGAGCATCGCCGACAAGACTGCCCGCGCCCGGAAAATCACCGCGGCGCTGGAGCGCACTTATCCCTCGGCACATTGCGAGCTGAATTATTCCAATCCGCTCGAATTGCTCGTGGCCACCATTCTTTCCGCGCAATGCACGGACAAGCGCGTGAACCTCGTTACGGCCGACCTGTTCCAGAAATATCGCCAGGCCCGGGATTTTGCCGCCGCGGATTTGACCGCGCTGGAGCAGGACATCCGCTCCACGGGCTTCTACAAAAACAAGGCGCGCAATATCAAGTCCGCCTGCGCCGATATCCTGGCCCGGCACGGTGGCCAGGTGCCACAATCCATGGAGGAGCTGATCCAGCTCGGGGGCGTCGGCCGCAAGACGGCGAACGTGGTGCTGGGCAACGCCTTCGGCCTCAATGTGGGCGTGGTGGTGGATACGCATATCAGCCGGCTCGCGCAACGGCTGGGGCTCACGGCCCAGCGCACGCCGGAAAAGATCGAGCCGGATTTGATGGCGCTGGTGCCGCGGGAAAAGTGGACGCTGTTCAGCCATTTGCTCATCTGGCACGGACGCCGCCGCTGTCCGGCGCGCACGCCGGATTGCGCCCGTTGCGAGCTAGCCGCGTTGTGCCCGCGCCGCGGCGTGAAACCGAAAGCCCTTTCCCAATGAATTGGTATGCAATGAATTCCGGCCGGTGTGATCCGGCCTTTAACATGGCTATGGACGAGGCGTTGCTGGCGCAGGCCGCCCGCCTCGACCGCGCGGTGCTGCGGTTTTACGGCTGGACCGAGCCGGCGGCCACGTTCGGCTATTTCCAGTCGTTCGCCGAGGTCGGGCGCACCACCCGGCTGCGCCCCTTGATTCGCCGGCCGACCGGCGGCGGCATCGTGCCGCACGATGCGGACTGGACCTATAGCGCCGTGTTTCCGCCGGGCCACGAATGGCATTCGCTCCGGGCCGAGGAAAGCTACCGGCGCATCCACGACTGGCTGCGCCTCGCCTTGGCGGCATTGCAGGTGGACACGGAGCTGGCGCCCTGCTGCAAGAAGACGCTGCCGGGCCAGTGCTTCGTGGGCCATGAAAAGTTCGATTTGCTCTGGCGCGGAAAAAAGATCGCCGGCGCCGCCCAGCGCCGGAACCGTCTGGGGCTGCTCATCCAAGGCTCCGTACAGCCGCCGCCGGTGCCGCTAAGGCGCGAGGATTTTGAAGCCGCCATGCGCGCGGTGGCCGCGAGCACTTCCCGGGCGACCTGGGTGGAGCTGGCGCCGGACGAGACGCTGCGCCGGCAAGCCGAAACCCTGGCCGCGGAAAAATACTCGCAGGCCGCTTACAACCAGAAACGATAAAGATGTGCGACGCGACATCAAATTACTCGCCGCGAACCGCCTTCCTGCTAGACTCAACAGCTTATGATTCGGTTGGTACTTTTCGACATCGACGGCACGCTCGTTCATACCGGTGGCGCCGGCACCAAGGCTTTTTCGTGGACCTTCAGCCACATCTTCGGACTGCACAATGGCGCGGAGCGGATGAAATTCGCCGGCCGGACAGATGTCAGCCTGGTGCGCGAGTTTTTCAAGATCCATGGCGTGCCCGAGTCGCCCGAAAATTTTGAGCAGTTTTTCGACAACTACGTGTTTTTTCTGGCGCAAATCCTGAGGCGGAGCCACGGGAGCGAATGCCTGGGCGTGTCGAAATTCCTGGCCGATCTCCTGGCGTTACCCGACCCACCCATGCTGGGCCTCCTCACCGGCAACATCCGACTGGGCGCCGAGATCAAGCTGCGCCGGTTCAGCTTGTGGGATAATTTTGTAATGGGCGGCTTCGCCGATGACCATGAAGATCGCAATCATATCGCCGTGGCGGCACTCGCACGCGCCCGCCGGGTGCTGGATCCGAACCTGCAACCGCAGGAAGTCGTGGTGGTTGGCGACACGCCCTTCGACGTGCGCTGCGGGAAATTCATCGGCGCCCGGACCCTGGCCGTGGCCACCGGCGGCTCTTCCTACGCCGAACTGCTCCCGCACGGCGCCGACTGGACGGTGAAGGATCTCACGCATATGCCCGTGCAGCGATTCTGTCCGCGGTAAACAAACAATGGCTGAATCGTAATCAGGCGGGCATGGTGCATGATTACGACCCGATTTATGAACACTGAAGATAGGCTTGTTCAAAAACTTAACGAATTCCGAAAACAGTTTAAGTACAAGTATGTCGGCGGCGGCTATTTCAGGGATAATTCCGTCCCCAAGGGAATCAATGCTGACATGCGACATGGGGACGAAGTCATCAACCAATTCTGTGATGATTTTGTGAAATATCTATCGGTTGCCTCTGCCCGTGAACAAAATGCGCCTTGAACTGCCTGCGGGACCCCAGTGCCAAGCGCGTTTTGGCGCTGGCCCAATCCGCTCTGTCCCATGAATTCATTCCGCATTTCCACCAAACTTGAGGAGTTCGATATCGCGCTCATCCACCGGTTCCTGTCCCAGGAATCGTATTGGATGAAGGGGGTGGAGTTCAATACGGTCCGCAAAGCCATGGCCAACTCGCTTTGTTTCGGCGGTTTCCTGGGCCCGGCACAGGTGGCCTTTGGTCGCGCCGTGACCGACCGAACCACCTTTGCCTATCTGCGCGACTTTTTTGTTCTGCCGGAGCATCGCGGCAAGGGTTACGGGAAGTTGATGGTCCAGGCAGCGATGTTGCGCTTGAAGGAGGAGGGCGTCCCGGCCGTCATGCTGGCCACCAGCGATGCGCACGGCCTTTACGAAAAGTTCGGTTTCCGCCTCTTGGGCGATTCGTCCAAGCTGATGCTCTATCGCGAGCCAGCGCCCCAGTCTGCCTGAGACCAGCCAACCCCGTCAGTGGTGGCAGCCGCAACCGCCGCCGCCGCAGCAGTGCCCACCGCCCCCACCCTGTCCGGCCGAGGACTCCGCCGCGCCGGCCGCGGCAAAAGTGGAAAGCTTTTTCTCCAGCTTGGTGGATCCGCAGTTGGGACATTTGGTTCCGGTCCATTTCGACGAGCGGACCAGGATTTCGCTATCCTTGCCGCACTTCTCACAATGAAACTCGTAAATTGGCATGCAGGGAACATAACCGCTTTCGCCGCTGTTCTCAAGCTTCGGTCATTCGCCCGCCCGCCATGGGCAGACAAAAATCCTGCCTGGTTGAAACGCCCTCCGGGCCAACTGAGTTCAGAACGCGGAATGAGGTGTTCCCGGTTCGGACCGGGCATGATTTCAGGGCAGCGCACTGGTTTGCCTTGAACACGCCGGTTGGCAGGCGCGGCGCGCTCGGAGAGACGCGCCCTGCCAGCGCTGGTATGCGTGCCAACCCTTTGTACAGACAGACGCACCACCCCGCCTCCGCCCAATTCCCTGTAACAGCCGGCGTGAATTCCGTAAGATCCCAATAATGGAAGTCAGCGACAGCGGCGAAGCGCGGCCCGGTGCCGTCTTTGCCACCACGCACTGGTCGGTCGTGCTCACGGCCGCGCGCAGCGACACCACGCGCGCGCAGGCGGCGCTGGAACATCTCTGCCGGACTTATTGGTATCCCCTTTACGCTTACGCCCGCCGCCGCGGTCACGCGCCGCCGGACGCGCAGGATTTGACGCAGGAATTTTTCGCGCGTTTGTTGGCCGGGAATTGGCTGGCCGCGGCGGACCGCCGGCGCGGACGTTTCCGCACCTTCTTGTTGTCCGCCATGCAACATTTTCTGGCCAACGAATGGCACCGGGCGCATGCGCAAAAGCGGGGCGGCTGCCACGCCACGCTTTCCCTGGACGACGACACCGCTGAACGGCGCTACCAGCTCGAACCGGTGGATAACGCCACGCCCGAGTTTCTGTTTGAGCGCGGTTGGGCGCTGGCCCTGCTGAACGACGTGCTCGCGCGGTTGGAGGCCGAATACGCCCGCGATGGCAAAGCGGCCTGGATGGAGGCCATGCGCCCGGTATTGACGGCCGACCGGGACGCGATCGACTATGGTGAAATTGCCGGCCGGCTGGGCCTCACGGAAACGGCCGCCCGCGTGGCCGCGCACCGCTTGCGCCAGCGCTACCGCCGGATGATCCGGGCCGAAGTGGCCAACACGGTGGCCGCGTCGGACGAGGTGGAGCAGGAAATGCGACACCTGTTTCAGGCGCTGGCGGCGAGGTGAAAATAATTGGTAACGATCCGGCGATTTGCTTTCAGAAATGGGTTGGAACGTACTATGGATACCCAAAAGCTTTGCCAAAGTTGCGGCGCCCCGCTGGCGGCCGATGCCCCGCGCGGCCTGTGCCCGGCCTGTTTGATGAAGGTGGCGCTCGGTGCCGGCACCGGCACGGGCGATCAGCCCAAACGCTTTGAGTTGCCCGGCCGGGCGGAACTGGCCGCCAAATTTCCCCAGCTTGAAATCATCGAGCTGATCGGCCAAGGCGGCATGGGTGCGGTCTACAAGGTGCGGCAAAAGGAATTGGATCGCCTGGCCGCGCTGAAAATCCTGCCGCCGGAAGTGGGGCTGGATCCGGCCTTTGCCGAGCGCTTCACGCGCGAAGCCCGCGCGCTGGCCAAGCTCAACCACCCCGGCATCGTCACCCTGTACGAATTCGGACGCGCCGACGGATTGTTTTTCTTCCTGATGGAATATGTGGACGGCGTCAACCTGCGGCAGTTGCTTCAGGCCGGGCGCATTTCCGCGCGGGAGGCGCTGGCCATTGTGCCCCAGATTTGCGACGCCCTGCAATTTGCCCACGACCAGGGCATCGTGCACCGCGACATCAAGCCGGAGAACCTGCTGCTGGACCGGCGCGGCCGGGTGAAGGTGGCGGATTTCGGGTTGGCCAAGATCGTGGCCGCCGCCGAGGCGCCTTTCCCGGGCGGCGCTGCCGCCGCTGGGTCAACCGCCAAGCCCGCTTCGTCCAGCGACCTCACCGACGCGAGCAAGGTGATGGGCACGCCGCAATACATGTCGCCGGAACAAATCGCCGCCCCGGGCGAAGTGGATCATCGGGCGGATATATACGCGCTGGGCGTGGTGTTTTACCAGATGCTCACCGGCGAACTGCCGGGCAAGCAGATCGAGCCGCCATCGAAGAAGGTGCATATCGATGTGCGGCTGGATGAAGTGGTGTTGCGGGCGCTGGAAGATAACCCCGAGCTCCGTTACCAGCAAGCCAGCGTGCTTAAGACACAGGTGGAGACCATCGCCACCACACCGCCGGGTCCCGGTTCCGAAACTCGTCCGCCGGCTTCGGCTCCCGGTGGGGAGTACCGCTCAACCCGGCAGTTGTTCGGCCTGCCGCTGTTGCATGTGGTGTCGGGGATCGATCCCAAGACCGGTCGGGCGCGCTTGGCCCGCGGGATTATCGCCATTGGCGGGCGGGCGGAAGGGGTCCTGGCGATCGGTGGCCAGGCGATCGGGGTCATTGCCGTGGGCGGACTGGCCGTGGGCGGGCTGGCGTTCGGCGGTATGGCCATTGGCGTGGTTGCCCTTGGGGGCGGCGCGTTGGCTTTGATGCTGGCGTTGGGCGGCCTGGCGGTCGCGCCGCTCGCCCTCGGCGGTCTGGCGGTGGGCTGCGTGGCCCTGGGCGGCCATGGAATTGGCCTGCATGTGTTTGATTCCACCACGAGAGACTCTTACGCCCGCACGTTCTTTGTGTCTTGGGGGCAAAACCTGCTCGCCAACCTAAACTGGATCGTGACGCTCATTCTGATTCCGATCACTGGCTTGGCCGTGTGGTTGCCGCTCTGGCTGCAACGGCGCCAGGCGCCCGCGCCGGTGTCGCTCGTTCCGGCCGCGAATCCGTTGCCGGTCACGGATTTTTGGGAGGCGCTGGAAGCTGGGGACTATGGTCGCGCTTGGGACAAGGCGGCGCCTTATTTCCAACGCGACGTCAGCCGTGAGGCCTGGATCGCCCGTTTGGAAAAGGAGCGGCGGCCGTTGGGGCAATCGGTGACGCGCAAGTTCCTCTCGAATACGGTTATCACTCCCCAGACCCGCACGGTGCTGGAATTTCTCGCGACGTTTGCGGGCGGGCGGCAGTTGGTTGAGGGCACTTATTCAGCCGTGCAGCCGGACGGCGAGTGGCGGGTGGAAAAATATTACACCCGGCCACCGACGAAGGCCGATCTAGCCAAAGCGGCCGCGCCCGCGGTCACCCAACCCCGTCTGGTGCGCCCGGCGTTCATTGTCGCTTTGCTGGCGGTTATGCTCCTTCCCATCGGTGTGGCCTTGATCGAGCGGACGAGGCAAGGTTCCGGTGATGAATCAGTCCCGCAAGTTTCCATGTCCCATGTGCTGCGAGTGGAGGCCGCCAAGGCTTACACGGGCGACTTGGCAGTCCACGTGGAGGCTTTGGGTCAGGTAGCACCGCCGGCGGCTGAGGCTTTCCAAGTGCAGGCACCCGAAACCGGCAAGCCGACCACGGTGTTTTTTCAGTTGCCCGAGGACGATGTCCAACCGGTGGTGAATGCCCTCAAGGTCGGACGCAAAATGACGGTCGAGGTGTTCGATCGTGCCCGCAAGCCCGTGGGGCAGGGGGTGCTGGAGGCGGTGGACAACCAAATCGATCCTGAAACGGGAACGCTCAAGTGCAAAGCGACGGTGTGGCCAAATATGGAAACGCTGTTGTATCCCAGCCAGTATGTGACCGTCCGTCTGCTCCTGGAGACCCGACGCCAGGTCACGTTGGTGCCGGTGTCGGCGCTGGAGCCGGGGAGAACCGGAATCTGGGTCGTCAACTCCGACTACAGGGTGAGGGAGTATCCAGTGGCTACCGGTGCCATGGATGATGGAATGGTGGAAGTTACCAGTGGCCTTGCGCCGGGAAAGCTGGTGGTCTTGAATCCGGACAAGAGGCTCAGACCCGGCATGGATGTTATTTGCCGGCTGGTAGCATCGACCAACCGGCCAGCGGTGGCGGTCGATCAGGACAGCCAGGCTTTTAACAATGAACTCGCCCGCTCCGAATTGGCGGCCGCCGAACTGACCGTTCAAGACGACGAGAAGAAATTCGCCATGGGCATCATCACGGCCAACGACCTGGTCAAGGCGCGGCTGGCGCGGGACCAAGTTGCCGCGAAATTGCGGGGGGACATTGTGGCCGTCGCGCGACTCAAATTCGAATCATGCACGGTGGACTTGGAAGTGGCCGAGAAACTTTTTGCCATCGGCAAAATCAGTCGGCAGGAATACGAAGCTGCCAAGCTGGCTCGTGACCAAGCGGCAAAAGACCTCGAAGGCGGCCCCAGCGCGCGGTCCGCGGCCAACCCCGGCCGCTGAGAGATTCTGTCATAGTCATTTGGGGTCACACCTCGACATTTGCCATTCACTTGGCCCGTTTTGCCAACGCGAGCTATTGAAAGGGGCCGAGAAAAATGACGATTCTCGCCTTTTTTGCCCATAGTCTTCCAGCCAGCGCACGAGCCCTAAAGGGATTAATTTTTGTCTCCCGCCCATTTGCACGGCACCCACAACTTTGTTATTGCGGGGCGCGTCCGCTGACGGCTAGGGTCGCGGCTGAAATATGAAGTTCGTCCTGTGCCTCACTTTGGCCGGCTTGGGTCTGGCCGCCGCCTCGCTCCGCGCGGAAACGGTCAACGTGACCGTCGATCCGCAAACCACCGTCGGCAGCCGCTTCCTGGGGTTGGGCGTGCAATGGGACCGCTTCGATGCTTATCCGCTTTCGCCGGCAGATTGGAAGCTGACCACGAACCGCCTGGATTATTGCGCGCCGGGCTATTTGCGGGTGATGTGGGGGGCGTTCTCCTACTGCAACGGTTTTGACGCCGCCGGACAGCCGCGCTATGCGTGGCAGGAAACGGACCCGGCCCGGCGCAAGGACGTGGCGGAACTGGCCGCCATTCTGGATTTTGCCCAAGCCCGCAACACCCCCGTGATCCTGGGCGAATGGGGCCCGCCACTCGGGTTAATTACCGACCAACTCGACCCGCGCTGGCCGCGGCTGGTGGCCGACAGTGTGGCCTACCTGCGCAACGAGCGCGGCTACACTTGCATCCGCTATTATAACTTGATCAACGAGCCCAACGGCGATTGGTCCCACAACAAGGATTACAGCACGTGGCTGCAATCCATCCGCCAGTTGAAGCGCGAATTTGACGCCCGCGGCTTGGGGGACGCCGTACATATCATCGGTCCGGACACCTTCGGCAGCAGCCGATGGCCCGAGGCGTTTCAATGGCTCGATAAATCCGCCCGCGACGCCTCCAATTGTCTCAGTGCCTGGGACCTGCATTGGTATGCGTTCGATGCGGAAGTGCTGGACGGAACGATTGAAACCCTGCTGCGTCAGAAACGACAGTCGCTCGGCGAGGCCAACCCCCGGGCTCTCTCCCAGGCCCTGTTAGTGGCCGAGTCGGGTCTGTTGGATGGCAAAACCAACGGCGACCAGCAGCCGCGGGTGCGCACGTTTGAGTACGGCGTGATGATGGCGGATTACGACACCCAAGTGGCCCGGGCCGGGTGGATGGGGGCCCTCGCGTGGGATTTGGACGATGCGATGCACGTGGTGGACTGGAACCACCGCCCGCCGGTGCCGGACGCCACCACGCTCAAGGTGTGGGGCTTCTGGAATTCACAGGGCAAACAAATGGGGCGGCCGGAAGAAACGGCGCCGCGCCCGTGGTTCTATACCTGGTCCCTGCTATCCCGTTGCTTTCCCGGCGGCACTCGCATCGTCGGCACTTCGAACAGCCCCGCGGTGAGATTTCGCGCCACGGCCGGCCTCTCCGGTCCGCCCGGAGCGGAACAGTGGAGTGTGGTGTTGGTGAACGATCTGGAAACCAATCGCGTGATTCACCTGCAATCCGCTGCCGGACCGACCGATGCCCAAGTGACCTGCTACCATTATTTCGAAGGTGACCGTCCGCTGGGCGCCGATGGATTCCCCAAGCCGGCGGCGGTTTGGCCGCACGTCAACTTCCAATCCGGTCTCACCCTGCCCATGCCGGCCCGCGGCGTGCTGATCCTCACCACGCGGCCGCCCCGGTAAGATGGTTCGCCCTGACACGCGGGCCGGTCAACCAGCCCGCCGGTGGGATATCCCCTGACCTCAAAAATCCTTGAAATCGCCTGTCAAGGAGGGCTCAGCCCGCTTGGCCGGAGGCGCCGAAGGCTTCTTCGGTGCGCGACTGGGAGCCGGGGTTGTCGATGCCCGCCTGGCCGCTCCGGCTGTGGAATGCGACGGCTGGAAAGCAGGCTGGCGGGCCACCGGCGTGGGGCCGCCCGCGCGGTCCTCGCTTTCGCCGACCAATTCCATCAATTCGGTGACCGCCTGCTTCATCATGGCCGCCTGGGCATTCAATTCCTGCGCGGCCGCGGCGCTTTCCTCGGCACTGGCGGCGTTGGCTTGCGTCACTTTGTCCATCTGCCCCACGGCCTTGTTGATTTGCGTGATGCCGTGAGATTGTTCCCGCGAGGCGCCGGCCACTTCCGCCACGAGTTCATCCACCTGCCGCGCCTTGGTCACAATCTCGTTGAGGGTGGCGGAAACCTGCCGGCTGATTTCGACCCCCTGGCCGGTGCGGTTGATGGCGCCTTCAATTTTAGCGGCGGTTTCCTTGGCGGCTTGGGCGCTGCGTTGAGCCAGCGTCCGCACTTCGTCCGCCACCACCGCGAAGCCCATGCCGGCCTCGCCGGCCCGGGCGGCTTCCACCGCCGCGTTCAGGGCCAGAATATTCGTCTGAAAGGCAATTTCATCAATGGTCTTGATGATTTTTGCAATGTCATCACTGGAAGTTTTCAGGGCGTCCATGGCGGCATTCATGGCCCCCATATCGGTCGCCCCCCGATCGGCGGCCTGGCGCTCTTGTTTGGCCAGGTCGTTGGCTTTCTGGGCGTTTTCCGCATTGCGCCGGGTCATGCTGGAAAGTTCTTCGAGCGACGCACTGGTTTCCTCGATGGAGGCGGCCTGGTCGCTGGCCCCATGCGCGAGCGTCTGGCTGGCGTTGGAAATCTCGTCGGCGGCCGCCGCGGTCTGGGACGCTGCGCCCGTCAGCCGGCCGATGATCTCGCGGATGGGCCGCGTCATGGTGAGAGACAGGAAATGGGCAATGAGAAAACCGACCACTGCCATGCCGGCCGCCGTGAGGCACACCCAGCGCAACAGACTATTCATGGCCGAAACCACCTGCAAAGTAATGTAACCATAGTCGTCCTCATAAGTAACGGCCCCGATCACCCAATCCCAGGGCGGGAACTGGGTGGCCACCACATACAAATCCCGCGCGGAAGCCTCGCCCGGGTTTTTGAACGCGAAGGCCTCGTTGGTCAGGCTGCCGCCGGCGGTCTGCCGGGCTTTGGCAATGAGGGATTGCATGACCGGCCGGCCCGTGACGTCCTGGGTGTCCCACACCGACTGGCCGTCCCGCAGCCCGCATTGGGAAACCGCATAAGTGCCCTTGGAATCGAGCACAAAAACGTAGCCGGACTTGCCCACCACCACGTTGGTGATGCCGTTGTGAATATCCCGGTTCATATCCGTCATGCTCAGGCCCACATAGAGCATGCCGATCACGCGGCTTTTCGCCGCATCCCAAATCGGCTCGTAGGCCGCCGCATGATATTCGTTCACCACGAAAGCGCGCCCGCGGTAGGTATCCCCTTTCAAAACGGTGGCGACCACGCGGTTGGGGGAGCCATCGGTATTCTGGTGCGGGATAAAGGTGCCCACGGCGCGCGCGCCGCTGGTGGTCACCACGCTGGTGTCCACGCGTAGCATGTCACCCGCCTCGTTCATGCGCTGGAAAATGGTGCAATGATCGCCCGTCAGATGCCGAACCTCATCGACAATGGGCGCGGACTGGTTGGTGGCGCTCACCTGGCCCAGCCAGCTCCCACCGAGCAGCCATTTGGGAAGCTGTACCGTGGACTTCTCCGCCGTCACCTGATTGACGGCGTTCCAGGCCACCGTGTTGGTATCGAACGAAGCCTGCCCCGCGCGGCCCATGACCTCCCGCGCAATCCCCAAATCATGCGTCAGTTGGGACTGGTTGCGCTGGTCGGCCCCGAGACAGTTGAAATAGACGGTCTGGACGATCTTGCCCGCTGCATTGTGGGCCTGATCGTCAACCAGCGACTCCATCCGCTCGGACAGAATGGCCCGCTGGATGATGACCGTGGCGATGAATCCGACCGCTGAACAAGCAACCACAGTCAGGCAGGCGCTGGTGATCTTCGTGCTGATTTTCATAGGCCAATCCTCCGCCCGGGTACCCGGGAAGGCGATTCGCTGATGCCACCGCCTCCCGGTCTGATACCGTGCGATATTGGGGTTTTGCCCATCAAGGCAATGGCCAGGTAAGCGGGGCAGTCTCGGTCATTTAAAAGGCTTGGCTGCATGATTCAGCTTCTTATATCGGCAAGAAGAGGCCGAATTGGAGAAAAAATCTGATTATCGACTCAAAGCCGGGTGCAACTCGTTTGCGAAAAACGACTTATCCAAAACAAGAAAACACCCAACCCGGTGCGCGTTCAGCCTGTTCGAGCAGGCGACCACACGACCCTGGCTTTATGGCCGCTCCGCGCTGTCGGCCCATTCCAGCATTTGGCCGCCGGCCTTGAGCTGCTGCGCCAGCTTGGCGTAGTCGACCCGCTGTACCGCCACCCGGTCGTCAATCGCCAGCGCCGCTGCCGCGGCCGCCGACTGGCTGATCATCATGAACACGGGTTCCATGCGGATGGAACCGAACGCCGTGTGAGAGGCCGAGACGGCAAAGGTCACCAGCAGGTTATCGCACTCCCCGCTGCGCGGCACGATGGACCGGTAGGAAATCGGATAGGGCTTGGGCACCTTGATTTGCACGTCGCCTTCGTTCCGAACGTGCCCATTCTGCACCACCCGTTGCGCATTGTGCGAGTCCATATTGTAGGAACCCAGGCAAATGGAATCCGGCGC
>Ga0326728_10020402_pt1 | contig 12643 bp, 13 predicted proteins | sample MB3enrmetagenome_FD_207602 | JGI IMG/M metagenome (GOLD analysis project Ga0326728, IMG submission 207602) | Lab enriched peat soil microbial communities from McLean, Ithaca, NY, United States - MB31MN | ecosystem: Environmental > Terrestrial > Soil > Wetlands > Peat | place: USA: New York...
ACGTCTCGTAGAACCCGTTCTCCCCTTCTGGTGAGATACGACGTCCCCGGGTGGCCCTGCGGTCTTTGAGCGCTGTGGGGGGTGTACTTGTAGCTGGAGCCTTGCTGCTCATGTATAACCTCACTTAGGGCAAACGCGTTTGCCTACCGATAGAGATAGTAATGCGCAAGAACTGGACGGGGCATCACGCGAAACAGTGATCTATGATCTGTGCCGTGGTTGGCAATGCACTTCGCGTTGGCATGGATGTCAGGTGTCTCGATTGTCAATCGTGGGATGCCATAGCAACAGGTGGATTCAAAAATGGGTGGCGGTGCGTTGGAATCTCTAAGCAAGTCTGATGTGTGCGACATCATGGCAATCAATGAGAGCACGCAGGAGAATTGCGGCGTAGAGCCGCTCCAGAAAACTGCTCTTGGCGCATTGCAAAAGCATCTATACTGCGACGCTGCATTATTTGTAATTCGGTCGCCTGGCCATTGGACTCGAGACTTTGACCGTTTGGCCCAACGTGGCCTAATGGAAGATTTCACCCCCCGGTATCTCGCCGGGCCCTGTGCCGACGATCCGTTTGCTCCATTTATCCGCGAAAATCCGAACTGGCGATTCGGCGTGATCGCCTCCGAGAAGCTGGTCCCGCGAGAGCAGTGGTTGAAGTCGCGGCTTTGTCGAGAATTGCTATTGCCTGCCGGTGTTTTTCACATGCTGTGCATGGAATTGGTTGTCGATCGTAAGCAGGCCGGCCTGATAGGACTATTCCGTTCTATGAAGGCGGGGCCTTTTGTCGATCACGATGAATGCAAGGCCGCTCTTTGCACGACGGCGATGGCGCAGGCGCTGCGCCGTGCACTTGATGCCGAGGCCGAGTCTAACCGTGACCAGCATCTTGCGAACGCCGTGTCGGATGCGACTGGCGTTGGAATCATCGTGCTTGATGCTCAGCTGCAAGTTCGTTTCAGAACACGTGCGGCGGACGTCATGCTGGATCAAATTGCGCCGCGCGTCGTAGTCCCCCGAACGGACGTCGCACCGCTTCCACCGGATTTGCAGCGCCTCTCCACGGCTCTTCGCCGCCAGGTGCTCAAGTCGTCGTTTGACCAAGGACCATCACTAACGCAGGAGCTCCGGATCTCCACGGCGAGGGGTGTCGTGCTCGCGAGCATCACTGCCGTGCGCCTTGCGGGTGACACTCGCTACATCATCAGCCTCCGCAGCGAGGCCGCCCCGGGGTGCGATAAGTCAAAGCTCGTAAGAATCGGGCTCTCGCCGCGCGAGGCCGAAGTCGTGATGTGCGTCGCCGCTGGTCTTCGTAACAACGAGATCGCGGAACATCTATTCTTGAGCATCAACACGGTGCAAACGCATCTTCGCTCCGTCTTCGCCAAGCTCGACGTGCACAATCGCGCGGGTCTGCTGTCGCGAGTCCTGTGCGACGCGCACCGGGAACGGACCAGTCTATCGTAGTGTCTTTAAAGCCCCGAGCCGCTCACGGCGTGTGTTCGAACTCACGTCCTGTAGAACCTGTGCCATGTATTTACCCATCTAACAATGCGGCTATCACCGCTGGTCCGGCTTCGGTGGTTGATCCTCAGGCTGGGCCCTAAGTTCGCGAAGGAACTGATGGGACACATCACTAGCATCCATGCGACCGTGAACGAGCGGGTGCCCGCCGAGTGGCGGGTCGGCCCATGTCGTGTTTGCGGGGTCCGTCCGGCACCAGTCGTAGACCGCCTGTCGTACCGCGATTCTCCATTCGCCATCCCGATGTTCGAAGCGGTCGACATAACGGCCCCCGACGACCAGATCTCGTTCACCGGCCGCGTCGCGAAGCCGGTGGTACCCGGTCACGTAGGATTCTGCGACGGCGAAGGGCCTGTTGAGTTCTATCAGAATATTTCCAATGTTGTGGGTCAGGCTGACAAGATCCGGCAAGACGGGCGCGATATTCATAGCCATGAATTCGGATGCGGGACCGTTGAACACCCCGTGCCGATCGACGGCATCCTCATGATAGACGGTCTTCAGCAGCTCGCGATCCCCGCGGTCGATCGCCCGACAATAGCGGAGGATGACCTCGGTGATTTGCTGTTTATCGATCAGATCGTTTAGAGTCATCGGGGCCTGCCATTTGCGTATGTCTTCGCGCATCACCCGTTCCAGCGCATGAGAATCGCCGGTGTGTGCCCGCCGCCGCCGGGTGCAAATAATGCCAGCAAAGAGCCGGGGGGGATGCCTTCGTTTGCCAGGATATCCGCAAGCGTAATCGGTATATCGACAGCGCCGACGTTGCCGTACTTGTCCCAAGTTGAGCGCCATTTCGAGGGTGAAACCCCATCTGCCTCGAGGCGAGTCTTCCAGATGTCCAATAGCCCGCTAAACGCCTGATGGGCAACGATGAAATCGAGGCTACTGAGCGCCACACCTCCCCTAGTTGCCACGCCGCCGATTGCGGCGCCAACCATATCGCTCAGCACAGTCGCGAATAGTTCGTCAAATTCCGGTGTGAGGTGCGGTCCACACCCGCCCTTGTTCACGATCCACTTCGTTCCCTGGATCAGTTCCGGATGAGCCGGCGGATCGAAAGCCATGACCGCGGGCTCGTAGATCTCGCCGTAGGTGTCGTTGTTGAATGCCACAAACTCGCCGCGAACATTCGTTCCTGAGACGACTGCAGCGGCTCCTCCATCGCCCATTATCGATGCAACCGGGTGGGATGGATCGGTTCCCCATCCTCCAGTCTCGAGCGCCGAGACCGCGATCACGAGGACGTTGCTGGTTCGCTGATCGGCGCGAATCATGGCGGTTGCAATCTGGCATCCGTCGAGAAAGCTCGCGCAGATGTCCTGAATGTTCCACGCGGGCGTGTTGCGCCGACAGCCGATCTGTTTGTGTACAAAGCCGGCTAGACCCGGGACGATGAATCGCCCGCCAAAGCTCTGGCATATGATTAGGTCTATGTCGGCCGCGCTCAGTCCCGCATTTGCGATAGCGTCTTTGGATACCTTGACGGCCATGATCTCGTTTGCCTGCGGATCTGGGAATCGACGCTTCTCGGCCGGCATCGTTATCCACGATGGCATGACACTGCGCAGATGCGCATAGTCGGAGGCCAATACCTTTTCCTCTGGAATGAACACGGCCAATGAGCGAAGTCCAACCTTCATGCAGCCTCCATACTTACCGAACGACACATTGCACAAGATTACTTGCGAAAGGATGATGGCGACTTAGGCCCCCTGTGGCTATCGCATGAAACCGTGATTTTTTATCGATAGCCGCGGTCTGGCTAAATGACAGTTATCACCCGACCAAAGACCAGACCGTAAGAGGTCGCCTGTGCAAAACGATATTCGTGAGGCAACAACGCGCGGCGCAATTTGATCCAGCAGACGTCCGCCGGTTGCGTTCTATAAGGAACTTGTAGCTGGGCGTCAAGCACGATGATTCCGACGCCAGTCGATCCAACACAACCTTCGCGGGCGCGCTCATCGCGCAGCCCATATTTCGGCGTCCACTACCAAGGATCACTGTTTCGCGTGATACCCGGACCGGATGCCCGTGAAATATGATCACCCAACATAGACCACGCACTTTTGCCTTACCCGAGGTCACGTTCCTGCCGCCGGACAAGTACGTCGCGGAGTACCTGAGATATCTCGAGCGCTATTCGCGGATTCATCCGGCCGAAGACTTCATCAAAAGCAAATAGCACCTCTGATGCGGCAAATGGATGCGAGTTTATCCTGGGACGCCGTGATACCTGTGACGTAGCGAGGACAACATGCGCATTGAGAGCTCGACCAACATCTTGATGGCACTCACCGCTGCTATCGTATGTGCAATGATTGGACCCGGCGTGGCGCGAGCGGGAACGGTCAGCGGCACGATCAGCAGCCGCGACGGAAAGCCGATCACGGCAGCTATGATCACCGTAAGCGACGCGAATCTTGGACTCGCGGAGTCGGTCTTCAGTGACGCTAAGGGCAAGTTTGTATTGGAAACCCGCATGGTCGGTGATCTGACGCTGCGCGTACGAAAGCCATACATGCGCGATCTCCGCACGGACATACACCTTGAGCCAGTCGCACGGAAAGCGGTTAAATTGAAGCTTGAACCGATGCGGTCTGATCAAGAGATTTCCGACAGCTTGCCCGCTGCCTATCACTTCGGCCACATTCCGTTCCAGCCAGGTACGCAGTTCGACCGGCGTCAGTTCCAGCGGGACTGCCTCACCTGCCATCAACTAGGCAATCCATTCACCCGCCTGGTGATGCCCGCCGACGCGTGGGCACTAATCGTCAAACAGATGCACGGATGGCTTGGCAATTTTGATGAGGGCCTTCGCGACCGACGAGCCCAATTATTGGCCGGCGGATTCGATGGCAAACCGCTCACGGTTCGGCCGAAATTTCCGACCGATCAGCTGCTCTCGAGAGCCAAGATTACGCAATACCGCCTGGACCAGGCGGTTGTGCCCCACGATGCGGAGGTCAGCCCCATTGATGGGCTTGTATACACTGTAGATGAGGGTGCGGACCAGATGGCGATCACGAACCTTCAGACGGCTGAGACGCACTACGTCAAAGCACCGCCAGCCGGGAGCCCGCCGGGAGGGAAATTTGGCAGTCCGCCATTGTTTAACATGCTGGTTGCACGGGGCCCGCACTCGCTGGCGCTCGGGCCTGATAACAAATGGTACGTCACTGACGCATTTGCGGGCGCCGTCGCTATCTTTAATCCCATGACGACGCAGTGGGAGCCGCCCCACGATATCGGAGGCAAGGCGCTATACCCTCACACGATCCGGTTTGATCGGGAAGGGATGGCGTGGTTCACTATTGCTTATAGCGATCAAATCGGGCGGTTCAATCCGCAAAGCGGCAAGATCGACGTTATAGAGTTGCCGCCACTCAAACCAACGGGTATCGCGGCCGTGACGGTACCTTACGGAATCGATGTGAATCCGATTGACGGGACCGTTTGGTACGCGCGTCTGTACGGTGACAAGATTGGGCGCATCGACCCGCACACGCTTGCTATTAGCGAATTTGACTCACCGGTAAAGGGCCCGCGGCGGCTGCGATTCGACACGGAGGGCAAACTCTGGGTAGCGGGTTTCTCCGATGGTGAGTTAGCCAGGATCGAGACGGCGGACTTCAAGTCTAAGGTATACAAGCTACCCGAGTTTGCCCCGGGTTATGCGCCAGCGGTGTACGCGTTGGCGATAGATCCGCAAACGCAGGACGTTTGGATCAACGAGATTATGACTGACCACATCTACCGCTTCCTGCGTAAGGAAGAACGGTTCGTCGCATACCCGATGCCCTTGCGCGGCACGTACACTCGCAACGTGAGCTTTACCAGCGACGGTCGCGTCTGCATGTCGAACAACCCTGTTCCGAAGGCCGCCCTAGAGGGCGGTGTCGTCGAACTTATCTGCATCGATCCGGAGGGCGCAGTACGGAAGCACGTCCAATAAGGCACCGATCCATAATGCACCTAATGGTCGATCGGCGTTCCGCGCGCAGATCGAACTGGCTCTTCGCCGGATCTCTTCGCGCCGGTCGGCGTGCGGCCGCCATCATGAGCCTGATCCAGTCCGACAAGCTCAACGGACGCGATCCGCACCGCTACCTCAAGGACGTCCTCGAGCGCCTACCAACCCAGCCCGCCAGTCGACTTGAAGAACTTCTTCCGCATCGCTGGCAGCCCAAGCCGCCCAGCCACTAGTCAAGACGCCTTGGCCAGGCTTACCCAGCATCGCCCACACAGCGCTTTGAACTATCAGACCCCAGCGGAGTTCGCCGCCGTCTCGCGCTCCCGGCATGCCGGGGGCGCCATATCGAACAAATGGAACCAGCGTGATAACGTGGACTTTACGAACCCTGCGCGGGCACTAAAGACGGGGGCAGGTCAGAACCATACTGTGAGTTGCCCAGCCGCTTACCAACAACGAGCTTCTCCCTCTCTTCCGCCGATGGCACCGGGAGTTCGGTGCCTACGGCATGGGGCCTCCGTGGGCCCGGCAACCCCAGCATTCGAAACGGTCCCACTTGACACCAGCACGATTCGGTCAACGGATTGCCAGCACCGCGATGGTGAGAGAGGAAAGACACACTAGCTCGCCGCCAGGCGTGCGGATCTCGATCTGCCATACGTGGCTGCGGCCACCGAGGTGCACTGGTCGCGCAGTGCCAGTGACAATACCGTCACGCACGCTGGATAAGTGACTGGCACTTAAGGACTGGCCGACGCAACGCAATTTCTGGCGGTCGACACACAAATTGGCGCCGACGCTGCCGAGCGACTCCGCGAGTGCCGCGGAGGCGCCGCCGTGCAGCAGCCCGAAGGGTTGGTGAGTGCGTCGATCGACGGGCATTGTGCCAGCCAGCCAATCATCGCCGAAGGCACTGAAAGTTATTCCAAGCAGCTCGTCTAGCGTGTTGTCGCGAAACTCGGTCAGTTGTGCTAGTTCGAACGGCCGAAACCAGATAGCCATAGAGAACCCTTTCTGTCCGGCTGCTAGAACTAGATGTATTGTACCCAAAACACAATCCCTGTCTTCGAGTGAGCGCGCGATGTCCAGACGCTGAATGTCTGAAGTCTCCTGACATATCTGACAGAGCGCCATGTTTCTGTGGATTGTCGCAAGACCGAAGTCCTCAATGTTGCCGTGTCCACCGAGCGTCCGTATCGCGTCGGCGCTGACTGCGTATTGCCTGACGCGCCACAGACCTGGCTTTCGACACCGTCTTCAGAGAGGTCTTTCCGACTCTTAATCCACAGTAATGCCTCCCTGCGCATGAAGACTTAAGTTCCAAAACGTGGGTTCCGCCACCGCCTTTAACTCTTAAGTATTTTGCCGATTACAGGCCAAAGCAATGTCATTAGGTTCGACGTCCCAAATCCCTTGTGCTACGGCATATCCGCCCGGTGCCGCGCTAAGCAATGGATGATAGTTCTCGGAGAGCGGTGGTGAGTTGCAGGCCATCCTCATCAGCAAGCGCCGCTGAACGTAGGCGACAGATGTGCGCAGCCAGGTCTGGGTGGCTGTGCTCACGATCAGCGAACCGCATGATCGCGTCGAAGTTACGTAAGCCCCGCTCGTGGGAATCACTGTATCCCTTGACCAATCTTTGGCACTCGGAAAGCTCGACGGCAAGCCCATAGTTATCGATCGCGGCGCGAATTCGAGTGAGCCAGGCATCGATCCGGGCCTGCTCCACCCGGTAGCGTAGGGTCGCTCGGCGGAAACGGCGAAGCGCCGCGACAGCGTAAAGCGCAAAAAAGCCGCTGAACCCTGTCGTATTGAAGCGGCGACCGTGATGGAACAGTGGCCCCATAAACCGCGCTATCGTGCGATTGTGCAGAAGCCACTCGCCAAACTTCGCGGGTAGCGTCTCACAGAGCTCCTGAAACCGCGGGTGCATGAATTCTGAGACGTAGACGATCTGTTCCGGTTCCGCGCCGATTTCTTGGCGAAGACGGTTGAACCGCCGCCGCCGCGTTTTCAGGTCTGCCACTCGTATCGTGTCCTCATAAGACATCCACAGTGCGAGATAGCGGGCGACGGAGGCACTGAGGGCGAATCCTTGGCCCGCCCCTCTGGCGCCAGTGTCCCATTTAAGAACCTCAGCTAGTCGCTCGAGGTAGAATTCGGCATATGCGGCATCCTGAAAATCGATGAGCCGCCTTACCCCCTCGACAATTAGCCCGTGCAAATGCGCCGGGAATGCGCTCCGCACACGCGCATCAAGGCGCTTACCTCCAGCGGTGGTCGGCGGAGCACCGAGCGGAATCACTCCGGCGAGCGGACCATGCTTCAGCGCGCGGTCAAAGCCCGCTGCGAAGCCGTCGAGGTTCGCCTTAACTGCCACTCCTCCGTCTCGAATGGCTTGCTCGTACAATGCACGTGGGAACGGCAGCGCACCCGACGCAGCGATTGCTCCGAACAGCACGGAGCTTATGACGCTACCCGTCTCTGCGGCGACGGCCTCCATGTCGAAACAGACAAGGTGTCGCGCTTCGCTTCGTAGTGCTGCGAGCACCGCATTGCTGTCCGCAGTCCCATCGCCAAGCGCGGACTTCTCGATGATCCCATATATCCGGTGAGTTGAGGCGACGAGCGTGGTCCGGTCAGGCGTTACGAATCCTCGGACGACTGCTCGACCCGCCTCCATCAATTCCGCAGCTATGACGACGTCGACGTCGCCCGGTATGGGCATCAGGGCAAAAAGGGGTTCTGCTTTGCCAACGGCTGGTCGCGGACAGATCTCACCATAGTAGACTGTCGTCCCCGTCCGCTGCGCTACACCGGGTACTGAGGTCGTCTGGACGAGCCAGCCGAATAGCTCAGCCGTCGCGACGATCCAATCGGCAAGAACACCGCCGCCCTGCCCACCGAGCGCTACGATGGCGATCGACAGCGGTCGGTGGGTACGCTGCACCTCGCCGGTCACCCGTTTAGAAGGCATGACGCGCGCGCCGGTTGTCAGCAATACGTTGCAGGAACCCGATGATCGTGCGGCGAAGGAAAGCCAAAGCGCGATCGAGACGCGTCGGATTGAAGACCAGTCGCGCGCAGTAGAACGAAGGGCATAATACCGCCGCATGAGCTACTTCGCCGCAAACCCCGCAGCCGACGCACGAGTTGTCGACATAAGCGATCGGATCTAGACGCAAGGGATCCGGATTCGGGCGAATTGTCAGGGACGGGCAGCCAGATAGCCGGACGCACGAATGATCGCCAGTGCAAGTGTCCGGGTCGACACCGAACCGTTCTCGCACGACTCGGTGGCCCCCGGCGATCGCCCGACTCTGCTCTGGACGCTCGCGGCGCTGACGGTTAAGCATGCACTCCGAAGCCGCCACGATGACCTTCGGACCCTTCTGGGGCGTCATCATTGCTTCCCGGAGCGTATCGCGCATCTGCGCAACGTTATATGTTCGGTCTATCACCCTTAGCCACTTGACCCCAACACCTTTAACGGCCTCTGCGATTGGGTGCTTTGTACTCTTGGACTGGTTATCGGCGCGCGACGACAGGATGTCCTGCCCACCAGTGGCCGCGGAATAGCCGTTATCGACAATGACTAAGACGTTGTCAGTCTGATTGAAAACCGAGTTGCCGACGCCTGATGTCAGCCCGTTGTGCCAGAAGCCGCCGTCGCCCATGACGGCGATTGCCCGCTTGTTATGCGGTGTGTTGAATGCCGAGGCGCCGGCCGCTCCTAGGCCGTAACCCATCGTCGTGTTGCCAAGATGAAACGGTGGGAGGATCGAAAACAGATGACAGCCGATGTCGCAGCTGATGTGCAATGGCCCGAGCTCGCGTTGCAAAAGCTTCATCGCCGTGAAGATTGGCCGTTCCGGGCAACCTGTGCAGAAACCCACTGGCCGAATCGGCAACAGACTCCCCAGGGCCTGGACCTCCTTGGAGGGCTCCCGTGCCACCGTGTGGGGTGGCCGAGCCCCACTTGCAGCGTGTAGCATGGCCGGCGCGTACACCTTGAGGAAGGCGCCGACGCCCGCGCGCAGCACCTGGCCAGTGTATTCTCCGGCCCGCGGTAGCAAATCCTTGCCGATTATCCGCGTCTGTACGTCAGCTTTGCGCAGAATCATGCTGAGGTTTTGCTCGATGAACTCCGGCTGACCTTCCTCGACGATCAGCACCGCGCGCTTGCCGCTGCAGAATCCGACGATCTCATCGTCGATCAACGGGTAAGCAACGTTAAGAACATAAAGCGGTAGGTCGGGATGGCCCGTCGAGTCCGCAAGGCCGTGGAGCTCAAGTGCACGGACGAGCGTATTGTAAAGCCCGCCCTGCACGATAATGCCAACGTCAACGTCAGCATTACCCACGAACTCGTTCAACCGGTGTTTGCGGATAAACTCGACAGCCGCCGGCCAGCGCTGCCGGATTTTCTCGTGTTCGTGTTCGAAGCTTGCCGGTGGAAGGACGATGCGTGACACGTCGCGCACCGGGTTGTCTAGCGCATCTTGGAGGGTGAACGGTGGCGGCCGGTTGTCCTTGGCTCGAAAGCGCCCATACACGTGGCATGCACGGATGCGCAGCTCCAGCATCACCGGCGTGTTTGACGCTTCAGATAGTTCAAATCCCCTTTCAACCATCTGAACGATGCTTTCAAGAGTCGGCCGTGGATCCAGCAGCCACATCTGCGACTTCATCGCGAAGGCATGGGATCGCTCCTGCAAGATGGATGAGCCCTCGCCATAATCCTCGCCGACTATAATGAGCGTGCCGCCAGTGACCCCGCCCGAAGCAACGTTGGCGAGAGCATCGGACGCCACGTTCGTTCCAACTGTCGATTTCCAAGTAACCGCACCGCGAATCGGGTAGTTCACCGAGGCGGCGAGCATTGCGGCGGCGGCGGCCTCTGACGCGCTGGCTTCAAAATGGATACGCAGCTCCTTGAGCAGGCCCTGGGAGTCCGACAGCACATCCATCAGATGGGAAATTGGCGCACCTTGGTATCCGCCTACGTAGCCAACGCCTGACTGCAACAACGCCTTCGTAACGGCCAGAATTCCTTCGCCGCGAAATTCTGCACCAGCCCCGAGGCGGAGCCTGTCAACTTCATGGGTGAATGATCGTTCAGCCATCGCGTACTCCCAGCAGCATTACAAATTGCAGAACCCCGGTCGACCTACTGACATCATTGGTGAATATGGCCGCGTAGATACTTATCGACGCTACCAGGCCATCCCCTAGCATGCTTTAGTTGACCGCGCGTGGATCGTGCATATGGAGTTGTAGTAAGTGCAGCGTGACTTTACTCACCATTGGGTTTAGCAATGGACACCGACTAATGTGCTAGGCCCGAGTACCTACTATCATGAGTCTTGGCACTTGTGGCATTCATAGACGCTGTAATCCGTGTCTTCGCGTCGCGCACCTCTGTTGCTCATGCGTTGCGCTCGTGCTCACTGCGCATCTTTTCCTCGCCGTGCCATAGACGCTTCGTGTGAGTGTGGACGGTTCGATCGTTATGGCCGTCCCGGCAATCGAGCGGCTCCAGATATCCAGAATTCACATCCGCGATAGCAGCGCATCCTATTAGTGCCAGCGTCATATCGATATCCTGCTTGATTGACTCAATAACCCTGCTAACGCCGCTCTCGCCGCCGCCCGCGAGACCGTACAGCATCGCGCGACCAATCAACACCATTTGCGCACCAGCCGCAACGGCCTTAACCACGTCGGCGCCGTCACGCACGCCTCCGTCTAATAATGTGACTTTGGGCCCGTGGGCGATGACTTTAGGCAACGCTGTGAGTGGTGCGGCGACATCTTCGAGTTGCCGACCACCGTGGTTCGAGACAATTACGCCATCGGCGCCAATATCCCGGCAACGCGCTGCATCTTCGGCACGAATAATCCCCTTGATAAGGAGGCGGTGGGGCCACCGGTCTCGCAGTCGCCGAACGTCGTCCCAGGAGAAACTTGCGTCCATATGCCTGCCTAGCATTGCTGCCTGCACAGCGGCTGTGCTTTTGTCGCCGGCCGAAATGTTTGCAAGTTGAGGCAACCCATGGACAAGCTGGCGAAATATCCACGCGGGGTGACGCACTGCATCGACGGCATTTCGGGTAGTGAGACGGAATGGGAGACAAAAGCCATTCCGCAGCTCTCGCAGCCTTCTTCCACTAACTGGGACGTCGACCGTTAATACTAGAGTGTGATAGCCAGCGCCGAGCGCTCGCGCGACAAGCAGTTCGGCAATACTACGGTTAAGCACATAGAGCTGAAACCATATGTCCCCGTCAACGTTGCGTGCAACTTCCTCAATCGAGTCCGTTGACGCGGTTGACAGTACGAACGGTATCCCGGCTCGGCTGGCGGCTCGTGCGAGCATTAGATCGCCACCCGGGCGAATGGCGCCGTTCAAGCCGGTCGGCGCAATCGCAACTGGAAGACTATAATGTCGTCCAAACAGTGACACATCGAGACTGCGCGAACTCACGTCCACAAGGGGTCTAGGCGAAAACAACAGGCGATCGAACGCCGCGCGATTTCTTACGATCGCGCGATCCGTGCCGGCGCCTCCATCGACATAATCAAAGATTATTCGTGGGAGACGACGTCGCGCCAGTCGGCGCCAGTCTTCGAGGCCACGATGCATCATCGCTGGCGCGCGACAACGCGGGTTTGTTTTATCTGGGTGAGAGTTTCGTTCGGCATGCAAGCCGGTACCTGCCAACCGGCAACGCAACAGCGTTTTTGCGGCGCTACCGGCTGGAGGTGCAAACGGAGGAGTCCACAGATCATTGCTGTATACGCAGGCCGAGGGCAGATAGCAGCGTTAGAATGTGCGCGCAACGGAGACACTGAATTCCCTCCGCGGACCATAGAGCGCAAACCCGAAGCCGAATGCGCCGGTGTCGTAGCCAGCAAGCGTGTAGCGCTTATCGGCGATGTTCGTAGCGAACAGCGCTGCGCTCCATCCATGAGCGTCGGATTCATAACCAATGCGCACCTTGAGGAGAGCATAGCCGCCGGATCGGGCATGCTTTATTTGATGAAGTCTGCGGCCGGATGAACCCGCGGATAACGTTCGAGATATCTCAGGTATTCCGCGACGTACTTGTCCTGCGCCAGGAACGCATCTTGACGAAAGCTGAC
>Ga0326728_10020404_pt1 | contig 12642 bp, 11 predicted proteins | sample MB3enrmetagenome_FD_207602 | JGI IMG/M metagenome (GOLD analysis project Ga0326728, IMG submission 207602) | Lab enriched peat soil microbial communities from McLean, Ithaca, NY, United States - MB31MN | ecosystem: Environmental > Terrestrial > Soil > Wetlands > Peat | place: USA: New York...
CTCGGCGATCTCACGCTCTATGTCCATGCCAGCGGTGATCGCTTCGCTCTCCGCCTCAAGGATAAGCACAGCCCCTTGCTCAAGAGCTTCACAGGTCTGCACTGGTTTCCCGTTGACGAATCCTACGCCCTCTCGGCGCGCTTCATCCCCTATGACTCCCCCAAACAATTCGATTCGCAGAATGTTCTCGGCGATCCCATCAAGCTGGACATCGCCGGCTACGTGCTATTTTCGCTGCACGGCCAGGAGTACCGCCTGGAAGCCGAAGCCAATCCCGACGGCACGCTCTTCATCGTCTTTCGCGATCTCACCAGCGGCAAGGAAACCTACCCGGCCTCCCGCTTCCTCGATACCGATGTCCCCAAGGACGGCCCCAGCGGCAAGACCGTCCAACTCGATTTCAACAAAGCCTACAATCCTCCCTGCGCCTACAATCCCTACACCACTTGCCCCATCCCCTTGCCAGCCAACCGGCTGCGCGTGGAAATCCCCGCCGGCGAAAAACTCTACAAGCACTCTCACGTCTCCTAGTGCCGTTCCAACTTGATGAGCCTATGATTACAGATACGAATCGCAAAGCATCAAAGAGGGAATCCACGCGTCCGGCCACGTTTGGCTACATGGCTGGGTGTTACCCAAGATCAGTTGGAACGGCACTAGCCTTCGCGCCATTGAAGCTGCCCGTGCTCGCGCCACTAAGATAAGACCTATGGGATGAATGCAGAATTTGCGCTGGACTTGCGCTTCGACGGTCCCTAAAGAAAAGCTCCCGCATCTCTCGGATTTAGCCTTGTAACAGCGTCACGTCGGCTTCATCTCTGCGAGATTCGCTTGCGTTACGCCGCCCTCTTTGGCTTGGATCAATGGTTCCACAGTCCAGTCGATGATGGCGGCCCGCTGCGGGTCTTCCAACCGATAGATGGGTGTCAAAGGCTCTTTGGCCACAACGTCCGGCAGGATCGCATAATCCCACGCCCTGCTCTTAAGGCGATTCGCTTGTAGGCGAGTTGCGAAGCGTCGGCAGTGACGGCGGCGCAATTCTTAGCGATTCGGGCTGGCGTTTGCGCCAGCCCGAACTCGCAGTAGCTGCTAATTCTTATTGGTCTTGGGTCGTGGGTTGAAGTCGCTGGGAATTGGGTTTGCGATCCCGAGCTGGCGATCGGTGGTGGTAATTCCCAAGTACTTGCAACCGCCAAAGCCCCACGCCTGGGGCAGAGTCTGAATGAGCGCTTCGGAAACTGTCGCGTAATATGGCGGCAGAGGATCCGCTTTCCCCATCAGACGCGACGGGCTGAAGGCCTCGAGAAGATCCGTGATACCCGGCGTGAGTGCATCTTCCGGGCCCACATCCTTTTGTCCAAATTGCTGTTCACCCAGTTTGCGTCCTTCCAATTCGTCCGGCAAAAGCGCAAGCGGCGGCAGGTTGAACACGGTGTCGATAAACTTCACGACGGAGGATTGACTTCCCTGCGCGTGGGCAATGTGGTGAGTGCGCGCGTAGGGTGAGATTACCAGGAGCGGAACACGAGGACCATTGGTGATGAGTGAGCCGTCGGGCCCAAAGGTGCGAACGGGAGGTTGCACGTGGTCATAATCGCCCTCGGAGTCGTCCCAGGTAATGATGATGGCAGTTTGGTTCCAGTAGGGGCTCTCAGCGATTTTGTTAATGGCTTCGGCAACCATCGCTTCACTGATTTGGCCATCCGAATACGCAGGATGGTCATCGTCACCGAGGAAATTCGCCTGGACCTTTGCATCCGGATCGACCGGCGTCAGGCCGAAGAGGTTCGTGTAGCCACCCTTGACGTAAAAGACACCGCCCTGCTTCGGAAGCGTGCGGTCTTCGATCGCGGAAAAAAAGTCGCCGAGACCGTGAAGCTGCTTCGACATCTCGGGGTTGTTGGAGATGTAGCCGAAATACTGCGGCCCGTTGTGGTGGGTGATGTAGGAAGCGTGAGTTCCGTTCGCATCCACCGGACCTTCATTCGGATCGGTCACTTCCTTGTCAAAGCCCTCTTCGTACCAACCGAAGGGAACGCTAGATTGATGCAACTGGGTGATGAATTCCACGTCGTCCGTCACGTCGGCAAGGTCATCACCGGGATCGCGGTCGGAGGCGGTTTTTTCTTTCAACTCGCGGCCCGCCAGTGTCAACGGGAGAGTCGCATAAGTCAGGTTGAACTCGATGCCATAGCCCGGAAAGTCGCCAGGGTTCACTGCCATCTTTTCCGTCGCTGGCGTGGTATCGGATGGCGAACCCCAAAAGGGATCACTGTCGTTCATTAACGGAACTCCTGGCAGGGACCCGCCGTTATCGGTGTAGCCCTGGTCCGGGTGCAACGCCCACTGCGTCTGGCCTGCCTGCGCACCGATAATCGCGAGATTTCCAGGCGTTGAGGGGCCCGTCATCGTCTGAAAGATGTGGTCGAAAAGCACGAACTTGTCGGCGTATCCCCAAAGTAGAGGAACTGTGTCGCAATCCTCATGAGCCATGGCAAGTTCACCCATTTGCTTCGCTTGCAGGCTGGGAAGGGCCGGCGGGGTGTAATACTTGAGTTCCTCGATGTCCGCGAACTTGTCCATGAGAGGGACGTTGTTCTGCATGTCCATTTTCGCGACCATGCGGGGATGCGAGTGATCAATGTCGTCGGTGTCGGCCGCGTAGCATGTGGCGGGCGATAGGGTGCCATTGACCTTGGAGTTCGGACACGTATCACTCGGCCCGATGCGGAAAGGTTGGATGGTGGTTACCGAGCCATCTGTATTGACCAATTCTTGAGTAAAGCCCGGCGTCTGCGCCGCTGGATGGCTATACAGGCCTTCGGCGCCGGGAAATGTCCCGAAATACGAATCGAACGAACGATTCTCCTGGTAAAAAACAAAAACGTACTTCACTTTCTTTTGAAGCAATTCGACCATGGCCGCTTGCGAGAGATGCGGCTCTTGCTCGTCAGGGATGGAATACTTGTTGACCAGGTCTCTTTGGTTGGCGGGCCCATCTTGCGCCCGCACCAATCCGGACGGTTGCAGCACCAACGCGGCAGTCGCCAGGTAAGCGCAACCAGCCTTCACCCATTCCTTAATTTGCATACGTGCTCCTCTCAGATTGAAAGCTTTCTGCCCGTGCGGTTTCCATCGCTCTTCCCCAGACACCACCTGAGAGTGGAGGGATTGGGCGAGGAAATGCTTCGCAGCACAAGGCTTAACAAAGGCGCGTGAATCGGGATTGTAACTCTTGTGAATAGCTGGTAAAGACCCTGGAACGCGGAGAATGCCTGAAGGTCTCGACAGCGCGCACAATCGATTGGGGTTACGCTAGGGTCCGTGTGCAGGAGGCGCCGGACGTGAAGCAGTAGGTCCTTGCCCCTGGCGCCCCGATTCGACCGTGGAAGTATCGGTTGTCTTTAACCCCATGAATACCCCGAGCAACTGAGGTTCGGGGCCCCTCCGGCCCACCAAGGCCCGCATTACGGCAAACACCAGCAGCATGAGCAGATACGCTGTTCCGCGACAGGATCGCGCCGCGCTATGACGCAAGCTCGCACGCTGGCCCGCCCGCTTTTCTTCTGCCACAATCAATTCATCGCTATGATCGCCGATCCTGACATCCTGAAAGCCGCTGCAATTCTCCGCTCCGGCGGCTTGGTCGTTTTCCCGACTGAAACCGTCTACGGCCTTGGCGCCAACGCGCTTGATCTTTCAGCAATCCGCAAAATCTATGCCCTCAAGGGCCGCCCTGCCACCAGCCCGCTTATTGTTCACGTCGCCAGCATCGAGCAGGCCCGCGAGCTCGCCGCCGAGTGGCTGCCAGAAGCCGAGCGCCTTGCCCGCGAATACTGGCCTGGCCCGCTCACTCTGGTCGTTCCGAAAAAGCCCATCATTCCCGATGACGCCACCGCCGGCCTTCCCACCGTCGGCCTGCGCATGCCCCGGCATCCCGTGGCCCTCGCGCTGCTCCGCGAAGCGGGCGTCCCCATCGCCGCGCCCAGCGCCAACCGCTTCACACAGCTTTCTCCCACCACCGCGCAGCATGTCCGCGAAGCCTTTGGTGACGACACGCCATTTCTCCTCGATGGCGGCCCCTGCGAAGTCGGCCTCGAATCCACGGTGATTGCCGTAACGCCCGACGGTTTGGAAGTCCTGCGCCCTGGCATGGCGTTCGTTGAAGAGGCTCAGGAGGACAAGCAGGACTCAGCCGCGAAACAACAACTCGAAGACGCCCATCGCTCCCCGGGCCAGCATAAGAGGCACTACAGCCCGCGCACCCGCGTCCTCCTCGTCAGCCGCGGCCATCTTCCCCGCGAAGGCCGTGGCGCCTATCTCTGGCTCAGCTACAACGCCCGCGCCGCTTTCAAGCAGCGCATGCCGCAAAGCGCCGACGAATACGCCGCACAACTCTATGCCACGTTGCACGAGTTGGACCGCCAGTTCTTCGACTGGATCGCTGTCGAACTTCCCCCCGACGCGCCCGATTGGGCCCCAATCCGCGACCGCTTAACCCGCGCCGCCTACGAATAGGCCGACTTTCTCATATGATGCAATTTCATTTTCCGAGCAGACAGCGGAGTAACCTGTCATCCTTCGGCGATCCCATGAGGATCGCCGAAGGACCTCGACTTCAAAATTGTGCACATTGTGTTGCTTGAGATCCTTCGTGACGCAAACTACGCGTCACTCAGGATGACAACGTGTTGCCAGATCTGAGCAGTGGGCAAGACCAAATCTCGTGAGAAATCCGGGATAGGCCGTAACCGAAGCAGGAGTGGCTGGCAGCGGGTCACTGTGCGGTTTGTGCGCCCATCGGCAACCACAGTCAACAACAGTCGCAATGCCGCAGTTTTAAAGACTCCTATCTGTCAGCGTTGTTGATCTCTTGCAGTCTTCGGAGTACTTTCTGAGCAACCGGCAATTTGCAATCCGGAGGTGTGTCCTTGCCAATTTCGGCGGTGGATGCGATAAATCCGGCGATTCAGCACACAAAGAAACAGCTCTTCCAGCCGTTTCGCTTCAGCCAATGGCTGCGCCTGGCCCTGGTCGGATTTCTGGCGGGAGAACTGGGTTCGGGCGGAGGCTGCAACGCTAATTTCAACTGGCCCTCGACGCATCACCAGCGCGGCTCGGAGCAGTTTCTTGGTGCGGCCTGGCCTGCACATCTGACGGCCCACCCGGCGATGCTTGCCGGACTGATTGCCGCCCTGATTGTAGTTGGACTTGCGTTGATGGTGCTCTTCATTTACATCAACAGTGTGATGCGGTTCATTCTGTTCGACAGCATCGTGGCCAAGGAATGCCACATCCGCCAGGGATGGGTGCGGCGCCGGCCCCACGGCCGCCGCTTTTTTGTGTGGCAGATTTTATTGATGCTGGTGAGTTTCGCCGCTTTCATTGTGCTGATCGGCGTTCCGCTGGCGTTTGCCTGGATTGCTGGCTGGTTCGATCATGCTCGCGAACACGTGCTTCCGCTGGTGCTGGGCGGCATTCTGTTATTTTTCCTTTTCCTTGCCCTCATCGTGCTGGTGGCTGTGGTCCACGTCATGACCAAGGACTTTGTCGTGCCACAAATGGCGCTTGAGGACATCAGCGCCATGGAGGGATGGCGCAGGTTATGGATGTGGCTCAAGGCGGAGAAGGGCGGCTATGCCGGGTACATCGCGATGAAGATTGGGCTGGCCATCGCGGCGGGGATCGCGCTCGGTATCATCACGTTGATCGTGTTTCTGGTGCTGTTTATCCCCGTTGGCGGTGTTGGAGTGGCTGCCGTGCTGGCCGGGAAAGCGGCCGGGCTGGCTTGGAACGTCTACACCATCACGCTGGCCGTGGCGGTGGGGTGCATTGTGCTCGCGGTTCTTATATTCGTGGCTTCCATGATCTCCGTGCCTGCCATCGTGTTTTTTCCGGCGTATTCCATCTATTTCCTCGCGTGGCGTTATCCGGCTTTGGCGGCGCTGCTCTGGCCCCCGCCGGCAGACTCGGGTGCACCTTCTTCGCCACCGCCCGAGGCGCCGCCCTTGCCACCCGCCCCAGCGCCCCTCGGCTAGGTCGTTTCACAGACGGCGTGGGCCGACAATTGCGCGCGAAACGCAGCAAAGTGGAGCGGAACACGCGATTCACGATACAATGCCTGCGCTATTTCCATTCGAGGAGAATCCTATGCGCAAACTTTTCGTACCGCGTTTCCTGCTCGCATCCGTCCTTCTGATCGCTGCCGCATTCGTTGCCGTTGGCCATTTTGCTCGAGCCAGCGCGCAATCCGTCGCCAGCGACAAGCCCTTCGTCATCGAGTACTACTACAAAACCAAGTGGGGCCACGCCGATGAATTCATCACGCTCTTTCGCAAGAACCACTACCCCGTGCTGAAAAAGCAGGTCGAGATGGGCCGCCTTTTAAAAGTTACCGCCGTCGCTCCCGTATATCACACCACCGAAGACGGCCGCTGGGACTATCGCGTCACCATCGTCTATAAAAATGCTGCCACCGCCAACGATGGCTACGACTCCGCGCCCCTTCTCAAAGAGCTCTTCCCCGATCAGGATACCTTCAAGAAGGAAGAGCAGCGCCGCTTCGAAATCCTCGATGCCCACTGGGATTTGCCTATCAAGGACGTGGACCTCGAGGCGAAATAGGTCCCGTCATTCCGAACGGAGTCCGCCGAGTGAGGAATCTCTCTGCGCTCTGTCCTAGTCTTGCGGGTGGGTGGCGAAGACGTAAGCTGTTAAGAAGATCGAATTGACGCTCCTCCTATCTCTTGTGTCACGGATGCGTCCCGCCTAATTTCCCTATCCCGGCGGCCAGCGGAAATTCCGTCCGCCCAGCAAATGCAGGTGCAAATGAAACACAGACTGCCCCGCGCGGCTCCCGTTGTTGAATATCGTGCGATATCCCGCCAGCAGGCCGCGCTCCTTCGCAATCTTCGCCGCGGCCATCTGCAGCTTGCCCAACAGGGCCGCATCCTCTTCGCTGGCCTCATGCAACGACGCAAAATGCTTGCGCGGGCACAGCAGTATGTGCGTGGGCGCTTGCGGGTTGATGTCCTCGAACGCAAAAATCTCTTCTTCGTCCAGCACCAGCTTCGCCGGAATTTTCTTCGCGCCGATTTTGCAGAACAGGCAATTCGCGTCCATCAGTTCCCTCCTGAAGGCGGCAGCTCATCCAGTCGCAGCACCATGGGCGTGAATCCTTCCTTGGCCCGCAGTTGCTCCGCAAAATCCTGCGCTGCGCTTTCGCCGGAAATTTTCCCCACCCGCACACGGTAGAACGTCCCGTCGGGCGCATCATACTGCTGAATGAAGACCGGCGTGTACGAAGCGTTCAGTCGGTCGCGCAGCCTCTCGGCGTTCCCGCGATCCCGGAAAGCCCCCACCTGGACCGTGAAAAATCCCACGGTAGGATCCACGTTTCCGAGCACTTCCAGCCGCACCCGCACCACGCCCGGCCCGATCGATTCGATCTCCCGCGCCGCCGCCATCGAAAGATCGATCACGCGGTTCTCCACGAACGGCCCACGGTCCGTAATGCGCACCACCGTGGATTTGTTGTTGCTGAGATTCGTCACACGCACCATGGTTTCAAACGGCAACGTGCGGTGCGCCGCCGTCAGCTTATGCATGTCGTAAGTTTCGCCGTTCGACGCGCGGCGTCCGTGAAACGGATTTCCATACCAGGAAGCGTTGCCTTCTTCGGTGTAGCCCACCGGCGCGGGCGCTGCCGGAGTCTTACCGTGTTTCCCTGCTGGCGAAGCAGCAGCGGGCGCTGGGGAAACTTCCGTGTCGCGCTTGGCCTTATCGCTGGTTTCTCCCGGCGTCGCGGCGGGCTGTGTCGGAGCCGGCGGATGCGTGGCGGCCACGGGGCGCCCGGCAGCACACCCGATGCAGCAAACAATGGCCGCCGCCAACACCACGCCAAACGAAAACCGGTTCGCCCTCACGGCTTGGGTTCTTGCGGCGTGCGTGCCGCCACCCGCTCTTCCAGCTTCTTTGCCGCTTCGGCCAGCTTGTCGGAAACTTCCCGCAGAAACTGCGCGGTGCGCTTCTCCGTTGTGGGCGTGACCTCTTCATCCAGATACTTCCGCAAACGTGAAATTTCGTCGTCCAGTTTCCGCCCGAATTCCTCGAATTTGTCCATAAATCCTCTTCGCCGGATTGTGCGGCGCGTTTCCGGTATTATAGGAATGCGTTCTGAAGCCCGCAAGGAGGACGGTTGCCCCTTCCCTACCATTGGCAAATGCGCATCGCGCGCTGGAAGCAAGTCTTCGGCGGCATGTTTGGCGGGTCCGGCGAAAAACGCCCGCAACTCTGTCCCGCCTGCGGCGCCCTCGTCGGCATCCATGCCAATCGCTGCCACGAATGCGGCACCAGCCTGCGCTTTTCCCTCGCGGCCTGGAGCAAAGGCCTCTCCGAATTCTTCGGCGGCCACGCCCCGGTCACCGTCGTTATCCTCATTGTCAATGTGCTCATGTTCGGCGTCAGCATGCTCCGCTCGCTCCATTCGGGCGGGAGCCTTGGTTTATTCGGCGGCATAAGCGGCACCGAGCTTTACCGCCTTGGAGAAAACGTCCCCTTTCATAGCGGACTTTGGACCTGGTGGCGCTTGATCCTCGCTACCTTTCTTCATGGTGGGCTGCTGCATATCGGATTCAACATGATGGTCCTCATGGACATCGCGCCCGTTGTTGAAGAGCTGTACGGCTCCGCTCGTTTTCTCTTTCTGTATGTTGCCTGCGGGATTGGCGGCTCACTCTGTAGCACCATGCTGGGGAAATACCCTTCTGTCGGCGCCAGTGGCGCAATTCTTGGGCTCATCGGATTGCTCCTTGCCGTCACCACTCGCCGCGGCGGGGCCAGCATACAGGCGATGCGATCACGTCTGATTTCCTGGGTGGTCACGATTTTCGCGTTTGGCTTGCTCTTCCCGGGAATCGACAATTGGGGACATTTCGGTGGCCTCGCCACCGGCTTTCTCCTGGGCAGGGTCTTCGCCGATCGCCAACCGGCCCCCGGTCCCGAGCGCACCCGCGCCTATCTTCTGGGCTGGCTCGCGGGCGCTGTGGTGATCGCCGCCTTTGTTTTTATGTTCCTTCAGTTGAACAATCCGCTGCCCCAATGAGCAGCCGCCAGACAGGTGGATAAAATTTCGCTATGAACGACATACCCCGTCTCTTCCAAGCATTCGTCGGCCCTGCCATTTTCGTCTCCGCTTCCGCCCTCTTCGTGCTGTCCCTCAATGTTCGCCTGATGGGCATGGTCAGCCGCCTTCGCCAGTACTTGCACCACAAATATACCGCCGCGAAGCAGGGACGCGCCGCGGAAGCCGAAGCCTACGCCGCGCAGATCGCCCACATCCAAAGGCGTGCCGAACTGATTCGCGTTGCCTTCCTGCTCACTTTGGTTTCTCTCGCGGGAACCGTCACCACTTGCCTCTTGCTCGGCCTGGGCTTGTATTGGCGCATTGCCGAGCTTCTTGCCGCCATCGTCTTCGTGCTTTCACTCCTCAGCCTTCTGGCCGGCACAATCTACTATATCCGCGAAGTGAATGTCGCCCTCAGCTCCGTCCGCGATGAAGCCGCCGACTCGCGCTTCATGGACTTGACCGACGACCCCGCCTCCGTCGGCGAACGCCGCACCGCTTCCCCGCTCTAGCCGCCTTTGCTCTTGTGGCACAGTCACTCCTGACTGTGCTCTTGGGTTTCCTCTTGCTTATGTAGTGGCCGACCCCGCCATGCGGGGTCGGTTCCTGGGTTTGTGCAAGATGAGGTCGAGCACACTCAACCCCATCTCGGGAATGGCTCCGGCTTTACACTCGCGTGAGCGTCGCGCTGCGCGCAGCTTCCAGGAGCTTGGCGGCATTCCCGCGTATGTCGCCATGACCAAACACCCCGGTGCCGATGACCAGCAACTCCGCACCGGCCTTCACCACATCAGTCACCGTGGTCAAATCGACTCCGCCGTCCACCTCGATGCGGAAGTCCAGCTTGCGCTCGGCCCTCATGCGCGCCAGCGCCGCAATCTTGTTCAGCGAATTCGGAATGAACTTCTGCCCGCCAAAACCGGGATTCACGCTCATCACCAGGACGTGGTGCACCAGGTCCAGAACTTCCGTCAGGAATTCCACGGGCGTGGCCGGATTGACCACCACGCCCGGTTTGCAGCCATGTTGCGCGATCAGGTTCAGGGTGCGGTCCAGGTTGGCGCACGCTTCCTGATGCACGGAAATCCAGTTGGCGCCGGCATCAGCGAACGCGGGTATGAACAGATCCGGTTCTTCGACCATCAGGTGACAATCAAGTGGAACACTCACGACCTTGCGCAACGACGCCACCAGCGGCGGCCCCGCGGTAAGGTTCGGCACGAAGTGGCCGTCCATCACGTCCACGTGCAAAGCCGTGCCGCCGCCTTCAATCGCCGCATGCACATCGCTGCCAAGTTGCGCAAAGTTGCTGGCCAGAACCGACGGCAACAATTCGATTTTTGTCATGAATGGATTTGCACTCCTTCTTCCGCCCACACTTTGATTATACGACGTACCGCTCGCCTCTGGCCCAGCTTCAACAAGCTAAAGTGCAGCATTCCGCCATGGCACAATGCAACGCCGGGCATGACTTTCCTGCGCCAGTTCCAGCGCGATCATCACATCAATCACCTGTTCCGGCGTGACCTGCAACGCGGACTGGCCGAGCAACACATCTCGGACATTCGCGTAGAATTCACGCCAATCGCCGCGCGAGGCAACTTTTCGTTTTCGCGTTTGGCCATCGGTGACCACCGTCAGCACGCCCCAATTTTCCTCCGGATCGAGGACCCACGATTCGCCTTTCGGAATATCCTCGCGACGGAGTGCCGGCTCGAGCGCATCGAATTCATATTTAATGAAACTTCCCTTTTCACCCAGAAGCACGAAGCGCGGCCGCGGCGTGACGCACAGCATAGTCGCGCGCAGATGAGCCCGCAGGTTGCCGGGATAAAAGAAGCAGATGTCGAAGGCGTCGTCGGTGACAAATCCCGGGCGCTCGATGCGGATGTCAGCAGCAACCCCTTCCGGCGGGCCGAAGAGCATCATCGCGTGGTCCATCAGGTGGGGGGCCAGGTCGAAAAGTATGCCGCTGCCCGGGCCGGGCACTTCCCGCCAAGCATTTGGGCGCGAGGTGCGCCGGTAGCGATCGTAGTGCGTCTCGAATCCCAGAATTTGCCCCAATTCACCGTCGGCGACAACCTGGCGCACGGCTTGAAAATCCGCGTCGAAACGCCGGCTGTGGAACACCGTCAAGAGGCGGCCGCATTTTCTGGCGATGCGAAACAGCTCGATGGCTTCCGGCAGAGTGGGGGCGATGGGCTTATCCACCACGACGTCGCGCCCGGCTTCCAGGCATTGCACGGCGAAGGGGAAATGCGTCTGGTTGGGCGAGGCAATCACCACCAGCCGGATGGAATCGATGGCCAGGAGCTCCTCGATGCTGCGCACAATGCGCGCGCCGGGATAGCGCTTGGCGGATTCGTCGCCGCTGCGTTGCAGCACGGCGGCAAGCCGCAGCCCGGGGACGGCATGGATCAGCGGCGCGTGAAAGTACCGCCCTGCCAGGCCAAACCCAATGAGTCCCACGTCGATCATGCGCCGCGCTCCAGGAGAACATGAAATCGTCAGCAGTGTATCACCGACGCGCCAGCCGCCGCCGGGGAGATCGCGCCGCCGCCATTTGTTCCCGCCGCGGCAACGTTATATCCTTTGCGCGTGGAGAAAAGTCCGCCGCAGCGTGGCCCGACCCTGGGTCTGTATCTCGGCCTGATCGTCACGATCCTGGCGGTGCTGGCGTATGCCGGCTACATCACGCGCCAGTTTGCGGTGGTTCGCAAGCTGCAAGGCGAAATGGTGGACCGCAACCGCAAGGATTCGCTGCAACTCCTGCGCATCCAGAACGATTTGAATTCCCTGGGACTGGCCATGCGGGACATGCTCGATGCCAGCGAGCCTTACCCCCTGATCGCCTGGACCGCACAATTCGATCGCACTCGCAACGATTTGAGCGCGGGGCTCAAGCAGGAAGAAAGCCTGGCGGAGGCCACGCGCACCAGCGATCAAAGGCGCTACCTGACCCAGTCGCTGACGCAGTTCTGGGACGCCTGCGACCGCATGTTCTCGCTGGCGCAGAATGGGCAGGAGAAACCTGCGCGCGAGCAGATTCGCGACACTCTGCAGCCGCAGCAGGCGGCACTGAGTTCCGCGGTTTCCCGCCTGCTGGTGCAAAACAATGAAGGCGAGGAACAGGCCGCGGCGCGCATCGCGGAGATTTACGATCGAGTGCAGCGCCAGCTTTACTATTTCCTCGCCGCGATTCTGCTGGCGATTGTGGTTACCAGCCTGTACTTGATCCGCTACAACCGGCGGATTTTTGCGCACGTCGCGGAATTGTCGCTGCAACGCAGCGAACTGGCGCAGAAGCTGATCTCCACGCAGGAATCCACGCTGCGGCACATCTCGCGCGAGTTGCACGATGAATTCGGCCAGGTGCTCACCGCGATTGGCTCGCTGTTGCGCCGCGCCGATAAGGACATGCCAGAAAATTCGGCCCTGCGCGGAGACTTGCAGGAAGTGCGGGAAATTGCCCAGTCCACACTGAACAATATCCGCAGCCTGTCGCAGGCGCTGCATCC
>Ga0326728_10020405_pt1 | contig 12641 bp, 13 predicted proteins | sample MB3enrmetagenome_FD_207602 | JGI IMG/M metagenome (GOLD analysis project Ga0326728, IMG submission 207602) | Lab enriched peat soil microbial communities from McLean, Ithaca, NY, United States - MB31MN | ecosystem: Environmental > Terrestrial > Soil > Wetlands > Peat | place: USA: New York...
GCTCCGAGTCCCCCGCCTCGGTCGAGTTATCCCCTGGTTTTCCTTGGTTGATCACGCTTACCTCCTACGCCCTTTATACACTAATTAAGGAGTAGGTCACTGTCTCATTCAGGCTGACACAAAGGGATTGCGTTCTTTAATTTGACAAAATCCCATTTGAGTTCCTTGATTTTCCCCTCCGTAAATCCTTTCTGCTTGGAATTTTTGCATTCAACACCATACCTAAAATATTTGAATTCAATAGCCGCATCAAGCATTTTCCCACTTTCGAAAGCCTTCTTAAATTTCGGAACTTCTCCGTTTACGTTAAAACAATGGTTCTCTATTCCCTTTTCTTCGGATCTATTGAACCCGTTGATAATCCTATAATAATTTCTATTCAAGATGACCACGTCAAAGGGAGGACGATCACCCTTATCATTTGTGGACATTGTTTTCCTTAGCATTTTTGCCATATGTGGATATTCCTGGTGGAGGAATTTCCAATCCACCCCTTCCTTATTCAGCGCAATCTCAAAATGAAGATGAATATCTTTTTCCGAAAAGAAATGGTCCACTCGTTTCAAAAATAGATCGGTGACGTGTGCGAATGCTTCCTTTATCTGTCCGAGACTCATCCCCCCCCCCCCCTCAAATCCCCAAGATGGCAAGATCAATGTCCTGTTGGCGGAATCCAATGTAGGAAATGGTACTCTGAATGTTCCTGTGTCCAAGCGCATGTTGAGTCTTAACCAAGTCATTGCCCAGCTTCCCGTAGATTCTATCCGCAAACGTCTTTCGCAGACAATGGGTGCCCGTCTTGCCTGTTACCGATGTCCTGGCGAAAGCTTTCTTGAGCACCAGCCATGCCCCGACCCTGCTCAACGGCTTGTTAGGACCCTTCTGGCTCTGAAACAGGTAGGTCTGGGGGCCAAAGGTCACCTTCTTGCGTAGGACAAACAAGAGGGCTTCGATAGCTGCCTTTGCCTCGGGGTGGAGGAGGACCGTCCGACCCTCCTGACGCTTTTTCATGTGCGCTCGGTCTACGGTAACCCGCTCCACCACCTGCCCCAACTGCCAAACGGAGCCCACCTTGAGGCTCAGCAGCTCTGAGATCCTGAACCCAGACTTGGTGCCCAGGATGACCAGGCAGCGGTCCCTGAGGGCATTCTTGCCCTTAAACGACACCACTACCCGTTGTATCTCGTCATCCGACAGCGATCGACAGCCCTTCATGCTGACCTCCTAGAAGCCCCATTTTGGGGTTGGGAGGATCAGTGCTCAGAATCGTTGGGGTGCCAAGCTAAATCTGAAAAGTAAACGTTCTGTTGAAATCGTTTACTTTCAGTGAATAAGGCGGATTTTATTGTGTATTTCAGTTTTTTGTTGCAGGCGTCAATAGGTTAGTTTGAACCCAAATGCTCTTGAGAATTTTTCCTTGAAATTATTTTCAATTGTTGCGGCAGTATGGATACCGAAGTTTTTTCTCTGAATCAATGCCTCGAAATACCCGTCAAATATTTCCGTGACCTTGTCCCTGAATAGACCAGGATTGATTACAAAGGTGTCGAATGTTGCGCCTCCTTCGCCAAATGTTTGGTCCGTTTCGATTCGAAATACAGGTGGCCCTCCTGAAACCTTACAGCACATATACGCATTTGCTTCGTGAAGAATTCCACACCGAAATCCTTGCCACACCACGTCAGCGCCAGATTTAAGTATTATTTTCTTCTTATTCCTTATTTTTCCAGTGTCTATAGATACTTTCGAAACTATCTTTATCTCTGGAATGAAATCGTCCAGCAATTCCCGAAATCTTTCACCCTTTGATTCTTTAAGGTTGTACACGTATTGAGAAATCATATCGATTAAGATACATCCCAGTGCCACCTCTGAAAATCCACCCCCAGCAACACTGTCAAGTGCATTCATTGGCAGTACATACCATTCATTAAACCTGGTTCTAATCGCATCCAAAACAAGATTTCTGTCTCCCCAGTCTATATCGCCATAGGTTTTCGAGTGCGAGAAGTGGCGAGTTGGAACCGCAAACATATTGTAACTCCTTAACCTTTAGACGTGAAGATTCTGAAATTCAGTCTTCGTGCATTTGCTCTGCTCAATGCTGCCAGTGGCTGTGACGGCTATTTCTTTGAATAAGGTCCTAAGAATCTCGTCCCATTAAAATGAATTAGGTGGCCTGGGGCATCCGCTACCCAAACTTCTGTCTCCCATGCAATAGCACCAAGAAATCTTGTCATCACTGTCTTGGATGGAAACGCGGTCACGTAAACGATGCCCGCCTTGCACTTATTGAACATAGCGGCAAGTTCTTCGTGACGTTTAGCATCCATTGGCCCGTGGCTGGTTACAGACTCGACCAAGATCAGCCAATTCTTTTCCGTATAGTAGAATGCCACGTCTGGCATCTTCCCGTGGTGATCGACGTTTAGCCCAAGTTTTTTGAACAACGCCTCGTCAAAATAGCCCCATTTCTCACCAGTATCGCCCACATATGCCAGGACACCTCCTGGGACAAATGTCGCAGCAAAAATTTCAATTATTTCTTTTATTAATTGGCTGTGTTCTCCAGGACTCAAATTTATTTTTTCTCCAGTTTTCATTGCAACAGGAATTTGGACAAGATAACGTTTGGCTGCGTATTTTTGCGCCAACGATTCATTTGATGAGAGAAATTTTTTCAACGCTATATCCCAACCGCCACTTTGAAATGTCTTGATCAACTCAAGTGCGTGAGGCGTGACTTGATAAACAGCTTTGGGGCTGTTCACTGGACGATTGGGCTTATCAGGATTATAGAGAGCCAATCCAGCTTGGACAAATTGATGAATGGTAAATCGGCGAAACGTTTCCCTAGAATTGGGAGCGTAAATTTTACCGTACTTCCTTTCGGCAAACTGCATCATTGGAGTAATGCCGATTAGGGGATTGCCCGCTGAGTTCCATTTATCATCGGCACCCAAATTAGCGAGTGCCAGAAGGCATAGTGCCGACCTGTCATTAAGTTGCGCGTCTGGCATGTCGACGGCTTTCAAAATTTCAATTGCTTCTTCAATCCTCGCTTTCTGCCTGCCGTTCACAAGGCTCCTCCGACAATTTTGTCAATTGATACCTGCTCTGTGTCTCTTGAAGTCTTCATTTTACGTCCAATTTTTTTGAGAATATTTTCTTCGGGATATTTCAATTGCCGAAGATCTGTTGCGTTAACTTGGGTGTGTCCGTTGAATCCACGGAAATGTAGATCAACAATGGAGGAGTTTAGATATGCGGCCAATCCCCAAGCAAAATCCTCGTCAATTCCTCTCCATTTACTGTGGAATACATTTAAGTGATTTTCAAAAGCGTAGGAATTTCCTAACAGGTCTACTGGAGAGATTACTGCTGCATTAATTCTTCGTCTCTCTTCTTTTGAGGAAAAACGGCGAACCAATACATAGTACCCTTTGGGATAGAGCTCTTCTTTTATGTCTTCGTCAGGATAGACTGCATTGTATTTCCTGAAATTGGCTTTTGGCCAGGCTACTCTCATGCCTGCAAAATGCCCAGGATAGATTAGTGGGATATCGCTTGAGCTCGCATTTTTCCTCAGCAAAGGTTTGACTCTAAAATCGACAATTGGACCTGTCGATACCGTCAGGGACAGGTCAACCAAACTCAAATGAACTGAATTGGGAATTGAAGGACCTTCAAGGACTGGTGGTATCCTCAAAAAGAGTTCCTTGTCTTCTGGAGAAAAAACGGATTCAATTCCAACTGTCCGCTCGTGGTAATCAGCGAATGTTGAATCCATGGATGACGAAACTATCACCTCCGCCAGCTGTGATCCTTTTATAAGATGCAGAATCACGTTTTCCTGAAGCACTTCATCATCTTTGAATGCCTTGCTGCGCGATTCAAACAAATGGATGCTTGCGATACCAGTGTTACCGTGGAGAAAGCGTCGAAATCGTCTGTAGTAGGGACCGTTACAGAAGCTTCGGGGAATAATCGCAACCATTTCGCCTCTATCAGCCAACTGCATAATTGCTAGTTCGACGAAGGCTGAATAAAGATTCACAGTTTCTATTCCCATTTCACGCAACAATAGCCTATGTTCTGACTCGCTATGTATTTTTCTGTACGGAGGATTCAGAATAGCATGCGTAAATCCATTAGGTTGGATTCTTCCGTTGTTTTCGGCGACAAAGACGATAAAATCTTCGAGCTTCCCGTCGAAATTGAACTTGTTTCCAGAATTCCTTATCGAAGTAGAAAATTGCTCGATGTGCTTTCCCAAGTCCTTAAAAAGGCTTTCATCAACCTCAAATGCTGTCGCAGTGACATGATCCCGACCAAAGTCCCCTTTAAGCACTCGCTGAAGGAATGCGAGAGTTAGGGAACCCATGCCAGCACCAGCGTCCAGTAATCGAATGTCGCCGCTTCTCCTCTTTTTAAAGAGGCCCGCCATAAATGATGCTACGGGTTCTGGAGTCATAAACTGCCCCAAGGCGATCTTTCGCCTCGGATCTAGCGCCTTTGAAATCTCTCGGCGATAGACGTCAACTTCTCTAAGTAGGTCGGTGCTGTGCAACAAAGGCATCTATACTTTTTCCCAAGAAGCAAAGGCTATACTTTTGTGCCAGGAATCGTATCAGATATGGGCCAAGGTCAAAAGGGTAGCCCCTGCTCGGCGACTACCCTTCCCCCACACCGCGATCAAGGGGCACCTACCGCAGGGCGGCCTTTATCGCCTTCGCCACTTCCTGTGCGACCAGCGCCTTGACCTGAACCTTGATTGCCTTGGACTGGGCTCTCAACAGGGGTTTCACCTGCTTGGCAACAGCCCCAGCAAGAAAGCCCTTGGAAGCCCCGACAACTCCCTTAGGACGACCCACCTTGCCCGAACCCTTGGGGCGACCAATGGTGGGAGTGATGGATCGCTTGCCACTGACGATCTCGTTGATGCGGGTTGATTGAACCCGAATGCCTTTGGACAGCTCGATGACGCTGATTCCCTTGGGCTTGAGGTACTCCTCTAAGAGTATCTCTCCAGGGTGAATTGGTATGAGCTTTTTGGAAGGCTTCTGTTTGGTGACCATTTCAACCCACGAAGACCGCTGGCGAGACCCCAAACCGAGCAGCCAGTTTGCGGATCTGCCTGACGTTCAACTCCCGCTTCCCAGACAGAACCTCTGAGACAATGCCCTGGGTTCCAACCACTGGGTTCCAACCTCCTTGAGATCCTGCTGCTTCAGTCCATGCTGCTCCATCAGGAAAGCCAGAACTTTACGAGGAGCCGTTGCTGGAATGGGGTGGTGTTCCTCTTCCCAGGCGTGAACCAAAGTAGCGAGAGTATCCATCATCACAGCCCGAGGGTGATTCTCGTCAGACCCAATCTCATCGACCAGTTCATCAAGGTCTTTGCGGGCCCTCTGGTAGTCAGATTCCGTGTTGATGACAAACAGCGGCTCAACCTGCTTCCAGGCTCGGTCCAATGCCCTATCCAGGACTGATTTTCGCTGTGGCTGGTTCAACGATTGTCTTTTGGCAGCGGGTTTCATGGCTCCACCATTGACGCACCTCTGTGCCCTGCTGTCCCTAAATTAAGGACAGCAGGTCCCGCCTGACGATTTCGTATGCCTGCTTCGGGTCATAGTTCGTTCCGATGGCCAGTAGTGGGTGGATGTCTTGAACAAAGATGTCCTTGCTCATCTTCTGGTCTACGTTGGCGAGGTAGTCCTGCTGGTTGACGATGTGGTTTTCGAATTCCATGTAACGGCGGAATGCTTCGACAATCTTGGTTGCATCTGCTGAAGTCTGTCCCCGCCACAGATCAAAGAGGTCCCGACCTTTCTTCCGTTGGTAGAGCGCCCGCATCTTTGTGCCCAGCAACTCGTCCAGGGAATAGGTGCGGATCTGGGCCTCACCCTCGAACCAGGGGGATTTCACTTTCAATGGTTTCGTCTCGTATCCGAAAACGGTGAAGTGCTCCCTGGTGTTGATTTCCACCTTCAGCCCCATCTTTTTCCCAGATTCCGACTGGAACCGATAGCGAAAGGTCACCCTTCCTTCACCCTGATCCCGTTTTGGATTCCCGAGCCATGGATCGAGGGCGTCTCGGATAGCTGTCATCACGGGTCCAATGGGCTCAGCCCGCACTTGGACGAGGTCAATGTCCTCCGAGTACCGAGCATTCCAGTCGAGGAACAACTTGTTAAATGCCGTGCCTCCCCTGAGCGCCATGGAATCCAGGATAACTGGATTTTGAAATATCTGGACAATGGCTTTGCTCAGGACCAAATCCTGCTCAACCTGTTCCTCTGAAATCCAAGGGGCTTTCTGCCGCCAATCGTTGATGTAGGCCTGATTTATCATTGGTCTGGGTCCAATGGGTGGTTGATGTCCAGATTCCAAACGGGATCAATGTTCTTGCTCACTTCGGCACTTGGTTCGAGCAGGCGCAGTGGTTGAACTCCTGCTGGCTTACATGCCTCTGCCAGTTCTTTCAACCCGAGGAACTGCAGGATGTATCCGAGACGGCGAGCGGTTAGGTGGTCGCCATGTGCGGCAATGGTTTGCTTTAGTTTCTTCTCATCCATGGCCTCTGCCAGATCCTTGAGTACCGTGGTCACATTGTCCAGCCCACCAGTGGACTTGCTGAAGAACACCAAGTCCCATGCTGTGGTTTCAGGATCAGAGACCTTGATGTTGCCAGTAGGGGTTTTGAAATCGTTGCTCACGGCGCTTTTGAATGCCGCTTTGCGCATGAATCGAATTCTGACCTTGCCGCAGACGATACTTCTCAACCCAGTGCGCACATTCGGGACCACCACCTGCAATTCCTGAACGGCATGATGGCTGGCTCCGTGGTTGGCGGCTGCAGATAGCCCCCCCACGTAATAGGGCAATTTCATGTAGGCCATGAGATGGGCAATGATCCATTCTGGCGGCAGGCAGCCCAAAGCTCGATGCGGCGGGTCCACGATGACGTAAAAGCCGCTCTTGGGCTTTGCAAGAATCCCTGCTTTGGTCTGGCGGAGGAGCGACAGTTTTAGGGCAACGGGGGTGACTCCGAGAGCGTCCAGGGCCTCTATTTTGGTAAAAGACGACCTTCCATGGGCACTGAGGGTGTCCAGCCAGTCACGCAAACGAATCTTCGGGGCTGTATTCATATCGAGTGCATATAGTATCTTACTTAGATACTTAATGCAATTGATATTTATACCACCTCGGAACTTTGAAACAGCGGCGTCCTGAAGATCCCCACCCAGACCCCTCTATTTGTAGCCAGAATCGATTTTAAGCCTATCCCTGAAGGCTTTTTGGGGATTGGGTCAAATGCAGGTTTGTTAGCACCCTGTTAGCGCATAACTTTGAAATTCCTGAAAAACTATTGGTAAATAAAGATATTTTGACTTGTTGCACATTGTAGGATCGGCTTCACAGGGAGGAAGTCGGGGGTTCGAGTCCCTCCAAGCCCACCAGTAAAGTGATACCCTCAAAGGGTTTATCACGCTGAAAGCCCTCCAAAGAGCCCTTTTGGAGGGCTTTTTGTTATCCTAACCCCCCTTGATCTCCAAGTAGTGATACCAAGGGTTTCTCGGATCAATCCGCAAATCGTCCGCAAAAGTGTTAGCACTTTGTTAGCGCCTTATAAGATGCGGGATCTTGTGGATCGGGGGGGGCTGAAACCAAATCGGGGAAACCAAATGGGGCGAGTTGGGCCATGGATTCTGGGCCAGGTCGGTCGGCACCCTAACCAGCCGAGTTACAGGCCAACCCAGGAAACTTTTTTCAGGTTAAAGGGGGCATGGTCCAGGAGGGGCGGTTTGGGGTAGGATCGGGGGTCTTGGGGAGGGGTGATGAATGGCCGCAAAAAGCAGTAAGCCTGAACCTCAGATCTTGGACTATCAGGGTAGGCGAATACCTGAGCGCCTAAAGAAGCTCTATTGGCACGGCCCAATTGTAACCTTTGTGACCATCGGCAGCGCCCTATTCACCATTTCGCTAAGCGGCAAGGTAGCCGAACACCTCCAACTACTCGATTGGCAGTGGCTTCTGATTCCAGGACTCTCCTATGCCTGCATCCTTGGGTTCTATCTGCGATTCAGTTGGAAACGAAAGATACGGCTGGAATCCGAGGCGATGAAGGGCCTTCCTGATGGCTGGCACCTGATCTATAGGTACAAAATGATCGAGCGCCGATTCCGTCCTGAGTTGGTCTATGGTGCAGCCTTCGAAGAAATTCTCCAAAGGCCAGGCGGTTGGTTTCGATATCGGAACGTCTACATCTCCAAATTCGAGAAGGACAAGTTGAAACCTAAAGCCCGAAATCAACAGCCAAATCGCACGGCGCTCTAACAAACTGAGTTACATAGCACAGACCATGGAAGACGAGGCCATGTTTCAGTAAGATGGTTCCGCCAATGAATCTCCAAAACCCTCGGAACGGCGATAAGGCCTCCAAATAGTCCCTCATTAATAGCAGGGAGCGGGAATGTTGGACAAAAAAGTGACCACCCCCTGGAAAGAGATCAGGATAGATACTTGGAGGGACTTCGAGAAATTTACATCAGAGGAATGCAAGGAATACCGCCAATGGGTGTTCCGAGGACAATCTGACTCGGCCTTTGGACTTTCGTCTTCCTTATACAGGCTCTTTGAACGTCTCCAGGAGATCTACGTCGCTGGAAGAGGTTGGAAGAAACTATTCAATCGAAAGGGCCACGAGGGACAGCTCCTCCTTAAGTTTAAATCCCATGCCCACCTTTACTTCAATCCTGCCCCCGAAAACGTTGCCAACCTCGAATGGCTTTCACTTATGCAGCACCATGGGACAGCTACTCGTCTCCTGGACGTAACCTTTTCACCGTACGTAGCGGCATACTTTGCCTTAGAGGGCACAGGTGGCGGCTCGGAATCTGTCGTCTACGCTATCCAACAAAAGATATTGATGCGAGCCACAGATAAAGTCCGTGACACGAATTCAAGAAGCGAAGATTTTCGAAGTTCGCTTCCCAATGACGAGCAACGGCCCTATTTGTTCTTCTATGAACCGCTTCGGCAAAGCGAAAGGCTGGCAGCTCAGCAAGGCCTATTCCTCGTTCCGAGCACCCTTAACAAGACATGTGACGAAATACTCCAAGATTATTCGATTCCGAAGGGCTGTCTGAATAAGTTGCTCATTTCAAAATCAGTAAAATATGAGGGCTTGAGGAGACTAAGGTTAATGAACATTTCTGCGGCAACTTTATTCCCTGGGCTGGACGGATTTTGCAAATCATTGAACCTTCAACCTCTTGAAGACATAAAAAATCTTGGGCGTGTTGGCGGAGCAACCAATGTCCAGAAATGACATAATTTCAAATTTTCTTCCATTAAATTGCCAAAATTTTCAGTTCAATATTTGGGCCAAACCTTGGGCAGGGGCCAAGACCACTGAATATGGGAAGCAATACCGAATTTCCATCGGAGACAAAGCTCCCGCCAACTATGAAATCTTGATACCAAATGATAGTTCCCCAGAACACGGATTTGAAAGTTTCAGTATCTCAAGCAAAGGAAACGAACATCTAACAAATAGATTCTTATTCGAGAAACTTGTTGAAAATGCAAATAAAGCAAAAGCAAAAGGCCAACTTGATTTCGAAGTCTGGTGGGGGTTTGATCGCCATATCTTTGTTCAGCTAGAACTAACTCCCCGTGGAAGAAGAGGTCTCGCCTTTCGCCCCGAATACATAGAGAAGGCTTGTAAATTTGGACTCCTGATCGACTTTTCGTTTCGGAAGTCTCCAGAAATTCATTTTAGCCGTGAAGTGCTTATTGACAGCCTAGCTTTAGACAAATCGGGTAAGGCAAATAAGCAGTTTTACGAGGACAAGTTCAAATGGGCGAAGAGATTTAGTGAGATCTCTGGAAAGCTGCTACCCATCAGCACAGGAACAGAAGTGATATCCATGGAGTCGGAATTCATAACGATGCCATGCGCTGAACTCGCATCAAGATCAGTTGAGGTTGGCGGTGGCGCAAAGGCCGCTGACCCCTTTCAGGCATTACGAAAGAACGGACCATTTCAAAAGATACCCCGTGACGTAAATTTTGTTGTGGCCTTCAAGGAGCAAAACCACGAACTAGCGAGGCATATTTGGAGCGCCCTGCAAGGCAACGTATTCAAGAGAGAATTCCCTGGATTTCAAAGCTTTTTCAAATTCAAGATCGAAAATGCCCGTGTCAGTCACGTAACCTTGGATAACTACGAAAAAGCACAGGCCGAAAGAATAGCCACTCATATTGCCAATATTAAGGCAAATACCAACGACATAACGATCGTTTTAATTGTTGAAGATAGGGAAAACGTTGAGGAAGAAGGAAGTAATTTCTATTACGAATTGAAAGCATTATCCTTAGCTGGCGGATTCTTAGTTCAGTTTTTAGATGCTGAAAAAATGAGAAATGATGAGACATTGAAGTGGGCAGCGTCCAGCATAGCGCTGCAAATATTTGCAAAACTGGGCGGAATTCCTTGGAGAATTCCAACAACCCGTGAAACTCTAGTTATCGGCATTGGAAATTCATTCGTCAGAGATGAAAGCGGAACAATTACACGCTTTTATGCCCATTCTGTCTGTATGTCCACGGACGGGCTCATCCGAGACGTGGAACTACTTGGGGAGGCAGAACAGGAAGCCGATCTTTCGGTCCAACTTAGCAGAACACTAAAGACAAAAATCTCCGAATACAAGAGCCAGGGATTCACTTCCATTTCCGTTCATGTCCCTTTTAAGCTCAACAAGGATTTGATTTCCGCCATCAAAAATGTGGTCAGACAAGAGGCAGGAGACAAGTGCTCGGTCCTAATACTTAAGATCAATGAAGACTCGAAATACTTCGGCTGGGCTGATACCGCAGGCAAGGCTCCATCTCTTGGCACGTATGTTCATATCTCAGAAAGAGAAAGCCTCCTGTGGATCGATGGCATAGAGTTGGGTGGCACTTCTCAAAAACGAATTGGAAAACCAGTCCACATTCAGTTGCTTTTTGATACGACTGGAAAATACGAGGTAAACAGGATGCTGGCCCTTGAGGACATTTACTACCTCTCAGGTGCCAACTGGCGAGGTTTCCGTCCGAAGAAATCTGCAACAACCATTTATTTCCCCAGGCTTCTTGCGGACTTTTATGCAGAATTTGATCGACGTGGCTTGAATGTTTCCAATAGCAAAATGGATCGAGGGCTGCCATGGTTCCTTTAGCTGAACCAAAATTCCGACTTGAAGATTTTCTGTTCGAAGATGAGAATCCGAATTCTATATTTGAAAGACTATTTTCAGCAGACGCACTTTGCGCTTGTTATGCAGACCACTTTACTCTTAGCCGTGCAAAGGGCATCGATAGATTCAATGGCGCTAGCTTCAAAAAGATAGCTACAGAAAGTCTCGAAGCCTCATCCAAGAAATGTATCTCTGGAAAATTCAAATTTAGTCCATATCTTCAGCACCTGAGATCAAAGGGCGCTGGTAAAAAGCCACGGGAAATCTCAATTGCAACAGTAAGAGACCGTGTGGTTCTATTTCAAATGAAAGAGTTATTGTATTCGCTATTTGGTAATCTGCGTGGAAACGATCTTGCCAACACCAAGGTCCACAAACTCGGGAAGTTGTTATCAGGCTTGGACAGAAGCAAAATTGAAGTTCTAAGGACGGACATCGAGGATTTCTTCCCTTCCGTTCGCCATGATGTAGTACTTGAACGAATTAAGGAAGTATCTAAGAGCACGAGAATTACCAGCCTTTTCAGGAAAGCACTTGAAAATCAGGATTATCCAACTGGAAGAAGGGCAAATAGGCTTCCAAAGCGAGCACAAGGTGTGCCGCAAGGACTTTCGATTTCCTCAGCAATGGCAAATTTGCATTTGTCCGAAATTGATGAAAAGCTCAACAAGAAGTTTGGAGCGAGATATTTTAGATACGTTGATGATATTCTCATTGTATGTAATCAGGGCGAAGGGAAAAATGTATTCACCTATTTGAAGCGCATGTTTTCAAAGAACGGTTTGAGGCTCCACAAATTAGGAAACGAGAAGTCCGATGTCTTCCAACTAAGTTCGGGTTTTATTTATCTCGGATACAAATTTAGCGGCGTAGATAATCTCGGCCTAACAGTGCGTCAATCCTCCATCGACAACCTTATGGAGAACTTGGTCGGATTGTTCACTGATTTCATCAGAAATAAAAAGAAGGACTTTTCAAGAAAGCCAAAGTTTAGGAACGATCAACTTTACAAATCCGTTTTCATTGAAAAACTCAACGAAAGAATTACGGGGGCGTTTTCAGAAAACAGACGATTTGGATGGATGTTTTTCTTTTCGGAAATAACAGATCTTCAATTACTACATAAAGTTGATTTTGTAGTCGCCACCCAGTTTTCGAGGCTACCCGAATTTGGTGGCACACCTCCACCCACGATAAAGACATTTATGAGAACCTACTTTGAAGTGCGGCATTCAAAAGACAGGAGCTACTTCGTAGATTACGATAGCGTAAGCGTCCGGCGGTGACAGGTTGACAGAAAAATCAGGCCTTTTCTTGTCCGTCGGATTCAGAAGTTTTGAGGCGCTGTAGAAACCCAGGGTAAACGGTCCAAATATGGCCGTCTCCCGCCAA
>Ga0326728_10020406_pt1 | contig 12640 bp, 5 predicted proteins | sample MB3enrmetagenome_FD_207602 | JGI IMG/M metagenome (GOLD analysis project Ga0326728, IMG submission 207602) | Lab enriched peat soil microbial communities from McLean, Ithaca, NY, United States - MB31MN | ecosystem: Environmental > Terrestrial > Soil > Wetlands > Peat | place: USA: New York...
GCGGCGTGTGGATTCCTGCTTTGGCGATCCAAACCGCTTTATGTGGGCCTTGTCTTCTGGCTCTGGTTTGTGACGCCGTTTCTTGCTCGCGTGGTGGATTTTCAGGCTGGGTTTACGCCGACGAACTCGGTTGAGTTGGCGCCCTACCTTGCTGCCGCCGTCTCCGGCGCCTCTCTTCTGTTCAACCTGCGGCGTCTTGCGAGCCGGGAAGCTCTTCCCTATATTTGCGCTCTGGCGGCTGTTCTCTATGGCACAGTCCTCGGACTCAGGTATCTTCCGCTGTTTGATGTCTTGCGCGCTCTCGTGAATTGGCTTGTGCCGGTGATTTTTGGATTGTTCGTATATCAGCATCGCCAGTACTATGCGGAGTTTCGCAGAGCAATCGAAAAGTCGTTCCTCTATGGCGTTCTGCTGCTCGGCGCCTACGGCATTTATCAGTATTTTCTGCTCCCGGAGTGGGACCGTACGTGGATGCTGAACGTGCAACTGAATTCCTTCGGTGCAGCTGACGAGATGAAAACGCGTCCTTTCAGCACCATGAATGCTCCCGCCGTCTTCGCCGCCACCATGGCTTGCGGGCTGTTGGTCTTGTTCAATCTCAAGGGGAAGTTGCGTCTGCCGGCGGCAGCCGCGGGATTTGGCGGCCTCATCCTGACCCTGAGCCGAGCCTCCTGGATCAGTCTCGCCGTGGGCTCTATTTATCTCATCTTCCGGCTGGAAATGCGGACGCGCTTGCGGCTGGGGCTTGCCGCCGTCGCCAGCGCGGCGGTTTTAATCGGATTGGCGCAAAGCCCGGGTGCCAAGGAGGTTGTCGCGGAGCGAGTGACAACCTTGAGCCAGCCTGGGCAGGACGCAAGCTTTTCAGCGCGCATTGAGGGGCATGAAAATGCCCTGCGCGAGCTGATGCAGTCGCCGTGGGGCGAGGGAATGGGCAGCACGGATGCCCTGCACAGTACCAGCGGAGATGACCCCAACATCGGCCCGCATGACAGCACTCTGCTCGAGCTTCTTTATTCTCTGGGCTGGGTTGGTGCGTTCCTCTACACCTTGGGATTTGGCTTGCTTGCTGCGCAACTGGTTCGCAAGGGGAGCAGCGACCGGTTTGTGCTGTCGGCTCAGGCCGTCCTGATCGGTCTTATGGTGCAGTCTCTCCTCAACAGCGTCTTTCTGGGGGCCCTGGGCTTCGTGGTTTGGACATTTGCCGCCATGACCCTCTCTGCTCCCGGGGCGCCCGAAAGTTCTGCGTATACGGAGCGCGAGCCCGAGGCGGAAGGCCGCCTCGCGCGCGTATAGGAAATCTCGATGCGAGTTCTGCACATCCTCAACGACGTGAGCGATCGCGGCAACGGCATTGTGAATGCCGCGGTGGGTCTCGCGATGGAACAGGCGCGTCAGGGCTATTGCGTCGCGGTGGCTTCCGCGGGCGGCGGATATCAGCCGCTTCTTTTGCGCGCCGGCGTTCTTCATCTGCCTTTGGATCAATCGCGGCGGTTGCTGAGTATTTTGCGCGCGGCTCAGCTCTTTCACAAACAGCTGCTTACCTTCAGGCCAGACGTCGTGCATGCCCATATGCGCACCGGCCTGGTTCTCGCCTGGTTCTGGCGCCATTTTGAGAAGTTTGCTCTCGTCGGCCATGTGCACAACGTGCACGACCGCGAATCGATGATCATGGGCCTTGCAGATCGCGTTATCGCCGTCAGTGAATCGGTTGGGGCAACCATGGCTGCCCACGGAATTCCCCGGCGAAAGCTGCGTGTTGTCCTGAACCGGACGCTGAACAGCGCTCACCGGCCACGACTGGAAGAGGTCGAGCCGGCCTTGCTGGCAAAGCCCGCCATTGTCACGGTCTGCGGCATGAACCGCCGCAAGGGCGTTGAGGAACTGCTCGCAGCATTCGATGAGGTAGCAGGAAGGTTTCCTGGCGCGCATCTTTACCTGGTCGGAGATGGACCCGAGCGCGGCGAGTTCGAGCGCCTGGCGCGGCGATCTCCGCACAGCGGCCGGATTCACTTTGAAGGCTTTCGCCCAGCCCCGCAAGCCTACATGTTGAGCGCTGACGTTTTTGTGCTTGCCGCGCGGCGCGAATCCTTTGGACTGGTTTTGATTGAAGCCCGCGCCGCCGGGTGCGCCATCGTAGCCACTGACGCAGACGGCATCGCCGAGGCGCTCGATCACGGCCGCAGCGGCATGCTGGTGCCGCCGCGCAACCCTTCCGCCCTGGCCCGAGCGCTGTGCCACATGCTCGAGAACGATGAGGAGCGCACGGAATGGAGGAGACGTGGAAGATTGGGAATCGAGAAGTATTCGATTGAGCGAATGGCGGATGAAGTGAGGGAGGTGTATGACGAGATAGTTGGGCAGAAAAGGTGGCGCGAAGTCCCGGGCATCGCCTAGCTCTCCATGAATTATGCGCGCCGAATTTCGCCCGGATAGCTGCGGAAATTGAAGCGAAAGCGCTCACTCCGGTTCGATCTCGACGACCAGGGGATGATCGGGGATCGAGAGGCGCACGCTCATGGCATCTGCATATCTCTTCAATGGCGCCTCCTGAAGTACCGGCTCAAAGAGAGTGACACGGCGAGCCTTTTTCCCCATGATCAGCATCGTTTCGACGGCAGGATTTTCCTGGTCGCCACGCAAACCACGGCTGTAACTCGAAACCTCCTGCCAGAGAACAAGATCGAATAGCCCGTTGGATTTTTTCAACAGTAGATGGTGAATCGCCGGATTGGAATCGCTGAGGGTCCAGGAAAACTCGAACGGAGGCTTCGGCTCAGCAATGTCGTTCAATTCCTGGATCAGGTTCTTTACGGCCACAAATGCTGGCTTCTCCGTCCCATCCGCCCTGACAAGTCCCCAATGCATCGCATTCCTGGCAAAGCCTGGATCTGGCCTCACATCGAAGAGCTCATAAAGGTACGTCCTGGCAATCTGTTTTGTGAAGTTTTCAAGCACAAGTCGCGGAATGTATTTGGCGGCTGCCGGCTCCGAGACGGCAGGTTGATCGCGGAGGTCGTTTATGGCATTGTGGTACCCGCTTTCCGTAATCGCGATTGGTTTATCGCCGAAAACGGTCCTTGCCAGTTCGAGCTGCTCCGAAAAGACGACGGATGGCATCTTCCCCGCTGGATAGGGATGCAGATTTCCTTCGTCGAATGCCCCAACGTTGCCGCCAAATGCCTTCCCATTGTTCACGAACGCAAGCGATGGCGCAATCACGAGAGGGCGGGGTGCAGGAAGTGACTGCACCGAGGAGAAGATATCCTTTTGATAATCGCGATCAACGGCGACCCAGTCGGCCATGCCACTGATGTCGAGTTCATTAGGCCCTTCAAACGACTCGATGGTGTTGCCCGCCAATTGCTCAATGTGCTGGAGCAGGGCCGGGGTGACAGGGCCGAGCTGGTTTCGCGGGTCTACCACGGCATCGAAGCGGATTCCCAGACGGCCGAGCTCGATCCAGCGGTCGTAAAGCTTGGCGTTGTAAGCCGAGTCTTGAAGGTGTATGCCGTCGCGAAGGTGCCGGATGCCGATAGAACGCACCTCTTGTTTCACCAGAGCAAAGTTCCCGTAGGTGCAATCGAAATAGCTTAAATGCGTATTGACGCCTATGCTGTTGATAAATGCTGATGCGCTCAGTGCTTTCTCCTGGACGGGAATCTGGCTATGACTTCCCCTGGCCACCGATGAATCCAGCGATTTGAGCATCCCGCACGTGCTGGCGATGAGAACCCCGGCAAAGAAGAGACAAAAAACCGAAAAGCGGAGATTTCTGTTGTCACGGACGATATAAGATGTCATCGGGAAGTATCCAACCAAGTGAGAATTGCCTGCGTCTAAGCCCCTGTACAGCAAGAGGGCCCCGCTTCCTTTGCCATGCCGGTTAGACGGCAGGCGCGATGAATGGGTATGCACCGTTTCGTATAAGCATTCAGATGCATATCCAGAGGGCGAGAGTGCATTCTCATTGAGCAAGACCGGTGCGTGCTCACATCCTGCTAGTTAACTCGATCAACGCATTTCGCCTCGGAAAGATCCCGCCCTGACTCTATGAGTTCGGGCTTGACCATCACACGCAGGGTGAAGTGTATGGCTGGCATTGATGTTGTTATTGCAGACAATCAGCCGCTTTCGCTTTACGGCATGAGAAGCGCGGTTGCCGATCAGGCGGATATCAGAATACTTGCTGAATGTGAAACCTCCGATCGCCTTCTTGATGCGATTCGCCATTTCTCTCCGGATGTCGTGCTGGTGAGCGCCGAGATCTTGAGCGAGGAACTCAGCGCCCTCGAAGAGCTTGTAACTGAAGTTGATGACACGCGCGTCATCGTTGTAACAAGCAGAAAAGATCCCGGGTTCCTTGAAGCCGCACTGCGCTGCGGAGCCAAAGGCGTGTTCCAAAGGGAATGGCCGGTGCAGCAGATTCCCCTGGCGATCAGAAAAGTGACCAACGGAGGGGTCTGGCTAGAGCAGGGCGCCGCTGAACGTGTTCTGGACCAGGTCCTTTCGAGGCGCAAGGTTCCCGACGCCGAAGAGATGCGCATCGCTTCGCTTACCCCGCGTGAGCACGAGGTCATTCAATTGGTCTGTCAGGGGTTGAGAAATAAGGAGATTTCGAACCAGCTTCACATTAGCATGGCTACTGTCTCTCATCACCTCACATCGATCTACAGCAAGCTCGAAGTCAGCGACAGAACCGCCCTCGTCATCTATGCGATGAAGCGTAAACTGGTGACTTTCTGAGTGAGGCGTTGACGAACCAGCGGCAGGAAAGCAATGGACTACGACGAACGGTTTAGTTATAAGGGGCTACGGCTTTGGTGTTACTACAAGAGCACCAACTGATTCCACCCGGCAGCACCACGGTATTCCATCCCTAGCTGCAAGCGAAACCTGAAGCGGTCTGCCTGGGAATTCTCTCTAACTCGATATGATCGCCCATTCTGATCTCGGCAATCGAGTACCTGTCAGAGCATCGGGTTTTGTAAGAAAGCCTGGAAAGTTTCGATTTCTTGCCCGTCTAATGCTCTCCGTCTGTACATTCCTTGCCGCCGTGTCGTCCGGCCCGGCGCAGGAGACCGTCATCATCGACGCGCAAGGAGCAAAGACTCCGTTCCCGCACTTCTGGGAGCAGATGTTCGGCTCCGGACGTGCCATTCTTTCGCTGCGCGAGAGCTATCGCGACGACCTTCGGGCGGTAAAACAGGTGGCGGATTTTCGCTACGTCCGGTTCCACGCCATTCTTCATGATGAGGTAGGAGTCTACAACGAAGACGAGCACGGCAATCCCATTAACAACTTTTCCTATGTCGATCAGATTTGCGATGGACTTCTCAAAAACGGCGTGCGGCCATTTGTCGAGATCGGTTTTATGCCGCGCAAGCTTGCCTTCAATCCCGATGCTCTGCATCCGTTCTGGTACAAGCCGAATGTATCGCCGCCCAAAAGCATGGATCGCTGGGACGACTTAATCCGGCACTTTGCGCAGCACCTCATTGATCGTTATGGAATCGGCGAGGTTTCGCAATGGTATTTCGAGGTGTGGAATGAGCCGAACATCGATTTTTGGAACGGCATCCCTCGTCAGAAATCGTACTTCGATCTCTACGCGCATACAGCGAAGGCTCTCAAAAGCGTCAGCCCTGAGCTGCGCGTGGGAGGTCCCGCGACGGCAGCCGCGGCCTGGGTTAGCGATTTCCTGAGGTTCGCCGCCGAGAACCATGTGCCCGTGGACTTCGTCTCTACACACGCCTATGCCGACGATACGGTCGAGAATCTTTTCGGCACAAACGAAGACATCCCGATGGACGATCGCGTCTGCAGGGCGGCCGCAAAGGTGCAAGGCGAGATCGCGGCTTCAGCGACACCCCACCTACCGCTGTTCATTACCGAGTGGAATGTGCAGGGCGAGATGGAATCGCGCGACACGATCTTCGTCGGGCCGGCGCTGGCTAACACCGTGCGCCAGTGTGATGGGCTCGTGAGCATGATGTCATTCTGGACCTTTTCCGATGTCTTCGAAGAAAACGGGCCTATTGCGAAGCCTTTTATCGGCATGTTCGGTTTGCGCGCGAAGGGTGGAATCAATAAGCCCAGCTATTACGCGTATGAATTGCTACATGAATTGGGCACCGAGCGCCTGACCAATGCGTCGCACGACGTAATCGCCACCGAAAAAACAGGCGGGGAAATTGAGGTCGCAGCCTGGAATCTGGTTGATCCTGGCGGGCGCGGAGTCGAAGAAACCATCGATCTCGAATTCGGGCACACGCTCCCGAACGCGCGTGTCACCATTCAGCGGGTCGATGACGATCATGGCAATGTCCTCAGGCAGTATGCGGCGATGGGCAGCCCGCAGGATCCGACTCCCGCGCAGGTGGAGCAGTTGAATCGCGCCACGGCGCTGCCGGCGCCATCCGAGAACAGGCTGACAAACGGAAAGCTATCGATCCAGCTTTCGCCCAACTCGCTTGTGCTCGTTAAAGTGCTGCCTTGACAACTTTACGGCCGGCCGGCGGCGACTTCGCCGCATAGCCCCTTATCGGCGCGGCCTCTTTCTGCTGCGCTTTCAGCAGACCTTTACTGACCGGCATCTCCTGAAGCAGCATTTCAGCAGCCTGGATAACAGGATGCTCATGGAACCATTGCTGCACGGCATCGTCACAAAGCAGATTCACAACTGCCAGCAATGACATCCCCATGTGATGCGTCATCCACTCCTTCACGAGAACCGGGCCCGCCGGCAGAGAGTGGTCTGCAGCCTCGTAGAAACCGTAGGCTCCCGTCCAGCGGGCCGACTCCATTCGCCGCAGGTTGCGTATCGCCTCAGCCGGATCGACGCTCAGGGCAAGGAAAGTGGAGTAAGGCGAGATAACGGGACCAGCGTTGGCTTCAAACCAAAGTGCGAGGCGCGGGATGCCATAGGCGAAGTAGTGGTAATCGCCTCGATCGTTTACTGGCGACGAGCCCGACTCCGATATTCCCCAGGGAATTCCATGTTCCTGGCCGTATGCCTGTTGCACTTTAACGCAGGCATCCTGGGTGTACGCGATCATGGTTCCGTTATAGGTGCGCATCCAGAGAGCCGGCATCAGATACTCGAACATCGTTCCGGACCAGGAAAGAAGAAGAAAACGGCCGTAGGCGAGGGTGTGCTCGCGTCCCAGCTTCAACCAGCTCTGCTGAGGAATGTCGCCGCGCGCGATGGCCAGAAAAGTTGCGATGCGCGCTTCCGAGGCGATCAGGTCGTAACAGGAACCGTGCCGCCGCTGCGCGCCCATTTCAAAGCCGATGGAGAGGATGCGGCGCCACGGATCGACGAGGAAGCTGAAATCCATCCCCTGGGCGAGACGCTCCGCCTCCTGTTCGATTTGCTGCAATTCCAAAAGCAGACTTCTTAGGTTATGAATGGCTGCCGGGAGCAAATCGAGCAGCCGGTCGCGCGCCCCCGCAACGACCCCGTCCGTGACCAGCGTACGATGTGGGGCACTCAAGACAAGCCGCAACTCTTCAGCAAATTCAAGAGCACCCGCGCAACTGAGATTGAAGCCTCGCCGATCGAGGCCAGGCTGCTGCACGCTACCCAATGCGGCGCATTCCGGCATGAGCCAGGGAAGATAGTTCTCAAGAAGATGGTTGATGGCGTCGATGCGATGCCCGGCTTCTCGAATCCAGAAGGCGCACTCAGGATCGGCTGGCGGTGAGGCCGCTATTTCTGCAACTGCTATTTTCGCGCGAGGCAACCAGGCGATCCAGTCGGACTCGCTTGCCTCATAGCCGGGCATGGAAATCCCTCTCGAAAGCGCGAGGCGCATATGCGTGTGCAGGCCGCGGAACAATTCCTGCACGAGCAAGGGCCTGGCGGCCAGGGCTCGCGCCCCGGAATGCAGCGTGTAGAGCGATGCAACAAGATTTCCGCTGTCGACCGATGAAATGAAACGGGAAGGCTCAAGCGGCTGCAGGGTTTGGGTGTCGTACCAGTTGTAGAGGTGGCCGCGATACTTCTGCATGTGCGCGATGGTCCCAAGAGTGTGGCAGGTGAGCGTGGCGAACTCCGGGGTGGTGATGAATCCCAACTCGCGCGCAGCCTGCCGCGCATTCAGCAGCAGCCCGATATTTGTCGGAGAAATGCGCGCAGCCTCGTGCAGGCCTTCTTCTCTCACGTTGTCGGGAATCAGGTAGTGATGCCGTTCGGAGCTGAACTCGTGGAAATAGCGCCATATACGCAGAGCATGCGCGATGAGGAACTCGCGATCGCCGGGCGCGATGCGATGCTGCTCGCGGGGCGGGCGGTTCAGCCACTCTGTGATCGGGGCCGCAAAAGCCCACAGCGCCAGCACCGGCAATGCGCAAAAGAAGGCCCAGCCCTGGGGTGCCAGGAACCAGACGAGCACGCCGGCGGCAATGGCAAACACGGGGGTTGCTGCCAGATACCGGTCGCCAGACGCCCGCGGCCCGGTTTGCATTTCGCTTTGGGCCGCAGTTTCCCATTCGAGCAGGCGCTCTCCGGTGATGAATCTTCGAACCAGTGACCGCAGAATCGCGTCGAATGCGAGCAAGGTCTCGTGGGGCAGGAACACCAGGGAGAGAAAGGAAATCGTCGCTGCCTGTCTCAGAGCGGCAACGGCCTCGCCGGCTTGCTCTGTCTTGCCGGTCGAAAGCACGCGCCCCAGTGAGAACAGGAACTGGGCGGCGGCGGGAAAGAACAGCATGATGAGCGGAACAATCGTCCAGTAAAGCGGGCCGCCGGGCAGAAAAGTCCAACCCGCGAGAAAAAGGAAAAAAGACGCCGGATGCACGAGCGAGCGGCGCAGGTTATCGAAAATCTTCCAGCGCGAGACGCTCGAAATCGGGTTGCTCACCTTTTTGCCTGACTCGTCGGGCACGCGAGAAAAGATCCACTGCGCAATCTGCCAATCGCCACGAAGCCAGCGGTGCTTGCGGCGAATGTAGGCGCTGTAGCGAGAGGGATAGTCCTCGACGAGCTCGACATCGGAAACGAGCCCGGCGCGTGCGTACGCGCCTTCGATCAGGTCGTGGCTGAGCAGCGAATCGCGCGGAAATCTGCGGTCGAGCACGGCGTGCAGAGTCGCAACTTCATAGATTCCTTTGCCGGTAAAAATGCCCTCACCGAAAAGGTCCTGATAAGCGTCGGAGATGGCGCGTGTGTAGAGGTCGAGGCCGCCCTGGCCGGAGTAGATTGCCGCAAGCCGCGAGCTTGCCGTCGAGCGCACCGCCACGCCGATGCGAGGCTGCAATATGCCGAACCCCTCCGTCACCAGGCGAAGCCTGGGATCGATCACTGCCTGGTTCAGCGGATGTGCAATCGCTCCCGCCAGCCGTGCCGCCGCGCCGCGAGGGAGCTGGGAATCGCTATCCAGTGTCAAGACATAGCGCACTTTTTCAAGAACCCCAACCGGGCCGGCCTTGATAGGAAAGGCGTCGAATTCATGAGCGAGCAGCTTGTTCAGGTCGAGGAGCTTGCCCCGCTTTCGCTCCCAGCCCATCCAAACTCCCTGGCGCGTGTTGAAGACGCGATGACGATGCAGAAGAAGAAAGGCGCCATTTTCGGGCGGCGCGTACTTTGCGTTCAATTCGCCGATCAGCCAGACCGCGAGCTCGACCAGAGGATGAAAGTCTTTTTCTCGCGGCCTGCTTGCCGAATCGGCCAGATCGGTAAGCAATGCAAAATGCAGATTGGGATCGCGATTGCCAAGGAAGCGGACTTCGAGATCGTTGATCAGCTTGCGCACTTGTTTTTCGTTTAGCAGCAGCGTAGGAACGGCAACAAGCGTCGTGCGCTCGCGGGGGATGCCGTCCTTGAAATCCAGCTTGGGCAGCGGCTTGGGATCAATAAGCGCGGTGATGGCATCGTTGACCAGGTCGACTGCAACCTGCGAGGCAGGAATGCAAACCAGAATGAGGAGCGCAAGCAGCCCGATGAGCCCATCGATTTGCGGCAGAACAGGAAACAATGCAGCAAAACTCAGGAAGATTGTAAGGAACACGATGCCATCGAGAAAAAAGCTCTCGGCATGGGCAAGGACAAAGTTCTGTATGCGCAATGCCGGGGAAGGATGAAAGCCAATGCGGGCGGCGAGTTTCGGAAACCCCTTGTCGAGCAGGTAGAAACCGACGTGTTCATGCTTTTGTTGTACGCGCGGGTCAGACGCGCCTGGGTGCGCCCGGGCCTCTTGTGCGAGTTCGAGTGCGGCCTGGGCTACCTCCCATTCCACGCAGTTGGAGCGGCGCGCGGCTTGTGCAATCCGCTTGCGGTAAAGCTCACGGCTCTCAAAGTCCATGGCGGCGAAAACACCGGCCGGATCCTGCCGGAGAAACTTGTCGAAAGTGATCAGCGGCTCGATGAGATAAATCCAGTCGGCATGGGTAATCTCTCGCATGCTCTTGATGTGGTCCAACAGCAGTGGCGCCGGTTTCGCGCCGGGAACGCGAAGCAGGTCACGGGATTCGCCCAGAATCATCTCCAGCATGGCGAACTTGAGAAACGTGCCGAAACTCCACAGTTCTTCGACATTGAGCGGTTCGAGGGCCTGCAAGGTCCGGACAAATGTGCTGAAGGTGGCCGCGGAAAACACGCCGTCCACGGCCTGCAGGTAGACGCGGGCAACGCCCGCGATGCGCGGCTCATCCTCGCGTGCACCGAGCGGCAGGCGCGGAAGTTCGGCAATCCTGCGCGGCTTGTCGGAGACCGCCGAAATTGCAGCCCTGAACAAGCGGTAACTCGCGCCAATCTCGAGAAGCGCAGAGCGGCGGGCCGTCGTCTCGGGATCGCTCGAGTGGCGCGGAAGCGGTTGCCGTGCGAGATCCTGTTCGACGCTCCGGAGCGCCTGGCGGGCGGCGTGAACCCGCAAGGTGAAATAGCTGCGTGCATCAGGCCGCGGAACCACTTCCCAGGATGCGGCTGCCTCCGCGGCCTGACGCAGGCGCTCCATCGTTTCCGCGCCAACTGCTTCCTCGGCCGGCGGGATGGTAAATGCTTCGCTCATCGATACCTCAGCGATAACTTGCGGCCTGCATCTCGAACATGGCTGCGTAACGGCCCTCGAGAGCCATCAATTGCTGATGAGATCCCTCTTCCACCAGGCGCCCGGATTCCAGAACCACAATGCGATCGGCCATGCGAACCGTTGAAAAGCGGTGCGAGATCAGCAGCGCCATCTTGCCGAACGTGAGCTCGGCGAAGCGCTCAAAGACTTCGAATTCGCTTCGCGCATCGAGCGATGCCGTGGGCTCGTCGAGAATGAGCAATTGCGCGTCGCGAAGATAGGCGCGCGCCAGCGCCAGCTTCTGCCATTCGCCGCCTGATAAATCGACGCCGCTTTCGAATCGCCTGCCGAGCATCTGGCCATAGCCGCCCGGCAGTTTTGCCACCACGTCGCTGGCCAGGCTTCGCGATGCTGCGTACTCGATCTCCTCCGTCGTGTGCTCTACCTCGATGCGGCCAACTTCGATGTTCTCGCGCGCTGTCATTTCGTAGCGCATGAAGTCCTGAAAGATGACCCCAATTTCCGTATGCAGGTCGGCGAGATCGTACTCCCGCAGGTCCACTCCATCCAGCAGAATCCGGCCTTCCGTCGGGTCGTAAAGCCGCGTAATCAGCTTGACGACAGTGGTCTTTCCCTCGCCGTTCTCGCCAATCAGCGCCACCCTCTCGCCGGGCCGAAGCGCGAAATTGAAACCGTCAAGAACGCGCCGGCTGGTGCCCGGATACACAAAAGAGACATTCTGAAATTCGAACCCTCGCAGAATCGGACGCGGCGCACAAATTCCGCCGGGCTTCGATTTCACCGCTGGTTCCATGGCGAAGAACGCCAGCAGATCGGTGAGAAACAACGCCTGGTCGGCGACTCCCGAAGCCGTCGAAAACGCCTGCTGAATGTTGCCCGTTGCCTGCATGATCGCGGTTGTGATCAGCGTCAGGGCGCCGATGGTATAGACGCCATGGATCGTGCGGTAAATGCTCAGCACGTAAGCAGCGTAATATCCGAGTTGGCCGAGAATGGAAAGCAGCCCGCCCCAAAACAGGCGCCGCTTGTTGAGCGCAACGTTCTCTTCATAGATTCTTCGCGAAAGCGCCTCAAACCGGTTGGTCAGAAATCCGCTGAGGTTGAAGAGCTTGAGTTCCTTGGCCGCCTCCTTGCTGCCGCCCACCTGCCGCAAATAATCCATTTGCCTGCGCGCGGGCGTCTGCCGGAAGTTCTTGGCATAAGTAAGGAATGCGAAGTGGCTCTCGCCCAGGAACGCGGGAATGATTCCGGCCACGAGTAGGAGCAGAAGGAGAGGTGAGTAGAAGACGAGGACACCGGAAAACGCCGCTGCGGTAACGGTTTGCTGGATCAGCCTCCCCATCTGCTGAATCATGGCCAGCCTGTCCGTGGCCTGCACCCGCGCTCGCTCCAGGCGGTCGTAAAATACTGGATCCTCGTACACTGTCACGTCGAGCGCCGCTGCCTTGCGCATCACTTCCACGCTCACGTGATGGGTATAGTGATCGGCGAGTAAGTTGTCGAAGTAATCCACGGCGCGCAACAGCAAGCCAATGAGTACCGCGAGAATGGCTTCTGTCCCCACCAGCCACCAGAAGTATCCGGGAAGCGGCTTGTGAAACCTGATCTGATTG
>Ga0326728_10020407_pt1 | contig 12639 bp, 11 predicted proteins | sample MB3enrmetagenome_FD_207602 | JGI IMG/M metagenome (GOLD analysis project Ga0326728, IMG submission 207602) | Lab enriched peat soil microbial communities from McLean, Ithaca, NY, United States - MB31MN | ecosystem: Environmental > Terrestrial > Soil > Wetlands > Peat | place: USA: New York...
CCACAGATCTTCCTGCCGCTCCCGTTTCTTCCGCGTCCCCATGGCCATGCAGTATAGACGACCAAAACATTCTCTCGGTCACATGTTTTTGGACTATTACCACGGGCTGCTAGTGGTATTCAACCATCCGTTGTGGGATGAGCGTGGCATTGGCGAGGCGGCGCATCAGGCCATGGTGGGGACGGTCCTCGGCGAGTACGGCACTCTTATCCACGCGCTAGAATTGAATGCACTGCGACCGTGGCCGGAAAACCGGTCGGTGATCGCGATGGCCCGAGATACAGGCCATCCGCTTGTGTCGGGCGGCGACCGGCACGGATGCGAGCCTAACGCCAACGTGAACCTGACCAACGCCGGAAGCTTTGCGGAGTTTGTGGAAGAGATTCGGGTCGACGGAATTAGCGATGTCTTGTTCATGCCCCAATATCGCGAAGGCCGCCGGTTGCGTTACGTAGAAACAATCTGGGATGTCCTCCGCGATTATCCCGAGCATCCAAACCGTGTCCGTTGGAGCGATCGCGTATTCTTCCGTCAGGACAATGGCGTGGACGCGCCCGTTTCGTCATTCTGGAAAAGGGGTGACCCGGAGGTACTCCAGCTGTTCGTCAGCGTTGTCGAATTATTCCAGCAGCCCCGTTTGCGGCCTGTGCTCCGCTTGGCACTATCCGAGCGGCAGGAGTTTGCGCAATGACGCCCGTCCCGAGGGTCGCGTTTTTCACGGATTCTTTTCACGAGGTGAATGGGGTAGCGCTCACCAGCCGGCAGTTTGAGGGTTTTGCCCGCCGCCAAAGCCTGCCCTTCCTCTCTGTCCACTGCGGCCCCAAGGACTTCTTCTTGAACCAGGAACCTGTGTGGACGCTGGAATTGCGCAGGGGCCGTGCGGCTTTTGGATTGGAGCGCGATCTTTCATGTGATCCACTGCTGTTGTGCCGCCGGGAGCGCGTCGCACAAGTGGTATCGGAGTTCAAACCGGACCTGATTCACATTACCGGTCCTGGTGATGTGGGGATTCTAGGCGCCTGGACTGCGCATTCCTTGCGAGTTCCGCTAGCGGCCTCCTGGCACACCAACCTTCACGAGTTTGCCGCACGCCGCTTAGAACGCTCGCTCATGGGACTGCCTCGGCAGATCCGCCGGACGATCACTGGCGGAGTCGAGAGCGCCGCGCTGCATTGCGTACTACAGTTCTACCGCCTCGCGCGCCTCCTGTTCGCGCCAAATCCGGAGTTGGTGGAACTACTGCAACAGCGCACGGGCAGACCTACGTGCCTTATGCGGCGCGGCATCGATACCGCGTTGTTCTCTCCGGTTCGGCGTGATTCCTCAAGCAATTCTCTCACGCTGGGCTTCGTCGGACGGTTGTCGCCGGAGAAGAACGTGCGCTTTCTGGCGCAAATCGAAAGGGCGCTGCTGAATGCGGGGCGTTGCGACTTCCGGTTTCTAATTGTCGGCGGCGGCAGCGAGAAACAGTGGCTGTCCGAACATCTATGGCATGCCGAGTTCCCCGGGGTTCTGTCTGGAGAGGCGCTAGCCCGTGCCTACGCCAACATGGACATTTTTGTGTTTCCATCCCAGACCGACACATTCGGCAACGTGATCCTCGAGGCCATGGCTTCGGGAGTTCCCGCGGTGGTAACGGCGGATGGCGGTCCGAAGTTCCTGGTTGCATCCGGCGAAACTGGTTTCGTTGCTAGTGACGAGGCAGGCCTCTTGGACTGTGTACTCCGGCTGGCGGACGATCCCGGTTTACGGCGCGACATGGGCAACGTCGCTCGCCGGCATGCTTTGCACCAATCCTGGGATCAAATCTTTGAAAACGTCTATTCCGCCTATGGCACCCTCCTTGAGGGCCGCAGCGGAGACACGTGGAACAGCAAGCAGCCCAGCGATTATGCCACCTCGATGGCAGGATGCCGAGCCAGCTAGACGGCGAGCGAGTAGGCGGATCACGCCATGGACTTCCACAAGCACACGCATAAAACAACGGCGAGGAATGCGAGCAGAAGGAGTTCCGGGTCGTAGCGCACCAGGCACATGAGGATGTGCCGATCGACTGGGCAGGCTCCAACCATGAAAGATTCCGTTTAGGCGATTATGTTTGCGCGCGGCGGCTGGCTCAAGATGCTTTTTGGTTAGCCCGGCTCTGTTACCGGGCGCTGATATCTTCGCTAATATCAACAACAACAAACACTTACAGCAGGCACCAAGAAGTTATTGGAAATACCCCTTGGCAAGCTCGGGCTTCAGGGCTAGCGCCTTTTGCCAGCTAGCGCGGGCTTCCTCGGTTTGGCCTAGGGCTTCGAGTGCGATTCCCAGGTTGAGGAGCGCTTCGGCGAAGTCGGGCGAGCCGGTGAGAGCTTCCTTGTAAAGCTGCACGGCTTGCTCCTGTTGTCCCGATTTCTGGCGCAGAAGAGCGGCATTGTACAGAAACTCAGGAGAGCGCTCGCCGTTTTCGATTAATTTGGCGTGCAAGTCCAGGGCCTCGTCGATGCGGCCACGTTCGAGGGCTAGAGCCGCCAGAGCCCGCGAAGCCTCCGCGGATTGAGGCTGTGCGTCCAGACAGCGCTGGAACGCGTCATGGGCAGCGTCCAGTTCCCCCAGCTTCCAATAGGCGATACCGGCGTTGAGCAGGGCTTCGGGCCAATCCTTGTGCTTCCACAGGCACGCGTCAAAAGCCTCAGAAGCGCCGCGGAAATCCCCCCGTTCGAGCCGCAGGCAGCCCAGGCTGAAGCGGGCGTCTTCAGAATCGGGTGAGCGGTCGAGCAGGCGGGTGTACAGTTTCTCCGCCTCGGCAGGATTGCCGTCTTGTTCGAACGCGAGCGCCAGGTTCCAGAGCGCTGTCGTCGATTCTGGATTGAGTTCGAGCGCGCGCTGGTAGGATTCCCGGGCCTTTGTGCGATCTCCACTTTCCTGATAGGCAATACCTAGATTGAGCTGCAGCTCGGCATCGTTCGGACGCAATCGCAGGGCTTCCCCGTAAGCTTTGGCGGCCTCGGGACGCCCGGCCTTCTCGAGCGCCACGCCGAGGTTGAACCACCCCTCGAAGGCATCGGGCGCCACCTTGACCAGCGCCGCACAATGGGCGGCGGCTTTTTCGTAGTCCTGGCCTGCAAATGCAGCGGCGGCCAGACCTTCATGCGCTGCCCGGGAATCGGGCTGGATCTTCAACAGTTGCTCGGCGCATTGTGCGGCCGTGGCATGATCCTTCAACTCCAAATGGACGGCAATGGCATTCGCTAGCGCCTCTTCAGAGCGTGGGTTCAGTTCCAGAACGCGACCGTAAAACTCAGTAGCGTCGGAGAACTTCTTCAGGAGCTGAAGCGCTACGGCCTTTCCGAACAAAATGGGCTCGAGCCGGGCTGGTTCCAGATTGGGGATCAGGCGGAGGCAACGCTCGTACGCCTCGAGCGCCGGCCTAGCCGCACCCATGTGCAAACGGCACAGGCCCAGGCGACCGTGATGGACGAATGCACAGGGCGCGCCAATCGAAGGGCCAAGGCGGCAGGGGTGATGTCCACTGCGATGAGGGCCGGCTCCGCTACAAACGGAACTGTTGTAGGCGTGCAGGCCGGCCGGTGTCCAGCTCGCGCCCAAGCGGGCTGGAACCGGACGAAGGCCGCGCTGGGACGCTCGGAAGTGGCTGGTTTTAAAGGCTCCATCCAAACTGGCCGAGTGACCGCGACGCGGATTACGGGTGTCCTGACAGCGAATTCGACCGGATGCATCAGCACGGGCTTGGCATTCCCCTGCTCGACTCGCCCTTCGAGGGTCATCATCTCGATGAAGCGGGATGCGCACGGGGAAGGCGCCGGGATGCAGATTAGGGGCGGCAGGCTGATGTGGCTCGGGGAGCACACCGGTTGCGCATTCCGCCACGGAGCCTGATTTGGGCGTTGCGGGGCTACCGATGCCGAGAGGAACTCGGCCTCGACCAGGATGGCGGGCGGCGCTGGTGCGGCAACTGTTTCCGCGACCTCAGGTTTTCGTCTGCGACGCGGCCTGTTCTGCGCGAGAAAATTGACCGCATCCTCGTTTTGCTTCTTTAGATAGGCCTTGCGGTGTGCGGCGGAGCAGAACTCTCCGTCGTGCAATTTGCGCAAAGCGTTGATCTTTTTCCCGCAGTGAAGGCAATCCACTCCGTCAGTTCGATCGAACGACTCGTCGCGCTGCGCGAGGCGCGAAACAGCTTAAGGCACTGGCGGAGAATACCCTACAAGTCATCGTTGGTGAGCTTGACGTCGGCGCTCTTCCAGGCGGCGCGGAAATCCAGTTCGGCCTGCTTGGCTTCGGGCTTCCTTCCCTCGGCCTTCAGGCACTGCCAGAGCCCGTAGAGCGCGCGGCCGCTTCGGGGTTGGCGGGCCAACTCTTCGCGGAAAACCTTTTCGGCGGCTTCATATTGGTTCGCGATCATGAGGGCGCGGCCCAGCGATTCGCGCGGGGGGATGTACCAATCGGGAGGTTCGTCGTAGCGTAGAGCATCTTCAATGTGCGCGGCCTTTTGGAAGTGTTCCACGGCGGCGGGAATCGAGACGCGTGCGAGCGACATGTGGCCTTCGAGCAGGTGCGCGGCCAGGTTCAGAATGTCGCGGGAGCGGTTGAACCCAAATGTGGTCCCTTCCGGAATGCTGGTTGCAGCGGCAAACAGGGCACGCCGCTCGTAGTCGGCATCGTAGGTCTTGCCGGTCTGCGCAAAGGCCATGCCGCGCGAGAAATGCCAGAGCGCACGTGTGGTGAGCGCCGCGGCATCGGGCTCAGGAAGCTTCAAAATCTCGTCCCATCGATGAAAACGCACCAGCACCAGCATACGGGTTGGAAGGAAGGCTTCCACCATGGGGACGTCCTTCAACATCGGGGCGGCGTTGCCTACGAGTTGCGCTGCGGCGTTGTTGGCCTCGATGAAGCGGCCCTCCATGCTGGCTGCGATGGCGAGAAAGTGCAGGTTGTGGTTGTAATACATCGCCGGGTACATGCCGGTCACGTGGAACTTGTCGATGTATTGGCGGTCGACGTTGGCGGCCTCTTCGTTGGCACGCACTGCGCCGGCGTAATCGCCCGTGCGAATGTAAATGTGGCCAGGCATGTGGACCAGGTGGCCGGCCGCGGGGGCGAGTTTGGCGAGACGATCGGCGCTGGCCTGCGCGCGCTCGGGATGCGGCGACGCCTCAACGGCGTGAATGTAGAAATGATTTGCGCCGATGTGGTTCGGATCGCGCTTCAGCACCGATTCGAGCGTGGCCACGATCTCCTCTGTGCCTTCGGCGGGCTTGCCATCCGCGGTCCAGAGTTGCCAGGGGTTCAGGTCCATGGCACTTTCGGCGTAGAGTACCGCAGCGTCGAGATCGTCGGGATACTTCTTGGTGAGCTCGCCCATCGCCGTTTTGTAAAAAATGGCGAACAGTTTCAAGTTGGGCTTTGGCTCAGTGGTGTAGCGCGCGGCGAGCGCGGTCAGGTACGCCAGCTCCTCGGGCGAGGCGTGGGAGGCGAGTGCGAGGCCATGCTGGACGGCGTCCCACGCGGTCTTCTCACGGTTGAGGTCGGGCTCGGGATCGTTGTAATTTGGTCCGACCGCCAGCGCAACGCCCCAGTAGGCCATGGGACAGTCCGGGTCCAATTCCGCCGCGCGCTGAAATGCGAGCAAGGCTTCTTCGTGATTGAAAGCCCAGATGAGCGCGAGGCCCTGGTCGAAGAACTTTTGGGCTTCGGTGCTCTTAGTGGAGATGGGGTGATGGACATCACCGAGGCCGGGCATGAGGACGGCTTGGCGAGCTGGCGCGGTGGAGTGAGAGTGCTGGGCGAAGGCGCCGAAGAAGAAGAGTAAGGTGAGGGTGCAGAGCCTCATGGAGTTGATTTTAAGGCGGGCATGCTAGCGGGCGCGACTTGCTATGGTTGGCGCCTCTGCTCCGTCCGTCATGGCAGGTGCAGCAAGGTCTCTAACCTCGACCGCGTATGACGCCTTGAAAATCGCTGAGGCTCTGCCTCGAGTCGCGCTGACTCCACTCGCTGGCCGTCCGCGACCCAGAGCACCGCCTGACTCCGTCTCATGATTATCAGGCGGATCAGAAGCGATAACGTTGTGGCAGGGGCAGCTTGCTATTGCTTCACGGCAATGGCCGAGATTTCGATCTTCGCCCCACCGATCAAGCCCGCAACTTGCACGGTGGCTCGCGCTGGTTTCGGGTCTGGCATGAGCTTTTTATAGACATCGTTCATCTTCGGGACATCGTTCAAGTCCGTGATATAAACGATCACGGACACTATGTCGGTCATCTGAAAGCCCGCCTTCTTCACAACTTTTTCGATTGCCGCAATTGCATTTGTGGTCTGTAGAGTGATATCGGTTCCCGTAACTTTGCCCTGCGAGTCGGGCCCTTGCTGGCCTGCAACGTAGAGGGTATTGCCCGCCACATACCCCTCGCTAAAGGGCATTCCCTTCTGGAAGCCGATGGCTTTGTTTTGAGCAAACGCGCTAGCTAAAGTGCAAAACGCCAGCATGCCCACCAGCCAGAGACGCCGCTGAATCGTCTGTGCGTGTTTCTTTTTCATATTTGATGTCATGTTGTTGAAGGATTCTCCAATGATGTAATGCCAATCAGCATTCTGAACGATTAAACCACACTCCACACGAGGAGTTTGCCAGGGAATTGCCGGTGTCGATCTGCGGTGCCGGCGCGAAGAGCTAAAAGCGAAGATGCAGCGCGATCTGGAGCACCCTTGGGCCAAGCGTAGTAGAGACTTGTCCGAAGTAAGGGCTGAAGATATTGGTATTCGGATTACCGAAGTTCGCATGGTTGAAGACGTTAAATGCGTCCATGCGAAGTTCCACGTCCAGCCTGTCCTCGCTGTAGAACTTGAAGTGCTTGGCGAGAGCAACGTCCGTGTTGATGTCACCGGGACCGCGAATGGCATTGCGGCCCAGCGTGCCCTCGGTATACACCCCGTTCAACCCAGCGGCGTTGGTTTGGGCAATTTGGTCCAGCGCCAAAAGCCGGGTCGCGGAGAATGCCGCCGGGTTGAAGTAGTAATTTCCGGTGTTATCGTTGATAGTCTGCTGGTTGCGGCCGTTATAGATGGCCACGTTCGGCAGCACGAGATCGGCGCGTACCAGATTGGGCGCGCCGTCTCCTGCTGGGCCCGGATCAGTATTGGTGGCGTTCAGTCCGGCGAACACATCGAGCGGGAAACCGGTGCGCCAAGTCACGATCGGATACAGGCTCCATCCCTTGGTCAGCAGTTTAGGACCACTCTGCCAAGCGCGTTCAAAGGGAAGATCCCATCCGCCGGAGAAAGCGATCACCTGACGCACATCGGTATCTCCGAAAGCCCGGAAGTATTGCTCATCGTAGTAAGGCACCTGCGAGTTCCGCTGGCGGAAGCCCGAGACGTTGTCGAGTTCGTGAGACCAGGTATAGGCAAATGTGTAGAAGACATTCCCGAGCGTTGAATTGGCGTAGCGCTTGGTGAGGTTCACCTGGAACGAGTTATAATTCGCCGTACCGACATTCTGGAACTCGAGCAGATTCGAGAATGTGGCGTTGGAAGAGTCCGGATCGTAGAGACGCGTGTTGGAGCCCAGCGGAAAGGGATTGATATCCACCAGCGAGGTCAGCTTATGTGCGTCATAACCGACGTAACCAATCTCAAGAATCATGCCAGCCGGCAACTGCTGCTGAATATTGAGGTTGTACTGGTAGACATAGGGCGTGCGGAGATGCGGGTCGACCAGATAGACACCGCCGGTGCTGCCCAGCGGCTCGAAGGCCGCATAACTCGCCGTAGAGCTTGGGGGCGTCGAGGGGAACCCATTCGGAGTGTTCGTGTTGTTGGTGGCGAACGGATTGGAAAGATACCCGGTGGGGCCCGTCTCCGACCCGTTTAAAGAGTTGAAATAGAGGTTGGACTCGGCGTAGAACGGCGGAGCTCCATTGAATTGAAGATTGTCTTCACCCTTGAGGATGTCGTAGAAGACCCCAAAGCCGCCGCGAACTGCGGTCTTGGCGTTGCCAAAAACGTCCCAAGCGAAACCGAAGCGCGGCGCCCAATCGTTCTTATCGGGGAAGTTCACACCCTTGGGCGCTCCCGGGTCGCCGGGATAGACCAAGCCAGTGGGGGCGTTGACAAAGCGCTGGCTCTGCTCGCCGGGTATGAAGCTGAATGATCTTCCCTGGGTGTCGTGTTTCGGCTCGGCATATTCGTAACGGATACCGAGGTTGAGTGTTAGCCGGCGGTTGACGTGATACTCGTCCTGCGCGTAGCCCGCATATTGATGCGTGCGGATGTCATTAAAAGCGTTGGGGCCCTGGAAATAGTTATCCGGCAACCCGAACAGAAAGTCGGCCAGATCCGTGCCGGACCCGGTCTCGGTTGACGGTCCAAAGAATGTGAAGTCCCCGTTTCCGTAGAAGTCGTACTGTGTGTTGTTCTGATACGGAGAGAAGAAGACGCCGAACTTCATGGTGTGATGGCCCTTGGTCCACGAAAGGTTGTCATAGTAGGCGTAGACCGTATTGGCGAACGTCGTCGGCCCGTAAGAGGCGAAACCGGTGGAGAGACCGGTGCCACCAAAATACAGCAGAGGCGGGCCGCTGACTAGATCGGGCGTGATATTGATTCCGAGGTCCGCAGGAGTCACCTTGCTCAAGGGCGTGACCGGTGTGCCCTGGTTGGGAGTAGTGCGGACGGCGGTGACACGAGCTTCGTTCAGAAGAGAAGGCGTGAAGACGTGCGTGTAATTAAAGCTTCCGGAATATGTCTGGCCGAAACCCGCGTCGGTGTAGCCGGTTACGTTGGCGTTGTCGAAGGGGCCGGTGGTTTCGCTGTCGTGAGCGGTGAAAGTCGCCGACAGAGTGTCACGGCTGGAGATCGAGTAATCGAGCCTTCCAAGATACTCGTTGTTATTGGCGAGCGCGGAAGCGGTTGGAAACAGAAAGCCGGTCGAGGAGGCGGGAATAAGACCGTACTTAAAGTAAGCCTGCGCGACCGGATCTATTTTTGTAGGGTCGATGATACCCTCGCCAGCGAGCGTGGGGTTGGACTGGTAGTAGGGGTTCGCAGCAAGAAAATTTACGACGTTAGGATCGGGGCCGCCATTGAACGCTTGTGAGAAATCACCCTGGGCCTCGGCGGGCGTGTAGGTCTGCACCTTACCCTCCAACTGCACCTGCGTTTGCTTCTGGCCCTGATAGGAAAAGAAGAAGAAGAGCTTGTTGCGCCCATCGACAATATGGGGAATCACCATGGGGCCGCCGAAGGTGCCGCCATACTGGTTGCGCTTGAGGATCGCCCGGGGCAGGTCCTGCTGGTTACTAAAGAAGTCGTTCGCATCGAAGTCGTCATTGCGTACATAGTCGTAAGCGGTGCCGTGTAACTGATTCGTCCCGCTCTTACTGACGATGCTGACGATTCCGCCGGCGTTCCGCCCGTATTCGGCGCTATAGGTGCTTTCGAGAACGCGGAATTCGGCAACTGCATCGGGATTGGGATCCACCACAACGCCGTTGTCAAGCAGGTCGTTATTCAAGCCGCCGTCCAACAGATACGTCACGGAATCGGTACGCGCGCCGCCAATGCTATAGTTGCCGGCGGCGCCGGAGTCCGGATTGGTTGGCGTCACACCTGGCTGGGTGGCCAGGAGATCCAGCGTGTCGCGTCCATTGAGCGGGAGTTCGAAGATGGCTTGACCGACAACGGTACCGCCGACGGTGGAGTTCTGTGTCTCGACGTGGCTGGCCTGACTCTCGATCGTGATCTGGGTACTGACGGCGCCCACCTCCAAAGTCAGATCGACGCGGAGCGTCTGATTAATTTCGAGAGCGCTGGCCGGTCTGGCGAGGGCCTTGATGAACCCATTAGCCTCGGCGCTAACTTCGTAATTTCCGATCGGCAGCTGGAGCACCTGGTAGAAACCTTGCTTGTCCGTGGTGGTTTGTTTACTTGTCTTCGTGTCGAGGTTGGTTACGACGACGATCGCGCCAGGGACGACTCCACCGCTCGCATCGATGATATTCCCTGCTATTTTGCCGGTGGCATCCTGAGCCTGCGTGGCGGGCGCCAGGAGCCACAGCGAGAGTAGAGCCGTTGCAGCCGTGGCGGAGAAAGAGAATTTGCTCACTTCGGTTTCCCCCTATCACGGATTTCTATTTTGAAACCCCGATTTCGATTAGTGTACACCCAACGGCCTCCCCTGCTGCTTTTTCATCGCCCACTGCCGGAGCCTATCCGGCAGGCAGTGGCAGAGCCTCAATCCGCCGCACCATGCCTCGCGTCAGATGACTCTCTGCCAGCAGAAGGCAGTTATACCGCGTGTGCTTGGGCAATCGGCCGCCCGTCTTCACCAATCGCCGTTACGTTTTGGCATCGCTCAATGACACGGCGGTCTCAAGAAGGCAAGGCGTTCTTCCGGCGGCTGCTCTGCTTCCGCGCCTACAGCTACACGGCGTTTTCCGGGCAACGCCGCCGATCTTGGAACAGTTCATGGCTGAGCATCTGCGCAGCACTGGCGGAAACCGGGGTGACCTCGGGGGATTAGGATGAGGAAATTCGGTTAAGGATGGGTAAATTCACATTGATGGGCCCAGCTGGGGCGCAGCGCCACACCGAATCTGGGGGAGAAGTCCCGCGAAGCAGTGCGGGCAAATGTCCGGAAAGTGAAGACAATAGGTCTCCGCTGACACCGGATCGCGTGGTAGTGCGCTATTTGTGTGTCCCTCTTGGTGGCGGCCTCGATAGCGCGGGCCGCCAGAGGATCACGCGCCATTCTCCGGCAAGGGGAGAAAGAGTGTTTCTCCCTTCTTCGGAAAAGCCTTCTGGATCAGACGGTAGAACTCCTTCCAAGAATCAGATGCCCGCATGAATCCAATGAGGCCATAAAGATGTTGAGCCAAAGCAGGATGCCCAACGTCTTCGGTTAGCCACTGATGATGCTTTGAAAGCCGGTGACCGCGTTCGTTTTTCGGGTTCTTATTCTCCAATTCCTCACGTATACCAGGGGCAAGACGCTCCCAAACCAAGTCATTCGTGTAGTGCCCTACTACCTGCGGACGATTGACCTTCATCCCCTTCCATTCCCACCCCCGCAGCCGAAACATCTGCTCGTAGAATTCGTCGGGAAAGCGTTTGGACCAAGCCGCAAGTTCCTTTCGCAGATATGCATCAAGGATCGCTTGCAATGCCTCGCGATCACGTACTTGCTGGTAGCCGGTCGCTTCATCGATTAGGGCTACAATCCCAACATGTGCAAATCCCCGAAATAGGATTTCTGCCTTTTTCGCAGTGAGTTGCTGGCGCGGCCCAAGCACTCCGTCTCGATTTGCATCCATCCACACTTCGCACACTTTGGGAAGCGTCTCGGCCGGAATTCCCTGCCCAGATCCACCACGCTCGGTTCGATAAGGTTTTAGTTCAAAGTGCACGCCACCTAAGTGCTTGTCCGCATAAGGTTTAAGATTCTTGTGAGCCAAAAAAAGGGGTATTGGTGCACCAGCGTCTTTGCGCCTAACCGATAGCGCCCCACTCCTATACATGCCCATCACTTCCATGAACTTCGTTTCGGAAATGATTCGCGATCCGTCTTCCAGGACCGCGCAATCCAATTCAATATCACCAATCTTTAGGGGTCCGGCATGAGTCACTTTCGGCGGCAACTTCGGTCTTCCACCGGCGCGCGTCTGCCGCCTAGCTTGGATCTCTGCGTAATACTCCGGTCCGCGTTCAGCGGTTTTCTGCCCGCCGAGTTTTCCGAGTTCAACAGCGGCAGGGTTTTTCGGTTCTTCAGGCATGATTCCATCATACAGAAGCCGCCTGTAGTTTTACAAGATATTTTATTTTTCTCTTGAAAACTGCAAGCAGCGGGCACATAATATAACCATGAAAACAAAAGCCCCGATCAGTGCTGAAACACCGACCGGGGCCACGATCTGCACAGCCGAAGCCGCACAGGTCCTCAACCCAAGTATCCGGCTTTTGGCTGTGGAACTCAAGAGGAGATTCCATGACCTGCCACAATTGCCGGATTGAATGTAAGCGCAAGGGACACGACCGTAAGGGCAACCAGCGGTATCAGTGCCGCCAGTGCTCCAAAACGTTTCTGGACCCGCGAGAAGACCACCTGGACGGCATGTACCTGCCTATGGAGAAAGCGGAGATGGTTCTGCGCCTCCTGCTCGAAGGCAATTCCGTTTCAAGTACGGAGCGGCTCACCGGCGTCCATCACGGAACGATTCTAAAGCTCCTGGTTCTTGCTGGTGAGCGTTGCGAACGGCTCATGGCACGCAAGATCCGAAACCTTGCAGTCCGCGACGTGGAATGCGATGAAGTTTGGTCTTTCATCGGCAAAAAGGAAAAGCGCGTGCGCCCCGAGGACGATCAAAACTTTGGCGATGCCTACACGTTCGTGGCTATAGAGCGCCACAGCAAACTCGTGCTTAACATCGCAATGGGCAAACGCGACCAAGCAACCACCGATGTTTTCATTGAAGGCTTACGTCATGCGACCAGTGGGGAATTCCAAATCACCACTGACGGGTTCGTTCCGTACATGTCGATGGCGGCGAAAAACGGGGCCATTTTGGCGGGTGAAAAGGAGCCGGCGTATGGGTTACGCGATGGCCTTAAGCCGGCCTGAAAAAGCGGTCGGAACGGGGG
>Ga0326728_10020408_pt1 | contig 12639 bp, 13 predicted proteins | sample MB3enrmetagenome_FD_207602 | JGI IMG/M metagenome (GOLD analysis project Ga0326728, IMG submission 207602) | Lab enriched peat soil microbial communities from McLean, Ithaca, NY, United States - MB31MN | ecosystem: Environmental > Terrestrial > Soil > Wetlands > Peat | place: USA: New York...
TCGTCAATGCTGTGGACTTGGCCCAACACCTTGAACGTGCGGGTGTTCATGAACTGGTCAATCAGCTCCCGGCTTTCCCGCGTCCGATCCTCGTCGAACACCAGCGTCGGGATATGCTTCACGTCCAAATCCAGCGCGAACCCGAAAGCGATCAACTGCAGCAGGGGCGGGAAAAACATGAAGAACAGCGTCAGATGGTCCCGAGCCAGCACCAGAAACTCCTTCCGCATAATCGCGGTCACCCCCTGGAAAGGCACTCTCATCCGACCTCCCCGTTTCCGCGGTCGGACGTCAACGCCACAAACACATCCTCAAGGGACGGCGCCATCGACCGAATGTCCGCCTGCGGGATGTGTACTTTGCTCAGCTCTGCGCGGATGGACTCTTCCGGCAGCTCCTTATCCACCAGCAAATGCATGGACTGCCCGAACACCGTGGCTGCCCGCACGCCGGGCATGCGCCGCAGCGCCTGCAGGCCCACTGTGACATGGTCACACGTCACATCAATCCGCCGCGTGTCCGCCGGATTGACCACCGGCAAATGCTTGAGATCATCGGGCTCGCCGCAGACCACCAGCTCGGACAGGTGGATGTAGCCGACGTGCGAGCAGCGCTCAGCTTCGTCCATGTAATGCGTGGTGACGAACAGCGTCATGCCCTGGCTCGAAAACTCGAACAGCAGGTCCCATAGCTCCCTCCGCGCCACCGGATCGATGCCCGCCGTCGGTTCGTCCAGGAACAGCACTGTGGGGTGGTGCATCAGCGAACACGCCATCGCCAGCCGCTGCCGCCACCCGCCCGAGAGCAGCGCCGCCCGCCGCTCGAGGTAGGGCGCCAGATGCGTCAGCTCCACCAGTTGGTCGTACCGCTGCCGGAGCTTCGCCCCGCGCAGGCCGTAAAGCCGGCCATAAAAATCCAGGTTCTCGTGCGTGGTCAGTTCGTCGTAAAGCGAGAACTTCTGCGACATGTAGCCGATCAAGCTCTTGATCTGCTCCAGCTCGCGGGCCACGTCCTGCCCGGCAATGCGCGCCTGCCCGCCGCTGGGTGCCAGCAAACCGCACAGCAGCCGGATCACCGTGGACTTGCCCGACCCGTTCGGGCCCAGGAACCCAAAAATGGAGCCCCGCTCCACTCGAAAACTGACGTTGTTGACAGCCGTGAAATGGCCGAACCGCTTGGTCAGCCCTTCGCACTCGATCATTGCTTCGGCAGACACGGCCCGGAACCTGTTAATTCTGCACGTTCGGAAACGTCACATCCGCCGACATGCCGGCCCGAAGCTTCCCCTCCCGATTGTCGAGCCGGACTTTGACCCCGAAGACCTGTTTGACACGCTCGCCCACTGTCTGCACGTTCCGGGGGGTGAATTCGGCCGCCCGGGCAATCTGTTCGACTTTGCCCGGAAAATCCCGGCCAGGGTCTGAATCCACCCGCACGTTCACTTGTTCGCCCAGTTGGATGTGCCCCAGCCACGGCTCGGGCACGAAGACACGCACCCAGAGGTGGTTCGTCAGCAGCAGCGTCGCCAGCGCCTGGTTGGGCGCCAGCACGTCGCCCACTTTCACACTCAAGACCTCCAACACGGAGTTGGAGGGCGCCACAATGCTCATCTCGCGCAGTTGGGCGTCTGTCTCGGCCAATTCGGCGCGCACCTGGGCCAGGCGCTCCGCGCGGGTGCCCGCCAGCAGCAGGTCGTAACGGCTCTTGGCCGCCGCCACGCTCTTTTCGAGCGTGCTGGCGCGCGTCAGCGCCTGATCGTGCTCCGTCGCCGAGATCGTCCTTTGGGCAAACAGCTCCTCCGCCCGCTTGGCGTCCACTCGCGCCTGGTCCAACTCGGCTCCGAGCGCTTCCCAGTCGTGCTTGGCCGCATCGATCTCCTGCTGGCGCGGTCCGGCTTCGTATTCCGCCACCTGCGCCGCCAGTCGGTCGCGCTTGGCCTTCAGCTCCGCCGCGTCCAGCTCCACGATCGGCTGGGCGGCCTGCAACGCGTCCCCTTCGGCTGCGGAAATCTTCACCACCCGCCCACCGTAACGCGACGCCACCCGGACCTCGTCGGTCTCGATGGTACCTGAGACACTGCGCCCGCGAGCGGGATCTTGCACCGAGCAGCCAGTGGCCAGGAGCGTAAGGGCAGTCACACCACCCATGATAAAACCGAATCGGGTCTGCACGCGGCGGGAACATAGCAAGCGCCAGGACTCATTTCCAAGGAGTTTCTGCGACCGCCGGTGTAGAATTGATTGGCCTGAGTGCCGTGGATTAGGCATACTGCTGCCGGATGAAATCAATGACGGGCTATGGCCGCGGGGATTGCTCGAAAGACGGCTTCAAAGTCACCGTGGAACTCAGCTCGGTGAACCGCAAGCAGACGGAGATCTCCGTGAACCTGCCGCGAGAGCTCGAGCTGCTCGAAGCGCAGATCCGCGACCTGATCAATCGCCACATCGCCCGCGGCCGGCTGACCGTGCGTGTTTCGCTTCATGCGGGCACAGGCAAATCCTCTGCCCGCATGCACCTCAATGTGCCCCTGGCTAGGGCCTATGCCCGGGAACTGGGCCGCTTGGCCAAACAGCTCAAACTGCCGGATCCCGTCACGCTCGACCAACTGGCGCGTGCCCCGGGCGTGCTCCAAACCGACGAAGAGCTGGCCGTCGAAGAGGACCTTTGGCCGGCGGTCGAGAAAGCGCTGAAGCAGGCCCTGGCCCAAATGGTGCGAATGCGGGAACGAGAGGGGGCGCACCTGGCGCACGACCTGGCCCGCCGGATCGCGGTGATGCGCAAGGCCGCCGCCCGCGTCCAAAGGCAGGCGCCGACCGTCGCCGAGCGCTACCGCCGGCAGCTCATCGAACGCATCAAGGACGCCGGCCTGGAAGCGCCGCCCGCGGACGATGAGCGGCTGCTGAAGGAGGTGGTCTATTTCGCCGACCGCTCCGATATCTCGGAAGAACTGACACGGCTGCAAAGCCACTTCCAGCAGTTCGACGACTGTCGGAAATCGAAGGAGCCCGTGGGCCGGACGCTGGATTTCCTGGCCCAGGAAATGAACCGGGAGATCAATACGATCGGGTCGAAAGCCAACGACAGCCTCATCTCCCGCGAGATCGTGACCCTGAAAGCGGAGTTGGAGAAGTTCCGCGAACAGGCGCAGAATGTTGAATGATGAATGGCGAAAGTCCACCGCCTGCTGCCGGGAACCAGCCCGAGAAAGGGCCGGCCTCCGGCTCCTTGCTGGTGCTGATCTCCGCCCCTTCCGGCGGGGGCAAAACCACGCTCTGCCAGCAATTGCTCGCCGCACGCCCCCAGATGACGCGCGCGGTGACCTGCACCACCCGCCCCCCGCGCGAAGGCGAACGCGACGGCGTGGATTATTATTTCCTGGATGCCGGCTCCTTCCTCAAGCGGCTGCAAGCGGGCAACTTCCTCGAGCATGCCACCGTCTATGGCAACAGCTACGGCACCCTCAAGTCCGAGGTCCTCGGCAAGCTCCGCCAGGGCAAAGACGTTCTGCTGAATGTGGACGTCCAGGGCGCCGCCACCATTCGCGAGAAGGCACAAGAAGAGCCGGAGCTCAAGCGCGCGCTGATCTCCATATTCCTGACCCCGCCCTCGACGAAGATCCTGGAAGAACGCTTGCGCAAACGCGGCACAGACTCGGAGCCCGTCATCCAGAAGCGGCTGGGTGTCGCCCGGCAGGAAATCGCCCAATGGAAACACTTTGACTATCTGCTCATCAGCGCCAGTATCCCGGAAGACTTGCGGCGGGTGCTGGCCATCGTGGAAGCGGAGAAGATGCGCTCGGCGCGGGCGCACCCGCCGGAGTGTTGACCGGGAATGTGAAGCATGCGGCGTCAGAGTTTAACCGTGGCTGCCGGGCAGGTCATTGATTGAGAATGTGGGTGCGAAATGAGCACAGGAAACAACATCGTGTTGGGAGTGACCGGGTCTATCGCGGCGCACAAGGCTGCCGACCTCGCCAGCCAGCTCACCAAGCAGGGCTGCGAAGTGCACGTGGTGCTGACGGCCGACGCGCTCCGGTTCATTACCGCCGTGCCATTCAAAACCCTGTCGCGGCATCCGGTGGTCACCGGTCTCTACGACGAGGTGGACGATTGGCAGCCGATCCACATTAAACTGGCGGATGAGGCGAATTTGTTGCTCATTGCGCCGGCTACGGCCAACACCATCGCCAAGCTGGCCACTGGCATCGCCAACGACGCTTTGAGTTGCATTGCGCTGGCCCTCAACGCCCAGGCCAGAACCCTGGTCGCCCCCGCAATGAACGGCAAAATGTGGCTTCATCCCGCCACGCAGCAAAATGTGGCCACGCTGAAGTCGCGCGGTGTGGAGTTCATTGGCCCCGAGGAAGGCTTGCTCTCTTGCGGTTATGAGGGCCTTGGGCGGCTGTGGCCGGTGGACAAGGTTGCCGCGCGCGCTCTCGAACTCCTGGCGCAGCGCAAGCCCGCCAAACGGCGGAGCTAATTCCCCCCTTCATGAACGTCGGTCTGTGGCAACGACTTAGGAATTACAACCCCGGCGAGCTGGCCCGGGCCCTGGCACGGTTGCCCAGCCGGGCGGTGGACTTGCTGCGGCTCTCACCGCCCGATGCGGTCAAGCTGATGGACCGCATCGCGACCATGGAGCGGGATATCATCCTGCCCATCAAGGTGGCCGGGATCGCGATGCTCCTCTACTCGTTCTACTTCAAACAGCGTTGGATTGGCGTCCAGAGGCTGGGGACCTTGGAGATCGCCGTCGCGGCCACGCAGGTCTTTCTGTGGGGCTACATCGCGTTTAATGCGCTGGTGGCCGTCCTCCTGCTGGCCATGCGCCGGGTGCCGTTGCTGCTGGTCCAATGGGCCGTATTCGCCATGAGTCTGGTCGATGGAATCTTCGTCTCCGCACTGGTGGTGGTCACCGGCGGGTACGACAGCATTCTTTATTGGCTCTTCCTGGGACTGGTCGTGCGCGGCGCCGTGAGTGTCCCGCGTGCCACATCGCAAATCCTGCTCAACCTGACGCTGACGGCGTGTTACGTCATGGCCGGCAGCATCAATATCTCGATCAATAAGGCCCTCAAGGAGGAGGCGGAGGCCAGAGTAGCCTGGCAGGCGCCGTTGCGTCACCTGCGCGGTTCGAATGCGCCTCCGCGCCGAAGCTCATCCCCGGTGACGAACGCGGACACCGCCACTGCCTCCGAGAGCGACCTCGGCCGGATGACCGCCACCAACACCCGCCCCTTGGCCGTCATTCGCTCGTCCGACGAGCTCGACGAGACGACCAGAGAGAGCCTGGCGTTTTATGCCCCAACCGAGAACCCGACCCAGACCCTGGCGTTGCGCCTGGCGTTGCTGCTGCTGATGACGATTTGCTGCTACGGCGTGCAGGTCCTGCTGGAGCGACAGCGGCGGGCCGTGGAAGAGGCGCACGAATTCGCCATGCGCGAAGGCCAACTGCGCTCCGCCGGCCGAGTCGCGGCCGAGTTCACACATCAGATTAAGAACCCGCTCGCCATCATCAACAACGCCGCCTTTTCGGTGCAACGGGCACTCAAACAGGGCAAGCCCATCTCCCCCGACCAGATCCGCATCATCCAGGAGGAGGTGGAGCATTCCGACCGGATCATCACCCAGATCATGGGCTACGCGCAGTTGAGTGAGGGTCATGTCGAACGGCTCAATGTGGTGGATGAATTGGATCATGCCATCGCCCAGGTGTTTCCTCCGGCTGCGGCCTACCCCATCTACATCCACCGTGATTATGCGGGCGAATTCCCTCCCCTGTTCATGCAGCGCCGGCATCTGGTGGACACCGTCATGAACCTGCTGCAGAATGCCCGCGAGGCCCTCGGGGAGAAGGGGGGTAACGTCTATGTCAGCGCCCGCTGCCTCGCTGACCTCTCCGTCGAGGTCGCCGTGCGCGACGACGGCCCCGGTATTCCGCCGGATAAGCAGGAGAAGATCTTTGAGGCCTACTTCACCACCAAGGAGAAGGGCACGGGTTTGGGGTTGGCGACCGTCAAACATAACGTCGAGCTTTACGGCGGCAGCGTGCGGGTCGAATCCAGCCTTGGAAAGGGAGCGCGCTTTGTTCTAGTATTCCCCGCCAAAGCTTTGATTAAACTGGCCAGACATCGTTGAAGTCGCTCGAACAAAGAACGCCCAGTCGGCGGCGCAGAAGTGCCGCCGGCCCGATAGCCTGCCCCCGCAGGCGCCTGGCTGGGGTGCGTCGCGCCCAGGAAACTGCGCTGAGTCGGCGGGCACGCAGCGCCGGCTTGCCAACCTACCGTATCGCCAACTTCCAAATCGGCAGAGCGTCGGCTGGGTTGTGCCGCCGCAGGTTCGGAGGCTCGCGCTACGGCGCGAGGCATGAAATCCCCAGGCTAACTGCCTTCGCCCCGGAGGTGCGCCCATGAGTGTCCGGCTGCCGCCCGTCCTCGTCGTGGATGACGAGAAAAACATGCGCCTTTCCCTTAAGACGGTGTTGTCGGACGAGAACTACTCCGTGCGGGCGACGGAATCCGCCGAGGAGGCCCTCGGCCTGCTGGAGCGGGAGGAGTTCTTCATGGTAATCACCGACGCACGGCTCGGCGGAATGAGCGGCTATGAGTTCCTCGACAAGGCGCGCGCTAAGTGGCCGGACCTGCCGGTGGTCATGATCACCGCCTACGCAACCCCCAAGCTCGCCGTCGAAGCCATCCGAGCCGGAGCCATTGACTATTTGCCCAAGCCCTTCGCGCCCGAGGAGCTGCTGCACGCCGTCGCCCGGTGCGCCGAGCGGTATCGGCTGCTTAAGGAAAACGCCAACCTCCGCGCCCGCGCCACCGAGACCTGGAGCCTGGATCGAATCGTGGGCGAATGCCCCAAAATGCGCGAATTGCGCCAACTCATTCAAACCGTGGCGCCCACCGACGCCCGCGTCCTGGTGCTTGGCGAAAGCGGCACGGGGAAGGAGTTGGTCGCCGGTGCCCTCCACAGCCTGAGCCAGCGCAATCAGGCCAGCTACGTGCGCATCAATTGCGCCGCTATCCCCGAGACCCTGCTGGAGAGCGAGCTGTTCGGCCACGAGAAAGGCGCCTTCACCGGCGCGCTCAAGCAGAAGCCCGGCCGCGTCGAGGAAGCCGAGGGCGGGACCATCTTCCTGGATGAGATCGCCGACATGAGCCGGCCGCTCCAGGCCAAGCTGCTGCGATTCCTGGAGGACGGCACGTTCACGCGCGTGGGCGGCACACAGGAGCTGCAGGTCAATGTCCGGCTCATCGCCGCTACGAACCGCGATATCATTGATACCATCCGCCAGGGCCAGTTCCGGGAGGATTTGTTCCACCGGCTCAATGTAGTCCCCCTCCGGTTGCCACCGTTGCGCGCGCGCGGCGACGACGTGCTGCTGCTGGCCGACTATTTCCTCCGCAGTTTCAGCGTCTCGATGAACAAAAACACCCGGGCTCTCTCCCGGGCGGCCCGGCAAAAGCTGCTCGCGCATCATTGGCCCGGCAACGTTCGCGAGCTGCGCAACGTAATCGAACACGCGCTAATCCTCGAAACCACCAGCGAGATTCAGCCGCACAGCTTGCCGGATTTCGAACTCGAAGGGCGTCTGCACAAGACCGAGGCGCCCAGATTGGCCGGGGCCGAATCGCTCGATGAGCGGATGGCTGCTTTCGAACGGGAACTGATCAACTCTATGCTCGAGCAAAACCGCTTCAGCCTCACCCGGACCGCCGAGCAGTTGAAGATCAGCCGCCATGCCTTGCGCTATCGCATGCAGCGCTTGAATATCGCCTCCGAGGCCGAAGGCGAGGAAGACACGGCCGCCGTCGAGAAAAAGGATTCCCCATCATGAGCACCATCCCCGTGATATTGGCCGATGAGGATACCGAGGCCATCCTGGCGTCCTGGCGCATATCCAACCCGGCTATGCGCGAGCGCCTGCTGATCTTTGGCGCAATCGGGGTGGTCACCCTGCTGGTGCTCGGTTGGGCGGTCTTCCTTAGAAAACGACGCCGGCACCGGCGCGAACACCATCAATCGTACCACCATTCCTCCAGGCCAGCCGAACCCGCGGCGAGCCCCGCGCCGGGAAATAATGCTGCCCCGCCGGAACGGCGCCACCGGAGGCGGCGCTCCCGCCACCGGCACCGTCAGCGCAATCCGACCCTTGCTGAAACGGGAGGATTACCCCCCATTCGCACTGAAGGCCCGCCCGAGCCGCAGGCCTGATTCATGCAACAGAGCCGGGCGATCACGCGAAGAAGCGCGTCGAATCTGGCGCTGGCGTTCGTCCTGCTCCCCAAAGCTAAGCGCGACGGCATGTCCGCCCTCTATGCCTTTTGTCGGGAGGTGGATGATGTGGCCGACAATGAAGGCCTCCCGGTTGGCCGGCGCCGCGAGCAACTGGCCGCTTGGCGCGCCGACCTCCACCGCGCTTGCGGCACGGATCTCCCCCAATTCCCCGTCAACTGCGAGTTGCAGCCGGTTATCCGCCAGTACCATCTGCCCTTCGACCATTTCGACGCCCTGCTCCAGGGTGTCGAAATGGACCTCGACATCAACCGCTACGCGGATTACGACCAACTGGAGCTCTATTGCTACCGCGTCGCCTCGGTCGTCGGCCTGCTGAGCATCGAGATCTTCGGCTATCGGGACCCGGCCTGCCGCCAATACGCCATTTGCCTCGGCAAGGCCCTCCAATTGACCAACATCCTCCGCGACGTGCGCGCCGATGCCCGGCGCGGCCGCATTTACCTGCCGTTGTCCGAGTTGTCCCGCTTCGAAGTCTCGCCGGAAGAAATCCTGCGGCTGGAGTACTCGTCGCGTTTCTGCGAGCTCGCCAGCAGCGTCGCCCAGCGGGCGCGGCATTTCTATCGGCTCGCTCAACAGGCCCTGCCGGCTGCCGACCGCCGCGCCATGGTTGCCGCCGAGCTGATGGGCTCGGTTTACTGGCGGCTGCTGCGCAAGCTCGAGCGCCGGCGTTTCAACGTCTTCGGCCCCGAGTTGACCCGGCTGAACAAGGCGCAGAAGGCGCTCCTCATTCTCCGCTCCTGGTGGCAATTCGTCTCCGGCGCCTGGTCGCCCAACTATGGCGTCTGACCGCCATCCCCCATCGACGACGCGGCGCGACCCCTGTGGCGCAGATTTGCAACTTATGCCAGGTTCCTTCCCGCCTGCCCGTCGCCTGATCGTCAATGCCGACGACTTCGGCCGTTCCGCTTCCATCAACCAGGCGGTCATCCGCGCCCACCACGAAGGCATTCTCACCACCACCAGCTTGATGGTGAACGAACCCGCCGTCGAGGAGGCGGTCGCCTTGGCCCACGACCACCCGGCCCTGGGTGTGGGCCTGCATTTGACCCTTCTGTGCGGCCATTCGGCCTTGCCACCCGAAGCCATCCCCGGCCTGGTGAACGCCCGCGGCGAGTTCAGCAACAACCCGCCCGCTACCGGGTTCCGCTACTTCTTCCAGCCCGGTCTGCGCGACCAGTTGCGCCACGAGATTCACGCCCAGTTTCAGAAGTTCCGCGCCACGCGCCTGCCCCTGGACCACGTCAACGGCCACTTGCACATGCATCTGCATCCTGCCGTCTTCCGCATCCTCATGCGCGACGCCGCCCAGCTCGGCATCAAGCACCTCCGCTTGACCTTCGACCCGTTCCGTCTGAGTCTCCGCCTGGCTTCCAGCCAGCTCGCCTACCGCGCGCTCCACGTCGCCATCTTTCACCCGCTCTCCGCCCGCGCCCGGCTCGCCCTGGACCGGCGCGGCATCCGGCACACGCAGGCCGTTTTCGGCCTGTTGCAGAATGCCCGCGTGGATGAATCTTACGTTACCCGCCTGCTCCCGCAACTCCCCGCCGGGGATTCCGAGCTTTACTCCCATCCCTCACTTGATGAATTTAAGAATGAGTTCGACGCCTTGATCAGTCCCCGCGTTCGGGACCAAGTGAACCAACTGGGCATCCAGCTCATTCGCTACCAGGATCTTTAATATGGCCAAATTGTTCCTCATCCTCCTGATTGGGCTGGTCTTCGAAGCGGTCGGCGTGGTCTTGCTCAAGAAAGGCATCACCCAGATCGGCGAAGTCAAACAAGTCTGTGCCGCGGAGGTCATCCGTGTCATCAAGACCGGGGTCACCAGCCCCACCATTCTGCTGGGCGTCTTCTTCGAGGCGCTGTTCTTTGCCTGCCTGCTCATCCTCATGGCCGAGAGCGACATCAGCTTCCTCTGGCCGCTCACCGCCCTCAGCTTTGTGATGGCGACCTTCGCCGCGATCATCTTCCTGGGCGAGAAGGTCTCCGGCATCCGCTGGGCCGGTGTGGTCTTCATCATGATCGGTGCCGCCCTCATCAGCTATAGCGAACACGCCAAGCCGAAACCGCCCCCGCCCTCCGCCGCCTCCGGCTCGGAAGTTGCCCCACGGTAGCTCCTACCCTCCTTTTCCTGAAAGCCATCACAATTCCGCTCCCTCAGCCAGTCGGCCCGGCTCGAGAAAGGTCTTGATAAGATCGCCCTCGCCGCAGACAACCATGCCGGCAAAGCGTTTGAACCACCTCCCAGCAGGTACCTCAGGTGCGGAGTCGAGCCAATCCGCGAGCAGCCCCAGTTGGTCGGCGGAAATGCTGCGGGTTCGAATCCGGTCCAGAAGGTGCTCCAACAACGCCGGCGGAAGATGCTGGCGGCGGATGCGTGGCACGGTCACCCACCGTAAAAGCCGCGCGTAATGCTGGTCTTCAAGCGCTCCACTTCGGCGGGATCGCTGGATTCCACCATGCGCTTCGCGAGTGAGGTCAGTTCACCCGCAGTAAGTGGACGAGTGCGAGCCAATTGGAGCGCGAACTTGATGACTTCAGCCTGCTCCGCAGCAGGCAATTGCGTGATCTCTCGGATAACTTCCGCCGCACTCACGATGACAAGATAACACAGCCAGTGGCCAAGGCAATTGCGATCACGGCGATCACAGCAGGTCGGCCAGTACCCGCCCGAGGCTGCCCGCAGCCGCTTGACTTTGTCGGCGCATTTGGAGAAGCCTCCTGATCTTCCCCGGCGACTTCAGGAGAGCCAACGCCAATCTACCATAGCTCATCTCCTGCCCCGGCGTCAGCAACTGGTTGAAATCCAACGGAAGGTTGTCCTGGGCCATGTCCAAGATCACCCGCACGGTAGCGCTGGGGATCTTCTGTTCCCGGCATACGGCGCGAATAGGCGCAGATTCCATCTCCACCACATCGGCTCCAGTCGTTTCCCACAAGGCCCGCTTTTCTGCCGCAGTCGCCGCCACGCGCTCCGCACAGTAGAAGCGTGCCGCCTTAGCTCCCGCCGCCACCAACGCCGTTTCCAGGCCTGCGTCCGGATCAGCGTCGAAGACTACGGTCCCCAACCCCAGGTCCGGCTTCAGCCCCCCGGCCAACCCACAAGTCAGCACGAGGTCCGGTCGCTCCTCCGTCAATGCCGCCCGAATCGCCCGCTCCGCATTGCGCTTCCCCATGCCCACGAGAACGACCCGGACGTCCCGCCGCCCAGCGACGAGCTTCTGAAAAGGACACGCCTCCTCCTTCAACGCAAAGCACACCAGCGCCTTTCGGATTTCGGCCTTCGGATTTCCTTCGGCTTTCGGGCTTCGGCTTTCGGATGTCACTTAATTCCCGCCAACCGCTCTTTCCAGATATGGTAAAGCAGCACCGTCGCCTTCACATCCCGCAGGCAGTACTCCGCAATCTCCCGAAACCGCCCCTCGGCCATCAGCTTATTCACATCCGAGCCCGTTACCCCCTGGCTCTTGGGCGACTCGATCCCGAACGCCTTGCAGTAAAAATCCAGGTTGAACCGCCGCGCCGCTCCCTCCCGACCGCTCACGCCATAAAAGGTGAGCTGCTCCGCCAGGTCGCAGTGCGGCTCGGTCTGGAAACGGTAACCCAGCCAGTCCTTGCGCGTGATGGGCACATTCAGCAGCGCCGAACGCAGGTAGATGAACGGCACGTCGAACCCGCGCCCATTGAACGTCACGATCGTCTCGTAGTGCTTCGCCACGTCCCAGAATGCCGTCAGCAGCTCGACCTCGTCCATGCACGCCATGAACTCCACCGGACCGGCTTCGTCCGCCTCCTCCTCGTAGTCCGCCGCCGTGAACAGCACCTGGCCGCGCGAGGTGTCCGCATTCAGCATCGCAATGCACACCACCTGCGCCGTCAGCGGCCAGAGGTTGAACTGCTGCCGAATCTCCGCCTGCCGCGCCCCCCGCGCCGCCTCGTCCGCAATCTTCTCGCACTCGCGAAACAGGTATTCCTGCTGCGCTTCGTCGAACTGCTCCAGCGGCAGCGCCGACGTCTCGATATCGAAGACCAGTCTGGCCATGCGTCGTCGGTAGGGACGCGTTCCACCGCGTCCCTGAATTTGCCCTGCGTTCATGGGACGCGGTGGAACGCGTCCCGCCCGGAGCGACTAGGCCCCGAACTTATCGAGCATCTTGGCGTTCGCCTGCATCAGGCGGATCAGGTACTTGGCCTCGAATACGCCCAGCGAGCCCGAGTTGGCGCCCGTCTCCGTAAACCGCTCCAGCTTGTCCGAACCCGAGCAGGCGGAGATCAGCATCACCGGTTCCGGATGCCACGAATGACCCTTCATCGCGCAGGGTGTCGAGTGGTCACCGGT
>Ga0326728_10020409_pt1 | contig 12638 bp, 8 predicted proteins | sample MB3enrmetagenome_FD_207602 | JGI IMG/M metagenome (GOLD analysis project Ga0326728, IMG submission 207602) | Lab enriched peat soil microbial communities from McLean, Ithaca, NY, United States - MB31MN | ecosystem: Environmental > Terrestrial > Soil > Wetlands > Peat | place: USA: New York...
GCCGCGCTGGACCGGCTGGTCGACCAGGAACTGCTGCGCGAACAAGTGCGGCCGGGGCAGGCCGCTCCCGCCGCCGAGGTCGCGGCGCGCGTCGCTGAGGTCCGCAAGATGCAACCCGGGGCTTCCAGCGATACCGTCTGGCAAGCCGCGTTACAACGCTACGGGCTCACGGAAAGCGAGCTTGAAAAGCGGCTGAGCGAGGATATTCAGCTCATGAAACTGGTCGAAGACCGCCTGCGCCCCTCGATCCAGATCGATCAGAAGGCGGTCGAAAGCTACTACAAGGATGAACTCCTGCCGGAACTCGCCAAGGCCGGAAGCAGCGCCCAACCACTGACTCAAGTTTATGGCCAGATCAAAACGCTGCTGGCGGAGAAGAAGATGAGCGAGTTGCTGTCCAGTTGGCTGGCCACTCTGCGCTCCGGCAGCCAGATTCGCACCCTCACCCCCAATGCGGGAGAACGGAACCGTTGAACGCGGAGCCTCTACCTCCGGCGCGCCGCCGTATTCTACGAAATCTATTCCTGGGTTTCTGTGTATTCGGCGGCATCGCGCTCGCCTTGCTCGGGTGGTACGTAAGCACGGACTCGTTCCAGCAGCGTATGCGCGGACGGTTGATCGCCGAACTGGAGAAGGCTACTGGGGGCAAAGTCGAACTCGGCGAACTGCACACCATCCCGTTTCGCTTGCGCGTAGAAGGCCGCAACCTCACGATCCACGGTCGTGAAGCTGCGGGCGAACCGCCGTTCCTCCGCGTAGACCGCGTCCAGGCCGAGCTGAAGGTCATTTCGCTGCTCAGTGCCGATATCGGCCTGCACTCGCTGCTGCTCGAACACCCCGTGGTGCACATCGTCGACTACCCGGACGGCACCACCAATGCGCCCGCGCCCGCGGTTCGCTACTCCGCCGCCAAAGGCCCAGTCGAGCGGCTCTTCTCGCTCTCCGTGCGGCGAATCGAGGTCCAAAACGGCGAGCTTCTTTGGCAGGACCAGAAAGTGCCTTTCGAATTTGCCGCGCGCGACGTGGCTCTGTTATTGAACTACTCGCTGTTGCGGCAGCGCTACGAAGCGCACGCATCGGCTGGTGCGGTCGATACCCACTGGCAGCAAAACCCTGGGTTCGTGTGGAGCGGCGACACCTCGCTGGTTCTGGCGCGCGGCCGCGCCGATATCGCCGGCCTGACCGTGAAGTCGGCGAAATCGGAGTTTCACTTTGCCGGCCAGTTGCTGGACTTTCACGATCCCAAGATCAGCGGCGAATATCACGGCGTGGTCGATCTTACAGAACTGGTGCCGTTTCTGCGGCAGCCGCAGTTGCACAAGGGAAGCGCCCAATTTTCCGGCAAGGGCACGTGGAGCTTGCGCGATTTCTCCACCGACGGCACCTTGCAGGCAAAGGACGTGGATTGGTCGGATCGAAAACTGCAACTGCGCAATGGACGCGCGGAGACGGCTTTCTCGGTCACTCCAGCGCGTTTGCGGCTTACTTCCATCAAAGCCAACCTGATGGGCGGCGATCTGGCCGGCGATGTGGATGTAACGAATTGGCAGAATTCCCTGGAATCATCCAGCGCAGCACGCCCGCGCCCGTTGGGCCGGATGGCCCCCGGCAGCATGCAACGCGGTTCGGCTCATTTTCAAGTGGCGCGCTTCCCGCTCGCGCCCGTTTTGACCATTCTGAGCACAGACAGAATCCCACTGGATCGTCTCAACCTCGCCGTCAACAGCAGTGGAACCGTCGAGTTGCTTTGGGTGGGCTCGGTCCGCGACGCGGAGACCCGGCTTAATCTCAGCCTTGCTCCCCCGCCGCAGACTCTGCCTTCCCAGGTTCCACTTCGCGGACAAGTCGAGGGCGTGTATCGCGGATCGCACGACGAACTGGATCTTTCGGCGCTGCACCTGGCAACCAATGCCTCCGACATCACCGCCGCGGGCAGCCTCTCGGCCGCTTCCTCCCTCCATTTCACCGCGACTTCGCACAACGTCAGGGAGTGGGCGCCACTCCTCGAAGCTCTCTATGGATCACCCAATCTGCCCTTTGTGGTTCATGGCTGGGCCAGCCTGACGGGCACGGCTTCCGGACGAGTTTCCGCGCTGACGTTGAACGGGAATCTGGAGGCCTATGATTTCGAAACCACCATTCCAGCCCAGGTAAGCACCAAAGCCCAGACCATCCACTGGGACGCGCTCGCATCCGCCATCCAAGTTTCCGACAACGTGTTCGCAGCGCATAACGGCTCACTCATTCACGGGCACACAGTCGCTCACTTCGATGCGAGTAGCGGGCTGACCCGTGGAGAGTTGGAGCCGAACTCCCCGGTGACTGCGCATCTCGACGTACTCGACGCCGATGTGGCCGAGGTGGCAGCTCTCGCTGGTGTGGTTCGCCCCTTAACCGGGAAACTCGGCGTATCGCTGAACCTGTCGGGCACCCGTAACAATCCTCACGGCGAGGGACATTTCGAAGTCCGCGATGGCGTCGCATATGGCGTCAGCGTTCCGGTGTTCCACGGCGACCTGCAATTGGCAGGGAATGAAATGAAGCTGACGAATTTCGAGGCCAGAGCCTACAACGCCACGCTTTCGGCACGCGCCAGCGCGAACCGCGCCAGCCGCGCGATTGATATCGACGCCGAAGGACACAACCTCGATCTCGCGCGCTTTCCACGGCTGGAATCCAGCCGCCTCACCGTCGGCGGCGTGGCCGATTTCAAAACTCACATCACCGGTACGATGGACGCGCCCTCTATGGAAGTGCACGCCCACGTGACCAACCTTGCCATGGATAAGGAGCACGTCGGCGATTTCTATGTGGGCGCCACCACCGCAGGCCACAAGCTCGAACTTAAAGGCCGTTCTGCCTTCGATCAGGGCGTTCTCAATATCCACGGAACCGTCGATCTGGAGAAAAATTACCCGGCCGATGTCACCGCCGACTTTCAACGCCTGAATATCGTCTCGCTGCTCAGCGCCTGGCTGCCGGGGAAAATCACCGGCGCCACGCCCGCCGACGGAACGATTGAATTGCGCGGGCCTCTGCGCTCGCCCCGCGACCTCATGGCTTCCGCGCACATCCAGTCGTTCAGCGCCGAGGTCGAACATGTGCAGGTCGCTTCGGTCGAGCCTATCCATCTGGAGCTGATCAATCAGACCGCGCTCGTTGAAAAGCTGCATCTGGCGGGAAGCGGAACCGATTTCACCGCGCACGGCAGCGCCCAACTCACCGGTGCGCAGGCGATCGACCTGCAACTGGAGGGCACGGTGAACATGACGCTGCTCGAATCGCTCAATCCTAAAGTTCTGGCGCGCGGATCGGTGAATGTGAATCTCACCGCTACGGGCAGCCTGGCGCAACCGGTTTTGCAAGGCCGGCTGAGTGTGAAGAACACCGCCATCAGTCACAACGATTTTCCCAGCGGGCTGAGCGACCTGAATGGTGAGTTGCTGTTCGACCGCAACCGCATCCAGATCCAAAGCCTGAACGGAACCACCGGCGGCGGGACGATTGCGCTTAACGGTATGGCGAGTTACCAGGGGGGGCAGTTTCTGCTCGATCTGGGCGCGACTGCGCATGGTGTGCGGCTGCGCTATCCGGCGGGCGTCAGTTCCACCGCCAATGCCGACTTGCGGTTGACCGGTACATCCAACTCGGCGTTGCTCAGCGGCGATGTGACCGTCACCAAACTGGCCGTCACCCCCGGCTTCGACTTCGCTGCCTACATGGAGAACAGCAAACGCTCAGTCGTGTTCACGCAAAGCGACAGCCTGGAGAGCCGCCTGCGGCTCGATGTTCACGTGACCACGACGCCCGAGCTGCAAATGCAGACGGCCGTGGCGCGGCTCAGCGGCAACGCCGATTTGCGCATGCGCGGCACCGCCGAGCGCCCGGTGATCCTGGGCCGCACCGAGGTGCTGGAAGGAGACATTTCCTTCAACGGCACCAAGTATCACTTGGAACGCGGTGACGTGACCTTCGCCAATCCGGCGAAAACGCAGCCAGTCGTTGATTTGCAGGCCACCACGCGCGTGCGCGATTACGACATCACCATCCGCATTCGTGGTGACGCCAGTGCGCCCAATGGCCTGAAAGCGACCTGGCAGTCCGAGCCTAGTTTGCCTGAAAATGACGTGATCGCTCTCCTCGCTCTAGGCCGCACGCAGGAAGAAGCGGCGGCCGCGCAGCAATCCGGCAACAGCCTCGCTTTTGGCGGGGAGGCCTCAAACCTTCTCATCAACGAGGCCCTTAATAGCACGGTTAACAGCCGGCTGCAAAAATTGTTTGGCGCCAGCCGTATCAAAATCGACCCGCAGGGACTGGCCACCGAAACCAACATCGTTCACGGGCCACAGCTGACCATCGAGCAGCAGGTGGCGAGCAACATCACCCTCACCTACAGCACCAACGTCTCCGTATCGTCGCAACAGATTATTCAGGCGGAGTACAACATCACGCGCAACATTTCCATCGTGGCGCTGCGCGACCAGAACGGCGTGGTGAGTTTCGACCTGCGTATACGGACCCACAGGAAATAACCCGAATACTTCGGAACTCCGCGCGCCTCATCCCGTCTGGCCTTAACGCGAACCGGCCTTCGTTCCGAACTGATTGAACCAGTCGATGATCCTGCGATTGCGGTCCTCCAGATTGCGAGGTAGAAGATGGCCATCACTATCGTAGATGTGAAGCGCGTACACCTTGTTCTTCTCCTGCAATGCCATCGCCATTTTCAGCGATTGCGTGACCGGGACCAGCTTGTCGGTTCGGCTTTGCATGATCAGGATAGGGACGTTGATCTGATCAGCCCACGAGACCGCGGAGCGCGCACGGTAATATTCGTCGGCCCGGTGCTCATAGTCCGGCCAGACCTTCGGAGCGCCATCGAAAAACTGATTACCGTTCAAAAACCAATCCCCATGGATGAACGATTTCGTGTCCTTGGTAAGTTCCGACGGACCGGCAATCACTGCGGCAGCCTTGACTGGCGCTCCACGCTTGAGCGCGATGTAAGTCATGGTGCCCCCGCGCGATTGGCCGAACATGTAGACGCGTTCGGGATCGACGAAGTCTAACGATTTGAGCGCGGGAAAAATATTGAGTACATCATCCACATCCGCCCCGCCCCACTCGTCGCGCTTCGCCGTCGGACCGTGAAAGCGATAGTCCGACGCGATGACCACGAACCCCTCTTTGGCCAGCAAATAAAGGCTTACGCGATAAAGGCAAGAATCGTCCTCTTCTTTGCACGGTACTCCGTAGTTAGCGATGCGTCCGTAGTCACCCGTTCCTCCCCGATTAAAAACGATCGCCGGCCATTTGCGATCGCCCGGGTGCTTTGGCTGGATGAGCAACCCGCGTACCGGAATGCCATCGCTCGAGTATGTAATGTCCAGAATCTCGAAGTCGGTTTGTGTGCGTGCCTCTTCGTAAATCGCGCGGGGAAAGAAGTCACGAGTGAAGTCATCCAGCGCGTCCCAGTCCGGCAATGCAGGCCAGGGTTGAGATGCGAGAATCTGGCCGTCGGGGGTCTTGTTGTCAACGGCTCCAGCATTTGTTGCCGCCATTGCCGTCGTGATTGCTAGAACCAACAAGAATCCGAGGTTCAGCTTATGCATGTGCGTGTCTCCACAAGAGCGGATCTCTGTACGCGCACTGCAGGGCGCGTTCCCGTTGACCATTCCAAGAGTCATAATACGACTGAAACCGAATCGACCGACGGCTTCTCTACAACCGATTTGTGCGCTGGAGCCGGCTGGGGGTGTTCAACGAGCTGCGGGCGACAGGATTCACTGCGGAAATAAACGGCTGCGCCCCTCGGCGGAGAATGGAACCAACATCCTTCTTGACAGAAACCTCCAAACCAGCAACCCTAAATGGTTTCACTCCCAGCCTGAGCCGGGATTGAAGGAGTCATTTTGCGAGTACGCGTTTTTTATCACGACAAGTGTTTCGATGGGACCTCGTCGGCGGCCTTGTTCTCGCGCTTTTACCGGGAGCGCATTCGCGACGACGTGGAGTTCGTCTACTCCGGCCTGCTGCATCGCGCCGGCGCGCTGTTCGACGAAACCAAATTCGACGGCGAAGAAAACGTCATCGTCGACTTCAAGTACTCCAGTTCGCCCAAAATTACCTGGTGGTTCGATCATCATGAAAGCGCGTTTCTCACTCCCGCCGATGCCGCCCACTTCGAACAGGACGAGAGCGACCGCAAGTTCTACGATCCCGCCTTTAAGTCCTGCACCAGCTTTTTGGCCATGATCGCCGAGCAGCATTTTGGTTTCGATCCGCGTCCGGTTGCCGAACTGGTGAAGTGGACCGACATCGTCGACGGCGCCTTGTATGAGGACGCGACGTCGGCGGTGGAAATGAAGGCGCCGGCCATGAAACTGACTATGGCCATTGAGGCGGCGAGCGAGCCCGATTTCGTCAAAAAGCTCATTCCACTCCTGGCGTATCATCCGCTGGCGGAAATCCTGGAGCAGCCTTTCGTCGCCTCGGCCTTGCCGCCTTTGCTCGAACGCCACCAGCAATCCATCGAGATCCTTCGCCAGCGCAGCACCGAATCCGATGGCACGATTTTCTTTGACCTCACCGATCTCGATATGGAGGGCTACAACAAGTTCGTGCCCTACTATCTGCATCCCAATTCCATTTACAGCGTCGGGCTGAGCAAGAGTTCCTTCCGCGTCAAGGTCTCCGTCGGCTCGAACCCCTGGGCCAAACGCGAGCCCACGGTCAACCTGGCAAAGGTCTGCGAACGTTACGGCGGTGGAGGCCATGCTCGCGTGGGCGCCATCTCCTTCGATGTGACGCAGCATGCCGCCGCGGCGAAAGCGGCGCAGGAAATCGTCGAAGAACTACGCAACAGCGTGCGCCGTTGAAAGAGTGAGCATCCAAGAACCGGAACCGCCATGCATCCAACCGTCCACGATCCCAAGCACATAAAAGGCGTGCGCACGGTGGCGACGGTGGAGTTCGTGAAGGGCCTGATCGTGGTGATCGCGGGCCTTGGCTTCTTCTCCATGCGCCACCAACGCGACATCTGGGGTGTGGCCGAGAGCTTCCTCGAATTCTTCCACATTAATCCTTACCACCACTACGTCGGCGTGTTCATCAAGTTGGTGTCGCGCCTCAACGATGTGCGGCTTTGGAAAATCGCCGTCGTCGCCAGCATCTACGCGATCATGCGCTTTATCGAGGCTTACGGGCTTTGGTACGCGCTGCCCTGGGCGGAGTGGATGGCATTCCTGTCGGGTGCGGTCTACATTCCATTCGAAGCCGTGGACTTGATCCGCAAGCCGACCCTGTTTCGCCTGGCCGTGATTGTTATTAACCTGCTGGTCGTGATCTACATGCTCCACCTGCGCGTACAGGCCGCGGAGAAACGGCATGCCGAGCACAAGCACGCGAAGTCGACTTAGAGAATGTCCTGAACTTACTCGAATAAAAACCCAACCATGAATTCCCGGCAAAGTCTTGGCGGCAAGCCCGGCCTGTTACACCAGTAATTGCTCAAGTAACAGCTCAAGTAATGGCTCAAGCGTGGTGGACAGGGGCAACAAAATAGCCATTAACGGTGAGGGCGTCATCCGCTACGCTTCACAAACGTCGCCTCTCCTCCGCCGACGTGTCGTTAGCGTTGACAAGGAGAAGCATGGCCCGCCTAAGCATTCTTATACGTGTAACTCTTCTCACGGTCTTGACAGCAATTCTGCTCTCCACTGCTGCTTGGGGAACTGCAACCGAAGTTGTTCTTTACAATTTTTGCCAGCAGAGTAACTGCGCCGATGGCGCATACCCCAATGGCGGGCTGGTCTTTGATACCCTCGGCAACCTCTATGGAACAACTACCGGTGGTGGCGCAAATCCAAACGGAGGCGGCGTCGTTTTTGAGCTGACTCCCTCGGCAAGCGGCTGGACGGAAACGGTGCTGTACAGCTTTTGCTCCCTGGCGAGCTGCGCGGATGGCGAAACCCCGCAAGGCGCTCTGATGTTCGACTCGCTGGGAAATCTTTATGGAACGACTTTCTCGGGCGGCGCCAACGGACACGGTACGCTCTATGAGCTGAGCCCTTCTGCTGGCGGGTGGACGGAGACGGTGCTCTACAGCTTTTGTCCCGAAAGTGCTCTCTGTAGCGCCTCCTACAGCTATTTCGATACGGCCCCCGGCGCGGGCGTCGCGATGGACAAAGAAGGCAACTTCTTTGGTACGACGTACTACGATGGCATCTTCGAACTGAGTCCTTCGAGCGGCGGATATACGGAAAGCAGGCTGTATGAGGTCGGCAACTACACCCCTGCTGGAGTGGCTCTGGATGCGGCTGGCGATGTGTACGGCGTCGGCGAATGGGATGGCGGCAACTACCCTGGAGGTTACGTCTTCGAACTTTCCAGAACAGGGGCCTGGGCGGTGAGTACGCTGTTTGCGTTTCCTACGAACACGGCGGGGAAGTTTCCGGATGGGTATAACCCCATCAGCACTCCGGTGTTCGACAAGGCCGGCCATTTGTATGGCGCTACGCAGTACAACGGGATCACGGCGAAGAATCCGACCCTCATTGGAGGCACTGCTTTCAAGCTGACGAAAACCAAGAAGGGTTGGACATTCGCAAAGCTCCATACTTTCAATGGCAAGACCGATGGCTCGCAGCCGATCGGGCCGCTGGCGGTTGATTCCACTGGAAACGTCTACGGCACAACCTTTGCCGGTGGAACGGGAGCTTGCCAGGGCTTGGCGAGTTATTGCGGCACGGTCTACAAGATTGCCCTGACGAGCGGTAAGTACACCGAGTCGGTTCTTTGGAGCTTTGGCAGCGCCAGTGACGGGTGGCATCCGACGTCGGGTGTGATCCTCGACGGGGCGGGGAATCTCTACGGCACGACGCAGTACGGCGGCACGGGGACGTGGCCGACCGGGGTGGTGTTTGAGGTGATCCCGTAGGCGCGCTGCGGCCCAAGATGGCGAAGCTCTTCACAGGGAAGTGATGTCTTCATTTCGCAAAGCCTTACGGCTTGCTTCTTTTGGGTAGCTTCGACTCTCCTTCGGTTGGCGCAGCATCTTTTTCTGCCGGCTTCACGCTGCCGAGATTCAAGGCATTGCCTACCGTTGTTACATTCCCCTCCGCCATGAGTTTTGCCAGACTTGAGATCAGGGGAGCCAGATCCTGCACATTTCCGTCGGCATGGCCGATATTCAGTCCGTTGCCTATGATGACCACTTTGCGGTCCAGAATAGCCTGTAGCAGTTGACGCACAACGGAGGGCTTGTCTTCCGGCACACTCAAGAACTCTACCCGCACGTCGTCGCCTTCCACGACCAGAAATCCAAGTGGGACGGTTTTCGAATTCAGGCCTCCGCCTGACGCAATCTTCGCGTCGCCGCTAATAAGCCCGAAAAACACCGAAGCAAAAGGAATGATGGTAGTTCCACCTGCACGAATCGGCTCGCCCACCAATGAGCTCGACTTCAACTGGGAAACGAGTTTGTCATACTCGCCCAACGGTTTTTCCACCGGCGCTTGAGCACGGCAAGGAATTCCCAATAACAAGAGTGCTGCTGACAAACATACATATTTTAATTTCACGGGAAAGCCTCACTTTGCTTCTGGTTTTGCGTCTGATTGAACCAGGTTGATGAAACGAGTCCCTTTCGCAGTAATGGCGACAAAGCCCAAAGGCCGTGCTTCACCACTCATATAGAACAGATTGGCTTGGGGCTCGGGACTTTTTGGGGCGGTTGCTCCAGTCGGGGCCTTGGTGGCCGCACTGCCGAAATTGATGTCGAGCATGAGGATCGGGATGAGCGTGACGGAACCGACTTTGATCGGCTCGCCTATGACAGTTCTTACGTTGAGATCGTGACTCAGGCGCTGAGCCATGCCATCAACGAAATCCGATGTGCTTGACGACTGGACAGGTTTTGCTTTTTGTTGCGGCGCATTTTGAGCCATTCCGAGAGAGGCGATTAACAGGAGAAATAGGATTGAGGAAATGATTTTTTTGGTCAACGGATACCTCCAATTTGAATCAGCACGAAAGGAAGCGAATGGCGATTCGTGGAGATGGTGAAACCCGGCGCAATTATATGCCCGACGGTTGTCGTAAGGAGGTGATTACACTCCTAAACGTTGGATTAGGAGGGGTAAGGCGATTTATCTGCAGACCTTACTCGCCCAACACGCAGCCGCAATCAGCAGGCGGCACCTTCGCCTTCAGAAAATCGGCCACGCGCTTATACGCGTCAATCTGATTCTCCACGCGCGCGAAGCCGTGACCTTCATCTTCATAGACTTTGTATTCCGCCACGCCGCCGCGTTTCTTTACCGCATCCACCACCTGCTTCGCCTCGCTCTTGGGGCAGCGGGGATCGTTGCCTCCAGCCAATAGATAAAGTGGAGCTTTAATCTGGTCGACGAAGTTGATCGGCGAGCGATCTTCATACAGAGCCTTGTTCTTCACCGGATCACCCATCGTCGCCAAATCGCCCTGCTGTAAGGCCGGGTCTTCGTTCTGAATCTCGGTGAACCAGTTGACGAAGGGAACGATCGGCACACCCGCCGCCCACACCTCGGGCGCCTTGGTGACGCCCATCATGGTCAGGTAGCCGCCATAGCTGCCGCCCATGAGGATGACTTTCTTCGGATCGACATAGCCGGTCTGCTTGATCCAATCGGCGGCGGCGAGAACATCCTGCAGATCGCCTCCACCCATATCGAATAGATTCGCCTGCATGAATTCCTTGCCATATCCGGTTGAGCCGCGATAGTTGGGCGCAATCACCAGGTATCCCTGATTGACCATGTATTGAATAAAGCGACTGAAGCCGTTCATGGTCTGCGCGGTGGGCCCGCCGTGTACATAAACGATGGCAGGGTGTTCGGCTTGGTGGGGCAGGTTATAAGGCACATAGACGAATGCGGAGATGGTCCACTTGCCATCTTTGCTGGGATAGCGGACAAGATATGGCTCGACCATGTCCTGTGCGCGCACTCCGCCCACCAGCGAATTCGTGAGCTGATGCGATTTGCCATCGCTCACGTTGTAAACCCACAGATCACCCGGCGCGGCCGCACCGGAGTGCGAATAGAGCAGGCGCGCCCCGTCGCGCGTAAACGGAGTATCGCTGCCCGCCGGAAAGTTAAGACCCTTAGGCAGGGCCAGTGCGTGCACTTTTGCCGTTGCGATTTCGTACGCGTAAATATCGACATTGCCATCGACGTTCGCCGTGTAAACCAGCGACTTTCCATCCGGGCTGAAGCTGATGCCCGATATTTCCCATTTGTCTTCCGTCACCCAGCGAATCTTCTTGGTCGCCACGTCGAGCAGCCCGACATTGTCGTATCCATTGCCGGCATTGGATGTAATCAGAAGATGCTTCCCGTCCGGCGAAACGTCGCTCGCCGAATACAGATGTTCGCCCTTGTGCGGAGTCAGCAGCGTGCTCTTGGCGGTCTCCACATCGGCGACGAACAGGTTGCTGTCGGTTCCTTTGGCCTGCGACTGCGTATAAAAAATTGACTTCCCATCCTTCGACCAGATGGGCGCGCCGTTCATTAGATCGGCCGGCGTTCCTGTGGTCACATGCTTCACGTCGCGCAGCACCGTGTCGTACACGTCGATCTCGTAAACCGAAGACGTCTTTGGCTTGACCATATAAGCGAGGTAGCGGCCGTCGGGCGACCACATGGGGCTGATTTCCGCAATCTCGCGCGTGTTGGTGATGTTCTTCACTTCTCCGGTTTTCGGCGACACAAGGAAAATGTCCCACTGCTCGTCGCCATCGTAATCGGAGGTGTAGGCGATCCACTTTCCGTCCGGCGACCACGCCGGGCTTGCCTGCCGCTGATCGCTCACCGTCAGTTGCATCGGCCATCCGCCTTCGGACGGGACCAGCCACAGATTGTTGCGGCCGCTCAGATTGCAGATAAACGCCACCGTCTTGCCGTCAGGCGACCACGTGGAATCGCCGACCGAACGCGTCATGTAAAGCTTTTCGATGGTCAGGTTTTTCTCCACCCGCGCATCGGGCTTGGAAACGATCTGCTTCGGATCGGTGATGGCCTGAGGCGCGGGAAGACTGGCGGATTGGGCAACAACGGTCATAAGTCCGACCATAGCAAAAAGGCAAACAATGCGCATGCGTGGTCCTCGCAGAAAAGTCTAGCAGGGAATTTTCCAGGGAATGAAGGTTGCGCCGGTATTGGACGTGAGCGGGATCGGCTGGACGCACTCAGCCGGAAGTCCTCACTCCACCGTCACGGTGAAGTCCCGCCCCTCCCACTCTCCGGACTCCTTCCAGAAAAGTGTGAAGACGATCTGCTGCCCGCTCCCGAGCGTGGTTGTGAGCAGATCGAAATGGTCAAGTTTCCAGCCGCTGTCCTGCGTGTGGCCGTCGTGCGCGGTCTGCCAGTTGTCAAAACTCCAATGCACCAAGGCCGGCCGTTGCAGCAGAATGCGGAGCTTCTTGCCGCGGGGCATGCTGCGGGGCTTGTTGTTAAAGCGCCAGTTGAAGAACTCGGCCTGCGTGTTGCGCGCAATATACCGCTGCGCGGTTTGTTTGGGCTGGTCAAAGATGCGTCCATCGAGTAGCGACCGCCGCAGCTTGATGTATTCCGCGTGCGCCCAAACCAGCGGACAAGCGG
>Ga0326728_10020411_pt1 | contig 12637 bp, 15 predicted proteins | sample MB3enrmetagenome_FD_207602 | JGI IMG/M metagenome (GOLD analysis project Ga0326728, IMG submission 207602) | Lab enriched peat soil microbial communities from McLean, Ithaca, NY, United States - MB31MN | ecosystem: Environmental > Terrestrial > Soil > Wetlands > Peat | place: USA: New York...
TTCGCGGACCGACCCGTCAGCTGCCGCCCGGGCATCAAAGACCCTCCCCCGCCCGGCAACAGTTGCCCCACAACCTGCCCAGCCCGGAGCCCAGCGCCGGGTTCCGCGGATCGAAGAGATCAGCGAGGATGAGGACGAGGAGGCCCAGTCCCGGCGCCCCCCGGTCAAAAAGACACCCAAGGGCAGCGACATGACCATCCTGCAGAAATTCCTCCGGCGCTAAAGCCGGGGAAAAACCTCAAATACTCATTTTTTTCTTTATTTCTGGGAGAAATACCGGCACAGCTGTTTTTTCCCAGAAGAAGAAACGGTTATATGAAATCCAGTCTCTTCTATTAGTACGATTACGCGAGAAACCGAGGAAGTTTAATGAAAAGAAATATCCAGATCGAAGCGTTGAACCAGATTCCCCTTGAAAAGCAGCGGATTGAACTCGTTGAGCGCAAATGTCTCGGCCACCCTGACAGCATTGCTGATGGGATTGCCGAGTCGATCTCCCATGCACTCTGCAGGGAGTACCTTAAGGAGTTCGGGGCAGTCCTCCACCACAACACCGATCAGGGTGAGGTCGTGGCCGGGGAATCGTGCCCGAAGTTCGGCGGGGGAAAGATGATCCGTCCGATCTACGTGCTCATTGATGGCCGCGCCACCAAGCAGTTCAACGGTGTTACCATTGCCACTGACACCGTGGCAGTCGAAGCCGCCCACGCCTACCTCCACAAGATCCTTCCCGAACTCAACCTCCAGCGCGATGTCATGATTGACAGCCGCCTCGGGACCGGGTCCACCGATCTCCGGGATGTCTTCAAGCCCCGGCAGGGTAAAGTCCCGCGCTCCAACGACACCTCGTTCGGTGTCGGGCACGCCCCGTTCTCCGATGTAGAGACCATCATCCGGAACACCTCGGACTATATCGATACAAAACTCAGAAAGAAGTACCCGGCCATTGGGCAGGACATCAAGATCATGGGACTGCGGGACGGGGACACGATCACCCTGACCGTTGCCTGCGCTATTGTCGACCGGTATTGTGCTGACATCAGGGAGTACCAGGAATACATGGGTCTCCTTACCGAAGAGATCGGCAAAGTGGCAAAGAAGAGCACCAGGCGCAAGGTTGTTGTAAATCTCAATACCGCGGACGATATCAAGAGCAAGAGTGTGTTCTTAACGGTTACCGGCACGTCGGCCGAAATGGGCGACGACGGCTCGGTAGGCCGGGGCAACCGCTGCAACGGGCTTATCACCCCCAACCGCCCGATGAGCATGGAGGCTACAAGCGGCAAGAACCCGATCAACCACATCGGGAAAATCTATAACCTCCTCTCAACGCAGATTGCGCAGGAATCGGTCAAAAAGGTCAACGGCATCGAGGAGATGTACGTCCGCCTGCTCTCCCAGATCGGAAAACCGATCGACCAGCCGCTCGTGGCAAGCGTCCAAGTGCTGCCCAGGAAAGGCGTCACCCTCAAGGAGATCAATGGCGAGATCCAGGCAATTGTCGATGACAATCTCGCAAACGTAACCGGCATCACGGAGAAGGTAATCCGTGGCGAACTCAAGACCTTCTAACCCGAAGAAAGGCAAAAAACCGCACCCCGCTGCTGCAGCGGAAAAAGCCTCTTCTTTTTCCGGCACGATACGGCTTGCCATCCCCAACAAGGGACGAATTGCGGGCCCGATTATGGAACTGATGGAAAAAAGCGGGCTCCACCTTACCGAAGGTTCCGAGCGCCGGCTGATTGCCCGTACGCTCGACCCCCACGTTGAGGTTCTCTTTGCTCGGCCCATAGATATCCCTGAGTACGTAGCCACCGGGGCAGCAGATCTGGGCATCACCGGCCACGACATGGTCGTTGAGCGGGGGTCCGAGGTGGAGGAACTCCTTAATCTCCAGATCGGAAAGGCAAAACTCGTGCTGGCAGTCCGCGATGAATCAGATATCGGATCCGCCAGCGATCTCAAAGGGGCAAAGATCGCAACCGAGTTCCCGGCAATCACGCGGCAGTACTTTGCAAAACACCACGTGCCGGTCACGATCGTTATTGTGGGAGGTGCCTGCGAGGCAACGCCCCACCTTGGGATCGCCGACGCAATTGTGGATCTCTCCAGCTCGGGGACCACCCTAAAGACCAACCACCTCCGGGTGCTCGATGAGGTACTTACCACATCCACGCTTCTTATCGCAAACCGTGCCTCGCTTGCGACCAAAAAGGAGAAGATCGACGAGATCCACCTTGCACTCGAGAGCGTGGTGCGGGCTCGCGGACAGTGCTACCTGATGATGAACGTAAAACGGGCCTCACTGGAAAAGGTAAAAGGTGTGCTCCCCGGGCTCTCCGGCCCGACTGTCATGGATGTGGCCTCGACCGAGGATATGGTTGCCGTCCATGCAGTGGTAAACGAGGAACGGGTATATACCCTGATTAATTCCCTGAAGCGGGCAGGGGCACGCGACATTCTGGTCATGTCCATAGAACGGATGATCCGCTGATTGTGTCATGAGAATTTTTCCTGCGGTGGATATCCTCGGGGGCAGATGCGTCCAGCTCGTGCAGGGAAAGCGGGAGAGCGCCACCACGTACGGCAATCCGCTGACCTGCGCACGGCGCTGGATCGATGCCGGGGCCGACGCCCTGCACGTGGTCAATCTTGACGGTGCATTCGGGGACTCCGCAAAGAACGCAGACCTGATCCGAGGACTGGTACATGAGACCGGTATCGAGATCGAGCTCGGCGGAGGCATACGGTCTGTGGAGGACGCCGCCCGCTGGCTTGATACCGGGGTATCAAGGATCATTCTCTCGACCTTTGCGATCAAAGAACCCGACAGCATCCGCACCCTTTCGCAGGAGTTCGGGAGTGACCGGGTGATGGCTGGCGTGGATGCGAAAGGGGGCCAGGTCGCGATCCATGGCTGGCAGGAGACCGCAGGAGACTACATCGGTTGGGCACAACGGTTCGAGCAGCTCGGCGCCGGTTTCCTCCTGTACACAAACGTAGATGTGGAAGGGCTCCAGGGTGGGATCGCCGCCGGGCCGGTCCGCCGGCTTATCGGGAACGTCAGGATCCCGGTTGTCGTTGCCGGCGGGGTATCGGCGCGTGCAGATGTGGCGCTCCTGAAAGGAGCCGGGGCCTATGGCGCCGTGCTCGGGTCGGCCCTGTACAGCGGAAAGATTAACCTTTCAGAGGCTCTAGAGGAATCTCGATGAACGTTTCGCTTGCACGGGAGACAAAAGAAACAAAAATCAAGCTCAACTTTGACCCGAACGGGACCGGGCAAGTATCGGTGGAGACCGGCATCCCGTTCTTCGACCACATGCTTACCGGTATGGCCCGGCACGGGGGGTTTGACCTCACGTGCACGGTCACGGGGGACCTTGGTGTTGACAGCCACCATACGATCGAGGATACCGGCATTGTCCTTGGCGACGCGATAAAACAGGCAATCGGCGAGGGGCGGGGGATCCGGCGGTTTGCCCATGCGATTATCCCGATGGACGAGTCCCTTGCGCAGGTGGTGCTCGACTGCGGCGGGCGGGGCTATCTTGTCTATGCCGGCACGTTCGGGGCCCGGACGCTCGGGAACATCCCCCCCGATCTCTTCGAGCATTTCTTCTATACGCTCTGCATCCGTGCGGGCATCACGGCCCATATCCGGTTCACCGGCAGGAACGACCACCACCAGTGCGAGGCAATGTTCAAGGCATTCGGCATTGCGCTCGGGGAAGCGCTCGAAAAGAGCAGGAAGTCAAAGGATATCCCCAGCACCAAGGGAACCTTCTAGAACGCGGCTTTTTTTGCCTGCGGGCGAACGCAGGCAGTAAAAACAATTGAATGTTTTTCCATCCACAGGCAGGGGTGATAGCATGGGAATTTTCCGGTACGATACAAAATATGCAGCGCCAACAAAAGAGCAGCGCGAACGGTACATGAAAGGGGATTACGAGGAGCACCTCTTTGGGGATGATGAGGAGATCATGGTCATTGTCTACGATGAGGCAGCCTATCTCAAGGACGAGAGCGACGGCTCCCGGGTCCTCTTTACCGGGCAAAAGGACAAGGGGAAGGTATACGACGAGATAAAACGCCGGCTTGAGGAGCATGCCCATAAAGGGGAAGGGAGCCGGTCGTTTGTTACCGGCCGGGATATCACATAGCATTTTTACCCGATTTTCAAAAAACGCCAGCGTTGTTAATTAACTGGTTGATATCATTGGTGTTACCCAAATTACCTACATTGCCCATATCAAGCGATCCAAACTGGGATATAAGCGGTTGGATCACCATCATGTAAATGATAATAACTCCGACCGCGACAACCGCAATGGCAAATACGACAAAGAGAAACACGTGGAGCATCCGCATCTCGCGAAACGGGATCTCACCGGTGTTCATCTTGCCTGCCGTTTTGTAGGCATTGTACATCGCATAGAGCCAGACAATAAGGCCGGGAACGAGAAGGATCACCAGACCCACGCAGGTCATGATAAAGAGGGCAAAACCTTTCGCGGTCTCCCCATTGTACACCTGTCCGAGGCCGGGAAGGAGTGTGGAACAGGCTCCGGCAATAAGCGGGTTCTTCTGCTCGCGTACCGGGGCTGAGGAACCGCCATAGCCAGGATTGCCGGTATAACAAGGGTATCCGGCCGGGGCTTTCCCATCCATGCGGGCGCCGCACCCGCTGCAGAACCGGGGGGATTCGTCGTTTGATACTTTCCCGCAGTGCGGGCAGACCTCATGCATGTATTCCGGACTGAGATTGATCCATACAGGGTATAAGGCTTGCCAGTTCCATCCATTGGCCTCAGTATCCCAATCACACTGACAGGTGCAGGTCGTGCCCTGCCCTGATGGGGGATTCTCATGAAAAGACGAATCAGGTGCAGGATGGTGCAAAAAGCCTTGCTCACCGCACCAGGAAAACCTCTTTGAAAAAGACCGGGACTCCGGAAGTCATCCATCCGGGATGAGAAGTAAAAAAGGAGATTTAGTTTGACTTCGACGCGAGGTCGACGTCTTCTTTCTTGATGGTCTTTCTTCCCGCGTGCTCGGCAAGCTTGTTTGCTTCCTTGGTGAGCTGGGCGATATACTTCTCAGCCTTTACCACAAGAGCTTCTGCAGCATCGCTGCCCACTCTTTCGGCTCCGTTCTTCTTTGCAATGCGTACAACTGCAGCGATTGGTAAATCTGCCATTTTACTTACCTCAAAAAGAAAGTCTATTGGCACGTATAAATACCTTTTGGGAAAATCAGCCAATTTGGCTGGTAAAACGGTTTTGGAGTGCATGGAGAACCGTACGGACGAAATGCGTCACAAATTTCGCAGAATATTTTTTACTGGCTCAATAGGGTTTTTTTTTCAAAACAGGGCATTTTAAGGATTCAAAATTTATTCCAGCAATGATGCTGCGAGCAATAGCGCATTCGTGTAATCCGGTTGGGCGCGCGAGGTATCCACGAAAATTCTATCGATATTTACCACAGGCGCCCCATGGCCAAAACCGGCACCCAGGAACGCAAGCGTACGGAAGACAAGATTCCCGGAGATCCCGTCCGGGGCTATGATAAGACCGCAGGATTCGACCGCATCCTCAATGAGGATCTCGCAGTGCACTGCCCCGGAAAGCCGGACAACAAGCTCTGCATCGGCCATGCTCCGGTCCACCCGCTCATGCCGGCCGAGATCACCCAGCCTTCCTCCCGAGAGAACCCCCACCTTCTCCGGAAGCCCGAACCGGCGGGCGATTGTCCTTCCTTTATGGATTAGCTCAAGTTTATCTGCTACCGTCCACCCCTCGTCGATTCCCACGGGGGCAAAGAGAAATTTTTTCCCCCGTGCGGTCTCCAGGAGGGCGATCCGCTCCAGGCGGTTGACCCCGGCCGCGGCTTTGAGCGCCTGCAGGGTGACGTGTGCCGGAAGCGTGCCCCGTATGGCCGCATGGATCGTACCGTTTATAAGATCGGAGACGAGCGCAGATTCGGGGTTCTCGCTCTCGTGCAGCCGGACATTGTCGTAACCGGGAGGCACCGCAACCGTGCCCGGCCGGGTATAACAGACAATGTCGCAGGGGATCCTGACCCGGCACGCACTCTCCACAACCTTTTCCGGTTCAGCCCCCGCCCCGATCCCGATGGTTCTTACTGCGGCCGGCATGGGGCCTCACCCGGGGAGAGGCAGGTGATCCCGTTCTCGATAAAATCAAAGACCTGTGCCTCGTCCCCGTCGTACCGGATCCGGAGCCGGCGCGTTGCATCCACCACGCCGATATCACGGGCGGTCATGCCAACTGCTGCAAAACGCCGGATAAGGTCGTCAACGTTGTGTGTCCGTACAGTCAGGATAAACCCCATACCCGGGTACATTTTGACCCACTGCTCAAACGTCATGGCGTTTACCGCAAGGTCAGGCTTGGGTACCCGCCCGAGATCGATCTCGGCACCCTTGCCGCTCACCTCTAGGAGCATCCCCAGCGTCCCGATGAGGCCCGGGTTGCTGATGTCTTTTCCCGCGGTGACTAAGTGGTCTTTCCCGATCTCTTCAAGAAGGGCGATCTGCGCCCGCACATACGCCGCTGTTTTCATGGTCACCGAGTCCCAGTTGAGGGCGCAGGACGGGTGAACGCGGCCGGAGAGGTCGATCGCGGCGATAATATGGTCACCTTCATGTGCGGTGTTGGAATAGATGATGGAATCCAGCCGTGCAGACCCGAGGATCGAGACATCGATTACACTGTACGGCGCATCCGGGTGGAGATGGCCACCGACAATCGGCACCCCGAACTGGGCCGAGGCATCGTGCATGCCTTTTACCACCTGCTCGTGGATATGGGTGTTTTTCGGCATGGAAAAAACGTCAACCATCGCGATTGGCCGCCCGCCCATGGCGGCAATATCGTGGATGTTGACCAGCACCGAGCAGTAGCCGGCCCAGTACGGATCGGCTTCCATGAGCCGGCTCCAGATGCCGTCGGCTGCCAAAAGCAGGGCCTCCCCGTTGTGCTCGATCACCGCGGCATCCTCGCCAAAGGAGGCAACGACCTGAGGTGCGTCGATCCAGAGGGCTTTTACCATCTCGCCGATGGCATGTTTCCGCTTTACGCCTTCATATTCCCTGACCACGTGCGCGATCTTCTTGGTGGAACAGTCAGAAACCACACTTGTCACCCGGCTTTGTGCACCACTCGCCAGAATTGCTGTACGCTATTGTGGGCTCATCAGAGATAATTTATTTGATACGGGGTCGACAGCTGTGATATGGAGTGGGCAGAGAAGTACCGCCCGGAGCACCTCGCGGACATCGTAGGGAATACAAGCGCCATGCGCCAGATGGCCGACTGGGCAAAGACCTGGACTGCACGCTCGAAACCTCTCCTCCTGTACGGTAAGCCCGGCATTGGCAAGACCTCGAGCGTGTACGCGCTCGCCCGGGACATGAACTGGGACGTGATCGAGCTCAATGCAAGCGACCAGCGGACAGCAGCCGTGATTGAGCGCATTGCCGGCGCGGGGAGCACAACGGCAAGCCTGACCGGCTCGGCACGGAAGCTCATCATCATGGACGAGGCCGACAACCTGCAGGGGACCGCCGATCGCGGCGGGGCAAAGGCCATCGTAGAGTGTATCAAAAACGCCCGCCAGCCCATTGTCCTGATCGCAAACGATCTCTACGGGATCGCTCCCGAGCTCCGCCTGCGCTGCGAGCCGGTCCAGTTCAGGGCGCTCCCGGCGCGTTCGATCGCCCCCCGGCTCAAGTATATCTGTTCCTCCGAGAAGATCGCCTGCTCGGAATCCGCGGTCCACGAGATCGCCGAGAGCGCAGAGGGAGATATGCGCTCGGCAGTGAATATGCTCTATGCCTCGGCCATCGGCAGGCAGTCGCTTGCCGGCGAGGACGTGCACACCTCCCAGAAGGACGAGCGGGTCTCGATCTTCTCCCTGGTCTCCGCGGTCTTCGGGAGGGCGACCGATGAGGAACTCATGCGGCTCTCCCGGGACGTGGACGAATTCCCCGAAGATATCGAGCAATGGGTGGAGGGGAGCATACATACCATTACTGATCCGGCCGCCCTTGGCCGGGCCTACCACTCCCTCTCGCGGGCTGACGAGTACAGCGGCTACACGTACCGCCGCCAGTACTACACGCTCTGGCGGTATGCAACGGCAGTGCTGCTGCTCGGCGTTGCTGATGCATCCGGAGGGAAAGGCATCCATTCCCGGATCCTTCCTCCCGAACGCTGGCAGAAGATGTCAGTGGCAAAGAAACAGAAGGCCATCCGCGCCGCGGTGCTCTCGCGCCTTGCCGCCACCATGCAGCTCCCGCAGGCCACCCTGCGGGAAAAGTACCTGGAGATCATCACCCTGCTTGTGGACCTTGATCCGGAGACATTTGCCCGCGACCTTGCGCTGGATACCGACGGGCTCAACTTCTTTTTAAACGACAAGGCCCGGGCACAGGAGATCCTGAAAACTCTCGCAAAGGCGGAACGGGAGAAGGAGCCGGAGCCAAAGAAGAAGGGCAGGAAAAAAGCGGAGACCCCCGCAAAGGATGCTGATCCGGCCCCTCCCGCGGACCCGGTCCCCCCTTGGGAATCCCAGGCTGAACCGGCACGGGAAGAACCGCCCGCCGATTCCCCGGCACCGGAGGAGCCTGGCAAGAAAACAATTGCCCACAACCAGTCAACGCTCTTTGACGGGTTCTGATCTGTGCCGGTAATAGGTGTGCAGCTTCACGCCGCAGTCGATGATCGTGCCGCCGTCCCCGTAGGATTCAAAGCCGAAGTGGTAGACCACGAGATCGCAGTCAAGCGTGCGGGCAAGGTCGATCAGCGGAGGGATCATCTCTTCTGCCGGGCGGATGGCGTACAGCACATCGGCGCCGGCGTACAGGAAGAGATCGGGCTCGAAGATATCGTCCCGGGCAAAGGGCAGCCAGTCAGGGAGACTGCAGGGCCGGACATCTATCGCCCGGACCGGGAGGCCGGCGTCATGGATGCACTGCGCGGTATCGGGGTTGTTCCCCACCCCGATCTCGACGGGGTTTGTGTAGTGCGCTGAGATATACTCCCCGCAACAGTGCTCAATATGTTTATATCCGGCCATCCAATAGATTTGAGCGATGCAGCTCCATATTTTTTGGGATCAGCTTTCTCCAGAAGGTTTGCAACTGCCTGCAGGACGGATGATTGCGGCAGTCACCGGGCTTCCGGCGGTCGTTATCGAGAACCCCGTGCGGATCATGGGGTTTGTGAATGCCCGGAAACAGATCGATGCCCAGGTGCAGCTGGACCACCTCGCGGCGTATAAGCACCAGCACCGGATAGTGGATCCCGTCCTGCTCGTGGTCAGCCAGGACCTCTTCAATGCCGGCCACGCCGCCCTCTTTGGGCTTGCCCGGGAGCAGACCGGGGTAGCGGTGGTATCAACTTCCCGGCTTGCAAACGAATACTACGGGCTTGAGCCGTCCGACGATGCCCTGATCGATAGGATCGTAACCGAGGGCGCCCACGAGGTAGGCCATCTCCTGGGGCTGGGCCACTGCACGGACCGTGAGTGCATCATGTTCTGCCCGGACACGCTCGACGAGCTGGACGGGAAAAAGAAGGACTTCTGCTCTGCCTGCCGCCAAAAGCTCGAAGAAAAACTCCAGCCGCAGATCGACCAAATCTGATACTACCTTTTTGATACTCACGAAGGTACGGGGAGGATCTCGATCTCCATGCTGCTGATCCTCTCGTATACCTTTTTCAGCCGGAGGATCGGCCAGAGCTCGTACAGGAGGGTGGTGACCGGTTGCCACATTGCCACCCAACCGGTGATCAGGAGGGCATAGGAGAGGAGCTGGGCGGCAAACGAAGTGTTTACCGTTGCAACAAGCTCGCTTGCAATGAGGGCAATGGCCAGAAACGAGAGCCCGACAATAAGACTGAACCGCCCAAACCGGAACCTTGCCCGGAACTTCCGTTCCGTCACCAGCATCCGGTAGCGGAAGTGGTTGTGGATGGCGGGAATAATCTTCTTTGCCTCATCTGTTTCCACCAGAGCAGCCGGAAGGTAGATGTGGATCATGAATTTTGTCTTTGCCGAAAAGTCCTGGACCGTATCAACAATGTAGGATTCCGCTTCCGTGTCAAGCTCCTTTTCATAGAAAGGGGCGGGGTCAAAGGAGTTGAAGAGCTGGAGCACGGAGGTGAGCTTGATCTCGATCAATACCCTGCCGTCCTTCTGGCGGTACATCGATTCGATATCTGGTACCGGATCCGGAGCGGAAGTCATAGTCTCCCGGTACGGCGGCTGAGCCAATAAATTCTGCGAACGGGGATACGCCGGATCCCTGCAAAGCAACAAAAAAGGAAAATCAGGGCTTTTGCGGGAAATAAAAGAAAAGACCCGGGTCAGGCAGTGCGCGGTTATTCTTTCTCTTTTATGTACTGGATGCCTTCGGGCTCCCGGTAATCGGTCTTGATCACGATGGTGTTGGAGATCCGGTTAAAGACCCGCAGTTTGGTCTCAGGCATGGCAAGCCACCCGATCAGGCAGTCAAGCGCAAGGATCGGGATAAATGCCTTACCCAGGCTCTCGATCGCAGCCGTCCCCCAGTGGAGCCGGGTCCCGTCCCGGTTCACGACACGGATGTTGAGCACCATCTTTCCGATCGACTGCCCCTTGTAACTCTCGAAGATCGTCCAGTACAGGAAGAAGAAGAGGGTCTCAAGCCCGAGGTCGAAAATGCCCCAGTGCTGGTAGTCCCAGAGGAAATGGAGGGTCCAGAACGGTTCGAGGATACCGCGGACGATATTGAGGAACAGGACGATCAGGATCACATCGATCAGCCAGGCCCAAAACCGGGTGGACCAGTTTGCCAGGTGCAGGGTCTTTGCGTGCTCCAGCCGCGGGCGTTCTTCTTCCCCTGCCGGGGGGGACTGAGGTTCGGTTGCGGGGACGGAGTCCGGCAACGGGGTCGTTCCCGGAAATGCAGCTGCCATATCAGCATCCCTGTATGCCTCCCGGGGGAATGAAGGTTTCCAAATCAGGAACCATTGCAGCAACCGGGCCGGTGAGCAATCCTTTTTATACAGAGGTACAATATTTACCAAAAACAGGCAGAATCTGGGAGGAAGAAGAGTATGACCGAATCTGTCATCACCGAATTTGCCGGGAACGAGCGCGAGAAGCTCAGCCGGGTGTACCGATACAGCCCCGGGGGGGTCAGGGTACTGGACGGCCACGATGTCACCAAGAGGCTGTACAAATTCGATCCGGCCACCACAACGATGACAGAGAACGATCCGGCACAGCCCAGTAAGATCCTGCGCCGGTTCGTCTTTGACAATTACGGGATGCTCGAGGAAACGTTCTCGTTTGGGAACCCGCCCCGGACCTATCGGTATGAGGCCGGCGGCAGGCAGATCGTGATGCGGGAGGGCGGCGATTACGGCGCTGTGGGAAAAACCTATTCCTTCGAGGGCAGCGGGGTTGCCGAGACCGCGTTCGGGCGCGACGGCAGCATAGAACGGGTCTATGCCTTTGACCCCAAAAATGAGACGATCACCATCCGCAAGGGGGGATGGTACGGGGATATCGAACGGCGGCTGGTCTTTGAGCGGCTTGACGTTTCGGTCTTCTGCGAGCCCGAAGCCTTCCTCCAGTTCCTGATGTTTACCGAGAAGAGCCAGAGGGAGACGGACGCAGAGATCGACGAGGAGGTGGCAAAGATCCGGAACTCCGCGCCGGGCCAGAGCAGGTACGCTTACACGGGCCCGCGTCACGCATCGGGCGAGAGCGGGGAGCCCGGTGCAGTACCACAAGGACGTTCCCGCGCAATGCCCGGCCGGGCTCCTGCGGGCAGGGCAGCGGCACGGGAAGATTCCGGCATAGATTTCATTCCCGATGCGGATTCGTCGCGCGACATCCCCCGGGGCCCCCCCGGGGCCCGGGTGCAGAGCACTGCCATCCCGATCGAAGAACGGTTCCGGGGCATGCGGGACGAGGATCGGACCCTCAACCCGGGAAGGAGTGCCAATATCCCTCTCGACGAACGCTTCCGGAGTTCCCGGGAAGAGGACCGGACGCTTACGAAAGGAAGAAGTGCCAGCATCCCGCTGGAGGAGCGGTTCGGGAACGAGGAGAATGATAAGGACGAGCTTACTCCCGGGAGAAGTACCCAGATCTCCTACGAAGAACGCAGGAAAGGGAGCCGGCTGCAGTAAGCCGGGGATGTTCCACCCCTTTTGCCGGATAGCAGTCCTTCGCCCGGTGGTATCCTGTTTTAGCAGAATTTCCATCGGAAACCAGTACCTGTACGCGCGACACGCCCGGCCGAAGTCCCGGCAAAATGCGAACTGAAGTACAGGGCATGCCGGTCCGCGAGATACTCCAGCACCCACCTCCGTGAATCCCGGGCCTTTTCTGCCTCTTCGCAGTATATAGAGTTCCATTCAGGGCGGTACACCTGGATGGGGTGATGCATGACATCTCCCCCAAAAAGAGCCTCTTTTCCGCAGGACGTAAGGCCGACAGCCATCTGGCCGCAGGTGTGCCCCGGCACGGGGTGCAGGAAAATCCCTGAAAGGAACTCGCTGCCGTCAGGGTCAACGAGCTTTGCCCGGCCTGCCTTTACCACGGGAAGAACGCTGTC
>Ga0326728_10020412_pt1 | contig 12637 bp, 8 predicted proteins | sample MB3enrmetagenome_FD_207602 | JGI IMG/M metagenome (GOLD analysis project Ga0326728, IMG submission 207602) | Lab enriched peat soil microbial communities from McLean, Ithaca, NY, United States - MB31MN | ecosystem: Environmental > Terrestrial > Soil > Wetlands > Peat | place: USA: New York...
TGGTTCGTTAACCATTATGAACGCGCACCCAAGAGAAACGTTGTTTTCGAGGCACCTCATTCGCTATTACGACAGTGATGGACGCGGCACACTGGAGGAGAGCATTACACAGCTTCAGCGTGACGAGCGCTGTGTCCAACGCTTCGCCTCGGTGATGGCCCTAGTCCCCTTGCTGGCAATAGCTGCCGTTGGATATGGCACGATGTTGCAGGAGACTTTTCCCTACGATGAGCCTCACCCGGTCATCAGGATTCTTTGGGAGATGGGTCTGGCATCGCTGATTTGCCTGGTGGCCTTGACGGGCCTTTTGATGGGCTATCACAGGAAGTTGAAGCGGGCAGGGGAGAAACGCCTTCGGTTGACTACAAGACTCCTGGAGCCGCAATGGGACAAGCCCGAAATCGCAATGTTACCAGGCAGCGATCGAGGAGCTGACGACCGTGAGGCTTCCGAAGGCGCAGCGGCATTCAGTGACTATCAGGGCAGCCTCCAGTCGCCCTCCTGGCGCTCCAGCAGGCTCTGTGGGTAGCCGGGGGGAGTCTGGCCAGCCTTGCCTCTGGATCGATGAGTGGAAACCTCGGCGGCTCCGTTTCCCGGTTTCGTCCGGGGCGTATGGGGGACTTCCCCGATAGACAGTTTGGAGCAAACGGCAGATAATGGCCATGAGTTGTTGGGCCGCCGGCGAAGAACCAAAGCCGCGTTGGCCCGGCCTTAACCGCAGGCCGCCTCGATGACCGTGGTGAATTTGGACCGATCATGAAACGCAAATTGAGCGCATTGTCAGAACGATACCTGGCCGCGCTGCGGAAACACCTGAAGCAACGGGCGCGGGCCAGACTGGAACCGGCGCGGCGACTGGGACGCCAGGCCGTAACCATCGGGCTCGAGACGTTGGACATGGCCAGGATTCACGAGGGAGCGGTTGCCACACTGGGCGCATCCGCCAGCAAAGACGGGATCCTGGAGCGCGCGGACATTTTCTTTGCCGAGACCATCACGCCGATCGAGGAGACTCATCGCGCGGTGGTCAAGGCCACGGCCCGCTTGAATCGACTGAACAAGATGCTGCGGCGGCGCACAGTGGACCTGGATGCATCCAGGCGATCGTTGAAACAGGGAATCGCCCGGCGCAAGACCGCAGAGGCAGCCTTGAAGAAAAGCGGGGAGCACCACAAAACCCTATTGGAGGAATCACTTGCCCTGCAAGAACATTTGCAGCGCCTGACCCACCGGGCCCTGTCGGCGCAGGAGGACAAGCGGAAGGAGATCGGCCGCGAGCTGCAAGATGAAATCGCCCAGACCCTCTTGGGAATCAATGTCCGATTGTTGACCTTGAAAAGGGGGGCCGCGGTCGAAGATCATGGCCTGCAGAAAGAGATTGCCAGCGCGCAGCGGCTGGTGCATAAGTCGGTGAGAACCATAAACCGGTTCGCTCGTGAATACGGCAAAGTCCATGAACCGCAAGTTGACCGGGCTATCGCGACAATATCAGGCGGCGTTGCGAAAACACCTTGAGCAAGGTCCACGCGCGAGCTTGCAGCCGGCGCAAGAGCTGGGAGGCCAGGCCTTGGCCATGGGGCTGGAGACGCTGGACCTGGCCGGTATTCACGAGCAGGCGTTGATTGCGCTGGTTTTGCCTGGCGGCTCTCCCGGCGCCCGGGAGGCGATGGTCCGACGGGCGGGGGCTTTTTTTGCCGAGGCCATCATCCCGATCGAGAAGACTCACCGCACCGCGCGGGGGATCAACGTCCGCCTGCGCCAACTGAACCACACGCTGCGCCGGCGCAGTGCGGACCTGGCCGCCTCCAACCGGCAGTTGAAACGGGAAATCGCGCAGCGCAAGTCGGTGGAGGAATCCCTGAGGAAAAGTGAGCGGCACTACGGCCAGTTGTTGGACCAGTCGCGGCACATGCAGGGGCAATTGCGGCTGCTGTCCCGCCAGGTTCTGTCGGCGCAGGAGGAAGAGCGCAAGAAGATCAGCCGCGAACTGCACGATGTCATCGCCCAGACTTTGACGGGCATCAATGTGCGCCTGGCGGCCTTGAAAAAGGAGGCGGCACTCAACACCAAGGGCATCGAGGGCAACATCGCCCGCACGCAACGGTTGGTCGAGCGCTCGGTGAACATCGTGCATCGGTTTGCCCGTGAATTGCGCCCGGCGGTGTTGGACGACCTGGGGCTGGTTCCCGCGCTCCACACGTTTATGAAGAACTTTAGGGAGGAGACGGGGATACGGGTCAGTTTGTCGGCCTTTGCTGCGGTTGAGCAAGTCAACGGTGAGAAACGGACCGTGCTCTATCGCGTCGCCCAGGAAGCGCTCACTAATGTCGCCCGCCATGCGCAAGCCAGTCAGGCGGAAGTCAAGATTCAGAAATTGAACGGCGCCATTTGCATGACCATAAGAGACAACGGCAAAGGCTTTGACCAGGAACGCGTTTTGCAGGCCAAAAAGGGCAGACGATTGGGACTGCTTGGCATGAGCGAACGATTGCAGATGGTCGGCGGCAATTTCACCGTCACCTCCGCGCCGGGCAAAGGCACCACCGTGCTGGCGCAAATCCCGCCAAACGACCGCGCCCCCGCCGGCCGGAGGAGAAAACGCGCTGATCGCGTTCGCTAGAGCCTAACTTTGATTATTATGGAACACATTACGGTCCTGCTGGCGGAAGATCACAAAGTCGTCCGCCAGGGTTTTCGGTCCCTATTGGAACACGAACCCGACATCGAAGTGGTCGGCGAGGCGGAAACCGGCCGCCAAGCCGTGCAACTAACGCGGAAACTTCGTCCCGCCGTGGTCGTGATGGACATCGCGATGCCGCTGCTCAATGGGTTGGAAGCCACCCGGCAAATCCGAAAACACTTTCCCGACACGAAGGTGCTCATTCTCTCCGCGCATAGCGACGACCCTTATGTCGAGCAAGCGGTCGAACTGGGCGCCTCGGGCTTTTTGCTCAAACAAACCTCCTCCCACGATCTGGCCACGGGGATTCGCGAGGTCCAAAAGGGAAACACCTTTTTCTGCCCTGCCATGCCCAGGCGCCTCAGCGGCCGCGATGGGAAGCCGCTCGGTCGAGCGGGACAAAGCAAGACGAAAAACAACCGCCTCAGTCCGCGCGAGACGGAGGTGCTGCAACTGATTGCCGAAGGCAAGCCCAACAAACAGGTCGCCGCGGAACTGGGCGTGAGCTTCAAAACGGTGGACAAACACCGGCAGCATCTCATGGCGAAGCTTGACATCCATGACATCGCGGGCCTCACCCGCTACGCCATTAGCGCCGGAATCATCGAGAGTAGTGTCTCGGTAACCCTCGTCTAGTGCCGGCCACACTGGCCTGCCGCGTCCGGCCGGACTTATCAGTCTCAGATCGGGCAAACACCCCACGGTTAACCCCCTTCTAGGCGCGCAGGGTTGTCCGGCTTATTCTTGCGCCGTGCCGAATTATCGAATCTCACAAAACGGAGCATCAGCCCTGGCACACGCTTGATGCCGAACGAATCCACCGCGCCGCATTGTCCTAACAACCATGAACACCTCAATCCAACATCCCGAGCCGAATCGCATCGTTCAACCGCCAGACGATTCGTCCCGGACCAAGACGACATTGTCCGTCCGGCGCACGCCGCTCGGTCGTTTCAGTTGGGCGGGTGGCATCGTTGGACCGACAAGTGATTCGTCCCGGAGCGAGGCGACATTGTCCGCGTGGCGCGGCCGGCCCGGTCGCTTCACCTTGGCGGGGTTGCTGGCGGGCGTGGCGCTCCTGCTCCTCGGGACGCCGGCGGCCCAAGCGCAGCGAAGTCCGCCGGGATGCAGCGGGAGCGGTTTGGGGATCGACCTTTATACGAGCCTGCCGGACGTTCACATCGGCGACACGATTTATTACAGCGTGTTGGTAGCCAACGCGCCGTTCCCCGCCTGCGACGCCGGCCAGACCAATCCGGCGGCCGCCGGGGCGATTCAGGCGTTCATTGTCACGCCCGATGGCAAAACCAACAACCTCACGTTGCTGCGAACCTTTCTGGCTCCGGGAGAGTCGGATTACTACAGCAACGTCGTCAGTTATGTCGTCCGCGCTCAGGATATGCTTCCGGGCAACATCGTGCGCGCCACGGCGGTTGACGAAGGGGCTATTTGGCAAAACGTCACCCTCAGCCGCGGTGGCGGCAACCAGGAGGTGAACACGATGGTCAATGTGCCCTGCGTCCAGCTCACCGCGCAATGCGTCGGCGGGGTGGGAGAAAACGGCGCGATTACCTTCACCGGCACGGTCACCAATTGCGGCAACAACACGCTGGTCGGAGTGACCGTGACGAATTTTAACGACCGTGGATTTTTCACGGTGCTCTTTCCCACCAACCTGGCCCTCGGGCAGGTCGCCTCCTTTAGCGGGAGCTGGGTCCCGTTGAACGCTTGTGTTCCGAGCACGGCCACCCTGACCGTCCTGGCCACCGACCAGTTCACGTCCACTCCCCGCACGGTGACCAGTTCCAACAGCATCACCTGTCAGAACACGCTGACTGCGGGGATCAAGGTGACCAAGGCGTGTCCCGCCCAGCCGGTCGCGCCGGGCCAGTTGCTCACTTTTTCAGGCAGCGTGAGCAACACCGGCAACGTGACGTTGACGAACATCGTCGTGGTCAACAACCAGCCGGCGGCCAATACGCCGGTGTTCACCCTGGCTTCGCTGGCGCCCGGCGCGCTGGCCAACTTCACCGCCAGCTATCCGGCGCCGACCAATTGCTGGGCTGCCGACACGCTGATTGCCAGCGCCGAGAGCCAGTGCGGTGTTTTGGTCACCAACACGGTGAGCGCGACCTGTCCGATTCTGACGGCGCCGCAGATTGCGGTGACGGCGGTTTGTCCGGCCACTCCGGTCTTGCCCGGCGGTTTGCTGACCTATAGCGGCACGGTGCGCAACACCGGCAACTTCACCTTTACCAACGTGGTCGTGCTCAGCAGTCGGCCGGCGCCCAACACGACCGTGTTCACCGCGGCTACGCTGGCGCCCGGCGCGTCCGCCAACTTCACCGGCGCTTACACCGTTCCGGCCAACGCCTGCTCGGTCACCACTACCTTCAGCGGAATCGGCCAGGACTTTTGCTCAGCCCTTAGCGTCACGAACACCGTTTCCACCACCTGCACGGTCACTACCGCCCCGGCCCTCGCGGTCACGCTGGCGTGTCCGGCGGTGTCCGCCATCGCGGGCGGTCCGATCACTTACTCCGGCACGGTGCTCAACACGGGCGACGTTACGCTGAACAATGTGTTCGTCGTCAACAACCAACCGGCGCCCAACACGCCGGTCATTGGCCCGCTGACGCTGGCGCCAGGCGCCTCCAACAGCTTCACCGTGAACTTCACCGCGCCGACCAACGCCTGCTCGGTGAGCAGCACGGTCACAGCCACGGGCAGCGACAACTGCACCTCGGCCACGGTGGCGAACACCGCCTCGGCCACCTGCCCGCTCATTACCGCGCCGAGCCTCATGGTCACCCAGGTCTGCCCGGTGAGTCCGGCGATTCCCGGCGAGCTGCTGACTTACAGCGGCACGGTGACCAACACGGGCAACATCACCCTCACCAACGTGGAGGTCCTGAATAACCTGAGCGGAGCCACGCCGATCCTCACGCTCGCCACGCTGGCGCCCGGCGCCGGCACCAATTTCACCGGCAGCTATGTGGCGCCGACCAATTGCTCGAGCACGAGCATCTCGACCGCCACCGGCTGGAGTGCCTGCGGCGTCGCCGTCACCAACACGGTGAGCTCGACCTGTCCGATTCTGACGGCCCCGGCCATCGCCGTGACCCAGGCTTGTCCCCTCACGCCGCCGGTGCAAGGCGGCATCCTGACCTACAGCGGCACCGTCAGTAATGCGAGCAACGTCCCGTTAACCAACATCGTCGTGGTCAACAATTGGCCGGTTTCCGGCACGGTGGTCTTCACCGCGGCTTCCCTGGCGCCGCACGCCACGACAAACTTTACGGGCAGCTACGTGGTGCCCGCCAACTGCTGCGTCGCTTGGCTCACCGTCGAGGCTCGCGGCCAAGGCTGCGGCGGGGCCACCGTGACCGACACCGACACGGGCACTTGCGCGGTGTTCACCTCGCCGGGGATCGTCGTCACCAAGGTGTGCGCCCCGGGGGTCCTGCGGCCGGGAGACCTCCTGACCTACAGCGGCAGCGTCAGCAACACCGGCAACATCACGCTGATCAACGTAACGGTGGTCAACAATCAGCCCGGCGCCGCCTCGCCCCTGCTGGGACCGATCGACCTGGCGCCCGGCCAATCTGCTCCCTATGCCGCCTCCTACATCGTTCCGAACGATTTCTGCGGCAACGACACCGTCACCGCGAGCGGCTTGGATCTCTGCGGCAACGCGCCCGTGGCCGACAGCGTGACGACCACTTGTCCGGTTACCACCACTCCGCTCATTGGCGTCACCAAGCAATGCCCGCCGCAACCGACCCCGCACGGTGGGCAGTTGGTCTTCTCCGGCATGGTCACCAATCTGGGCAATGTCACGCTGGTCAACGTCACCGTCGTCAACGACCAGCCCTCCAACAACACGCCGGTCATCGGCCCCGTTACCCTGGCGCCGGGGGCCTTCCTGAACTTTACCGGCAGCTACACCGCTCCGCTGGTTTGTTGCGAGGTAATCGACACCCTCACCGCGAGCGGCCAGGACCGCTGCTCCGGCAGCAACGTGACCGCCGAGGCCACGGCTGTTTGCCCGACGCTCTACACGCCGGGTATCGCCCTGGTGCAGAACTGCCCGCCCAATCCCTTGCCGATGGGAAGCTTGTACAGCTTCAGCGGTTTCGTCACCAACACGGGGGACGCCATTTTAACGAATGTCCTTGTGTTCAGCAGCCAGGCGGGCCAGAACCTCCCTTTGCTGGGACCCCTGGACCTGGCTCCGGCTCAATCGGCGCCATATTCCGGCAGCTTGACCCTGGTTTCCAACATCTCCGGGGTCACCATCACCGCCACCGCCCAGGAGGCTTGCAAGGGCACCCGGATAACCAATGCGATCACCTGCCCGAGCCTCTCGACTGCGAGCATTACCATCACGGAGAGTTGCCCCCCAGGCCCGGTGTCTGCGGGTAGTTCCGTGGTGTTCGGAGGATTGGTGAGCAATAGCGGCAACATCACCTTGACGAACGTCCTGGTGGTCAGCGGCCAGCCGACCAACAAGACGCCGGTCCTCGGCCCGATCACGCTCGCCCCCGGGGCCTCCGCGCCGTTCACGGGCAGCTACATCGCCACCGGCGGTTCCAACCCGACGACCAACTCGACCATTGTGACCAACAGCAGCGGCACCATCACCACGAACGTGGTCAGCGTCATTACCACGAACAGCACGGTCACCGTCACGACGAACGCCGTGACCTCCACTTTCGGGACCATCGACCCCGACACTGGAATGCTCACCGATCGTTTCAACGTCCCCAATAACTTGCACGGGTTAACGTACGCGGACCAGGATGAGAACTGGGGACCCACGCGGTTTTACGCCATCCAACAACCCGCAAGCGGTCCTGATACCTTTGACACCATCTCCACCATTCCTCCCTTGGCCGGCTTCGTCACGAATCGGTTCAGCCTCGCCTCGGCCAATTATGATGCACTGACCTTTGCGGCCCCTGACGTCGGCTATGGGGCGGTGAACTTCTATTACGTCCGCCATGACAATAGCGGCGTTTCCACCTTCGGCGAGATCATAGCTCAGGGCGCCTCTTCCTCAAAGGATCTCTGGGTCCTCGCCCGCACCGGCTACAATGCCTTGGCCTTTGCGGCAGCTAACCTGGGTTATGGGGCCAATATGTTCTACTTTCTCCGCCAGGACAATACCGGCCTTTCCACCTTCGGAACCATCAACCCCACTCCCGGCGGGATCGCCACCGATCGCTACGCCGTCGGCACCGACTTCGACGCCTTGGTCTTTGTGCCAGGCGGTCTCTTCGCCTATCTCCGCCATGACGCGACCGGGTCCATCATCGGGAGCATTGACCCTGTGTCTCACGCCGTCACCGATCTCATCGGCCTGGGCACTAACTTCCTCAGCGCCTTGACCTTTACGGTCACCGACGTGGGATACGGGCCCAATTTGTTCTATTACCTCCGCGCGGAAGGATCCAGCGTTACGACCAACATCGTCACGACCTTCACCACCAACACGGTGATAACCTTCACCACGAACGCGGTGACCACCTACACGACCAATAGTGTGGTCAGCTTCACGCCCACCAACACGGTCATGGCGACCGGCATGGACGCCCGTCAGGGCAGTACGGTGGCCGCCACCGCGAATTGTCCTGACCCTGTTGTTGGCCAGGTACTGCTCGCGCCGGTCATCATCTCGATGGCCAACGGTCTCCCCAGCGTGTCATTCCCCAGTGAGAACGGGAAATCGTACACCGTGCAATATAAGAATGCCTTGAGTGATCCGACCTGGACCGACTTGGAAACGGTCGTCGGAACGGGCGGGGACCTGCCCATCACCGACGCGATCGCAGCGCAACAATCGGCGCGGTTCTACCGGGTCATATCCACGCCGTAATTAATCCAATTCTGGGGGAGGAACCATCCCAGCCAAAGGAAAGTTTCTTTGGCTGGGTTTTCGACTAAAGAAAGCACCGACAACAATGAACAAAACACCCACACTTATGAAACAAGCACCCGTACTCTTAGCGGGGGCATTCTGGCTGGGCGCAATGTGCGTTGCGGCTCAGGCGGAAGGCACGCCCAAGATCCAGTTCGGCCAGACGCTCTACGACTTTGGCAAGACCTCCCAGGTCGCCACCGTTTCCGGCGTCTTCAAGTTTAAGAACGCCGGCGACGGCCTGCTCAAAGTGGAGCCGCCCAAGCCGTCCTGCGGCTGCACGGTCGCCGAGTTGAAGACCAACACCCTCCCGCCGGGCGCCAGCGCCGAACTGTCCTTCACTTTGAATCTCGGCCTCTACCGGACGACCCTGGAGAAGCACATCGCGGTCCGGTCCAACGACCCGCAGACGCCCGAAGTCTCCCTCACCATCAAAGCGGATTACACGCCGCTCTACGACCTCAGCCCGATGACGCTCGCCCCCAACCTGGCGTTCGGGGCGAACGAGGCCACCCAATTCACCACCATTACCCGCACGGACGGAAAGCCGCTCCGCCTGGAGAGGTTGGTCGCCTCCAAGCCCTGGATCACGGCGACAGTCGAGCCGGGCGCCAAGGCGGAGGAGGCCACCGCGCGCATTCGCGTCGCCATTCAACGGGATGGGCCGCCGCGCCGCTTCAACGAATACGTCCAGGTCTATGCCGCCGAGCAGACGAACACCCCCGTATCCGCCATTTACCTCTACGGCCGCGTCATGGGCGAGGTCTCGTTCAATCCGGAAATGCTCTATTGGAGCCTCCCCGACGCGAAGAAGACGCCGGCGGAGCGCCCGGAGGCGTTGGTGACGCGGCGGATGACGATTGCCTCGGCCGATGGCAAGGCCCTTGAGTTGAAGAATCCCCAAACCACCCTCAAGGGCATGAAGGTCGGTCTGGTGGCGAAGGAGGCCGGCAAGGTCTATGAACTGGTCGCCCGGCTTGATGATCTCCCGGCGAGCACCGTCAGCGGCAACGTGTCGTTTGAAACCTCGGTGGCGGCACAGTCCCGGATTGAAGTGCCGGTCATCGTCAATGTGTTCAAACCATGAGTGCGTCGCTCAGAGCACCGCTGCCGCAGGCGCTGGGCATCGTCTTGTTCGGCATTGGGGCGGGGCTGGCGGGCAATCAGCTCTCGCCGCGAGGCCTGCCGCTGATTACCCCGCCCCGCCAGACCCCGAAAGTCGAGGCCTTCATCCCGCTCGACGAGGCAAAGCAGCTCTGGCGCCTCGGCGTCGTTCTGTTCCTGGATGCCCGCGAACCGGAGGACTACGCCGCCGGCCATATCGGCAACGCGCTGAATTTGCCCGCGCAATCCTTCGCGCAACACTTCGCTGAGATTGCGCCGATGCTGACGCGGGAGTCGCCGCTGGTCCTCTATTGCGACGGCAATGAATGCGACCTCAGCCATCGTCTGTCGGAAATTCTGCGCCAGCAGGGCTACACGAATTGGCACATCCTGTCTAATGGCTGGACCGCCTGGCGCCAGGCCGGTCTGCCGACGGCCCGGGGAGGCCAAAAATGAAAACTCCGAAAGACACCGCCGCCTGCATCAACGGGATTCTGCGCTTGCTCGTGGGCGGGGCGTTTGTTATCGCCGGCGCGCTCAAGATTGCCGACCCCGCGAAGTTCGCCCTGGACGTGAGCAACTATCGGCTGGCGCCTCACGAGTTGATCAACCTGGTGGCGATCCTGCTTCCCTGGATTGAGCTCGTGGCCGGCTCCCTCGTGATGGCGGGAATTTGGCTGAGGGCGGCCGCGCTCGTCATCGCCAGCCTGACGGTGATGTTCTTCGCCGTCATCCTGTCGGCTCTCGCGCGGGGATTGAACATTGAATGCGGTTGCTTTGGGACAATTGGCGGCAAACATATCGGACTGGTCAATCTGGCGATTGACTCCACGCTCCTTTTCCTGGCGGCGCTATTGGCCAAAAGGTCCAAGGATTGCCCGGCGAACGAAATCTCCAGGGAGACCCGTGCGCAGAACTCCGCGCCGCCCCTCGAGCGGCCAGTCGTTAGCAACCGCCACCGAAGTTTTGGCGCAGCCGACGGTCTCCGCAGCCCACAGGGAGGTGCCTTCGGTTAGGTGCCAAATGTCCGTATGAACGGAACGAAAAGGATTCTTTTATGGGTGCCTCAATCCAACCTGGACCGACTCGGAAACGGTCGTCGGGACGGGCGGAACCCTGCCCATCAGGGATGCGGCCCCAGCCCGACAGCCGGCGCGGTTCTATCGAGTCATACCCACGCCCTAATAAACCCAAAGGCCTTGCGGCTTGCACGACCACCATCGTCGCCCCGTGCACCCTGCAAACCCTTCGGCGGATTGTTTTGTAACCCGTGCCAGCCAGCACTGCCATAGGGCGGTTGTCGGCGCCGTGGCAGTTGCGGGTTTTTCGGGGGCGCTGACCGCATTGAGTGGGAGGGACGAGACCCCGCACGCGCCGTGGGACCCTCGGCACTTCATACCGAGCGTGCCAGCCCGGATGTTTCTGGTGGTTTCGAACCGCGCGCTGAGGTCAGGGCGTCGCCGGTTGCCCGAGGGCTTCGGCCTGGGCGGCACAGAGGCAGGCGCCGAAGATGAAAACGCACCCGGAAAGATAAATCCACAGCAGCAACGCCATGATCCCGCCAAACGCCCCATAGACCGCGTTCAACGTGGCGAAGTCCTTCAGATAGATTACGAACAGACTCTCGCTCGCTCGCAAGAGAACTGTGGCGCACAGGGCAGCGGCCCAGACCTCGGCAAAGCGTGTGGGCCGGCGCGGCGCAAGCCTGTAAAACAGGCTCAGGCTGAAGAATACCACCAAGAGCGGAATCAAGAAGCTCCCCAGGCCATAGACTCCGAAACGGAAATCATGAACCGGAGAGAGCCAATGCTTCGCCATTCTGAGCAGTACCGGCAACGCCATGCCCACGAGGATCGCGCCTGCCGTGATGCCGAGCAGCGCCAGGCTTTTGAGGGGCAGCCGCCACCAATTGGGCGCCTCGGCGCCCCAGGCGCGGTTGGTCGCGCAGATGAGGGTGGTGAAGCATTGGAGGGCGGCCCAGGCCAGGATGAGCAACGCGGCCGCGCCCGCCTCCTGGCGCGCCTTGATCACGCCGGCGACGATGCCAAATATTTGACGCTGCATCTCGCCACTGATCGGGACATAGCTTTCCGCGCAGGCAATGACTACTTTCCCGGCCCTGTCGCGGTCCACAAAGGACGAGGCAATCGTGACCAGCAGGACCATCAAAGGGAACAGCGAGAAGAAGGCACTGAAGGCGAACGCTCCCGCCCACTGTGCGCCGTCAATCCGCAGGAACTTTTTGACGGCGAGACAGAGCATCGCCCAGACCCGGCGGGTCTCCTGGCCAAGCTTGCCTGGCCTGCTCAAGGGCGCCGCGGGCCGCGGGCCTATCTTGCTGGCGACCATCATCTGGCCCTGCTCGGGCGACGGTTCATTCATTCTGGTTCAGGGCATGAACTCGGTGGGGCGCACCCCCTCTCGCCTACGAGCGGCGCGGTACTGTGTTCTGATCATCTCTTTGACGGTCAGCGGTCTTGAGATTCTGGCCAAGTCCGTTTCCGGGGTGGATTCATCGTCCGAGAACACGGTGATAGTGCCGTAACCCAGCAGACGTTGCAGGAACCCCTGATCCACCGCCACGTCTTTCACCCGATACAACTCCAATTCATCCACATGCTTTGCCCACCAACCGCGATTGACGAATAACCGTTGAGTGGTCAAGCGATAACTGCAAGACTTTGCCCGGAGCCACAGCAGCAGCAGCACGAGCACACCGAGAGCGAATGGGATCAAGGCCACCCATGCCGGCCATGAGAACTCTCGAGCCAGAATCGCCAGACCAATTCCCAAACCGATGAACATTGCTCCGAGAAGGATCTGGCCCGGAAAAGCACGCGCGACGGGAGACAGTTTGAAAATGTCGGTTTCCTGGGCCGCTTCCTCCGGCACAAGAGGGGTGGCGGCCACCGCTTCCTGTATCAACCGGGCGA
>Ga0326728_10020415_pt1 | contig 12634 bp, 14 predicted proteins | sample MB3enrmetagenome_FD_207602 | JGI IMG/M metagenome (GOLD analysis project Ga0326728, IMG submission 207602) | Lab enriched peat soil microbial communities from McLean, Ithaca, NY, United States - MB31MN | ecosystem: Environmental > Terrestrial > Soil > Wetlands > Peat | place: USA: New York...
CACCCACCCGTCATTCCCGCGAAGGCGGGAATCCAGCGGGCCGAGAAGTGGACCCCCGCTTTCGCGGGGGTGACGGCGCCTGCGGGCAGGATGCCCGCGCTCCATGCGGTGGATCCCGGCCTACGCGGGGGCGACAGCGGAGGCAACGACTCTCCATCGCGATCCTTTGTTTTCATAGACATTCTCGGTTCATTCGTGCATTTTTTGAATGAGTGCCATCGTAGAGGCGAGGCTGAGCACGACATATTGTCTGTTATAAGGGAAAGGCGGACCTGCCCAGCGCGAGGTTTTAACGTTCATGGTCAAGGTGCCAAGCCTCCACTACGAGGCTAGCATAAGGGGGGTCGCTTGTCAAGGGTTTTTGCAAGCGGTGAACATTTTGGGTACCGTCCTAATTTGGGCCGTAACGCCGGCTTCCCCTCGCGATCCGGCCAAGCCGACGCCAGGCTCGGCGCGCAGGGTCACGACCACGTACCGGGCCACTGACGATCCGCGGGATCTCTATCACAATGTTCTGGTGGCGCTGGATGCCGTGCGCGACATCAACAACGGCCAGCCAAGCGCTCTGGCCGTGTGCATCAACGCGTTAGACCCCGAGGAGGGTGACCGCGCTACCGGTTGGACGCTCCTTGCGGGGAGACCATCGGTGGCGAGGTGGGGCTGAGCTGGGTGAGTGGTTCTTCCGGCATAATGATCCAGGCGATAATATAGGCGAGCAAGCCACAGCCGCCGAAGATCACGAGCATGACCCACAGTATGCGTATTAGGGTGGGGTCCAGGTCCAAATACTCAGCGAAGCCCCCACAAACGCCCGCGATCTTCCGGTTAGTCCGTGACAGCGAGAGAGGTTTTCGGGGCCTGACAGGGGTAAACAACGCTGTCCCGCAATGGCAACAGAAGTTGACCCGGTCGGTGTACTCTTTTCCACACTGTGGGCAGAACATGTTTTGGCCTCCTGAATGGAGTTTATCACCAATCAGAAATACGTTTTTGGTGGGCGAAAGTTTCCTCGGAGACCCCCTTTTGGTAGCGCCATCTTCCCTATGTGCGCCGCGGGCGGCAAGGGCGACTCCTATGAAGACGCTATGCCGAAACTGCTCTGAGAATACTCTGGAGCGCGGGCATCCTGCCCGCCTTTCGCGCCTCAATTCCACGCACGCTGCGGGCAGGATGCCCGTGCTCCAGGGTATTTCATGGTTTCTGGGTGCCGCTGGCGGCACGAGCGACTGCTTTGAAAATGGTTGTGCCGAAGGCACCTTGGAGTGCGGTAGCGGCAGCTACCGCCCTTTCGCTTGAATAGCAAGGCGACAGCTTCGCCGCCGCAGTCCAAGGCGCTTCGTGCATGTTCACGCACGGTTGGGGACAAAAGTACCATGGCCATCCGCGCCCGGAATGACCGGCCAGGGACTTTTCGGCCTCTTGCTCACGGTCGGCGCTACCTCATTGAGAATTCGGTTCCGGGAATTCATTTTTGGGGTACAATCTCACTCATCGTAACTAAACTGAGTTGAGGATAGAACATTTAGGGTACGTCCTGACATATGCCCGCGCCACCGAGGATGACATGGGTCGCCCGAAAACCGTTCACGGTTTTTGCCCGCGGCACTTCCTTACGCCGCCGGGTGGCGTACAGCCTGGGCTTGGTCCGATTGATTCTGGTGCCCGTCATTTTTCTTGCGGTTTACTACCTTTTTGCTATGGGTTGGATCGTGGATCGCATTGTGAGCGTGGATGCGCCCATGGCCACGCAGGCGGAACGAATCTCCGTGGAAATGCTGGAGGCTCGGCGGGCAGAACGGAATTACTTCCTCCTCTATGACTCGGCAGAGTTGGACGCGAACCGCCAGGCGCTCTCCAGGTTGCAGCAGATCATCGCTTCGTGCCTCGAAATACAGCCGGAAGAGCGCGGCGCCCTGGAGCATATCCGGGCAGAGGCTCAGTTCTACCAGCAGCGCATGTCAGGGGCTGTAGCGCGCCGCGGGGAAGCGAACGAGGCTCCTGCCCAGCACATCCGGGATGTGATCCGTGCTTACACCCGAGACCTGAATGAGCTGCTGAAGAATGCGGGCCATACCAACCGGGCCAAGCTGGTGGAAGAACTTCACAACCGCGTGGGCTCGCTGGACGAACAGGTGGCGTCCACCCTGGAGGCCGAGGACCCGGCTTTCCGCCAGATCTCCACCGACCTCCGAACCTCCAGCGACGCGATTGTGCAGGAGTCCTCCGACCTGGAGGCGCGAAACTGGAGTCGAGTCCAGCGGGATCATGAAGGGGCGCGCCTTTTGCTGCGGCGGGCGGAGTGGGTGCTGAGCACCGTCTCCTTCTTGACCATCCTTTTGAGCGTTTGGGTAAGCTTTGTCTTGCCGCGGGAGGTGGTGGAGCCGCTGGTGGCCCTCAAAGCTGCGGTCGATCGCGCGGCGGCGGGGAATTATGCCATTGAGTTCGACGTGGAAGGGCAAGGCGAAGTCGTGCAGCTTGCCAATAGCGTCCGCAAGCTGCTGGCCCATTTCCGCGAGAAGGAGGAGAACTCGAAAAACTCGCACGCCTCCTGATGCCGTGCTGTCGACATGGGTGGCATTCGGAGCCCTTCGCCGGTCATTCAGAGCGAAGCGAAGAATCTCGCTCTGGTTCGGCATGGATCGAGGACGAAGAGATCAGAGCGAGATTCTTCGCGGAGTTTACCCTGAGCACCCAGAGCGAGATCCTTCGCTGCGCTCAGGATGACAGCGAATGGCCCAGAATGACGGTGGTGTATAGGGAACCGGAATAACAATAATATTCAGCGGACCGGAATGACAATGATCTACAAAGGAGACAAGGACTCATGAAGGGTAAACCAGAAGTCTTAAAGGCTTTGCAAGAGATGCTGGAGGAAGAATTGGGGGCTATCAACCAATACTTCCTGCATAGCGAAATGTGCGAGAACTGGGGTTACAAGCGCTTGAGTAAGCTCATCAAAAAAGTATCCACCACTGAAATGGAGCACGCCGAAGAGCTCATCGAGCGCATGCTATTCCTCGAAGGATCGCCGAGCCTAAGCACGCTGCCCAAACTCAATATCGGGAAAGATGTGAAACAGCAGCTCGAGAACGACTTAGTCCTCGAGCATGGCGCGGTGACCAGTTACAACGAAGCCATCGCCACATGCCACAAAGCGAGCGACAACGGCACGGCCGATTTCCTCAAGGGAATCCTCAAGCAGGAAGAGGACCACGTGGATTTCTTCGAGGAACAGCTCGGCCTGATCGAGCAGCTCGGCCTACAGAATTATCTGGCGCAACAGCTCGAGGGCGAAGCCGGGAAGTGAGTTTCCTCACTGCGCGGCGAGGGGAAAACTCAAGGCTTAGTCGACTTGGCAGTGGTTACGTTTTTACCCCTGCAAAGATACCAATCATTATGACCACGTCAGCGCCCGCGTGAAACAGCGCCGAGCCCCACACAGCCTCGGTCTTCTGCATAACGAAGCCGGCAACAAGGGCAAAGACGAAAGTGATACCGACGAAGGGAAGAATGCTGGAAGTGTAAGTGACGCCTGCGTGGCCAATTGCAAATACAAGAGCTGTTGCGAGGTTCGACAGGTGAGTGCCCGCTAGCGGTTCAAACTTCTTTAGAAACACGCCCCTGAACATCAACTCCTCAAAGAACCCGTTGGCAAGCACGAAAATCAGAAGCCAGGGAGTCCAACCGAGGATGCGGCTCATGCCAATTCCCAGGGCGCGAGCTTCCAATACACCAAACGTCGCCATTCCCGCGAATCCGATCAAGCCGATGGCCAGACCGAGACGCAACCTGCCTTTTTGCAGGTAGATCGATCCGAAGCTGGTGCGGAATAGTCTGGTCAGGATGGTGAATGTGACCATCATGACTGCAACATCCGCCAGCTTGCCGATGGCCCTGCCTGGCGGGCTCTCGGGATGGAGTCCCAGCCAGCGCGCAGGAGATTCATCAAGGAGCCACAAGAAGAATAACGCGACAGAGGCCATCCAAAACGAGAAGCAGGCCGGGGCATAGTGGAGAAAGCGCCGACTCCGCCGTAGCGAGGCCAAGACAGCCGCAAACAGCAAGGGGATACCGACGAAGGTCGCGATCGGAAACCAGCCGCTGCGGTTGAACGCGAAAAACGCCGGCTCGTAGAGTAGCAAACCAGAGACGGTGAATATAACGAAGGGGATGAACCGATGAGGGTGTACCGCGTTGCTGTCTGGGGTCAAGCCTGCTCCTTCAGTGCAGTCGCTCATGCCCGTCGGCTGGGGGGCACCCAGAAACCATGAAAATGCGCGCAGCGCCTTGGAGTGCGGCGGCTTGACGCCGCCTTCGCGCACCGCAGACCGAAGGTTATCCTGGAACGCGCCGTCACGGCCCCAAAGTTCCAAGGCGGCGTCGAGCCGCCGCACTCCAAAGTGCCTTCGGCACAAGCATCCAAGGCGCCTTCGGCACAAGCATTTTCAAAACTTCAGCCCTAGGGCGAATTTCAGGGCTTGATCCACTTGCGCCACCAATTCCGGTGAGAGAGTGGTCAATACTCGGATGAGTCGATCTTTTCGGATGGTCTGGACTTCGTCCAGGTTGACCACGCAGTCCCTGGGCACGCCCTGCAAAGGGCCCAGACGAACCTCAACCGGAATATCGCGTATGGTGGTCGTCAGCGGAGCGACGGTGACAGACGTACGCACAGCGTAAGCGGCGTTGCGGGTGAGAAGCAGGACCGGCCGACGGCTGGCGGGGCCGGTGAGTTGGGCCCGCCATATCTCACCACGCCTCATCCCAAGCCTCCTCCTGCCACACCTCTTGAGCCATTTTTTCACCTAGCTTCCCAACCAGGGGGCTCTCAGGTTTGCGGCGGTATCCCTCCACGTATTTCCGCTCGAGCGCTTCCTGTTCGAGCTTGTGCAAGTACTCGGCGCAAGCGGCGCGAATGAGGGCCGAACGAGTCGAGCGCTGCGACTTCGCTAGCTCGTTGACCGCCTGGAGCAGATCCTCGTCCATGGGTACTTGAATGACTCTCATAGCGACAATGCTCCACAAGTCCTTCCACATTTCATTGTGGTGTATTTTGTGGTTTCTGTCAACTAGCCTTTGATCACGCCGATGGGTTTCAGGCGCGCCACGCGTTTCGCCAAACCTGCGTTGTGGACCACGTCGATGACTATGTCCACGTCTTTATAGGCTTCGGGGATTTCTTCGGTGATGCCGTCGCGGGTCTCGGCGCGCACCATGATGCCCTGTTCCTCCAGCCTCTGGCGAGCGTTTTGAGCGAAGGGGGACTTCTTCGCGGCGGTGCGGCTCATCACCCGGCCCGCACCATGGCAGGTGGTGCCGAATGTCTCCTGCATCGCACCCTCGGCACCCACCAGAACGTACGATGCCGTCCCCATCGAGCCGGGGATCAGCACCGGCTGGCCGCAGGACTTGTACGCGTCCGGTACTTCCGGCCGCCCGGCGGGAAACGCCCGCGTGGCTCCCTTGCGGTGTACCATGACTTTGCGATCCCTTCCGTCCACCCGATGGCGTTCGAGTTTGGCGATGTTGTGGCAGACGTCGTAAACGACGCGCAGTTCTTCCTGCTGGCCGAAGATACGCTTGAAGGCCTGGCGCGCAAAGTGGGTGATGCCCTGACGGTTTGCCCAGGCAAAGTTCGCCGAGGCCCGCATCGCCGCCAGATACTCCTGGCCTTCCTTCGAGTGTACGGGGACGCAGGCCAGTTGCCGGTCGGGCACTTCGATGCCGTAGCGGCGCATGCCCTCGTCCATGTCGCGAAGGAAATCGGTGCAAACCTGGTGACCCAGGCCGCGTGAACCGGAATGGATCAATATCACAATTTCGTTCAGGTAGAGTCCGAACGCCTGAGCCACTGCCGGGTCGAAGATTTGCTCCACGTACTGAACTTCCAAGAAATGGTTGCCCGAACCGAGCGTTCCCACTTGTGGCAGCCCGCGCTTCTTCGCCCGATCGCTGACTGCTGTGGGGTCGGCGTCCTCGATGGCTCCATTTTCCTCGCAGGTGTCCAGGTCTTCCGGCCTGCCGTAACTGTGCGTGACCATCCAGGCGGCGCCGTCTTTGAGCAGCTTCTCGAGTTCCTGGTAGGAGAGCCGGATATTGCCGATCTGGCCGGCGCCTGAGGGGATGTCGCGGAAAAGCTGATTCACCAGCTCCTTAATCTTCGGTCGGACTTCGTCGAGCGTCAGGGTGCTGGCCAGCAATCGCACCCCACAGTTGATGTCAAAGCCCACTCCGCCGGGTGAGATCACGCCGCCCTCGTCCGGCAGCGTGGCCGCCACACCGCCGATCGGAAATCCGTAGCCTTGGTGGATGTCCGGCATGGCCATGGAGCGGCCCACAATCCCCGGAAGCATTGCGACGTTCATTGCCTGCTCGAGAGAGAGGTCTTTGAGCAAATCCTTCAGCAGGCGCTCGTCGGTGTAAATGAGGGCATCGGTGAGCATGCCGGGCTTGGTTCCCTTTGGCACAAGCCAACGGTAGTCATCGAGTCTTTGAAGTTGGTGGAGTTCGAGAGGCATAGCGCTCCAGGAGGAAGAACAAGTCAAAAGGCAAAGGTCGAGAGTCGAGAATCGAGAATCAAGAATGGAGAATTAAGAATCAAGAATCAAGGGCAAGAACGTTCGGAACTTGCCAGACCCATTGTAGCTTAATGAGGCACACTAGCGCATACTGCAGCATAGGGTTTTGACATTTGCGATTTGCGTTTTGCCTTTTGACTTGCTTTTCATTTGTGGCGGGCTAGCCTCTGCTTCACGTTTAGTAATACTCCCCACACGAAAACAGCGAGTGCGAGTCCGCAAAGAGCATAGGAAAGGACGGGAGGAAGATCACCACCGAAGGGCACCCAATACACCGGCCTATGAAAGTGATAAGAAAGCGCAACTGAAGTCAGGGAAGCGAGCCCAACTACCAAGAAAAGAATGGGCACGCCGAACCGCAGACCGCGGCCCCAAGTGGGTCAAGTGCCGCAAAGCCGCTTTCCGAAGGATTTTCCCCGCCCGCCCTCAATGCCGCGTTGCAGGCCATAGAACTTGATGCAGGCAAGAGAAGTGAAAACCACGCCCACCAGCAGGCCCGGAAACCAGTCGAAGATCGCAGTCATCAAAACACTCCCGGATTACCTCTGACTCCCTCACCCGACCCGCCCTGGCTGATGAGAGCGCCTGCGCGGGCCACCCTCTCCCTCAAGGGGGAGAGGGCTGTAGTCTCGGGGGGAGCGGGCATCCCAATCGACAATCGGCCATCACTGTTCCAGGAGGTTGACCTCGCGGATCTCCCCTCCGGCCAGAGGCATACGAAGCGTCTTAATCTCGAGGGGGTGGAAGTTTCCCGTCCAGCGGCGGTTCACCAATCCCACGTCCAGCGTAGCCGTGGTCGGCCGCCCTGCAGTTTCGTAGCAACGGATAATGAGGTCGTCGCCATCTTCCGCTTTCTTAACGGCCGAGACCACGATGTTTGGAGCATCCACAGAAAGGAAGGAAGCGGAGAGAGGCCGGTTCCCAGGATGAATTCCCTGGTAGATGATCGGAATGGGGGCAGTAAACTCCTCCGCCATTCGCACGATGCCCGCATCCTGCCATGCGCCGGGATGAGGCGCCAGCAACATGCGGAAGGTCTGCTTGCCCTGGTCCTGCCAAAGGTACACTCCGTTAGGCTCCAGCTTGCGCGGCCGGTGTTGCGCGTACACGGCGCCTCTCACGATCGAAATTCGCATATCGCTACCTTGCACGCTGTAGCCGTACTTGGCGTCATTAATGACGGCCAACCCATATTCGCCACTGGCGCGCCGGCCTGAAACGTCGATCCAGCGTTGCCCCGGATCTTCATCGCCTTCCGCCTTACGCATCTTGTATCCGTAAGCAATTTCGTAAGTGGGCCGGGGCTCTTGCACGTCTACCGGGAAGGAGAACTTCAGCATTTTAAGGTGCTCGTGCCAATCGAGCGCGACGCGCGCCTCGAGAGTTCGGGCGCCGGAGTAAAGCAACCAGTCCGTCTCGAGGGAAGAGGATCCGTAGCTGGTGAGCACGCGGACGACCGCGCGCAACGGGCCATTTTCGAGCACCCGAAAGCGGGCGTTACGGAAGAGGCCGATCTCCTTCGTGTAGGCGCGCACATCGTGGCTCCAGGTGTCGCTCGGGTCGTCGAGCACAATCGCTCGCGCGCCTCCTGCGCCGCCTCGGAAGACTTGCGCTCCCGCGTCCTTGTCGAGTATCGAGAGGCTGCCATCCTCTCCGAAGGTGACCCGAAGATGTTCATTTTCCAGTTCGTGCTCGGTGGCGCGCACGGCGGAAGCGGGCTGCGTGGCAGGTTGAATACTCCGCAAACGGAATTGCCGGTATCCAAAAGCCGGTACCGGTGCCTGGAACAGCACTCCCATGCGATCGCCCACCACGGTCGTAGCTTGTATCCATTGGTGAGGAATGCTTTTGCCGTTCTCATCTTCCAGCACGGAGCTTACTTGCGCACCCGTCTTGTACTCAAAACCCCAGCCCACATCGTATTCGACGTTGAGCTTCGTCTCCCAGGCATGGGGATTGAACACTACCAGGTATTCGGAGTTTGGATCCTGCGCCGGAACCTGCCAAGCAATGTTTTCCGCCGCCTTGTTCATCGCTTGATTGGCTATATCCAGAGCGCGTCCGTGCTCTTCCCGTGCAAAGTCGTAATGCTCGGGGAGCGCAGTCCCTGCCATGCTGTCGTGGAACTGTATGAACAGCACCCTCTTCCAGGCAGCCGTGAAGTCGGCCTTGGGGTAGTCAAATCCAGCGACCACAGAGCTAAGGGCAGCCAGCTTCTCGCCTGTGGCAAGCGCGGCTTCCGCGGCCCGGTTGTTCTTCTTGACTTCGGACATCGCCGTGTAGCAGCCCACCGAGTGATGCTGGAGATCATCGGCCACCACCGGCAGGTCGCTCGCCTTGCTGACTTCATCAAAGTAGCGGTTCGGAGTGCTGAAGACTAATGTCGGGGCGCCTGGCGTCTTCTGCATATCCAGGATCGCTTGGATATTTTCCTTTGCCGGCCCGCCGCCATGGTCGCCGGCGCCGTAAAAGACCATGAGGTCCTTAGTGGGTTCCTGTAGGTCCGTGATGAAATGGCGCACCGCGTCCTGCATATGCTCATCAATCCCGTAGCTGAACGAAATACGGTAGGTAAGCAATCGCGTCCCATCGGCGCCTTCCCACCAGAAAAGGTCGGCGGGGAGTTTTTTCTCGTGAGCCTGGGGACGCATGAAAACATAAGCGTGCAAGCCCTGGAGCTTAAGGATTTGGGGCAACGTGCCGGGATGCCCGAACGAGTCCGGGTTGTAACCGATCTGGGCCATGCGGCCGAACAACTGCTGGAACAATCTCTGGCTGTAAAGCCCTTGGCGGGCCAACGATTCGCCATTGGGGATATTCACGTCCGGTTCGACCCACCATCCCCCCACCACTGCCCACCGTCCCTCTTCAACGCGTTTGCGAATCTCTTGCAGCATCCCCGGATCAGTTTCCGCCACCCACTCGTAGAACTGGGCAGAACTCGCCGTGAAGGTGAAATCCGGGTATTCGTTCATGCGGTCCAGGGCGGAGCGAAAGGTACTCAGCGCAACGGACATGGCCTCCGACCATGGCCAGAGCCAGGGCGCGTCAATGTGCGCATTCCCGATCATATAGAACCGGTATTGCCCAGCTTGAGGAGGCCAAGGGTTTCCAGACTGCGCGCCGGCCTTCATGGCCAGCAAACACAAGGCACAAAACAAGACACCAGCGAGGTAACAACGGAGGGAGCTTGATTTCACGCGTTTGCTCCTGTTTGAAATCAAAATCAAAGGTTAAAGGATAAAGGGTAAAGGGTAAAAAGCAAAGGCCCAAGGTTGGAAAATCGCTTATTTCTTCCTACCGATCTCGATGTGGATCGCGGCGGGGTCGAGGCCTTGGTGGATGGCAAGAATGAAGGAGTGCAGGGTGCGGTTTACCCCTTGCCCCTTACCCTTTTGGACTCGCTTGCAAGATGCGGTCGAGCCACATATACTAACGCCGCGTAGCAGTTCCAAGACTTTCGAGGAGGGTTTATGGCTTTAATCACACGTCGTGACGCCGGCAAGCTCCTGATTTCAGCTTCGGCCGGCTTATGGGCGGCCAGCCGAAACGGTTGGAGCGCCGACTACATCGACTCCGTGGTTCGCGGGGTTCAGATCGGGGCGCAAAGTTATTCGTTTCGCGACATGGACTTGGATGGGTGCATCGAAGCTTTCAAAACGGTGGGATTGGGAGAATGCGAGCTATTTGATGGGCACGTGGCGCCGCCTCACCTAAAGTGGCAAGAAGAGAGGAAATGGTGGAGCTCCGCGCCTGCCAGCTATTTTCATGAGATCCGCACCAAGTTCGACAACGCGGGCGTGAAGATTTACGCGCTCACCTACGGTTTTCGCAAAGGATTTACGGACCAGGATATCGAGGCTGGCTTTAAGGCGGCACAAGAGCTGGGGGTGAAATACATCACCTCTTCATCCAATGTCAGTGTCGCCCCGCGCGTTGATAAGTACGCCCAAGAATACAAAATCATGGTGGGTTTCCACGGGCATGACGATACCCGCAACCCTGACGAATTCTCCACCCCCGAGACTTTCGCTCGGGCCATGAAGGGAGCCTCTCCGTATATCGGGGTCAATCTTGACATCGGCCACTTCGTGGCTGCTAACGGTGATCCCGTTGCCTACATTCGCGAGCACCACGAGAAGATCGTCACGCTGCACATCAAGGACCGTAAGAAGAACCATGGCGAAAACCTGCCCCTTGGCCAAGGTGACACGCCCATTAAGGAGGTGCTCTGCTTGCTGCGTGACAATAATTATAAAATCCCCGCCAATATCGAGTATGAATATGGCGAGGGCAAGAACTTAGACACCATCGAAGAAGTTAAGAAGTGCTACGCGTATTGCCGGCAGGCGCTGGAAGGCTAGAGCCGGTGAGATTCATGCAACGGGCTTTGGCCGATCAAACTTACACTTTGTTGGCCCGATACTACGACCAGTTCTTTACTTCTCATGTATCCGGGTACCGGCGGGCTCGGCAGAAGTTACTGAGCGAGATTCTGCCTCGGGTGCGCTCCGCCTGCGATTTGGCGTGTGGCACGGGTACGACCGCGCTGGAATTCGCGCGCCGGGGAATAAAGGTTTTTGCCGTTGACCTCTCGCCCACGATGTGTGCGCTCACCCGCGAGAAGGCCCGCCGCGCTGGTTTGCCTATAACCGTCATCCGTGGCGACATGCGGACGTTCTGCCTGCAGGAAAAGGTCGAGTTGGTCACCTGCGAGTATGACGCCGTGAATCACGTCCCATTGAGATCAGATCTGGCGCGGGTGGCACGAGCCGTGACGCGCGCTTTGCAACCTGGCGGCTACTTCTACTTCGATGTTAACAACCGGCGTCACTTGGAGACGAACTGGCCGGGGACTGCGTACGCGGTAAAGCGCGGCGTGGTCATGGTTATGCGGGGCAGCTACGACCGGCGGCGCGCCAAGGGCTGCGTGGATTTTGAGTGGTTCGTCCGCCAAGGGAGACGCTGGCGACGATTCCACGAGCACGTGGAGGAGGTTTGGTGGACAGCCTCGGAGGTCCGCCGAGCCTTGCGGGCAGCCGGTTTCGGACGCATCCAAGCCTGGGACGCCAAGCTCTTCTCTCGCGCGCGTCCGCGCCTCGCCGCCGGCTGCCGCACGTTTTACCTTGCCCAAAAGCAGTCTGGGGCTAGATCACACTCGACTTCGCCTCTCCGGACCGCCCACGCTCCGCGCTACTGATCGTCGGCCTCCTGCCGTCTCGAGAGGCGAGGTGGACCACGCGGGTCCCTCTTCGGCACTGATTTCGAGAGAGCCCTGCCAGCGTCTATATACGTTAAAGAAAGCATGTCGTCGTGCGCGCCCGAGGGTGCAACCGTCTCCCACACAGGTATGGCAGATTGGCCGACCTCGATATGCCACTCAAGACGAACGAACGAGTCCCTGCCCGCACGCGCTCCAACGAAGACCGGGACGCCCTTTTCCTCGCTCACCATGTGTCGGCCCGGCGCAACGTTAATGGCGAAGAATCTTCCTCGCTTTATTTCAGCGACCACCACACCATCACACGAGACTGGAAACCAAGAGCGAGCGGGGGTTTCCTGCTGCACATAGACATAGATTCGTGCAAGCTGCTCGGCCCAGGCCGGCTGAGAGAGCGTCAGGGCGAGAAGCGGGATGACCGCGATGCCCGCTGGCTGTGGCATGATGGAAGTGTTGGACGCGAAGCTATTTTGAGATCTTAAGTTCTTTCCGGACCTGCCGGCTGGTCAGAGAAGGTCGGCGTTTCTCCAAGCGCGACTCCGGCGAATAACGGTCCTCGAGGTCTTCGAGATTCCCCTCGATAAGTTCCCGGACATAGTGAGACCTTGTCCGCCCCGTACGGCGCGCCAGGTCGGCCAATCGCCTTTCGATGTCAGAGTTTAGCCGAATAGAAAGCACCGCGTCCTCTCCATAAAACACATCATACAGGCGTGACATACGAAACGCCAGTGCCGTGGCTCGTATTCAGAATTGCCCGCAATCCTTAACCTGTAGGAGGGATTTTGTGTTATCCTCGCCATCTTAACTTCACCGCATCCTCAGACGGCGCGGGGGC
>Ga0326728_10020416_pt1 | contig 12633 bp, 11 predicted proteins | sample MB3enrmetagenome_FD_207602 | JGI IMG/M metagenome (GOLD analysis project Ga0326728, IMG submission 207602) | Lab enriched peat soil microbial communities from McLean, Ithaca, NY, United States - MB31MN | ecosystem: Environmental > Terrestrial > Soil > Wetlands > Peat | place: USA: New York...
CAACTCGAAGCTTATCTCATAAAAGAGGCCCAGCTTCGCGGTTTCCCGGCAACCTCCATACTACCCGGTCACATCGTGGGACCGGGCTGGGTGCCACTGAACCCTTTGGGCACGTGCAGCCTCGACGCGTACGGGAAACTCGCCCGGGGAGAAGAATTGCTGATGCCACACCAGGGGCTGGAGATGTTGCATCACGTTCACGCGGACGATGTGGCGCAAGCCTTCATGAAGGCGATTGCCAACCGGAATGCCTCCGTGGGCGAAAGCTTCCATGCGGTCTCAACCGCGGCGATGACGATTCGGGGTTATGCGGAATCCTTGGCTGCGTGGTTTGGTCAGCCCGCACGCCTGCGATTTGTCCCTTGGGAGGAATACCGAGCCACGGTCTCTGCCGAAGAAGCACAGGAAACCTGGGACCACTTGGCGCATAGCTCGAATTGCAGCCTCTCCAAAGCCCAAAAGCTGCTTGACTATCGGCCACGTTACAGCTCGATGGAAGGTGTCTGCGAAGCGCTGAGCGGACTGATCGAGCATGGCCAGCTAAGGATGAGAAACTGACGTAGTGCAGAGATCCGAGAAGCTACGATGGTGAGGCAAATGGGTTGCGCTGCTGTCCCGAAGTCCGATTCCATTGCCGCCAGCTATGCGGTTGACGACGTAGCGGTTTCTTCTCCCACTCGGGTCGGAGCGGACCCGGTCGACTGCCTCACCACCAGCTCAGTGTCCAAAACATGCTCTCGGCCTATGCGTCGACTTGAGCGGAGCATTTTGTCCAGCACTTCGAACGCCAATTTGCCGAGTTGCTCGCGTGGAATACGAATCGTGGTAAGAGAGGGACGGACAAGACGGGCAAATTCGATATCGTCAGTCCCGACCACAGACACATCCTCCGGCACGCGCAAGCCAGCCTCCTCCAGCGCCACCACCGCTCCGACCGCGGTCATATCGTTGCTGCAGAAGATTGCGGTTGGGAAGTGAGGCTGGGCGAGGAGTGTCCGGACTGCCGCGATTCCTCCTTCCACCTTGTTATTGCCCACGACGTTCTGATGGGTAGGCAAGCCTAGTTGCTGGAGCGCCTCCGCAAATACTCGTTCGTACATCAGAGAAGACGGGCGTTCCCGGGGTCCGGAGATGAAGGCGAATATCCGGTGGCCGAGTTTGTAAAGGTATTCGATTGTCTGGGACGACCCCTTCGCGTAGTTTATGTGAATGTTGCTAATGTAGCTCTCAACCAGCCCCAACTCCAGAAAGACAACCGGAATCTGACTCTTCTTGAGTTCGCGCGCGATGGCCGGATCCACCGACACCGTCATCACTGCCACGCCGCGCACTCTGTTTTCGATCATCTTTTGCACGGCCATCTGCGTTCGGTCGGGATCGTAGTTCGTAGCACAGAGGAGGATGTCAAACCGATGTTTCACTGCTTCCGCCTCAAAGCTCTTAATGATTTTTGGGAAAAAGGGATTCTCTATATCGGAAATTATCAGCCCAAAGAATTCGCTGCTGCCACGGGCCAACCTACCCGCATGAACATTCTTGTAATACTTCAGCTTCCGAATAGCGAGTAGAACACGTTGCTCGGTTTGTGGAGTAACGTAACGGGTCCGGTTCAAGACATGCGACACCGTGGCGACCGAAACGCCCGCTCTCTCTGCGACGTCCCTGATACCGGCTGGCATTTCTTCTCTGTTCCTCACTTCCTTTCCCCCAAATCTTCCGGTTCACGGCACCTTTCTTACTCGTGGCTAGGTACTCGCGCACAGGTTCAGACGCGGCCTTTGGAGCTGGAGGCGATACCATCATTAAGATGTTCCTTGACACGCTAGCACCACGCATGTCACAAGGCAACCTGTTTACGTAAGCGGTTACCGTAAGCGGTTGCCCTGTTGCGTGAAGCTAGTCAAGTGGCGGGACGCCGCTCATGTGTTGCAGTCGTGATATAAATTGGTTCTAGAGCCCAACCCAGCGTCTCTTCGGGAGACAAAAGGCATTCGCGACGTGAGGGAGGGGTACATTTCGATGCGGACGCGGCCCGGCTACATCCAACGCACCTTCGAGCGCCGGTGCGAAATCGGCAGCGATAACCCGGCGCGCAAACGGGTGGCCGCGTGAGCCGCCTACGTGAGTGGCTGGCAGGCGGTCTGCTGATCACGGATGGGGCGTGGGGGACGGAGTTGCAGGCGCGCGGCCTGGACCCCGGCACGGCACCGGACACCTGGAACCTGACCCATCCCGAGCGCGTGGAAGCGGTGGCGCGCGCCTATGTAGAGGCAGGCAGCCAGGTCATCCTCACCAACACCTTCCGCGCCAATTCGGTTGCGATGGAAGGCGACTTGGAGGCGATCAATCGCGCGGGTGTGGCTATCTCGAAGCGGGCCGCGGGAAAGGCGCTGGTGTTTGCTTCGATTGGTCCGACGGGCAAGCTGCTGATGACCGGCGAGATGAGCGAGGAGCAGGCAACTGCGGCCTTTGCCGCGCAGGTCGCGGCGTTGGCGGAGGCAGGCGCGGACGCGTTGCTGGTGGAGACGATGAGCGACATCGATGAGGCTCGCCTCGCCGTTGCCGCCGCCAAGGCCACGGGGCTGCCGGTAATCGCATCCTTCGCGTTCGACTCGGGCAAGAACAAGGACCGCACCATGATGGGCGCGACGCCCGAGGCCGTGTCCGCGGCGATGGTGGAAGCAGGAGCGGACTCGGTCGGGGCGAACTGCGGCGTTGGCATCGAGCACGTTGCGCTCATCTGCCGCCGTTTGCGCGCGGCCTGCGATCTTCCCATCTGGATCAAGCCGAATGCGGGTTTGCCGAAGATGGAGGGGACCGCCATTCGATATGACACCTCGCCCGAGTTCTTCGCTTCTCACTACTCGGTCTTACGCGATGCGGGCGCCTCGTTTCTGGGCGGCTGTTGCGGTTCCACCCCAGACTTTGTCCGCGCCCTGGTGAATGCCCGATGCGCCTCAAGCTGATCAGTTGCGAAGTTCTGTTCCGCGAAATGTGCGACGCCTGCGCCCATTCGCCGCACCAGGTGGACTTGGAATTTCTCCCGAAAGGCCTGCACGACCTGGGCGCCAAGGTGATGGCGGAAAAGATTCAGGGAGTTGTGGACCGCGCGCCGGAAGGTATCTACGAAGCGATTCTGCTCGGTTACGGACTCTGCGGCAATGGGCTCGATGGGCTGACCGCGCGGCGTACGCGCCTGGTGCTGCCGCGCGCGCACGACTGCATCGCGCTGCTGATGGGCAGCCGCGAACGCTACCAGACATATTTCGAGGGCAACCCGGGCACCTACTACCAGTCGACCGGATGGCTGGAGCGCGGCAAGGGCTTGCAACAGTTAACGCACAACACGATGGGGTTCGACGAGCCGCTGGAAGCGATGATCCGCAAGTACGGCGAGGACAACGGGAGTTACCTCTACGAAGAGATGACGCGCTGCCGCTCGCAGTACCGCAAGCTCACGTTCATCGAGACGGGACTCGAGGCAGGCGGGAAGTTTCTTGCCGAGGCGTCCACTGAAGCCAAAGAGAAGGGCTGGAGTTTCGAACGGTTGCCGGGCGACCTAACCTGGCTGCGACGCATGGTCGAGGGCGAGTGGGCGGAACCGGAATTTGTTGTCGCCGAACCGGGCCAGCGCATCGTGGCCAGCTACGACATTAGTGTCGTGAAGGTACAGGCGTGACCGGTAAGGAGCACATTTTCGGCGAACTCCACAGTGCAGACTGCGAGTTGCACGAAACGCGCGATGCCGGTCCAGGAGTGGCGTCAAGGCTTGCAGGTAACGGCTCGTGAAGCTCGAGCTCCATCCCCAAACGCAGCGGACGCTGGCCGACCAACTCTTTGCCGCAGGCGTCGAATTCCCCTGCGGAGGCGAGAGCGCCTGCGGTGGATGTAAGGTGAGGGTACTCGCGGGCGAGGTGCCGGTTACCGCAGCCATGCGGGAAGCGCTCAGCGAAAAAGAGATCTGCGACGGCTGGCGCCTGGCCTGCTACGCGTCCGCGGCGGAACGCGTGGTGGTCGACGTGGAGCAGTGGTCCCTGCGCGTGCTCACCGACGACGCGCACCTGCCCATCGAGCCACGTCCAGGGCAGGGTGCGGTCATCGATCTGGGTACGACGACGCTTGTGGTCCAGGTGGTCGATCTCACCAGCGGTGAAGTTCAGCGGGTGGAGACCGCGCTCAACCCGCAGGCGCGCTACGGGGCCGACGTGATGAGCCGCCTGCAATACGATCTGCGCCGGCCGGGCGAACTGGGCTGCCTCATTCGCCAATCGCTCGGAGGGATGCTGGGCGGCGAGCCGCTCCGCGAGGTGCTGGTCGCGGGCAATACGGCGATGCACCATCTCTTCTGCGGCCTCGATGTGGAGCCGCTGACCCGAGCGCCGTTCGCCTCACCCACTCTGGGCGGCTACCGCTTCGAGGCGTCGGATTTCGGATGGCCCGGGCCGGTCGAATTCCTGCCCTGCCTGGGCGGATTCGTCGGCAGCGATCTGCTGTGCGGCATCGTGGCCACGCAACTCGACGAGCGGGCGCGGCCCTGCGCGCTTTTCGACATCGGCACGAATGGTGAGGTGGTGGTGGGGTCGGCTCAGGGGATTGTATGTGCGTCGACGGCGGCTGGCCCGGCTTTTGAAGGCGGGCGCATTGGCGCGGGGATGCGTGCGGGCACGGGTGCGATCGACACGGTGCATGTGCGCGACGGCGGGCTCGCGTGCCACGTCATCGGCGGCGGAACGGCGCGCGGCATCTGCGGCAGCGGCCTGGTGGACGCGGCGGCATGCGGCGTCGAACTGGGCCTGATCGGCGCCAACGGCCGCCTGACCAACCCCGACAAGCGCTTGCCGCTAGTCGAGGACATCGCACTGTCGCAGAGTGATATCCGCGAGCTGCAACTGGCCAAAGGCGCGATGGCGGCGGGTCTGCGCATGCTCGCCGGTGCAGGCGTTGAGAAACTCTGCCTGGCGGGCGCATTCGGCAATTACATTCGCGAGACGAGCGCGCGCGTCATCGGACTGCTACCCGAGGATCTGGCAGTGGAGCCGGTGGGCAACAGCGCGCTGCGCGGCGCGCGCACGCTGCTACTCACGCCCTCCATGCGTCACGCGCGATTGCGGAAGGTTGCGGCATTGTCGCAGCATGTCGAGCTCGCGGCCGACTCCGATTTCCAATACATGTACGCCGAGATGATGGCGCTCGCCCGCTTCCGACTCAACGGATGAATGCTCTATGGCATTTTCACAGTTGGTGTATGGTGGATTTGAAGGGGCATGGCTTCAGCCGTGCCGTCAATGGCCAAGGATGACGCGGCTTTAGTCGCTGAGGGAACTATCGGCGGCGAGCTACACGTTAACTGCGAAAATGCTCTAGGACTGGTCCGGGCTCAATTCAGAAATCTGTTCGCGTCGACTGTGTTTGGAACCACCAGCTATCGCTGGCACTCTATGCGCGCAGCGCGCCCTTACGCAGTTCGCGAGCGAGCGCGACCGCTGCGTTTGCATTCTCACCGTAGCCGTCCGCTCCTATTTCTTGGGCGTACTGCTGAGTCACTGGAGCGCCGCCGATCAAAACTTTGACCTTATTGCGGATTCCAGCATGCGCGAACGCTTCAATCGTCGTTTTCATAGCCGGCATCGTGACCGTGAGCAGGGCGGATAGGCAGACGATGTCGGGAGCCTTCTCTTGTATCGCATCGATGAACCTGTCGGGAGATACGTCGGTACCGAGATCGGTTACATCAAAGCCTCCACCCTCCAGCATGGAGCCGACAAGGTTCTTCCCTATATCGTGCAAATCCCCTTTCACCGTGCCGATGACGACGTGGCCCGCTGGTTTGGCGCCGCTTTTCGCCAGCAGAGGACGCAGCAGCAGCATCGCAGCTTTCATCGCCCTGCCTGATAACAAAAGTTCTGGAACGAAATAATCCTGACATTCGAAGAGCCGTCCCACCTCGTCCATGGCCGGAATCATCGTGCCCTCGATAATTGTTATCGGGTCGAGGCCCGCCTCGAGCACTCGCGCGGTCTCCGCAGCAGAAAGTGTGGCGTTGCCATCTACAATTGCTTGGTGAAGTTTCTTGAGATCGGCCATGTTTCCCTTTCGAATTCGGCTCCAGTTGAATGCTCTTTGTGACCGTCCGGAATCCGGCACCGCATGGCGGTAAACTTTTTCGCGCCGCTTCATGCCTAGCTATTCATAGACTCCGCATTCCTTTGCCATGGCAACCAGGGCGTGAACGTTTTCCGGCGGCGTAGTCGCTGGCATGTCGCAGCCGGCAGTCAGGATGAAGCGCCCTTCTGGCTTCCAGACGGAGATGAGCTTGCGGGTTGCTTCCCGCACCTCGGCGACCGTTCCCCGGGCCAGGACGCCGCTGGGGTCGATGTTTCCATGCAGTACGTGGCGCTGCCCGGCGGTTTGTTTGGCTTTCACGGCGTCGGTTTTGTAGTCGAGCTCGAAGCCGCAGGATCCGTATTCTGCCAGCATGGCGAGGATTTTGCTGGCATCACCGCAAATGTGAATCACCACGAAGATGCCATCAACAGCAAGGTCTTTCACCAGGCGTTCCTCGTACGGACGCGCAAAGCGATCGAACATGCGGGGGGAAACGACGTCCGGGCCACCCAGGCTATCGCCTAGCGAGGTGAAGTGGGCGCCGGCCTTGGCCAGCGCCCGATGGACGGCAAGATGGCTTTGGTAGCAAATCTCCAGGAGCTGGATGATGCGCGGATTGTCTGGCTGTTCGGCGACCTCCATCAGGAAATCTTCGATGCCCCGCACCAGGCAGGCGAGACTGAACGCGGCCTGGTCGGCGTTGCCCCGAATGGCAATTTCGCCGCCCACTTGTTTGGACATCAGCCGGACGGCCTCGAGCAGAGCGGGGATGCGACCATCCGTCTCAGGGTTTATCACTTTCAAGCGGTCAACTTCATCGAGGCTGCGGATGGCCGGCACCTCGATGTGGCCGGGTTCGTTGGGGACACATTTCGACACGGCACCCAGGGCTTCGGCCAGCATGGTGGTATCCGTATCCACCATAATGCAGTCGTGCTCGTATTTCTCCAACGCCTGCAGATGGACGCGGGCAATGACTTCAGGGTCAACCCGGTAGTCTTCCAGGCGGACACCCGCTTCGCGTGCGGCCATCAAAAAATTGGGGAGGGTGACGGGCACACGATCTGGGATTCCGCCCGCCAGAACTGTTCTTACCCGCTCAAGAGAGTTCATATCGTAGCCTCCGAAAAATGACGTTGTCGTCGTGGCTCGCCACGCGGCGATGGCCAGGTGCAACTACCAGGAATTCCTTCGGGTTCTTCCTTATGTTATTCCTGTTCTCCGGCTTCACGGTGGTCTCCCACCGGTGGTGGAAGGCAAGACTATCAGACCCCTCATCGTTCGATTGAAAAAGACTACTCTTTTGAATATCCCGCGGTTCGTATATAAGGGTGTGTTGGTGCCCGTGTCCGCTTTTTCATAAGTCTTTACGCTGTGCCTGAGCCGGCTCCCGGGAGACAAAAGATGATTCGAGTGGGGTTGGTAGGTTTCGGCATGGGCGCGCGCATTTTTCACGCTCCGGTGCTTTCGTCCGTCGAAGGATTCGACCTGGCCGCCGTGGTCGAGCGTCACACAGACAACGCCGCGGAACGCTACCCCGGCATCGCTAGTTACCGTTCGCTCGAGGCCATTCTCGAAGACAAGACCCTCGGCCTGCTCGTCGTGGCCACACCCAGCGGAAGCCACTTTCATATGGCCAGGCAGATTCTCGAAGCCGGCAAGAACGTGGTGGTGGACAAGCCGTTGGCCCTTGCCTCCGCCGAGGTGGCAGAGTTGATGGGGCTGGCCTCAGCCAGAAACGCGCTCCTCGCGCCTTTCCATAACTGCCGCTGGGACTCCGATTTCCGAACCATTCAAGAATTGCTGCGCGAGAGCCCTCTGGGTCGCCTAGTCTACTTCGAGTCAAACTTCGACCGCTGGCGACCGGTAACCAGGGCAGCCTGGAAAGAAGACCCGGCACTGGGCGGTGGACTTCTGCAGGATATAGGAACTCATCTCGTCGACCAGGCCCTGGTGCTTTTCGGCAAGCCCGAATCGGTGGGCGCCGAGGTGCTCCGCGAGCGCGACGGCGTGGGCTCCGACGATTCTTTTGCGCTGCGGTTGCGTTATCCGGGTTTCTCGGTCACGTTGGGCGCCAATCGCCTCTCTTCGCTGGCGCGGCCCCGCTTCCACCTGCGCGGAACCAGGGGAAACTTCTGGAAATGGGGGTTTGACCCGCAGGAGGCCGCGCTCAACAAAATCACCCGTATCGACAGTCCGGCATGGGGACAGGAGCCAACCGCCGACTGGGGCACGCTCAGCGTGGACATGGACGGCGGCATGGTCACCCGTCCCGTCACCCCCATCCCTGGCGACTACCGGCTCTACTATGAGGGCATCCGCGACACGCTCCTGGGCAAGTCGCCCGCTCCGGTGACGGCCCTGGCGGCGTGGCATGTCGCGCGCCTACTGGAGTGGGCCACGATGAGTTCAGAACAGCATCGCGAGATTTCTTGCGACTGGACCGAGGAGCCGGAAGAGGGTTCTACCAAGGGGTCCGACTCCTCAACGGCATGTGCTCTGCGGGCAGCCTGCCTCCCCCTGGTACATCTAGCTCAGCGCGGAGAATAACACGATGAAACCAATCAAGACGGCAATCTTCGGCACAGGCTTCATAGGCCGCGTGCACCTCGACGCGGTGCGACGGTTGGAATCGGTTGAGGCCGCTGCCATTGTAGACACGAACATCGACCTGGCACAGCGTCTGGCTGCGGGCTTCGCCATCCCCATGGCGGCGGACTACCGACCAGTCTTGCGCGATCCCACCATCGGTGCAGTCCACATCTGCACGCCTAACGCGCAGCACTTTTCCATGGCCAGGGAGGCACTCGAAGCCGGCAAACACGTGGTCTGCGAAAAACCGCTGGCCACGACCGTCGAAGAGGCCGAAGAACTCGTCGCCTTGGCCACCGAGAAGGGCTTACGGAACTGTGTCTGCCACAGTTTGCGCTATTACCCCATGGTGCAGCAGTTGCGCCGCATGCGCGAAGCCGGCGACCTGGGCGAGATCCTCATCGTCCAAGGCACGTACTCGCAGGACTGGTTGCTGTACGACACGGACTGGAATTGGCGCATCGACTCCAAGGCTGGCGGTCCTTCGCGCACCATGGCCGACATAGGCTCGCACTGGTTTGACATGGCCGAGCACGTCACCGGCCTGCGTATCACTTCGCTTTGTGCCGATCTTCAGACCTTCCACACCACGCGCAAGCAGCCAATACACTCGATCGAGACCTTTGCCAACAAACTGCTCGGCCCGGAAGACTATATTGCGACAGCCGTGGATACAGAAGACTTCGGCGCGGTGATCTTCCGCATGGGCGCGCGCACGCGCGGCAGCGTCGTCGCCAGCCAGGTCTCCGCCGGACGCAAGAACCGGCTCAGCATCGAGGTTTACGGCACAAAATCCTCGGCGGCCTGGGACCAGGAGCGGCCCAACGAACTCTGGGTAGGAAGCCGCGACACCGGCAACCAGCTCGTCCTCAAGGATCCGTCTTTGCTCAAGCCCGAGGCGCGCGGCTACGCCGACCTGCCCGGTGGCCATGCTGAAGGCTACGGCGATACCTTCAAGCAGGTGTTCCGCCGCTTTTACGCATCGATTGGCGCATCCGGCGTTGATCCCGAATACCCGCAGTTCGCCGATGGTTTGCGGCAACTCACAATCCTCAAGGCTGAGATGGAGAGCCATCGAACGCGATGCTGGATCGATGTTCTCGCACGCTAAATCGGTAATCGACAGATATTTCGGCGGATGTTGATCGTCGCCGCCATCTTTGTCTATGGAACTCTGGCGTTGCCGCCATTTCTCTTGAAAACGACGTCCCACCATGGCCCGCTAGCGACTGCGCACTTTTAGTTGCATGGACTTCGCGATCGAGGTTACCTCGGGATCATAGTACTCATATACCCGCGGCTTGAATGTCCGGGCAGAGACAAGCATTAATCCGACACTGAATATTCCATATTGATTTCTGGCAATATGCAACTCACCTTGGTGCTACTGTTATCTATCTTTTCTCGAATTTCTCTCGGATCAACTGTATTAAACTCGAACATACCAAAATGATGCATCAGCAATATCGGAATATGCGCTTGTCGACAAATATCAACCGCCTCTTCAAACGTGAAATTGCCGGGCACACCGCGACTTTGTCTAAGTGCATTTCGTCCGTTTATAGGCAACAATGCTATGTCGATCCTATACTTTTGAAGATTGGGAACCAATTCTGGATATGGGACGCAGTCTCCGCTGTGGTAGACGCTGATTTTACCGATGTTCATAATATACCCTAAATAACGATGGTCGTTGTTTTGATCTGTTTCAATGTTCACATGAGCAGAGGGGATTGCGTAAACCCGTATTTTGGAAGTAAGTTGGATGGACTCATCAGCATTGATTGGACGGATTTGCGTTAGAGGAATTCCTCTCTCAATCGCTGCCTTCTGTTCGGAACGAGGAATAATAAACAGACAGTCACCATTATTCTTCGCCAATACCGGCAGCGTGCCGGGGTCCATATGATCTGAATGGCGATGCGTACACAACACAAAATCCAGTTTATTAATCTCTTCAGGCCGAACAGGCGGCGGCGCCATGCGAATGTGCGGGAATTCACTTCCCTCATATTTGTCGGCCAAGGAATTAGATAAGTAAGGATCGATCATGATACGGGTATCCGCATATTGAAACGCAAACCCAGCCTGTCCTAACCACCAGAATGAAAGGCCAGTCGATTGTGCAGGAGAGAAAAACACTTTGGTGGCATTACACTTCGTTTGCTGAACGCTTATCATAAGGCATTACATAGACTTGGCATTCAGAGCTTCACAATTACTTTTTATCGTTTCCCAATTACTGGCAGCTATGTTCTCTTTTGACGCGATCCAAGTTCCTCCCACTGCCAGTACAAATGCTTTTGATAAATAATCGCGATAATTGTCCACGGCAATTCCACCGGTTGGAATAAACTTCACACCGGTGTGCGCATAAGGTGCAGCCAGACTTGAAAGCATTTTAAGGCCGCCTGCCGCTTCCGCTGGAAAGAACTTCAAGACGCGGACACCCATATCGAGCGCTATTTCTATGTCCGAAGGCGTCATAATGCCCGGTGAAAAGGGAAATTCCAATTTCAAAGCGGTTTTAAGGATCTTGGGGTTCAATCCTGGAGCGACACCGAATTTTGCGCCAGAGTCCACCGCTTTGTTTAGATTGTCAATCGTGAGAATTGTGCCGGCGCCAACCAGTAACTCGGGGCGTTCTTTTGCCAGGATCGATATCACGTGGGCAGCTGCTTCTGTGCGAAATGTAATTTCTGCCACGGGCAATCCCCCTTGAATCAAGGCATCTGCCAGTGCCAATGCGCGGCCGACATCTTCAATGGCGATTACCGGAACGACTTTGGCTTGTTTGATTCTCTCGTAGATCATTTCCCATTGTCCAAATTAGCCAATAAATTGTCGACGGCCGATTCCATTGCCCGATCCACACTCTCATTGGTAAATCCACCAATATGCGGCGTGGCGATAACATTCTCATGCCGAAGCAGTTCGATCTCGTCAGGCGGCTCAATCCGAAAAACGTCTACAGCCAGGCCAGCGACATGGCCGCGCTTAATAGCTTCCAGGACATCATCTTCTTGTAGCAACGTCCCTCTGGCCGTATTGATGATATAGACCCCTTTCTTCATTTTGCCAATCGTATGAGCACAAACGAGCGCTTCTCCGCCAGGTAATGGAGGGCAATGCAAACTCACAATATCCGATTGTGATAGCACATCATCCAATGAGCCATAGTGAAAAGGTAGAGAGGGCCCAAAAAAGTCGGTTCGCACAGGGTCATAAGCCAAGACACGCATACCAAACCCCAAAGCCAGGCAAGCGACCTCTCGGCCGATACTGCCGCATCCGATCAGGCCCAAGGTTCGGCCTCTTAGTTCGATACCTTGCTTTCGCTTCCATCCGCCCTGCTTTAATCGGGCATCGCTATAGGGAATCGCCCTGGTAACGGAGAGAATCAACGCCATCGTAAGCTCAGCCACTCCACGGGCGTTAGCGCCCTCGGCTCTGCATACTTTGATGTTCAACTTCCTGGCAGCGTCCAAGTCGATGTTATCAAGGCCACTTCCATTACGGCTGATTACGCGCAGAGAGCGGGCCGACTCCAGAACCTTTGCAGTCACTGGCTCGACGCCAGCCAGGAAGCCAACACAATCGGGCAATAACTGCGTAAGCTCACCTTCCGTAGGAAATCTCCCTGCAGGGGACAAAACGACTGTGTACCCAGCCCGCTCAAGCCTCGACAAAGATACATGCCCGTTCTGTGTCACCGACCTCGGAGTAACAAGTATTGTCTTCGTCTTAATCCTCCATCACACGCAGCCTGCGTCTGCCCTGCGATTCTGTTACCATCTCATTCTCTCTTTGTGCTAACCCTCTGGGAAATCCCTCGGTTGCGATATCTCCGTAGTTCCGACCGGCATTCCCAGGGTAGTCGCAAACTATCGTCTCCTGGTTTCAGGTTGGCTAAATTTCTCCGTTTAGCGGACGCCA
>Ga0326728_10020417_pt1 | contig 12633 bp, 11 predicted proteins | sample MB3enrmetagenome_FD_207602 | JGI IMG/M metagenome (GOLD analysis project Ga0326728, IMG submission 207602) | Lab enriched peat soil microbial communities from McLean, Ithaca, NY, United States - MB31MN | ecosystem: Environmental > Terrestrial > Soil > Wetlands > Peat | place: USA: New York...
TTATCTTACGAACCTGATAATTGGCTCCCCCGACTAGAAGTTGACTTAAGAACATAGAGTAATTTCGTCGAGTATAGTTACATGTGAATTGCCACAAGGCTCTTTAGCTCAGGGCAACGGTGGCAATACACTGGAACCGCCCATGGCAAACAAACGCGATACGGAATACGCTCTTGAGGCGGAGGGTGTGACTAAACGATTCGGTTCTCTGCTGGCTAACGACAAGGTTACCTTTACTCTGAAGCGCGGAGAAGTTCATGCGTTACTGGGGGAAAATGGTGCAGGCAAAACCACTCTATGCAACATTCTCTACGGCCTGATGCGACCTGACTCTGGCAGAATCATAGTCAACGGTCAAGAAATGAACTTTCATTCCCCCCGCGACGCCATGCAAGCAGGAATTGCAATGGTACATCAAGAGTTCATGCTCATCAATACGATGACTGTCGTTGAGAACATATCCATCTTCGAAAACGATGAAACGAAACGGCCGCTTATTGATTTTGAAGGCCTAGAGAAACAGGTAGCAGAAGTAGGGAAGAAGTTCGGCCTCGCTGTTGACCCACACTCTACAATCGCAAACCTTTCTGCAGGTCAACGCCAATCGGTGGAGATTCTTAAGGCGCTATACAAGGGGGCATCCACGCTAATACTTGACGAACCAACGTCTGTTCTAAGCGCATTAGAGACGCGTGAGTTATTCTCCGCATTACGTCAAATGTCAGCTTCCGGAAAATCAATCATATTCGTCTCACACAAGATCGATGAGATTCTTGCCGTTACGGACAACGTGACGGTTTTGAGACAGGGCAAGGTTGTTGCCACTGCAAGTACCAAGAAAGTGACCGGTCCTGATCTAGCAAGAATGATCGTTGGCCGCGATGTTGTGTTCCGCGTGGAGAAACTACAAGCACAGTTGTCTGACCCATTCCTTGTACTGAGCGAGGTATCGGCGCGCAACACCTTAGGCTTGGAAGCGCTGGAGCAAGTCTCAATCTCCGTCCGCGGCGGAGAAATTCTTGGTATTGCTGGAATCGCTGGAAACGGACAGAAGGAACTTGTCGAAGTCGCAACAGGGATGCGGAAACCCACTAAGGGTAAGGTTACCGCGATGGGCGAAGATGTTACAGGCTGGGATGCAGATGCGATCAGGAAGTTGGGGGTAGCCCACATCCCTGAAGACCAGAAGACAGGACTGGTTTTCGATTTCACAATATCTGACAACCTCATCATAGAACCATATGTAGCTAAAATGTTCACCAAGGCCAATTTGCTGGATTTTCGATCTATTCACGAAAAACTGACGACGTTAATGTCCGACTACGACGTTCGCGCTCAGTCGCAAGATGCGCAAGCATGGACGCTCTCAGGAGGCAACAAGCAGAAGTTTCTGCTGTCGAGAGAGCTCTTCTGGGAACCAAAGGTAATAATCGCTCATAACCCAACAAAAGGATTGGATGTGGCTGCAACCGAGTACACGAGGAAACTCCTCATGAAGCAAAAGGAGAAGGGAAAAGCGGTTCTACTAATCTCCAACGAGCTAGACGAACTCTTTGACTTGAGCGACAGGCTAGGTGTCATCTGCAACGGGAGGATATCGCAGCCAATCCCAACTCGGGATGCGAAGATGGAGCAGATAGCGACTCTGATGACTCAGAGTAGGTCTCAAGGTCCGGTTAGCGGCTGAGTGTTTATTCGCTTTTCTTGTATGGTTGCATCAACGCCGCGGGAGCCACAGCTCGTCTACCAAGAATAGGAATCAATGCAATAATGGTGATGTATGGAAGCATGGCGAGGAAGAAGTATTTGATGGGAACCCCAATTCCCTGCATACCTACTTGAAGTGCGTCCACAAAACTGAACACAAGCAGGGGAAGCAATATACGATAAGGTTTCCATTTGGCGAAGTAAATCAGGGCAAGAGCGATGAACCCTCGCCCGAAAGTTACGTCAAGAATGAACGTGCTAAGCATCGAGGTGGTGTAGTAGGCACCTCCTGCTCCAGCGAAGACGGCCCCGATTAGCACGGCCACATACCTAATCTTGTATACGTCAACTCCCATCGTTTCTGCTGCGCGTGGATTTTCACCTACGGCTCTGATCTTCACTCCGAGAGACGTTTTCTTCAAGAAAAGGTCGATTATTGGGATGCAGGCAATTGAAATGTAGACTATAGGGTTCTGTTGAAAAATCCCTCTACCGATAAGAGGAATCGTGGAAAGTATGGGGATATGCATGTCTCCGATGACTGGCACGTTAGGTGCGGCACCCGATGCAAAGAACGCTCTGAAGAGGGTATCAGACAGACCTAGGCCGAAGAGCCAGAGACCTAACCCGATGACAACCTGATTAACACGTAAACTAACCGCGAAGAACGAGAACACAAGGCCCAAGAGGCCACAGGCGGCCATAGCAGCAGCTATCCCAATCAGGGGGTCTCCAGTTAGGACCGTGATATCGTAGGCAGTGAAAGCTCCCATTAGCAGCAGTCCCTCGACGCCTAGGTTGAGAACGCCTGATTTCTCTGCGACCAGTTCGCCTAGGCTCGCGAAGAGAAGCGCAGGCACGAGCTTGAGAGTTTGGTACAGAATGGCTTGCGCGAATAATATGTCGATCATGTTCAAGTCACAATTTTTCTGCGTCCCATTAGGTATTGAGCTGCTGCTAGGCTAAACAAGATCATTCCTTCAATAGTATACACAAGCGCAAAAGGCACTCCCGCTGCGCTCTGCATCGTCTCCGCGCCCACGACAAAGTAGCTGAATACGACTGCAGCGATCGTTGTGCCAATGACTGAAGTGCCTCCTAGCATTGCAACCACGATAGCGATGTACCCATATCCTGAAGGATATCCTGGGTCGAGTGAGAATATCACTCCACTCACCTGGATCGCTCCTGCGAGGCCTGCCATGGCTCCACTCAGAAGAAGAGTCACTAGCCAGATTTTCGCAGGGTTGATGCCTGCATACCGGGCGGCTTGCAGGTTTTGTCCCACTGTCCTTACCTGAAGACCAAAGGACGTTTTTTCACTAAGCACGTAGAACAGGACAACCAATCCCAGAGCGATTATGAAGCCGAAGCCTAGTCGCGTCTCAGGAATTACTTTTGGAATCCTTAGGTCAGTCGGTAGTAAGTCAGTGATGAGGTAACCGAAGGATTGCTTCCCACGTATGGGTCCATCGAGAGCATATAAGAGAAAGCTAGAAGCGACAAGATTCAAGAGAAGAGTGACAACGATTTCGTTGGCCCCGAACTTAGCCTTCAGGACTGCAGGTACAATCATCCAGGCCAAGCCACCTCCAGCTCCGGCAACTAGCATGAGCACTATGCGGAGTGGTGGAGGGATCGAAGTCAGGTAGATGGCTGAGGCTACAGCCATAACGCTTCCTACAATGTATTGGCCCTCGGCGCCGACGTTCCAGACGCCCGCTCTCAACGCTAACGCGATTCCTAGACCCATAATTAAGAGGATCGTTGCTCTCACAAAAATCTCGGAAAAATTGTAAACGCTTGAAATCGGAATAAACAAAAGAGAGGATGAGGCGGCTTTGACGTTGCCGTGTATGGCAGCGACTAGAGCCAGCCCCGAAGCGATACCGACTGCTAAGGCGAGGGCGTTAAACCCTACGCCCTTGAGTCGAGTTACGGTGCGCACTGCGGTTGATTTCCGTTGTCGAAGCACGAAAAGTCGAGATGGAATGGAAGGCCGCTCGTGGTTTGCATGTTAGATTCTTGATGTAGTATTGCAGCTTGCATGCTGGGAGTAACCATTGACCCAAACTGACCGAGGGTCACCATGCCGGAGAATAGGTCTGCTTGTAGCCATATGTTTTGGTAGTCGCCTCGAACATAATCCGCTAAGGCGGATAGGTAGGCGATGTCCCAGTGCACGACGATGCTTGTCACTATGTGTGCCGGATCTAGATGAGCGGAGTCAGCGTACACTCCAGAACAGTATATGTTCTTCTCTTGTGCTGCTTGTCTTACTCCAACATCAACGCCATCACCACTGCTGAAGACGAAGTCGGCTCCTTGATCTGCCGCTTCTTCCGCTGCTTTCTTTGCGCCTGCCACGTCAGCCCACGAGAATGGCATCCATGTTTCTATGAATTTCACTTTTGGATTAACTGCGAGTACACCGCGTTTGAATGCTTCGTGTCCAGCCCAGATAGAAGGAACTCTTCCTCCCCCAACCAGACCAATTATGTTTGACTTAGTCAAATTCCCTGCAAGCATTCCTATGAGGTAAGCTCCGTCAGCCATGTACCACCACACGTCGCCAACATTACCCGGATCAGTTCCATCATGACCGCCCTGCAAACAGTCGACGCATAGGAAGAGTGTGTTAGGGAACTGTGGAGCGACCTTGATGAACATGTCTTGATATTGTATCCCCTGCCCGATGATGACATTGTATCCTGCCGTTGCCCATTGTGTGGCCACTGGCTCAGCACTGGTTCCGTCGAATAGGTTCTCTGCAACGGTGTAGTTGAATCCAAACTCTTTGGCAAGTAATGAAAGTGAATAGTTTGCTTGATAGTTCCATGAATAGTCTTCTGGCGTGATTGGCAAGATGAGCCCCACCTTGAGGTTCGAGAGAGCGCTAGCTTCCGCAGCAGTAACGGCACTAGTCGTCGCCGTTGAAGGAGCGGTTGAGCTAGGCATTATCATAGGCCCAACTCCGATACCGATTACAAGTCCTACGACGAGCATTACGATAAATCCAACCGCTGTCATTGCTTTATTCAATTTTCTTCACAGAAGAGGGCTTGTAGTTTTACATTAAAGGCTTTGCAATGCAAATCGCCGAAGAAACCTTACAAGTTGATACTGTAATTGTTCCAATTATTTCTATTAACTATGACGAGTGAAGTAATGTTTCAAGTGGACTTAGAAACAGCCTACCGTTGGGCAAATTAGCCACTAATTCACCGGGAATTGACAGATAACTGCATTTAGGGTCATAGAAACTCGCAGTAAGGATGGATGATTTGAAGGCCCACCAAGACCTGGTTGAAGTAATAAGGAAGGATAATGGTGAACGCCGAGCGCTTAAGGACGCAAAGCTCGGAACCCATCGAATTGACGTACGCCTCAACGAGCAGTTGAAGTTTACGGCTTCATTTGGTGGGTTCAGTTTTACGATCGACGAACCAACAGAGCGAGGTGGAACTGGCGTCGGTCCACCACCTCTGGCCCATTTTCTGGCCGGCGCAGTCTCTTGTCTAATGACTCAGTTCCAAAAGCTCGCCCTGGAGAAGGGCGTAGTAATCGATTCAATGAAAACCGTCGCTAGGGGACATTTCGATATGCGACTGGGAGGAGCCTTTAGTGACGTTTGTTATGATATTGAGATGCAAAGCTCTGCCTCTCCCCAAACGATTAAAGGAATCGCACAGCAAGCCGAGCTAATGTGCTACGCCCACAATACTCTCAGGAAATGCGTCACCCTGAAAACGAACTTAACGTTGAATGGCGATGCGCTAATCGTGGGGAATTGAACTCACTTGGTCATTAGGGTTAGGTTGCATGGTAAGCCTAGAATGATTGCTGGTCTAGAGGAGGTTGAGGTCAGCAAACCGGTCCGAACCGTTCGTGACCTGCTGGAAGAACTCGCATTGATGCTAGGGAAGGATTTTGGCAGTTACCTTCTCGACCCAAGTGTCCGCGCCGTAGGCTCGAGTGTGATCTTGCTAGTGAACGGTCACAGTATCAAAATGCTTGAAGGGCTTGAAACCACGCTTCTTGACAAAGACACGGTTACGATTGATAGTGTTGACATTCTGGAGATAGTTGGGGGAGGGTGAGAAAAATGGAGGGGGCCAACGTTGATGGTGCTCGCTTAATCAACGAAGGCTACGACTCTAGCGAACGCTGCCTCTCCACCACGGAACTTCCACGGGAAGCATCCAATAGTTACTCGTTTGTTGAGTAGCTTCTCTATGTCGCCGCCCAAGTTCTCGATGTGTATGCAGTCGTGTGGGAAAAGCACATTGTGAGTCACCTGGTAGTCTTCTTCCGGGAAGAGTTTGTCTACGTTCTCTTTTCCGAATTTCTTCTCGCACAGTGCCCTAACCTTCGGTGCTACACGTGGCAAGAATCTTCCGATGGGAAGATTCATGGGGTGATCTGTTGAGACGGCGTCGACGCCCCACAACTTGATTTTTCGACCTAGGATCCAGTCACACCATTCCCTTGTGGGACCTGGGTGACGGTGAATGTACCGTTCTTCGTCTGCCATACCTTGTGGTTGATACCATCCATATCTGTGGAAGCCTGTGTGTAGAATGAGGATGTCTCCGTCGTGAAGGTCGACTCGTTTCTCGACCATGTCAGGAGTGTAGATGCCGAGGTCTCCGACGTCGCTTACGTCCACGATTACACCTGGACCGTAGAGTTGTTCGAGCGGTATCTTCTCAATATCTTTGCCTCCGGTGACGAAATGAAGAGGCGCGTCAAGGTGGGTGCCCATGTGGTTCGAGGTTTGTATGTATTGCGCGTTTACACCATGCTCAGGTTTTCTCTTTATGAATTTCACTTCGAAGGGTGGATAGAGCGGCCAGAAAGGAGTTTCCTGGCTTAACGGTTGCGACAAATCAACTAGTTTCATTATAACATGCCCTTACATCGTCTGTCTTGGAATTTTATTTAAGAGCTGCGCAAGTACGCGGCTTAGTACCCAGAGAATCGGGTCTTTGCATATTCACGGATCAAAGTCTATTCTACACTTAGGACTCGGTCTATACAGCCTTATAGTCGCCAAGCCGAACCACAGATTGTGACGAGTTCTTGCATTTTGAATCGAAGGCGGTAGTCAAAGCGCCTGTCGAAAAAATATGGGCCTTCATCTCCAACCCGGAATCAATAGCCCAATGCCTGCCCGGCGTGGAAGAATACAAAGTGGTTGAAGGAAAGAAAATTGAAGCCAAGACAAAGATTGGCATTGGATTCATCAAGGGAACATTCCGGGTAAATAGCCGCGTTACCGAAGAAGACCCAGTCAAGCATCATGCCAAACTATCGGTTGATGGCTCCGGCGTTACGAGCGCGTTCAAAGCTGACATTTCTATTGATTGCAATCAACACCCGGAAGGCACCGAACTTTCCTGGATCGCTGACGCCACGATCAGCGGTCCACTTGGCAGTGTAGCCAAAGGGCTACTCGAAGGCGCAGCACAGAAGATCGTCAACCAGACCCTCGAATGCGTTACTCAGAAAGTCTCCCAACAAACCTAACCCAACCACTCAAGGCTCGAGTGCGAAAATATGAGCTACAAACTCGTTGGGAAACCCGTTCAACGCATAGACGCCTTCGAAAAAGTAACGGGTATGACAAAGTTCGTCGCGGACATGGAAACGCCAGGCATGCTTTACTCGAAATTCCTCAGAAGTCCGTATGCCCACGCCCGAATTGTCAGAGTAGACATCGAAAAAGCGCAGCAGCATTCAGGTGTAGTCGCAGTCATAACCGGGCAAGCCTTCCCTTACAGAATGGGGCTCTACGTCCGAGACAAGATGGTCCTAGCCAAAGACAAAGTTCGATGGGCTGGAGAACCAGTAGCAGCAGTGGCCGCAGAAACTGAAGAGGCAGCGGAGGAAGCCATCGACCTTATCGAAGTAGAATATCAGCCGCTGCCAGCAGTTTTCGACGTGAACGAAGCCCTGAAACCAGGTGCACCCTTGGTTCACGAAGAACTCTCCCAGTACGAACACTCTCCAGTCTTCAAACCCGTCCCGGGCACAAACATCGCGAACATCTTCAAGGTTCGCAAAGGCGACATCAAATCGGGATTCGACAAGGCTTCGGTCGTAGTCGAGAACGAGTTCTCGATGCCGCAGGTAAGCCATGTTGCGATGGAGCCTCGTGCCAGTATCGCGCAGTACTTTCCAGACGGTAGTGTTGAGGTTTGGAGCTGCGCACAATCACCATTCGCGGTCAGGTATATCCTAAGCAACGCCCTAGGTATCCCACTTCAGAAGATCAACGTTCACGTCCCACACGTCGGCGGCGGTTTCGGGGGAAAAGCCGGAATTAACTTCGAACCAGTAGTAGTCCTCTTGTCCAAATTCTCAGGGGGTCGGCCTGTGAAGCTTCTGCTAACGCGTGAGGAGGAGTTTACCACTGCCCCGCTCAGGCAGGGCTTCTATGGCTGGGTCAAGACCGGAGTTGACATCGTGGGGAAAATTGTTGCAGAGCAAATGAGGTATCTCTACGACGCCGGTGCTTACGCAGACTACGGCGTCAACATTGGGCGCGCGGCCGGTTACTCTTGTACTGGACCATATGAGGTACCGAACATTCATTGCGATTCAATAACCGTCTACACGAATCACCCCTACGGAACCGCGTTCAGAGGATTTGGCCACCTCGAGTTCCTGTGGGCAATAGAACGGCAGTTGGACATTATCGCAGACAAAATAGGAATCGACCCGGTAGAACTTAGACTCCGAAACGCCCTGCACCCAGGCTCCATAACAGTCACTGGTGAAAAACTCGGCGAGCACGTGGGAAGGGTAGATCAATGCATACGAACCGTCGCCGAGCAAATCGGTTGGGGAAGAAAAGATCCGCCAAGTAAAGACGGCAAGCTCTACGGAATTGGAATTGCAGCGCTGTGGAAGGCGCCTGCAATGCCGCCGAACGCAGGATCTTCTGCGATCATAAGATTCAACGAGGACGGCAGTGCGAACCTGAGCGTGGGCGTCACCGAGATCGGGCAAGGTACAACGACCAGCCTAGCCCAAATGGCGGCAGAAGAACTCGGAATGCCGGTTGAGAAGATTCGTGTCGTTCCTGAAAGAATCACGGACCTAACACCCTACTCTTGGCAGACGGTCGCGAGCAGAAACCTCTTCATGGAAGGGAAAGCGGTAATCAACGCAGCCCGGGATGCAAGAGAACAGATACTCAAAATGGCTTCGCAGGCTCTGAAAGTTTCTGAATCAGAGTTGGAGCTAGAGAATGAAACTGTCTACCCGAAGAACCACCCTGAACGGGGAATTTCTCTACAACAATTCGCAATGGGTTACACTTACCCGAACGGTAACGCGATTGGCGGGCCCGTGATTGGACGTGGATCCTATGTTGCTCCCGGGTTGACTTATCTTGACCCGGAAACCGGCCAAGGTCTTCCCGCGCTTGACTGGACATTTGGTGCCCAGGGTGTGAAGATCGAGTTAGACCCATGCACTGGTGGAATTAGGGTTCTAAAGGTCACGTCTGCGTTCGATGTGGGAAAAACGATCAACCCGCTTCTAGTCAGTGGGCAGGTGTATGGAGGGGTACTGCAGTCATTGGGCATTGGTCTGATGGAAGGCTATGTGTACAATGACCAAGGTGTGATGTTGAACAGCAATCTCACAGACTACAAGATTGCACGAGCCTCAGACATGCCTGAAGAACATCAAGTTACACTCATTGAAAACCCTGAACCAGAGGGCCCATACGGCGCCAGAGGCATCGGCGAACTCACAATGCTCTCCATCCCGCCAGCAATTGCAGGCGCTATCTTCAACGCCACCGGCGTTCAACTATTCAACATACCAATGACCCCTGAACTCGTATGGACGGCAATTAGACAACAGAAACCAGAGCTGACCTCAGCGGGGTGATCATACGCTTCCAAAATTCGACTATCTCGCACCAACCAATCTCGATGAGACACTTACGCTGTTAGATCAGCACAGATCAGCAGCGAAGGTCCTCGCGGGGGGTACCGATCTGCTAGTCAACCTAAGGGCACACGTTGAACACTCAACATGCCTCATCGACGTGAAAGGCGTAAGGGAACTCCAAACTCTTCGCTTCGATGAAAAACAGGGTTTGACGATTGGTGCAGCGGTTACGCTCAGAGAAATAATCGAATCAGATACAGTGACAAAGCGATTCCCTATCATCAAAGAATCCGCGAGTACGATTGGCGATTCCACTCTTCGCAATCGCGCAACCCTCGTCGGAAACATATGCAACGCCTCGCCTGCAACAGACTCGGCTCCCGCGCTTCTAGTCCTTGACGCCGTCGTCAACATCAGGAAGAAAAGCGGCATTAGAAGTGTCCCGATGCGTGAATTCTTCAAGGGAGTAAAGAAGACAGTTTTGGGGAGGGATGAGCTCGTGACCTCCGTGAACGTTCCGCTGCCCCCGGAAGGCTCTCGGGGTGGCTATCTGAAGGCACGACGAGTAATGGGCGAAGACCTAGCGATCGTCGGCGTAGGCGGACTCGCAACAGAGAATGGGAACGAGCGGAAAAGCATCAGGCTTGCGTACGCTTCAGTGGCGCCCACACCCGTAAGAGCATTCGAGGCGGAAACTATCTTTCGCAGACAGGCTCCAATCCAGCAGCTTCTCGATGAAGCCCTCCCGATCGTTATGAAAACAATATCCCCGATTTCAGACGTGCGAGGAGGAAGGGAGTACAGAGCCAACTTGGTTAGAATTCTCACGAGAAGACTAGTGGAGAGGTTGTGGGAGGCAAGTTAGGGTGGGTAAGCACGTCATAGAAATCAATGTGAATGGAAAGCTGCAGACGATTGAGACTGAATCGAACAAGACCTTGCTCTGGGTCCTACGACGAAAGCTCGGATTAACAGGGGCTAAGCCGGCTTGCGAACGTGGCGATTGCGGCCTCTGCACCGTATTGCTCGATGACCGGCCAGTCAAATCATGTCTTGTCCTAGCAGTTGAAGCAAGCGAACACAGTATCACTACCATCGAAGGACTAGCCAAGGACGGGGCCCTATCACCGGTCCAGAGAAAATTCATTGAATTCGGTGCACTGCAATGTGGGTTTTGCACCCCAGCAGCCGTTCTCGTGGCTACCGCTCTTCTGAAACGGTACCCCTCACCGACTCGGGAGCAAGTAATCGAATCTATAGATGGAGTTCTCTGCAGATGCACAGGATACAGGCAGATCGTAGATGCAATAATGGACGCAGCAAAACTGACACATTAGGCACAGATTGACCTGATATCGCCCGAGAATTTCTTATAGCAGGGTAATGCGAGAACCAAAGACGCCCGTAGCTCTTCAATATCGTTGAAGTGAAAGCACGGACTCCCTTTGAGTTGGTTCGAAAATGAATTACATCGGAAAACCGATTCCTCAGTTTGATTCCTACCTGAAAGTAACCGGCACTGCAACTTACGCATTCGACGTAGAATTGCCGGGAATGCTATTCGCCAAACTTGTCACGAGTCCTCAGGCTCACGCTAAGATATTGGGAATTGATACGAGCAAAGCTCTGGAGTTGCCTGACGTCATCGGTGTAGCGACGGGAGCGGAATTCCCGTACCGTCTGGGCATATACGTTGGAGATAGGGACGTTCTCGCTATCGACAAGGTCAGATGGGTGGGCCACCCTGTTGCCGCCGTCGTAGCAGAAACACTAGACGCAGCAGAGCAAGCGATTGATCTCGTAGAGGTGCAGTATGAACCACTTCCGACGGTATTTGACCCGACCGAATCGCTCAAGCCCGACGCCCCTATAATTCACGAGAAGATGTCGGAGTATAGAGTCTCACCCGCATTCAAACCAATTCCGGGAACAAATATCGCAAACCAATTCAAACTGGTGAGGGGCGACGCTGAAAGGGGATTAGAGGAATCGAGCCTGATAGTAGAAGGCGAATTCGATATCCCACATGTTAGCCACGGGTTTATGGAACTTCAATCGATCATCGCAGATTACAAGAAAGATGGGACTGTGGAGGTTTGGACGAGTACACAGTCTCCATTCTCCACCCGATACCTAATGGCACTCTCACTCGGCATACCCATCAGCAGGGTAGTAATCAAAGCCCCCCTCTGCGGCGGAGGATTTGGCGGGAAAGTCGGAATAGGATGGGAACCACTCGTCGCCCTTCTTTCCAAAAAGGTGGGAAGACCCGTCAAACTCGTCCTTTCCAGGAAAGAACAATTTTGCTCCGCACCCGTTAGAGAAGGATTTCACGCCTCAGTCAAAGCCGGATTCAAGAAGGACGGAAAGTTATTCGCGTACAAAGCTCGTTTCGTAATGGACGCTGGTGGATATGGGGATTACACAGTCAACGTTTGTAGAGCGGCAGGCTACTCATCCGAGGGCTGCTACGAAGTCCCAAACATCTACTGCGAATCACTCGCAGTCTACACAACCAAAGTGCCCACAAGTGCAATGAGAGGTTTCGGCTACCCTGAAAGCCATTGGGCCCTAGAACGAATAATGGACATGGCCGCATCGAAACTGAATATGGACCCTCTAGACCTCCGCTTGAAGAACATGCTGAAGCCTGGAATCTCTGAGACCGGAACGGGAGAGAGACTTCGCGAAGACGCAGGGGATCCGGTGAGTGTAGCGAAATCCGTAGCCAACTCGATCAGGTGGGGTCTGCCATCCGAGAAACCCACACGCCCCGGCCGATTCAGGGGTAAGGGGATGGCGATGTGCCTTAAGGGACCAGCACAGCCACCAAACGCTGCAGCATCAGCGATCATAAAGCTGAACGAAGACGTCTCAGTTGACCTTCTCATTGGGACAGGTTCGTTTGGGCAGGGTACGCCTACAGGCTTATCACAGATAGTTGCTGACGAATTGGGTATACCAGTTGAGAAGGTCCGAGTTGGACTCGTCCGGAGCACGGACTCCGCTGCGTACACC